>Ga0315910_10003587_pt1 | contig 13178 bp, 3 predicted proteins | sample EdamamesoilMG_FD_204470 | JGI IMG/M metagenome (GOLD analysis project Ga0315910, IMG submission 204470) | Garden soil microbial communities collected in Santa Monica, California, United States - Edamame soil | ecosystem: Environmental > Terrestrial > Soil > Garden | place: USA: California... | reverse complement strand
GTTCCGCCGCCGCCGCTCGCTGCTGGTACGCATCAGCGATGGTTCGGGCTTCCTCACCCTGCGCTTCTTCCACTTCTCGCGCACCCAGCAGCAGGGCTTTGCGCGCGGCACTCCCGTGCGCTGCATCGGCGAAGTGCGTCGCGGTCCGCAGGGACTGGAGATGGTTCATCCGGAGTACCGCCGCGCCGGCAACGCGGCCGAGCCCCTGGAAGACCGGCTCACGCCCATCTATCCGCTCACCGAGGGCCAGACGCAGGGTCGCGTGCGCGCGCAGGTGAATCGCGCAATGGCGCGGCTGGCGGCCAATCCTGCGGAGGACCTGCTGCCGGCCCGCGTGGTCGAGAAGCTCAACCTGCCGACACTGCGCGAGGCGCTGGAGTTCGTGCACCACCCGCCGGTGGGCACTTCTCTGGAATCCCTCGCCGTCGGCCGGCATCCGGCGCAGCGGCGCCTGGCCTTCGAGGAACTGCTGGCTCATCAGCTTTCCTTGGCGCAACTGAAGGAGCATGTGCAGTCCGAGCCAGCACAGGCGCTGGATGACACCGCTGGCCTCGCGCAGCGTTTCATCGCCGCCCTGCCCTGGCCGCTGACCGGCGCCCAGTCCCGCGTTCTCGAAGAGGTATCGCGCGACCTTCAGCGGTCGCGTCCCATGATGCGGCTGGTGCAGGGCGATGTGGGCTGCGGCAAGACCGTGGTGGCCGCCGCCGCGGCGGCGCGCGCCGTGGGCAGTGGCGCACAGGCTGCGCTGATGGCGCCCACCGAACTGCTGGCCGAACAGCACTGGCGGGCGCTGGATGCCTGGTTCCGTCCGCTGGGACTCACTGTGGCACTGCTCACCGGCTCGCTCACCGCAAGGGGCCGGCGCAGCGCGCTCGAGGCCGTGGCCAGCGGCGAAGTGCACATCGCCGTGGGCACGCATGCGCTGTTCCAGCAGGGTGTGCAGTTCCACAGGCTTGCGCTGGCCATCGTCGATGAACAGCATCGTTTCGGCGTGCAGCAGCGCATGTCGCTGAAAGAGAAAGGCGAGGGCGGCGGACGCACGCCGCACCAGCTCATCATGACCGCCACGCCCATCCCGCGCACGCTGGCGATGACAGCCTATGCGGACCTGGATGTTTCAGTGATCGACGAACTGCCGCCCGGCCGCACGCCCATACGCACCATCGCGCTGGGGGATGAGCGGCGCAGCGATGTGGTCGAGCGCATCCACGCCGCCTGCCGCGAGGGCCGGCAGGCCTACTGGGTGTGCACGCTCATCGAGGAATCCGAGGAGCTGCGCTGCCAGGCCGCAGAGGAAACCGCTGCTGCGCTCACCGAAGCCCTGCCCGGCATCCGCATCGGCCTGGTCCATGGCCGAATGCCGCCGCGTGCCAAGGAAAAAGCCATGCAGGACTTCAAGAGCGGGATCACGCAGCTCTTGGTCGCCACCACCGTCATCGAGGTGGGCGTGGACGTGCCCAACGCCAGCCTGATGGTGATCGAGAACGCCGAGCGGCTGGGACTTGCGCAGTTGCACCAGCTGCGCGGCCGCGTGGGCCGCGGCGCGCGCGAATCCACCTGCGTACTGCTTTATCGCGCGCCGCTGTCGCAGACGGCCCGCGAACGCCTGGCCACGCTGCGCGATACCACCGATGGTTTCGCCATCGCGCAGAAGGACCTGGAACTGCGCGGCCCCGGTGAACTGCTGGGCACGCGCCAGACCGGACTTGCCGAACTGAAGGTGGCTGACCTGGTGCGCGATGCGGACCTGCTGCCGCAGGTGCGCTCGACCGCCGAGTGGCTGTTGCGCGAGAATGCCACCTGCATCGCGCCACTCACACGGCGCTGGATCGGGAACGCGGAAGGCTATGGCCGCATCGGCTAGGGGAATACAGTACGGCTGGCGAGGCGCGCCGCTGCTGCGTCGCTGCACGCGCTATGCGCAGCTGATGCGGCTGAACCGTCCCATCGGCATCGGCCTTCTGCTCTGGCCCACGTTGTGGGCGCTGTGGATCGCGGCGCGCGGGTTGCCGGGAAGCCCCGGCATGCCACCGCTGATGCTGCTCGTGATCTTCATCGCCGGCACCATCGTCATGCGCTCGGCCGGCTGTGTCATCAATGACTACGCCGACCGCGACATCGACCCGCATGTGAAGCGCACGCGCGGCCGCCCGCTGGCGCAGCGGCTGGTCTCGCCGCAGGAGGCACTCGGCCTCTTCGCCGCGCTGGTACTCATGGCGCTGTGGCTGGTCACGCGCCTGGACTGGAAGACCGTGCAGTTCGCCTTCATCGGCGCGGCGCTCACCATCAGCTACCCCTTCATGAAGCGCTTCTTCCCGCTGCCGCAGTTCTATCTGGGCGCGGCCTTCGGCTGGGCGGTTCCCATGGCCTTCGTCGCCACGCTGGGCGGCGTGCCGCAGGCCGGCTGGCTGCTGTTCGTGATCACCGTGCTCTGGGCCGGCGTCTACGACACGCAGTACGCCATGGTCGATCGCGACGACGACCTCAAGCTCGGCGTGCACTCCACGGCCATCGCCTTCGGCGACATGGACCGCCTGCTGGTAGGCGCCATGCAGCTGATGGTGCTGGTGGGGCTGGCCATGATCGGTCACGCACTGCTGCTGCAATGGCAGTTCTGGCTGGCGCTGGCCGCGGCAGCCGCCCTGTTCGCCTGGCAGCAATGGCTGATGCGCAATCGCGATCGCGATGCCTGCTTCAGGGCATTCCTGAACAACAACTGGGTAGGTCTGATCGTGCTGGCCGGCGTCATCGCCGGTTGAAAGAGGCGGCGGGGATCACGACCCGCCGCCCCGCCTCCCTGACCCGGCTACAACCGGATGTTCGCTCCCAGGAAGTAGCGACGGCCGATGAAGTCGTACTGCGGCGGATCGGTGGCATTCGCGCCGCCGAAGGTGCCGCCGGGAAGGCCGAACACCGGGGCCGAATTGCGCTCCAGCAGCGGCGGCTCCTTGTCGAGCAGGTTGTCGATGCCGAAGCGGATCGAGATGTCGTCGGACACCGCGAAGCCGACGAAGAGGTTCAGCAGGTCATAGGCGCCCGCCCCTTCCACCGTGGTGTTCGGATTGGTCGGATAGGTGATCGACTTGATGGAGGGCACGTGCTGCCACTGCAGCGATCCGGTCCAGCCCTGCCAGCTGTAGCCGAAGGTGGTCAGGAACTTCCACTCGAACGAACCGGAGTTCAGCTCGTTCTGGGTCGGCCCCAGCGCGCCCGCGTACTCCACCATCGGGTCGCTGATCAGCTCCGAGGTCTTCATGTCGATCAGGTAGTTGAACACCGTGTTGAAGTTGAAGCGACCCGGTCCCATGGGGAAGGACCAGTCGATCTGCGTATCGATGCCGCGGGTGGCGAAGCGGCCGTTGTTGAAGTAGGTCAGCTGGATGTCGCCCAGCGCACCGTCGTTGGCCACGCGGTTGATGCCGGCGCAGTACACCGAATTCACGTCGTAAGTCGGATTGAACGTGGGATCGAAGCACTGCCGCTGCGCGACGTCCACCGACTGCGGGCCGATGGCATCCTTCACGCTGATGTCGTAGTAGTCGATCGACACACGCAGTGAGGACAGCCACTCCGACTCGAACGGCGAGGAGAACACCGCACCGACCGTCCAGGTGTCGGCCTTTTCCGGTATGAGATCCGGATTGCCCCGCACCGAGGGGAAGGCGAATGTCGGTCCCACTGCATTGGCGAATATGGGATTCGAATAGAACTCGGCGGCCGTGCCGGGGGAAGCCTCTTCCATCAGCGCCGTGCACAGCGCCAGGGCTTGCGCGCCATTCGGATTGGCCGGATTCGCCGAATAAGGCGAGGGATTGGACAGCGAGCACAGGTCGCCGCCGGCGCCGACCTGGAAGGTCTGCGACGGCGCGAGGTACAGTTCGCCGATGTTGGGGGAGCGCTCGGCGCGGTTGTATCCGCCGCGCAGGCGCAGATAGTCGGTGAGTCGCCAGTCGGCCAGCGCCTTCCAGGTCTCGCTGTTGCCGGTGGTGTTGTAGTCGGAAATGCGGAAGCCCAGTTCCAGCTCCAGCCTGTTCACCAGCGGCAGGTCGCTGAGCAGCGGCACCAGCACCTCGGCGTAGGCCTCCTTGGCCGTGATCTTTCCACCCGCATCGCCGCTGGGATAGATGCCCAGCGCCTGGTCGAGGAAGCTGCTGCCCTGCGTGGTCAGTGTGTCGTTGAGGAATTCGTAGCGGGAGCGGCGGTACGTCGCGCCCACGGCCGCCCGCAGGTCACCGGCCGGCAACGCCAGCACCTTGCCCTGCGTGTTCAGTTCCGCGATGTCCTGTTGCAGGCTGGCGCGGGTCTTCAGGTCCGCCGAGATGGCCTGCAGGCAGTCCTCGCTCACCGGGATCTCCTTGTGGAAGGGATCAAAGCCCGTGGTGCAGGTGGCGAAGTTGGCACCGAAGCCGGCGAACAGCGGATTGCTGTTGCCGACGAAGCCCGCACCCCAGTTGGGCGAGCTGACCACCGCGCGGAACCGCGCCAGTGAAGCCACACCGGTGGTCAGAGACGTGGTCTCCGACTCACCGGTGGAACCATAGAGTTCCCAGGTCCAGTCGCTGCCGCCGCCGAACCTTCCCTTGAGTCCCGCGAGCATGTTGTACGTGAACACATCGACCCGCGCCTCGCGGTTCGCCTGGTTCAGGTAGTACGTCAGCTGCCATTCGGCGGCCGGGTCCGGCCGCGAGGCCAGCACGCTGGCCAGTTCGGCGGGAATGGCGCGCCCGTCATTGGGTATGAGCGCCGCCCAGCCGTTCACCGAGGGTGAGGGCTGCTGCACCGTCTCGGTCTGCACCTTGCTGAACAGGCCCTGGGCGAAGAAGCTGATCGAGTCATTGATGTCGTAGTCGCCGCGCACGAACACGTTGTCGCGCTTCAGAGGCAGCACCAGCAACGCGTCCTGGAAGTTCTGTCCCAGCTGGCCGTCGTCGGTCTGCTTCCACTTGGTGCCGGTCAGGTCGCCCTGGAAGCGGGCCACGCCGTCACCGGTGGGATCGAAACTCTGGAAGAAGCCGGTGAAGGCGGTGCCATCCGGATTGAAGTACAGGCGCGTACCCACCTGCACGCCATTGGTGCCGGGCGCAAAGGGTCCGAAGATGGTGTCGTAGGAAGCCTGGGTCGGATCGTTGCCGAACAGCGAGTTGAAGCCGGAGAAGTCCGGAAAGAACTCATCGCCACCGATGCTGGTGTCCCGCATCGCGTCGCGGAACCACGGCCGGTCGATGCGCAGCGACTCATCGCGCTGGTTGGTGGCGAAGGCCAGCATCACATTGCCCTTGCCGTCGTTGAGGTTGGCGCCCAGCACGCCGCCGACCTGGTACTCGAAGCCATCGCCGCGCTCCGTCTCGGCCAGGCTCACATCGAACTGCACGCCCTGGAAATTGCTGCGCATGATGAAGTTGGCCACGCCGCCCACGGCGTCCGCGCCGTAGGTGGCCGATGCGCCGCCGGTGATGACCTCGACGCGCTCGATGGCCAGCGACGGGATGGTGTTGATGTCCACTACCTGCGAGGCGTTGCCGGGCGTTGCGCGCCGGCCATCCAGCAGCACCAGGTTGCGGTTGGCGCCGAGTCCGCGCAGCGACACCGTCGCGGCACCCGGCGTGTTGAGCGCGGTGGGCTGGATGTCGCCGCCGATGGTCGGTGTCTGCACGGGACGGAACTGCGGCAGCTTGGCCAGCTGCGTCTCGATGGCGGCGGTGCTGGAGTTCTTCAGCAGCGTCTCATCGACGGTGACGATGGGGCTGTTGGCCTCGAAGTCACGCCGCGCGATGCGCGAGCCGGTAACCGTCACCTCCTCCAGCACCTGCTCGTCGTCGGCCGCTGCGTGCGCGGGCGGCAGACCACTGAAGAGAACGGCCGTCGCGAGTGCCACCGTGAATGCAACTCGCGCGAAGGGCCGCTGATGGACCTTTGTCGTGGTGAGCATCTTGAGTTCCCTCTCGTCATGCCAATGCGGGCAATTAACGCAGTGCTTGCGGGCGGGAATCCTTCCACGACCCTGTGACGTTTCCGGCTGTTGCCCGGATCAGACAATCACCTGCAGGCGGCTGCGACTGAAGCGCTGGCGCGAGTATCCAACCAAGGATTGCCCGCAGGCAAGCGATGATGCGCAAAAGCAACGTCATGCATGCGGCGGAGACGACTAGTCAACGTCACGCCTGGTCAACGTCACGCCTGCTTCCAAAAAGAAAAGGGCCGCAGTGAGAACACCGCGGCCCTGTGCTGGGTCAACCCAGCTTTTGGGGGTAAGGACTACAGGCTCAGCTTCACACCCAGGAAGTAGCGACGACCCAGCGTGTCGTAGAAGCCCGCGCTGGTCGTGCCTGCACCCGTGCTGCCCAGGCTGAACGAGGTCGGAGCGATGCAACCGGGAGCCTGCCCATCGCAGACTGCCGCCAGCGCCGCCAGATTCTCGTCGCGAGTCAGGCTGGGATCATACGGATAGCCGTTGCGTGCACCCGTCGAGCCGCCGACGACCTTCGGCGAGATGTCGAACAGGTTGTCGATGCCTGCGCGGATGGACAGCGTGGGACTCACGTTCCAGTTCATCGACAGGTCGAACGCGCTGTAGCTGCCGGTCTTCAGGCCCGTGCCCGGCGTGTAGCCGAGGATGATGCCCTCCGCGCCCGCGGCGACGGCTTCGTTGTTGCGCCTGATCGCCTCTTCGCTGGCCTTCTCCGCAGCCCACACGGGCGGCAGGAAGCGCCACCGCAGGCTGAAGCTCAGGTTGTTGACGCTGTAGAACAGCGATGAGTTGAGCCGGTACTCATAGGCGCCGGGATTGGTGCCGGTGAGGTTCGGACCCAGCGTGCCCACCCAGTCGGTCTCCACGTCGAAGGCCAGTGGCGACTGCTTGGTGCGGTAGTAGTCCGTCCAGCTGGCCAGCATGTTGAAGCCTACGCGGCCCGGGGCCGATTCGAAGCCCAGGTTCGACAGGCTCGCGGCCCAGTTCAGCTGCAGGTCGACACCGGAGGTCTCGATGGTGGCCTGGTTGTCGTAGGCCAGCGTCGTGGTCAGCGCAGCGCCATTGCCCTGGCTGCGGCCCACGTTCTTGCACGCATCGGTGGCAGCCTGCGCGGCGGCCTGTTCGGGCGTGGTCACCAGGACCGCGCCATAGCAGCGCCAGCTCGCATAGTCGGTCGAGTACTGCTGGATGGCGTCACTGATGTCCACCTTCCACCAGTCGATGGCGCCGGAGAACCCGGAGAGCCAGGGATTGGCCGAACGCGAACTGAACACCAGGCCGGCTGTCCAGGTATCCGCCTTCTCGGACTTGAGGTTGCGGTTGCCTTCCTGCAGCACCCACGCGAAGCCGCCGCCGGCGCCCGGGGCAGTCTGGTCCTGCGCATAGAACGAAGTGGTGCCTGCACCCATCATGGCCTGGCAGATCAGGTGCGCGCTGTTCGCGCCCGCCTGCGTCTGGCCCGGAGCCAGCTCCGGCACCGCGGTCTCGTTACCCGACACGGTGGGATCCAGGTACGGCGTGCCCGTGTTTGGATCGATGGCGCCAGCGGCACTGTACGGCGCGTTGGAGCGCAGTCCGCACGGATCGCCGAAGTTGCCGCCGACGGTGAAGATCTCCTGCGTGTTCAGGAACAGCTCACCGAGGTTCGGGGCGCGCGTGGCGCGGTTGTAGCCGCCACGCAGCCGCAGCGCGTTGTTGAACTGCAGGTTGGCGCCGACCTTGTAGGTGTAGGTGCTCTCGGTGGCCGAGTAGTTCGAGTACCGGCCACCCAGCTCCAGCTCCAGGCTCTTCACGCCCGGCACGTCTCGCAGCACCGGCACCAGCAACTCGGCATACGTGTCGCGCGTCAGCATGCGCGCGTCCATGTAGCCCGTCGGGTATACACCGACCACCTGATCCGCAAAGGACGAGGTGGACTGCAGGATGTCCGGCACGAACTGCGCACGGTTCTCGCGGAACTGGAAGCCCAGCGCCGCGCGCACCTGTCCGGCCGGCAGTGCGAACAGTCCGCCCTGCAGGTTGGCCTCGTACACGTTCTGCTGGTTGGCGGCCCGCGTCTGCAGCTGCGCCTGCACGCCAGTGAGGCAGTCTTCCGTCGGGCGCGTGTCGCCGGCGAAGATCATGTCGTAGAAGCCGCTGGTGCAGTTGACGATGGCGCCGCCGAAGCCGGGGCTCTGGGGCACCGTCGGCGAAGTGCCGGGCTGGTTGGATTCGAGCACGGCATTGCGGCCGTAGTCAGGCTGGGTGACCAGCAGGCGCCAGCGCGTCAGCGAGTTGTTGCCGAAGGCGTTGTTGTAGCTGCTGTATTCGCCGTGGGTGGCCGAGATGTCACCACTCCAGTCACCGAAAGGCAGCTTGAAGCTCAGGCCCGCGTCCAGCTGCCACATCGAGTTCGTGTTCACGGTGGAACGCGCATCGAAGCTGTTCAGCGGATAGGTCTCGAGGATCCAGCCCGCCGCAGGGTTGGCACGGCTGTTGAGCAGCAGTGCCATCTCGGGCGAGACCGGATGCTTGGCCCCTGCGGTGCCGCTGGCGATGAAGCCGGCGTTCGGGCGCAGGCCGGCCAGCGCCGCCGCCACTTCCGCCGGATCGGCGGCATTGATGGTGGGGTCGATGGGGCTGTCGGTCAGGGGATCGTAGGGAATCAGCGCTTCCCAGCCATAGCTCGCGTTGGCGGGGAACAGGCGCGTGCTGGTGCGGCTCTCCGACCAGGTGCCACGCGCGAAGAACTGCATCGAATCGGTGATGTTGTAGTTGCCCGAAGCGAAGATGGAGTAGCGCTTCTGCGGCGAGCTCGCATACGCCTCGGTGTTGTTCCACTTCAGCGTGTCCATCACCTGGCCATAGGTCTGGTCCGGGCCGACACCGATCGTGCCGTCATACGCCAGCTGCGTGGCGTACTCGTAGTTGTCGATGACGCCGCCGCCCTGCAGGTACTTCCAGAGGTTGTTGCCGCTGCCGGTGGCGAAGACGCTGCCGTCGTTGTTGAAGCGGAAGCCTTCGAAGATGCCGAAGCCGAAGGGATCGGTGAAGGCGCGCACGCCCGTCTGCTGTCCCGCGGCCGGACCGGAGGTGTAGGTCGGACGGTCGGCGAAGATGGCGTTGAGCGTGGCGGTGTTGGGCGCGTTGAAGGTGAACGCCGAGTTGAAACCGTTGTATCCGAAGACGAAGAAGTCGCCACCCACCGTGGGATCGGCCCACGAGTTGGTGTAGAAGCTGCGGTTGCGCTCGTAGGCAGCCTTGCGGTCGTATGTCTCCAGTCCCAGGGTGACGTTGCCGCGGCCCTCGGCGAAGTTCGTGCCGAGCAGGCCGTAGGCGCGGGTTTCCTCGCCATCACCGGCTTCGGTGATGTTGCCCTGGACGTCGAACTCGAAGCCCTGGAAGTCCTTCTTCAGGATGAAGTTGGTGACACCGCCGATGGCATCGGCGCCGTACACGGCCGAAGCACCGCCGGAGATGGTCTCCACCGACTGGATCAGTGCGGAGGGAATGGCGCTCACGTCGGTGACCATCAGCGAGTTCGCGGGCACCATGCGCCGGCCATCCACCAGGACCAGGTTGCGGTTCGGACCGAATCCGCGCAGCGAGATCGAGGAGATGCCCACCGAGTTGATGGGTGAGATCTGCACGTCCATGTTGGTGGTGACGGGCGTGGCGGCCGGATTGAAGTTCGGCAGCTGGTTCAGGTAGGACTCGACGTTGAGCCCGGCACGCGTTTCGAGCTTGTCGGCGGCGATCGAGATGAGCGGGCTGCTGGCCTCGTACTCCGGCCGACGGATGCGCGAACCGGTGATCTGCACTTCCTCGAGTTCGACGGCCTCTTCCTCGGCTTCCGCCGCCTTTACGGCCTCGATCTGGCTGGCGAACAATGCCGCGGCAATGGATGCCGCAACAGCTGCACGCACGCAATACTGTCCATGGACGTTCTTGGCACTCGACACTGGATTCCCCCTAGATTGGATTCTTCGCCGTTCGCTAAACGTATTGGCGAGAACCGAATATCTATCATCCGATAGATTGCGTGAGCAACCGCTTGAGGCAACCTGCAGATCCGAATCAGGAAATTTCAGGTTGTTGCGCAATCATCAGCGCGGGGAGCGCGCGCTGACGTAGCCCTGGAGATCATACGACCGTAGGCGATAACCTGGTTGCGTCGCACAAAAAAAATGAAGACCGGGATTGCCGGCCTTCATTGGGGATGGCAGTTCGAGGGGCTGCGATTTTCAGAAGTTCGCGGTCACACCCAGGTAGTACCGCCGTCCCAGTGGGTCATAGATACCGCTGCCAGAGGTGAAGAACGACCCGCCCGTCATCCCCGTCGTCGACGCCAGGTTGCGGCCGGTGATCGGCGGATTCTTGTCGAAGAGGTTGTCGACGCCGGCCCTCAGGGACACCGTGGGACTGACGGTCCATGTCCCCGACAGGTCGAAGATGTCGTACGAGGGTGTCGGCGCGATGTCACCCATGCCGGCGGGACCTGGCGCGGTGAGTTCATCCGCCGCCTGGATCGAGGGCATGTAGCGGTAGCGCAGCGTGGCTCCCCAGGTGCCGGTGTTGTAGGTGAGCGTGGTGAACAGCCGGTACTTGAACGAGCCGCCGCCGCCAGCGGTGTTGCCGGTGAGGTTCGGGCCTTCGAAGTCCTTCCAGTCCCGCTTCGTCGCCGTGGGCGTGGTCCACTCGTTGAACTTGTCGAGGAAGCTGGCCTGGAAGTTGAAGCCGATGTATCCGGGCAATCCCGTTCCCATGTCCGCAAGGCCCACGCGCCAGTCCAGCTGCACGTCGTAGCCGGCCGTCAGGTAACGCGCCTCGTTGGAATAGATGCCGTTGGTGACCGCCAGCTGGCCGTTGTCCGGATTGCGCTCCATGGCCGTGCACCACACGCTTTGCGGATCCAGCCCCGGATTGGTGGTGGTGCTGAAGCAGCGGTTCATCAGCGTGTCACCGAGCGTAGTGGTGATCGCATCCTCGAGATGGATCTCGTACCAGTCGGCGGTGAGCCGCAGCCCGCTGAACAGCGGGTGCGTGGTGGGCAGCCCGGCCACGAAACCCGCGGTCCAGGTCTGGGCCTCCTCGGCCTTCAGACCCGCATTGCCTTCCACCTGGTAAAGGCCGATGCCGGCGCTGGTGAGCGGAGTGTCGGTGACATAGAAGCGCTGCGCACCGGCGGGACCCATCATCTGCTCGCACAGCGCCCGCGCGGCCGCGGCTCCTGAAGGATTCACCGCAGGATTCGCACTGAGCGGATTGGTGGCCGCGGGATGACACAGGTCCTGCGAGGGTACGCCGCCCACAACGAACAGCTGCGAACGCCCGCTGAACAGTTCGCCCACGTTCGGTGCCCGGCTCGCGAACTGGTAACCGCCTCGCAGACGCAGGTAGTCGTTCATCTGCCAGTCCGCCAGCGCCTTGTAGGTATCCACCGAACCGCTGGGGTTGTAGTCCGAATAGCGATAGCCCAGTTCAAGCTCGAACTTGCGCACCAGGGGAATATCCGCAAGCACGGGGAACAGCACCTCGCCGTACACCTCGTTCACCGAGGTGCGGCCGTTGGAATCACCCAGCGGGAAGATGCCCACCGCGCTGTCGAGGAAGTTGTTGATGCTGGTGAGACGGTCGGTCTGGTACTCGAAGTCGTTGGTACGCCGCGAAACACCGGCGGCGAACCGCGTCTCACCGGCCCAGCCATCGAACAGCGCGCCCTGCAGGTTGGCCTCGTAGATGGTCTGCTCGAGCTTCTGCCGGTTCTGCAGGTCGGAGGTCAGCGCATCGATGCAGTCCTGCGAGACCTGGAAACTCTCCATGATGGGAAGGCCCGAGGTGCAGGTCACGCGCGCACCGGCGAAGTTGCCGCCGCCCGGAATGCCGTTGATGAGTTCGTTGGCGTTCTGGGTCTGCACGAAGCCGCGCCCGAAGTTCGGTGCGCTGACGATGGTGCGCCAGGAATCCAGCGACACCACGCCATGGATCTGCGTGGCGGTCGTGCTCTGGCCATGCGAGATGTAGGCTTCCCAGGTCCAGTCCTTCACGCCCGCCCGGCCTTCGAAACCACCGACCAGCTGGAAGGTGGTGCTGTTGTTGGTGGTGCCGCGTGGCGCCAGCCAGTCGAACACCTCGTTGAGCGACCACACCTCGTTCGAGGCCGGTGTGGCCGCGGGACCGACGGTGCGGTTGTTGAGCAGCGCGGCCAGTTCGGGAGAGAACTGCGCGACGCTGGCGAAGGCCTGCGTGTTGCTGCATCCGCCGGTGGCCGGACAGGTGAGCCCGGCGCTGCCATTGGGTTGATAGGCCGGCAGCGTCGGCACATTGGCCCAGGTACCGAAGGCAGCGAGGTTGGCCGGCAGCGGGTCAGTGTTCTGGCACACGCCTGTGGTCACGCCCACCGACCGGCAGTTGCGGCCCGTACCCCAGGGAATGTTCGCGGACCAGCCGCCCAGCGCCGGGGAATACTGGGAAATGGTCTCCACCGACGTCTGCGCCAGATTGCCCTGCACGAACACGGACAGGTTGTCGGTGAGACCGAAGTTGCCGCGACCGAACAGCGAGTAGCGTTCCAGCGGAGTGGAGATGTAGGCGTTGGTGTCGTTCTGCGAGAGACCCTGGTCAGCCGTGCGCTTGCGGAAGGTGCCATCGACCGGACCGTTGTAGCGATAGGTACCGCCCGGCAGGTTCGGCCCGCCGTTCAGTGAACCGAAACCCAGGCCGTTGGCCGCATACAGCGTGCCGTCGTCGTTGAGGAAGAAGTTCGAGCTGCGGCCGATCACCGTGCCAGGAGGCCGGTCGGCGAACACCGAGTTGATGACGGCGTCGGTAGGCTGGTTGACGAAGCCGGCGCTGTAGCTGGTTTCCGTCCACCAGAAGTCGGTACCGCCCACCGTGGGATCGCGCCAGCGCGACACGAAGAAGTTGTGGTCCCTGGCAAAGGCATCGCCGCGGTCAGCCCATTCGCCGCCGAACATCACATTGCCGCGTTCGCCGATGTTGGCGCCGATCAGCGCCGACACGCGCGTCTCCTCGGCGTCGCCTTCCTCGGTGATGCCGAACTGCGCATCGAACACCATGCCTTCGAAATTGCGCTTGAGGATGAAATTGACCACGCCGCCCACGGCATCAGCGCCATAGGTGGAGGATGCGCCGCCGGTGATCACCTCCACGCGCTCCACCGCAGCGGAGGGAATGGAGTTGAGGTCGATGACCAGCGATGCGTTCACCG
>Ga0315910_10003586_pt1 | contig 13180 bp, 10 predicted proteins | sample EdamamesoilMG_FD_204470 | JGI IMG/M metagenome (GOLD analysis project Ga0315910, IMG submission 204470) | Garden soil microbial communities collected in Santa Monica, California, United States - Edamame soil | ecosystem: Environmental > Terrestrial > Soil > Garden | place: USA: California... | reverse complement strand
CTGATTCCGATCCATCGAATGCCTCGAGCGCTGCGTGCCCCACCTCACGGCGGGGGCACGCAGCGCTCGAGACAAACGATCGAGGCCAGCCACCACCAGGGCAGCAGGCCTCGAAAAACTAGAACAGCGTGGTCGTCAACGGGGGGTTGACAGGTCCACCCATATCAGGCCCCGACGATGTACTCGAGACCGTCGGTCAGGGTGGTGTTGTCGGGCGCCGGGAAGCCGGGATCACGGCCCCAGAACTGGCAATTGACCATCGTTCCCGGGACTTGGAGCTCGGGCAAGGGGATCGGCGGCCCCGCGCTCACGGCAAAGGCGTTCATGTCGATCAGGTACACGCCGGTGCAATCGTTGGCGGGTGCGGCGGTGCCTCCCGAATTCAGCGCGCCCGTGCGCTTGAGCGCCGGAGCCACGCACAGCGTGCCGCCCTGGAAGGGCAAGGCAGCGCGGCCGTTGATGCCGTAGAACAGCAGGCCGTTCTTGTTGTTGCGCACGTTGGACCCGATCACGTCGAAGCCTGATCCCGCGGTCGCGCTGGGCGTCCCGACGGATCCGATGGACGGCGTGCAACCAAGCGCGTTGACCTTCGCGGTGCAGTAGGCCACCGGCGCCGGACTCGACGGCGCGTAGGTGAACTCCACGCGGGTGATGTTGAACGATGATGGTTCGGCCCAGAGATCGTGCATGCCCTGCGGCGAGGTCGCACTGCCCAGGTGGAACTGCATGCCCGAGCGGAAGAGGTTGACCGGGTTGCCCAGGATCGTCGTGGTCTGCTGCACGCCGCCCGCGTAGGAATTGGCGCCGGTCGTGGTGCCGGCGGTTGCGGTGGTGTTCCCGTACACGCCGATCACCTCACCGGCGAGGATCGGGATGTTCACGGGTTGGAATGCGGCCTGCGGCAGGTCGAGGCCGAGCGCCAACTGTGTGAACGCGTTGGTTGTCATGCTGTAGTTCGGCGGCGGTACATTGCCGGTGAAGCGCACGACGGCGAAGTTCTGCAGCGTGTTGGCGGATCCGGTCTGCAGCAGAACCTGCACGCCGGTCATCGTGAAGTCAGCGGGCGCCGTGAACCAATAGCCTCGCGTGCTTCCATTGAAGACCGAAGTCTGCGGACCCATCGTGGCCGTCTGGCCAAACGCCGAACTGGCAAGCGCCAGCGCGGCGACTAAACTCAAGCAGGGACGATTCATCGATTTTCTCCGTGTTCTCGCCGCGGCAATGCCGCGAGCGCCTCTCCAGGGACACTACGCCCACGGGGACGACCGTGGGATCCAGTTTTCAACACTACTCAGGCCCCTGGATTCCGAAAGGGGTGAGTCGAAATCAGCCCGCCAGCAGCCAGGGGTGTCCTGGTCCGGCCCTGCCCGAAACGCCCTGGCACTGCCGCCGAGGGGCGGCGAGGGCCTGATCGCGGTGGGCAGCGCCGGCACGGCGGGCTTGTCGGTCGCCGAAGAGGCCGCGGTCGCCGCGCGCGCGCTCGGCGCCGCGCGGCAAGGCCCGCACGACCGCGGCGTCGCCAACGACTTTGGCGCGAAGACCTGTTCAGCTCGCGCGTTGAAACCCTCTCGCAGGACCCTGCCCTCGAGGTCGATCGCGCCAGCATGCCCGCGGGCATCAAGGAAACGCACACGAACCTGAACGACGGCCCCGTCGAAGGCATGCGCCACGCCAAGCTGCCGGTCATGACGCACTGCGTCGTTCGCGTTCGGCTTCACCGCACCGGGGCTCGGCTTTCGAGCATTGCAGCGAACACGCGGCGTAGCGGCGCCTTGCCAGGAAGACGCATTCGGGCCGCCTCATGCAGTGTACTTCTGAGACAGGACGCCAAGGCTGCTAGGATTAGACGTTGGTGGAACGCTCCGGCCTCCTCGCTGCTCAGGGAATCGCGGGCCTTCGAGGCACAGCGCCGTTCGAGCGCTGCGGCGGCGCGGTGCGGCCATGAAGGGCGAGCAGTTGGCCAGCCGCAGGCGCGTGTATCTGCCCGAGGATCTCGTGTTGCGCCCGGCGAATCGCGACGACCACGCTTTCCTTTACCAGTTGCTGGTCGAACGCTACGAGAAGCCGGCGGTCAACATCCCGGGCATGGCCCGCGCGAGTCTGCCGAGCTTCGCCGAGCACGTTGCCTACCTCGACCGCAAGCCTTATGCGCGGCTGGAGATCGTCGAGGTCGACGGCGTTCCGGCGGGCATGATGTACCTCTCGCACCAAAGCGTGGGAGGTTGTTTCGTGTTGAACCGTTATTCGCTCCGCGGGCTCGGACTGGCTGCGTGTTATCGCTTCTTCTTGAACGGCCCCTATCCGGTGATCGCGCACTTCTCGACGCGGAATCGCGCGGGATGGCGTACCGCGGAGCGGCTTGGTTTCGTGCGCACCGAGGAACTGCCGCATCGGCTCAGCTTCGAGCTGCGCGCCGCGCCGCTCGACCCCTTCTGCGAACTGCGGCTCTCGAGCGCCGGTGCTCCGCAGGCCGGCGTCAGGACTCGAGGTTGATCCTGCTGCGCACGACGTAGGGCAGCGCCGCGCCCGGCGCTTCCGCGCGGCCGCCCCGACGGATGCTCCACGCGAGCGCGACCAGGCGCCGCAGTCCGTAGCCGGATTTTCCGCGACGGCGTGGCTCCAGCCGCACCGCGATGGCGGCGACGCGCACGGCCTCGCGCGCCAGCAGCACGTCGAGCGGCACGCTTCGCCCACCCTCCTCCGCGAAGGACTCGCGCAAGCTCGTGCGGAAGCAGCGGAAGGCGCTCGATCGGCGCGCGGCGTGCTCGCCGATTTCGCGCGCGAGCATGCGGCGCGCCAGTCCGGCGGCAATGCGCCGCAGGGCGGGCGCGTCGGGATTCGAGGCTGATCCGTAGACCACGTCGGCTCCCTGCGCGGCGGCCGCCAGCAGCAGCGGGATCTGCTCGGGCGGGTGCTGCAGGTCGTCGTCGAGCGTGACGATCCACTCCTCGCGGGCGCAGCGCACGCCGCACAGCAGCGCGTTGTGCTGCCCGCAATTGCGCGCGAGGTCGAGCCCGCGGATCCAGCTCAGCTTCGCGCACAACTCCTGGATCGTCGCCCAGCTCGCGTCGCGGCTGCCGTCGTTGACCAGGATCAGCTCGAAGCGCCGCGTGCAGTCCGCCAGCACCGCCTGCAGGCGCGCCACCAGCTCGCGCAGGTTCGGCTCGCCGTCGTGCACCGGAACGACCACGGAGAGCGTAGGGAGCGGCATGGCGCGGAATCAGGCCCCGGGCAAGCTCGCGCGCCGGCCGGAGCGTCCGGCACGCGCCGCAGCAGGGCCTGCGCAGGGGTCCCAGTCTACGCCCCAGGCAGCGCCGCGGCGCACGCGGCCCCTCACCCGGCGCGCGAGCTTGCCCAGGTCCAGCGTGGGTTTCCTTTCCACGTCCCAGGCCGCGGCCGATGCTTCGCAATTCGCCGGGCGCGACTGTGGGCGCGCCGCGAGCGAGAATGGCGGCGCATGAGTGACGATGGGGATAGCGCGGCGCGCACGCCCGCGACGAATTCCCTGGCGCTCGCACGGGGCTGGAGCCACGCGCGCGCCGCGCTGCTGCTGCTCGCGGCGCTGCTCGCGTTTTTCGTCCCGCCGCTGGTCCGCGGCGACGTGCTCTACCCCCACGACAACCGTTCGGAGGCCGGGCTGGAGTCGGTGCGCTTGAACGCGAGCACGCGCGCCCACGTGTTCGCGGTCGCGCTGTACCTGCCCGAAATCCACGCGCACCTCGACTGCCCGCATGCGAGCTGGCTGGCCTGCTGGAACCCGCACAACGAACTCGGCCGGCCGCTGTTCCCCGGCGGCATCGGCCGCGCCTACGTCGTCGGCAACCTGCTCTCGCTGTTCACGCGGGACGCCTTCGTCTTCTTCACCTGGTCGGCGATGCTCGCCGTGCTCGGCACGGCGCTGTTCGCCTTCCTGTTCCTGCGCGCGCTCGCATTGCACCCGCTCGCCTGTCTCGCCGGCGCGATCGGCATTTCCATCGGTCCGCTGTACTGCGGCTGGCAGGCGATTCCGATGTTGCAGTGGGGCTTCTGCTGGTGCTTCGCGGCGCTGCTGGGCATCGAGCGCTGGCTGCGCGCGCGCTCGGCGTGGAGCCTGCTGGGGATCTGCTTCGCGGTGCACTCGATCCTGTTGACCGGTTATCCGCAGCACGTGCTGCTGCTGGGCTGGATCAGCGCGAGCTGGCTCGTGCTGCGCACGATCGAGCTGCGTCCCAGCGCCGCGGCGCGCGCACGCGCGATCCTCGCGGTCGCCGCGGCCGCGGCGCTGGGAGTGCTGTCCGTCGCGCCCGTGTGGATCGACCTCTATCTCGATTGGCGCGGCTCGGTGCGCGCCGATTGGGTCTCGATCGCCGGGGAGGCGAGCTTCGACGTGCGGCGGCATGCCGATTTCTGGGTCAGCCTGGTCAGCGTGCTCTGGCCGGGTGATCCGACCGGCCGCAGCTACAGCCTGTCCGCGCTGTTCGCGGGACTGCTCGGCGTTTCGCTGTTGGGCTGGCGCAGGAATCACGCCTGGATGTGGATCGCATGGATCGCCATCGCGAGCGCGGGAACGCTCTCGGGGAACGTGTACGACGCGCTGCGCATGCTGGGTCTGGTCCTCTCGGACTGGTCGCCCGTTTTCGCGGCGCTCCTGCCTTGCTGCGTGCTCGCTGCGGCGGCGCTCGACCGACTGCTGCGCCAGGCCGAACGCTCGCGCTGGGCCGATGTCGCCGCTTGTTGCACGCTGTACGTGATCGCGGCCGCGTATCTGCCCTGGACGCACCTGGCGATCGACCGCGGCGAGCTGATCGCCGCCGTGCTGCTCGCGCTGGGCACGTTGGCCCTGGTATGGAAGCCGAATCCGCTGTTGCTGTTCGCGCTGCTGTTCGCGGTCGTGGTCGACGACGGCCGCGCCCTGCTGCACTGGCAGCCGCGCGAGGCGATCCACACCGATTCGGCGCTGGTCCAGGCGCTGCGGCGTCGCACCGCGGATGGTTCGCGCTTCGCATGGATCGGCCCGAGGCACGAGCAGCAGCAGCTGCTGCTGCCGAATCAGGAGCTCGCGCTCGAGATCGACAGCGTGCACACCGCCAACCACTTCGTCTCGCGCGAGTTTTTCGACTGGGCGCGCAGGCTGGGGCCACAGGAATACAGCCAGAGTTCCTACCAGCGCAACTTCGTCGAGATCGCCGACGAAAGCCGGCTGGACGAGGAATTCCTGGCCGCGGCTGGTGTTTCCACGCTGATTTCGGTGCATCCGCCCGATCCCGCGTTCAGCAGGGACGCGGAGTTCGTCGATCCCGTGCACGTCTCCACGTTGCTGCGCCCCGGTCCGCTGCAGGCACGCCTGCCGGCCGGCGAGTTCGAGCTGCTCGATGCGGGCCGTGCGATCGCCAGCGCGGGTCGACTGCGCGCGAACGACGCGCTGACGCGCCGCGCGAGCGGAGTTCACGATCGCCTGCGCTTCGAGTTCGAGCCGCTCGCGAGCGAGAGCCTGCTGTTCATCAGCCAGCAGTACAACGGCCGCTGGAAGGCGCGGGGCGCGGGGCGCGAGCTGCGTTGCGTGCGGATCAACGAGCTGTTCCAAGGCGTGCTCGTGCCCGCGGGTGTGTCCGCGGTCGAACTCGAGTTCCAGGCTTGGTCGCGGTTCGCGATCGTGCCGCAGGCGCTCTTCGCCCTGGCGGCGCTTGCCGCGCTCTGGCGTCGGATCCGACGCCCGCGCCCAGATTGAAAGGCCCGCCGCCGCGCCGCGCGCGAAGCCTCAGAGCATCGACACCGGATCGACGTCGATCGCGATCCTCGGGCGCGCCTCGGCGGCCGCGAAGAGCCGCAGGCGCGCCAGCAGCGCGGCGATCGCGGGACAATCCGCGGCGCACTTGAGCAGCACGTGGTGGCGGTGGCGTCCGCGCACCATGGCGATCGGCGCGGGAGCGGGCCCCAGGGCGATCACGCCCGCGGCGGCCAGTTCCTCGGCCAGCGACTCGACCAGACGCACGCCGCTCTTCTCGACGCGTTCCAATTCCTCGTCCTCGAGCACGACGCGCACCAGCCGCCCGTGCGGTGGATAACCCAGTTCCCGGCGCAGCTCGTCCTCGGCGAGCGCGAAACCGACGAAATCGTGGCGCGCGGCGCGCGCGATCGCGGGATGCTCGGGCGAGAGCGTCTGCACCACGATGCGACCGGGACTCGCGCCGCGGCCGGCGCGGCCCGCGACCTGGGCGATCAACTGGAAGGTGCGCTCCGCGGCGCGGAAGTCGGGCAGGTGCAGGCCGGCGTCGGCGTCGATCACCCCCACCAGCGTGACGCGCGGGAAATCGAGGCCCTTGGCGATCATCTGCGTGCCGACCAGGATGTCGATCTCGCCGCGGCCGAAGGCGGAGAGCGCCGTCTCGTAGTCCTCGCGCCGGCGCATCGTGTCGGAATCCATGCGCAGCACGCGCGCCGTGGGCGCGACCAGCTTGATCTCGTCCTCGATGCGCTCGCTGCCGGCGCCCAGATAGCGCAGGCCGGGAGCGCTGCAGTAGGGACATGCGCGCGGCCGCGTGCGTTCCTCGCAGCAGGAATGGCACACCAGGCGCGAGATGCCCTGGTGCCAGGTGAGCGCGACGTCGCATTGCTCGCAGCGCAGCGTGTGCTTGCATCCCGCGCACCACAATACGGGCGCGAATCCGCGGCGATTCTGGAACAGGATCGACTGCTCGCCGCGCGCGAGGCCTTCGAGCACCAGATGCTTCAGACGCGCCGAGAAGAGTTTCGCGCCGCGCGCTCCCTCGTTGCGCAAGTCGACGATCTCGACCGGCGGCAGAGGCCGGCCGCCGACGCGCGCGGAAAGCTGCAGATGGCGGTAGCGGCCGCTGCGCGCGTGCGACCAGCTCTCCAGCGAGGGCGTGGCCGAGCCCAGGATGCACAGCGCATTGGCGCCGCGCGCGAGCTCCACCGCGACGTCGCGCGCGTGGTAGCGCGGCACGCTGCCCTGCTTGAACGAGGGCTCGTGCTCTTCGTCGAGCACGATCAGGCCCAGGTCGGGCACCGGCGCGAAAACCGCGGAGCGCGCGCCAACCACCACGCGCAGCTCGCGGCTGCGCACACGTTGCCACATGCCCAGGCGCTGCGCGTCGCTCATGCGGCTGTGCAGCACCGCGACGTCGCCCAGGCGCGCGCGGAACCAGCCGACGGTTTGCGGCGTCAGCGCGATCTCCGGCACGAGCACGATCGCGCCGCGGCCCAGCGCCAGCGCGCGCTCGATTGCGGCGAGGTAGACCTCGGTCTTGCCGCTGCCGGTGACGCCCTGGAGCAGGAAAGTTCGCGGCTTGTGCTCCGCCAGCGCCTGCGTGAGCGCGTCGACGGCGACTTGCTGCTCGGCAGAGAGCGCCGCCGGCCGCACACGATCGCTCTTCGCGCTCTCGAAGCCGTCGGCTGCCGCCTCGACCGACTCGATCAGCGCCAGTCCGCGCTCCACCAACGACTTGGCCGGGGCGTCGGAGAGGTTTTGACGCCGCAGCAGCTCGCCCAGCTCGATCGGCGCGCCGACCTCGAGCAGGGTTCGCAACAGGCGATGCTGCTTGGGCTGGGTGCGCGCGAGTTCCTCGAGCACCTCGGGCGCGATCGGACCCAGGACGCGGATCATCCGCGTGCGACGGCGGCCGCCCTCGCGCTTGAGCGCGGCCGGCAGCGTCGCGTGCAGGGCCTCGCCGAAGGAGCAGGCGTAGCGCTCGGCGATCCAGCGCGTCAGCGACTGCAGCTGCTCGCTGACCAGCGGCTCGCGGTCGAGCACGCGCGCGATCTCGCGCAGCCGCGCGGGATGCAACGGAGACTCGCCGGCCAAGGCCGTGACCACGCCGACCTCGCGGCCGGTCCCGAAGGGCACCGCCACGCGCATGCCGGGCTGGACCAGGTCGCGCAGCGCCTCGCCGACCTTGTAGGTGAACTCGCAGTCCACCGGACGGTTGAGCGCCACCTGCGCGAAGTGGCCGACGCTCATGCCGCCGTCGTGCGCGGGCGCGGCCGGCCGCGGCGGCTTGGCGGGCCTGGGCCTGGGCTCGCGCCCGAAGAGCGTCAGCTCGCCGGGTTGTGCTCGTCCGCTGCGCGACATCGGCGCAGTCTAGTGGGGTGAGCCGGAAGTGCGTTGAAAAAGGCGGGCTGAATGCGCCTTCCCGGCAAGGCGCCGCGACGCCGCGTGTTCGTTGCAACACTCGAAAGCCAAGCCCCGCCGCGGCGAAGCCGCACGCGAACGACGCAGTGCGTCGTTCGCGAGGGGATCCCGGCAAGGCCTCCAGGGAGGCGCAGGCGTGTCGACCCCTTCGAAGTACTGGCGGCTCACCCCACGAGCAGCACGCGCAAGGCTCCGGCGTCGCGCGGAAACGCTCAGGCGCAGGCGCAGGGCGCCGCGTGGCAGCGCGGGCAGCCGCCGCCGTACTTCTTCTCCACCGCCTGCTCGAGGCTGACGCCCGACATCGAGGCCAGCGTCGCCAGCCAGGCGAACACGTCGGCGAACTCGCCCTCGAGCTCGGCCTTGTCGTCGCGGCGCAGCGCGCGCGTCAGCTCGCCGACCTCCTCGCAGAACCACATGTGCGTCCCGGCCAGGCCGCGGCGCGAGTCGCGTGCGAAGTAGATGCGTTCGATCAGGGCTTGGAATTCAGCGACTTGCATGGGCTTCCCGTTCGGGTGGGTGCGCGCGGCGGCCAGGCACGGCGCTCAGATCCTGCGCACGGTCAGGATCGAGACGTCGCGCGGCAGCGGCGTCTCCTGGGCGTAGGCCTCCATCACGCTCTGCAGGCGCTCGAGGAACTCCGCGGTCGGCTGCGCGCCGTGGCGCTGCACCTGGGCGTACAGGTGCTTCTCGCCGTATTCCGCGCCTTCGGGGTTCAAGATCACCGCCGGGCCGGAGTTGAAGATCACCAGCCGGTCGCCGGGCGCGACGGCGATCTCGACCAACTCCAGCCGGCCCTCGAACATCGGCCCGCGGTCGAAGCCCAGCGCGATGCCCTCCGGCTGCAGCAGCCGCACCTTGCCCGTGGCCGCGATGCAGTGCAGCAGCGGCAGCTTGTGGCCGGCGCAGGCCACGGTCGCGCGGCTGGTCTGCGGATCGAGACGCACGTAGAGCGCGGACACGTACATGCCGCGGCGCACGTCGCGCGCCAGCTCGCGGTTGACGTGGAACAACGCCTCGCGCAGGTCGCCGCCGCGCGCGAGTTCGGCGCGCAGGTAGGCGCGAGCGGTCGCGCCGACCAGCGTGCCCGGCAGGCCGCGGCCGCTGACGTCGCAGACCAGCAGGCCGACTTCGCCGGACGCGGTCGGGATGAAATCGTAGAAGTCGCCGCCCAGGTCGGGCGCCGACAGGCACAGCGCGCCGAACTCGAAGCCCTCGCGCTCGGGCGTGGCGTTGGCCAGGAGCGACTCGCGCACCTCGGAGGCCAGCGCAACCTCGCGCTCGCGCACCGAGAGCTCCAGCTGCGCTTCCTGCGCGGCGGCCAGGTCCGTGGTCATGCGGTCGATCGATCGCGCCAGCATGTTGACCTCGCGCACGCCGCGTGCGCGCGTGGTGTGGTTCAGATCGCCGGTCGAAATCTGGCGCAGGTCGGCGGCGATGGCCTCGATCGGCTCGGAAACCTGGCGCGCGACCAGCACCGAGACCAGGGCCCCGACCGCGATCACCACCAGGGTGATGCCGATGATCAGGCCCATCAGGCCGCGCTCGGCCTCGACCGTCGTCGCGGGCGCGAGGAAGTCGATGCTGCGCTCGCCGTGCGCGGGCAGGTAGCGCATCAGGTAGGCCGGTTGGTTGTCCGCGCCCAGGACGATCGGGAAGCGCTTGATCTTGCCGTCGTCGTACTCGAGCACGCCCTGGCCCTCGACCTGGCGCCAGTTGCTGATGCCCTCCAGCTCGCGGATCTTCGCCGCACGCTCGTTGCTCATCGAGCGCAGGTCGTTGCGCAGCATGGTCACGTCGTTGCTGGGCGGGAAGGCCTCCGAGATGCGCTTGTCGATCGCCGCCAGCAGCGCGCGCTCGGTCTCCAGCGCGCGCAGGCTCGATTCGGCCTTCAACGTCTGGCCGGTCAGGCGCACGGCGTCGATGAGAGTGCGCTCCTGCACCGTCGAGGTCACGCGCGCCGCGCTGGTGTAGAGCACGCCGCCGGCGATGGCCATCACCGCCGTCAGCGCCAGCGTCATGAACATCGTGAAGCGCGTGGACAACGACATGCCGCCCGTCGGCGCCTCGTGATCGCGCGTGCGCTTAGCCATGTTCGACTCCCGTGGTCCAGGCGACCTCGATCAGCAGGCGCGCCGGCAGCATCACCAGCACCAGCCCGTACACTCCGGCCACGACGTCGTCGAGCAGGATGCCGTCTCCGCCGCCCAGGGCTTCCATGCGGCGCGCGAACCTGGGCTTGAAGACGTCGAAGAATCGAAAGACGAAAAACGCGACCACCAGCGCGATCGGCGAAGGCCCGCGCATCCAGGCGACGGTGATCAGGTAGCCGATCACCTCGTCGAGCACGAAGAAACCGGGGTCCTTCTTCTTGGCGTAGCCCTCGGCCCAGGGCCCGAGCGCGCGGCCGACGGCGTAGATCGCCAGCGCCGCCGCCAGCGACAGCCACAGGTAGTGCGGCGAATCGCGCAGCGCCCAGGCGATCGCGACGCCGCCCAGCGTGCCCACCGTGCCCGGCGCGAACGGCGAGCAGCCCAGGTAGAAGCAGGAGACGATGCCCAGCTTGATCGCGTTCATCCCGCTCGCTCCGCCAGGATCCTGCGCGTCTTGAACACGTAGTTGAGCCCCGAGCCGACCGAGGTCACCAGCGTGCTCCAGACGAAGACGTAGGCCAGCTTGTCCAGGAAGTCGAAGAACCCCGGACTCCACTCGAAGGCGAACATCCCGATCACGATCCCGACGGCGAAGCATTGCGTGAACATCTTGACCTTGCCGAAGGCGTCCGCCGGGAATTGCGCGCCCATGCTTTCGACGTAGCCGCGGATGCCCGTGACCAGGAATTCCCGCGCCAGGATCACCACCACGACCCAGGCCGGGAACCAGGCCTGCGACCAGGGGCAGACCGCGAGGTAGATCATCACGCCCAGCACCATGACCTTGTCGACGAAGGGGTCGGCGATGCGTCCGAAAGCCGTAATGTGGTTGCCGCGGCGCGCGAGCCAGCCGTCGAGCACGTCGGAGACGGCGATCACGATGAACAACCAGAAGCTGAGCAGCATCGTCGGGCGTTCGGCGAGCACCGCCGCGCGCGTCGAGGCCGTGAACTCCGAGAGCACGACGAACAAGGCCGCCGCACCCACGAAACGCGCCGCGGTGATGCGGTTGGGCCAGTGCTCGAAGATGCCCTCTTTCATGGGCGCGGCTCTGCTGCGCCGCGGGGCGCCACCGGCTTGGAAAGCGGAGTGCACATCAGGTTGAACTCGTTGTCGACGTCCGCGACGCTGACGCGCACGCGCTCGCCCACCGCGGCCTCGAGTCCGCGGATGCGCGCGATCAGGTCGACCTCGGGCGCGTCCATCGCGGTCCGGCCGACGGCGTGCGGCGTGCGCCCGCCGACGTGCGACTCGTCGACCAGCACCTCGATCTCGCTGCCGATCAGGGCGCGCTGCGAAGCGGCGAGCACTTCGTCGCGCGCCGCGAGCACCGCGTCCCGGCGTTCGTTGGCCACGCTCTCGGCCACGTCGTGCTCCAAGGCGAAGCCCGGCGTGCCCTCCTCGGGCGAATAGGTGAAGGCGCCCAGCCGCCCCAGGCGATAGCTGCGCACGAATTCGACCGCCTCGGCCGCGTCCGCATCGGTCTCACCGGGAAAGCCGAACAGCATCGTGGTGCGCAGCGTGATGCCCGGGACCTCCTCGAGCAAGCGATCGAGCGTGCGCCGCACCTGCTCGCCGCTGCCGGCGCGGCGCATCGCGCGCAGCACGGGCGTGGCGATGTGCTGCACCGGGATGTCCAGGTAGGGCAGCACGCGCGGGTGCTCGCGCAGCAGGCGCGTCAGCTCCCAGGGGAAGCGGTTGGGGTAGGCGTACATGACGCGCAGGCGCTGCTCGCCTTCCAATTCGGCGAGGCTCTCCACCAGCGCGGGCAGCTCCAGGCCCAGGTCGCGTCCCCAGGCGGTCGAGTCCTCGGCCACCAGGACCAGCTCCTTCACGCCGGCGTCGATCAGCTCGCGCGCCTCGCTGAGCAGGTCCGAAGGGCGCTTGGAGCGGTGCGGCCCGCGGATTCCGGGGATGGCGCAAAAGCTGCAGGTGTGGTCGCAGCCGTGCGAGATGCGCAGGTAGGCGAAGGAACCCGGCGTCGCCAGGAGACGCGCGCCGTCGCGCTCGGGCTCGCGCAGGCCGGGGCTCTCGAGGTAGCTGTCGAAGACGCGCCCCTCGGCCATCTGGCGGATGCGCCTCGCCAGCTCGCGGCCATCGGAGATCTCGGCGAACAGGTCGACCTGCGGGAACTGCTTGGCCAGGTCGCGCTTGTAGCGCTGCACCAGGCAGCCGGCGACCACCACGCGCGCGAGTTCGCCGCGCTGCTTGCGCTCGAGCAGCTCGCGGATGTTGGCGTAGGACTCCTCGCGCGCCGGCCCGATGAAGGAGCAGGTGTTCAGCACGACGGTGCCCGCCTCGGTGGAGTCGCCGCTGATCGCCAGCCCCTGCTCGGCCATGCGCCCCAGGATCAGCTCGGAGTCGATCAGGTTGCGCGCGCAGCCCAGGTGAACCAGGCTGACCACCGAGGCCGGGGGCGCACTCGGGGCGCTCGGCTTGCGGCGGCTTTGGTGGGTCTTTCTTGCCATGCGGGCGCGTTGGGAGGCCGGCGTGCCCAGCGCACCGCGGCGCAAGGCTGTGGCGCGGCCCGGTCAGGACAGCACGCCCGATTTCGCCCGCCACTCGTCGGCGGTCAAGAGTATATCCCTGCGCTGACCGCCCATGTACGGGCCGATCAGGCCCTGGGCCTGCAGCTGGTCGAGAATCACGGTCGCCTGCTTGAAATCCAGGCCGAACTCGCGCTGGAGCATCGAGACGGCGACGCGCTGGTTCTTCAGGAACAGCATGCCGCAGCGGAACACGAGATCGTCGGCCTCGGGCGCCTCGGAGACCGCGCTCGCGGGAGCAGGCTGCGGGTCGAGCACCACCGTGCGCTCGCGCGCCGCGGTGGGCTTGGCGGCGGCGGCGGCGGGGGGCGCAGGGGGGTCTGCGTCGACCAGGCTGTTCTGGACCGGCTGGAGCA
>Ga0315910_10003584_pt1 | contig 13184 bp, 12 predicted proteins | sample EdamamesoilMG_FD_204470 | JGI IMG/M metagenome (GOLD analysis project Ga0315910, IMG submission 204470) | Garden soil microbial communities collected in Santa Monica, California, United States - Edamame soil | ecosystem: Environmental > Terrestrial > Soil > Garden | place: USA: California... | reverse complement strand
GGTGGTTCCTGCGGGAACCCGCGCCGCCTACCCCGAGTTCCCAAATCAAGGCGGCGCTCACCGAGCAGCCGGCGCCGGTGGCTGATTCGCACGAGGCCGCGCCAGCATCCCAAGCTGCCAACACCCACGGCATGCGGCCTGCGTCTGGCGCGATCAGTGCGAGCATTGCAGGCGGCGCCGAACCCACGCCCGTGAGCGCCAACGGCGAAGCGAGCCGATCGGCCAGCAGCGCCATGGCTGTCTCAGCGCCGCTGAAGGGCACCGATCAGAAGCGCCCGGTAGGCGACGTCGCAGCGCCCAGCGTTCCGTCGGTCGAGGCCGCCAGCGATGCCGCCGCCGAGGGCGACGCTGCGACGCCTGGAGCTACAGGTGCTGCGACCCTCGAAGCACCGACGCCCGCCGCGCTGCCAGGTTTCGACGCAGACGCCGCCAAGCGCGCGCTGGGCGCTAGTGCGTTCACTGCCTCGAGCTGCCGGAAAGGCGACGACCCGAGGGGCACCGCCGAAGTCATCGTCACCTTCGCACCCTCCGGACGCGTCACGTCCGCCAACGTCAACGGGGCCCCCTTCGGGGGTACCGCGACAGGGGGTTGCATCGCCGCGACGTTGCGCGGCGCCAGCGTGCCCCCCTTCGCTGGCAACCACGTGTCGGTGCGCAAGCTCGTCACCGTGCGCTAACTGGCCAGCGCCCAGCGAGGCGGCTACCAGGGACCTCGACGCAGCGGTGCGAAGCGTTGCTTCCAATCTTCGACGCGGAGGCGACGCCGCCCCCGGACCTGTTGCTCACGCATGACGTAGGTCTCCGCCGAACGCCCGTCCTCCAAGACGATGGTCGCGCGCTGGAACAACACGGGCACTTCTTTGATCACATCCAGGCGTCGGCGGATTTCTCGCGTCACTGCGTACACTTCGCCGAACACGCGATAACCCGGAAATTCGATGATGGCTGGATAGACGCCCAGATCGACGAGGCGATAATTAGGCACGGTGTGACTGTTCCCGACAAACTGCGCCCCCTGAAGAGCCTCGTGATCGGGTTCGCCCTTTCGTAGCGATCCGTAGACGAACACCAGCAGCGTTTCGTCGGCCTCGGCCATCAGGCATGGCTACCCGAGCCGATAACCCGAAGCAACTTCCGTTTTCCTGGCGGGCCGGGCGAGGCTCGCAACCGAGCCGCGGGCGGTTCTATGTAGTGTGTCCGGGTGGGCATGAGCTAGTCTAGCGAGGTCTTGCCACGCATGCTTCGCCTCCTCGATGTCGAGCGCTGGCTCGGGCGCTGCGCGCTCGTGGGACTCATGTTCGTAGGTTGCCAGAGCCCCAGCTTCCACATCAACGAAGGCATCGGCGGGACAGCGGGGGAGCAAACCACTGGTATCGCAGGGGAAGGTGGCGGTTCGACTACGACGACCACGACCAGTGTGGGCACCACGGGCACGATGGCGGGCCACTGCTCGAACGACATCAAGGACGAGGACGAGACGGATGTCGACTGCGGCGGCGAGTGCGTCGGCTGCGGCGACGGCGTCGGTTGCCTCGTCGACGGCGATTGCTGGAACAACAGTTGCCTAGAGGGGCGCTGCGAAACGCCCAGCTGCGACGACGGCCGTAAGAACTGGCAGGAGAGCGACGTCGACTGTGGAGGCAGCTGTGAGCGGTGCGAAACGGACGAGGATTGCAGCGCGAACATCCACTGCGCTAGCAACGTTTGCACGGCAAGAACCTGTGATGCGCCCTCGTGCCGAGACGGCAAGAAGAACGGCGACGAGGCCGACACGGACTGCGGGCAAGCGTGCGACGTACCCTGCCCGTTGAAGGCGGCCTGCGCGGCAGACGATGATTGCGAGTCCAGCGTCTGCGCCGCCGGGGTCTGCACCACAGAGGCTTGCGACAACGGCAACGCTGACGAGGGCGAAGCCGATAGCGACTGCGGCGGCGCGGACTGTCCGCGTTGCACCGAAGGCAGCGACTGCGGCGCCGACACCGACTGTAAAAGCAGCGTCTGTTCCGAGGGTGTGTGCCTGCCAGCCTCGTGTTCGGACGAGCGGCAGAACCAGAGCGAGACCGACGTGGACTGCGGGGGAGGGTGTGGACCGTGCCCGGATCTTTCCAAGTGCGCGGTGGCGTCGGACTGCGCCAGTCAGGCTTGTGCAGACTTCGTCTGCCAGATGGCCACGTGCTCCGATCCCATCCAGAACGGCTCCGAGACCGATATCAACTGTGGCGGAGGTTGCCCGCAGTGTGGCGTCGGCAAGACGTGCAAGGTGGACAAGGATTGCCTCGCCAACTCCTGCGTGACCGGTGTGTGTGCGGCGCAGAGCGGGGGCTAAAGACCCCACCATGCGGTGGATGCTGGGGTGGATGCTGCGATGCGGGGACTGCCATGCTAAAAAGGGAAAGCGAGTAGGGGTGACCCCTGTGGCACTGGATGTACTTAATTTGGTTCGAGGTTCTGGCGTGGGTGAGCGCTCCCTGCAGCTCGCTTCCTCGGCAGCCTTCGCGCATGAGCCGATTCCGGGCGGGCGTGGCCCAGCACTCGGATTCGTTCCTTTCGAATGACTTCTTTTCTCGCCACCCGGGCTGACACCACTCCCCTCTCTGTGGATGGGCAGAGCATCATCCCGTCGCTGAGCGACGTGGAGCTCGCCACCCGGTTGATGGCGGGTGAACCGTGGGCACGGGAGGCCTTCTACCGTCGCTACGTGAAAGCCGTGTGGTGCACAGCACTCAGACTCGTGGGAGATCGCGCCGACGCCGATGACGTCGTGCAAGATACCTTCGTCGAAGCTCTACGCGACGTCAGCAAGCTCCGTGAGCCATCGAGGATGCGGGCTTGGCTGCTGCAGATCACCGTCCACCAAGCACATCGCAGATTTCGCAAGCGCAAGCTGATGCGCCGACTCGGGCTCGAGCGCCCTCAGGAAGATGGTTTGCTCGAAACCCTGGCGAAGCCGGGGGCGTCGACGGAAACGCGCGCCGAACTGGCGTGCATCGACCGAGTGTTGGGCCGAATTTCTTCCACCCAGCGCTTTGCCTGGATGCTGCGCCACGTCGAAGGGCTCAGCCTGGAAGAGGTCGCGGAAGCGTGCGACTGCTCACTCGCCACGGCAAAACGCCGCATCGCACGCACCGTGCAGCACCTCGAATCCGAGCTTGGACCAGGAGCGGGAGGGGCGGAACCGTGACCGACCGAGTCTCCAGACCGCGGGTCAAGACCCCGCTCCAGTTGCCGTCCGAATACCTACGCGACGGCGAGACGCCGCTCGCCGAGATGCTGCAGTCGAGCTTCAGTGAACACACCGTGCCCGCGCTCTGGCACCGGATCCATGGCCGGCTCTACCAACCGACGTCGCAAGCGCGGCGCTGGCCGATGTTTGCGGCCATGGCGAGCGCAGCAGCCGTCGTGGCCGTCGTCGGCCTGTTCCTGCTCCAATCGCAGAGCCCCCTCCGGCTGAGCAGCGGACAATTGCCGGCTGCCCTCATCGCCGAGGCCACCCCGCGCAGCGTGCAGCTCTCCGACGGCTCGAGCATTCAGGTGTCCCAGCAAAGCCGGCTCGAAGTGGTGAGCAACGACGAAAGCACGTTCGTCACCGCTCTGAGTCGCGGCAGCGCCACCTTCGAGGTCAACCCCAAGGCCCACCGGCGCTGGATCGTCGAGGTCGGCCTCACCAGCGTGGAAGTCGTGGGCACCCGCTTCACCGTAACGCGGAACGACTCGGAAGTGACCGTATCGGTCGAGCGAGGGCTCGTGCTGGTGCGCGGCGACACGGTGCCGGGAGGTCAGCAGCGACTCGGCGCGGGACAGCAGATCCGCGCACCCACGTCGCTCAAGACGGCCCGCAACGAGGCGAGCAAGGACGCGGCGGACGTCACTCGAACCGAACGGACCAAGCCAGGAGCCGCCGAGGCCGCGCAGGTGACCGAGACGCGCGTCGATGACTTGCCGTTGGTGGACGAGGACAGCGTGAGCGAGCTCCGCCCGCGAGCCGGAGCGGAGGCGAGCGTCATCGAGCCCGCGCACGGCACCACAAGCGATCCACGAGCAAAGGCCGGGGTCGGTGAAAAGTCCTCAGACCCTGCGCTGTCGGCATCCGCCGACCGCGATGAGCCCCCGGCCAACGTACCTTTGGACATCGAAGGGCTCTTCGCCGAAGCCGATCGCGCGCGTGAGGACGGGGACATCGCCCGCTCGCTTGCGTTCTTCGAACGGGTAATCGCAACAGCGCCACAGTTCGATCCACGGCGCGGCCTGGCCGCCATGTCGGTGGCGCGCATGACCATGCGGAGCAATCCGGCGCGTGCCGCGCAGGCGTTGCGCGCAACGATCGACGGAATGCCTGCAGCGCTTCAGGAGAATGCGAGCGCGCGGCTCGTCGAGGCGTACGCCAAATCGGGCCAGACCAAAAACGCACAGGGCGCCGCGCAGCGCTATCTCGAGCGTTTCCCGAATGGTCGCCGTGCCGAAGATGTCCGCCGCTGGACGGCCCCGTGACACCGGCGCTGTGGCGCAAGTCAGTGCTGTGTCTCGGGTCCGTGCCGCGTCTCGGGTCAGGCCAGGGGGGCGTAGCGCGGGCCGGGGTTTGGTGCGGGTGGCTCGCTCTGATATCACCAGCATTGGCCCACGCCGTGGAGCCGCAAGCACCGGTGCCGGAGGCGGCGCTCGTACATATCGACTGCGCCAAGCCACGGCTGGACGCCGATCAGCTGTACGAGAGCCTCGCGCTCGAACTGCAGGCCCAGGGGATCACGCTGCGCCCGCTGGATGCGCTCGAGGGGGACGACAATTTCGTGCTCGAAGTGCGCACCGATTGTGAGACACGGCAGCAGCTCGTACTCCGCACGGCGCGGGGTGTTCGCAGCGCCGAAGAGAGATTCAGCCTCGCGGACGTACCGCACTCCTCCGAGCCGCGCACCGTGGCGCTGGCCTTGGCCGAGCTGCTCGAAGACTTTCGCGCGCATGGGGAAGTGGGCACCGCCCCGATAGAAACATCCCCAGCGACCGACGAGCCCGAAGCAGCCGGCGCCAAACCGGCGTTGAACAGCGCCGTGGGCCCGTCGCTCGATCTGGGACCCGAGGTCGACAATGCCTTCCGCGGCGAACCGCCCGTCACCATCCGTGACGTGCCGCCGCCAGAGCCGGCACCCGATCCCGGAGTGTATCTCATGGGGCATTTGGGCGTCGAGCAGCGCACGTTCCGCCTGTCCAACTCGCTCACGGGCTTGAGTGCGGGCTTCACGCTCGAACGCGCAGAGCTCGGTGCAAGCCTGCTCAGGGGCGAACCGACGAGCCCGGCGTACCGAGACCTCACGGAGGTCGTCGCGAACTTGGCGCTGGGCTACCGCGTAGCAGAGGTGACGAACGGTCGCTGGACGGCATCGATCACGCCACGCGTGGGCTTCGGCAACCTGAACTTGACCGCGCCGGGAAACGTGGAAGCGAACCAAGCCGCCAGCAGCGCCACTGATCTGTACGGCGACGTTGCCGCGCGAGTGTCGGTGCACGCCCGGCTCTGGTCACGCTTGGGACTGACGCTGAACTCCGAAGCGGGCTACGGCCGGGGCCTCGTGTCGCTCGTCGACGGACCACCAACGAACGACTTTACGGGGTTGTTCCTGGGAGTGGCGCTGCTTGGAAGCGTGGACATCGGTTCTCCCAAAAACTCGCGTGTCTGGCCCCCCGTACGCACCGAACCAGAATGAGCGGAGCATCCTATTGAGATCAGGCAAGCGTTTTGATTTTGTGTAGCGAATCGCAGATTCACTACACTACCGCTTGTGCTTCCGACAAAAGCTGCACATTCTTGGCACGTGGCTTATTCATTTTCAGGCTCGGGTTTGTACTTTGGGATTCTGGTCGCTTGCTGTTCCACGCTCGCACTCGGCGCGGCGTGTTCGAGCGATGACCGCGGCGATGGCGACACGTCCACTTCGGGTGGCATGGGCGGCACCACGTCTGGGGGAGGCGCGACGAACTCGGGGACGGGCGGCTCGGCAGGCGGGGAGCCGAGTACCACGGGCTCGGCCGGTTCGACCGCCGGCTTCAGCTGCGCGTCGAAAACCGGCAGCGTCCCAGCGCTCGGTCTCGACACGGTCGCATCGAATCTCACCGAACCGGTGGACCTGAAGCAGTCGCCGGGCGACACCGAGCGTCTGTTCGTGGTCGAACAACCGGGCACGATCAAGCTGGTGACGGGGAACGAGGTCGTACCGTTCCTCGACCTCACTAGCCAAGTGTCGAGAACCGACAACGAACGCGGCATGTTCTCGCTGGCGTTCCATCCGGACTATCCCGACAACGGCCTGTTCTACGTCCACTACAGCGCCAGCGAAGGCACCCACGGGCTCGCCAACGGTACTACGGTGGTTTCGGAATTCTCGGTGTCTGATGACCCCGCCGTGGCGAACGCGGACTCGGAGCGAGTACTGCTCACGGTGGAGCAACCGGACTGGAACCACAACGGTGGCAGCATCGCCTTCAGCCCGGACGATGGCTTCTTCTACCTCGGACTCGGCGATGGTGGCGGCGGGGGCGATCCCCATCGAAACGGGCAAAATCCCGATACGCTGCTCGGATCAATCCTGCGCCTCGACGTCGACGGCCGCGAAGCGGGCGAGTATAGCGTGCCTGCAGGGAACATGGCCGGAGGTCTGCCGGAGATCTGGGACAAGGGCCTTCGAAATCCCTGGCGCTTCAGCTTCGACCGCTGCAACGGCGATCTGTATATCGGAGACGTCGGCCAGAACGATTACGAAGAGATCAACGTCGAGCCTGCTGGCTCCGGCTCCCGCAACTACGGCTGGAACGTCCGTGAAGGCCAGCACTGCTATGCCGCGAACTCATGCGACTCCGAGGGTATGACCGAACCGGTCCTCGACTACGGGCGCGGGGACGGTCAGAGCGTCACGGGCGGCTACGTGTATCGAGGGTCCGCCATTCCGGCGCTGCGCGGTTCGTACTTGTACGGAGACTACGCCAGCGGCAACGTTTGGGCTTTCGAATATGCTGACGGCAGCATCACGAACGAGCGCGAACTTCAGTTCGACCGATCGTTGAACGGCGAAGGCAAGGGCATCGCGTCGTTCGGACAGGATAACGCGGGCGAATTGTACATCGTGCTACGCGACGCCGGCGAGGTGCTCAAGATCGTTCCGCGCTGACTGGCGTATCGGAGTCGTGTGGCGAATGCTTCACGCCACTAAGCGCCGGTCTTGTCCTCACCCTTGACTCCGCGAAAATACAGCATCGACCAGCGCTGCGCCGGCGTACCGCCATCGCGACGACCTGAGTGCATGCGCTGGCCGGAGCCATCGCGATGTGCAGCGTCATCGCGATGTGCAGACACACTGCGATGTGCGGATACGCTGACCGGGTCCTGTCCGATCGCCACCTCGACCGTGGTTTCATAGCGATCGACACACAGCTTCAGCGCGCGTGCCGAGCTCGGTGGTGACAGCGTGTACAAGTATTTCGAATCGTAGACGCAGGGTGGAGCGGGTGCCCGCCATTCGCGCGCGTACACGCCGGTGCCCAGGGTCGAAAACGCATCCCAGACGGCGCTGACCGAATCACGCGCGACCTGAGCTGCCGACATGATCGGCAATTGCCAGGGCTCTGCAGCGGCGTGGCGCTGGCCCCGAGCCAAGGTGGCGATCAGTTCGACCGCAGCCCCGAGCGCCTGCTCGGCGTCCGCGGCAAACACGGGAGCGGCTTCGACCACACCGATGCCTGCCGCCCACGCGGCGCGCCCCGAAGCCAGCGGAATGGCGTCGACCAACGTGGTGGGTAACACGCCGAGCGCGCCGACGTGGTTCGCAGGGCCGATCTCACGAATCCAGAACGAGTAGCAGAGCTCGAGCGGGTCGGCCGCTTCTTCGTCGAACGACATCGACCAGGTGTCAAGCTCTCGCGATTTGACCAAGGCGTGTCCCGCCACCATGACCAGCTGGCGACTCCCGCTCCATGGCAGCTCGGGGGTGCAGTCGCGCAGGCCGCTCAGCACGACCGAAACGGTGTGCGCTGGGGCCTCGGCGGACTCCGGTTCGGTGACCCAACCCTCCCAATACGTGCTCGTGGCCTCGTCACCCGCAAAGAACGGGCAGAGCTCGACGAGTTCGGCCGCGTCGAGCCCCTGGTAGGCGCCCAACCCCTCTTCGACGCTTTCGTAGGACGCCCCGTGCTCGATCATAGCCACGACTTTGCGCCGGAGTGCCGCCACGCGCTGCCGAGCGAAACGGCACAGCAGCGCTGCGTGAGCATCCAAGAGCAGCCGATGGTAGTGCCAGCGGCTCGCTGGCACGGTTCTGATGCGCTCGAGGTTCGTCGTGACCGGCAGGCTCGGATTGTTCTGCACTTCGGCGTATGCGAACAACGCGTGCAGCCACTGCAGCTGTCTCATGCCGCGCGGCACTTCGCGCAAGCGACCCTGGACGCGCAACACCGATATGTTGTGTCCAACAGGCCCTGCACTGCGTTTGAACTCGTCGTCGTGATTCATCGCTTGACCCGGTTTTGGTGCCGAGCGGCTGAAACGCCCGACTCACCAAGTACCCATGAGGCGCGATCGAGAGCATTCACTGGGTGGTTCGCACTACCTCTTCGAGCATAAGCTACTCGCGCCGCTCGCGCATTAGACAAAGACACCGACCGCCTGGCTTTTCCGGCGTGCTTCGAGCGAGGGATCGACAGTGTCAACGCGGGTTGTCATGGGACACGATCGACCCACCAAGAGCCTCTCGGCGCATCCAATCGTTCCGTCTACTCCGATTGACGCTCCACGCTGCACTGCCGCTCGACTGCGTGGAAACCTTTGCGAACCGAGGACCGTGGCAGCGCCGGCGCCACCCCAGCCGCGTGCTGGTGCGTTCGGCAGAACGCGCTGCGCGGCTCGAGCAAGAAATCCCGGCACTGCCGTGATCGTATTTCGATCTCTGGCACACTCGCGCCGGGACATTGCTGCCGCCGCAGGTGGCTGGTATGACCGCTCGGCATGCGTAAGCTGACCGATATCGCCTGGGACAGCTGGAAAGCCACCGATCAAGCGACCCTGGTATTCGTGACGGATAACGCCAGGGTTCTCTTGATGCACAAGAAGCGCGGGCTGGGGGCCGGGAAGATCAACGCCCCAGGGGGCCGACTCGAGCGCGGAGAAACCCCGCATGCGGGAGCCATACGCGAGGTCCAGGAAGAGCTCCTCGTCACTCCCACGGCCTTGGCGAAATACGGCGAGCTGAGCTTTCAGTTCGTCGATGGCTATTCGATCTTCGTACACGTGTTTCGAGCTAGCGCCTTTGCGGGTGTGCCGACCGAAACCGCAGAAGCCCGACCGCTGTGGACTTCGCTGGATCGCATTCCGTACGCTTCGATGTGGCAAGATGACGTGCTCTGGATACCTATGCTACTTGCCAACAAGTACTTTTCCGGAAGGTTTCTTTTCGACGGAGAGTTGATGCTCGACTACGACCTGCGCGATCTGGAGGTTGCTGCGCGCCTCGCCGATGCGCACACAGTTCCATAACGAACAAAGCGTGAGCGGCGTCACGCGCGCGAAGCACGCGTCTACCCCTGTCTCAGCGGGCTGCTGCGCGCTCGGAGGCAGCCCACCGTATAGGTGCGTGCAGCCGGCCGAGAAAGATTCAGCCCAATCGAGAGCAACCTCGCTCGCGGGGCGTACCGAGCCAGCTCGATGCGCCGAATTTGCGCGAAATGGCGACATCGGGCAGCCCGCGTCCGGCCGCTTGGCGCTCACGAGTGGATTGGCGGTTGACGGGGAGCCTAGGTAGCGAAACCCTTCAGCTGCGGGTCTCGGAGGTTTCGCGATGAAGGTTCACGTGGCATGGTCCCCCATCGAGTTCTCGAGTTCGCTGCGCTCGAACGCATGCTTGATCGCGGACCTCACCCCCGACGGAGAGCATGTCGTGTGGATCGATGCCCAGGAACAGCGGGTGACGTTGCGTCCCTCCATGCGCGACGAACAACCAACGCTGGGGGCATATCTGGCGAGTGTCGGCCTCCGGCGCGATCAGCTGCGGAGACTCGTCGGCGAGGTGCACCTACCCGGCGGCCAGGAGTTGACGCGACTGATTCTGCGCGACGTGCTCAACGTGTTCTTGCTGAGCGAGGAACCTCCTGGAAACGATCCGGTGCCCAGCGACCTGCCGTTGCCGCTCGAGAGCGTCTCCGTGTTCAGCCAGGGGGCTGCCTGGCCAGGCTACGAGCGCGCGTCGCTCGAACCCGACGGTGACATTCTGGTGAATCATGTCATCATGGCCTCCGTTATCCCCCCCCCACCGCCATGAACCCCAGCGCCCCCTACACCGCCCGAGCCCTCGGGGCCTAGCTGGAGCAAGAGACTTTCTCGTGCAAGGGTGGCTCTGGCTGCTGACCGGCATGAACGGCTTTTTGGCTGTCGCTCTCGGGGCTTTCGGGGCACATGGGCTGGGACGCTGGCTCGCCGGCGTGGATGAGCTCGAGCGGCGCTTGGCGTGGTGGCAAACCGCCTCCCAGTACCACCTCACGCATGCCCTGGCTCTCGCCGTCGCCGCCCATCTGGCGAGCAGAGATCCCAGCGTAGGCAAGCTCGCGGCTCTAAGCTTTCAGCTGGGCATTCTGTTGTTCTCCGGGAGCTTGTACGCGATGACCTTGTCTGGCGCGCGCTGGCTCGGAGCCGTAACGCCGCTCGGCGGACTCGCCTTCCTCGTTGGCTGGGCGGCCGTAGCCTTCGGCGGCTATCGCTGGCCGAAATGAGCGCGCCGCCCTGAGCGGCGTGGTGGGTACATGTCGCTCGCGTGAGCAGCAGCGCTCCCCCGCACGCCGATTATCTCATCACAAATCCCTACTGGCTGATCAGGCTTTCAGAGCGGAGGCGCCGTTCACCTGCTCGGATGATGCGGGAAATCGCCGCGACTGGGCGGACGCGTGCGCACGAAGTAGCAGGAAGATCGGCTGCGGGTGGCTAAGGCTTTGCAGTGGCTGACCGTCCCTAAAAGAACCGGAACGGCAAACATGGAATCAGAATCCAACGAGAAGAGAAAATCAGAGCTAAAGACGGGACGTGAACGCTTCCTGGCTCACGTCATCGAACACGCCCTTCAGGTGGGGCGCCGCTCTTCGGAGGATTTCGTTAGGCACTTCCCGCCGAGCGAGATCATGGAAGGTCTGAAGGACCGGCCCTCCCTGCGAGCGAAGATTCTTGTTCCCACGGTTGGAACAAAACACAAAGTTGCGTTGAAGAAGAGCTGGCAGTCTGCAGCCGACGACCTCGCGATCTCGCTTGGTGAAGGCGAGACCCGCGCCGCCATGGTCGTCGAACTGTTCGATCCGGACGACCGGGTGACCTACCTCGACGACGCGAAGCTCTGGAAGTTCATCACCGAAGGCGAATTCTGGAAAGCTGATTCCAAGGGCAAGAACGCGAAGGTCGCCCAACAGCACGTGGCGTTCATGCTCACCCAGGCGCTCGAAGACAAGCTCATCACCCACGAGGACGTGGTCGAGGGCATCAGCGTTGCCGAGCTAGCCCTGCGCCTCAGCAAAGACGCACTCGGCAAGATCATCGAGGAAGCTCTGAAGCAAGGCAAGACCGGCAGCGCGTTCACGGAAGCCAACCTGCTCGGAGCCATGCCTCCCGAGGTGCTCGTCGAATACGTTCCGCTCCCCCATATCTGGGACACGGTGATCCAAGTCAAGATCGCCGAACGCCACGGCTACATGGCCTCGACCGAGGCCGATGAAGACACCGTCCACAACGCTCCCACGAACGGCAAGGAGCAGGACCGCTGGAGTGATGCTCCCGCGAGCGGCGATATCATCGAAGAGCTCACCGAGAGCTTGGGTGAGGACGACCTCACCGATGCCGACTTCGACGACGACGGCATGATTCAAGCGTCCTAGACGGACGTTGCACGCGAGCAAGCGGCGCCGCGGCGAATAGGGCGCCGCGGCGAACTTGCGAGAAGTTCAACGCCGTTTCGAGTACACTCGGGGTTCGTGGCAACCTGTTACCACTGCTCCAACTGCGGCGGACCGAACGAAGAGCGTGCGCGACTCTGCGGCTACTGTCACGCGCCGATCGCGACAGTGCGTTGTGCCGACTGCCACCACATGAACGTCCCCGAAGCGCTGCATTGCTCGGGGTGCGGCTACGCTCTCGGGCTCGAGCCAATCTACGGACCCAGCAAGCTTCGCTGCCCAACGTGCCGGGGTGATCTGAGCGCGTACCATGGCGGTGCGGGGCACCTCTTCGACTGCGGCCGCTGCGGCGGGCAGTTCGTCGAAAACGTGCTCTTGCTTCAGTTGCTGGAACGACGCGAGGTTGCCGGCAGGTTTCTGCCGCAGAATCCCCGGCGCCGAAACCCCCTCGAACAGCCTCTCGTTTACCTCGAGTGCCCCGAGTGCCACGAGCTCATGCACCGAAAGAACTTCGGCAACTCGAGCGGAATCATCGTGGACGTGTGTGCTCGCCACGGCTCCTGGTTCGACAGCGGGGAGTTGCCGCAGGTGCTGAAGTTCGTCGAAGCAGGCGGACTCGCGCGCGCGCGCTACGCGCAGCAGCACCGCGCCGAACCGCGCCCCGCTTTGGCGAGCTTCGAAATCTTCAGGACATCACCCCGCGTCTCGACCATCGCCCACGACGTAACGGCCGCGATTGCCAGCGTGGGTCTCGGGCTGCTCGATATGCTCAGCGGCGACTAACACTGGCGTATTCCGTCGAAAATGCTCCACGCTCGTAGCGCGGACTGGGTCGAAACGCTCAGTGCCGGCCGACAGCGGCGTATTCCGTCAGCAATCGGCAGATTCTCCAGCGCGTGCGGGGGTTGAGCTCGAGGTGCCGCGTGGTATCGTTGAGTCCGAGCTTCACGTGCGTGCGCTTGTATGATCGAGAGCCTCTACCCACGAGTGATCCGGCGGCGATCGTGAGTCACGGCGGCTCGAACGTCGGCGCCCGCTTGGCGCACAACTATCGCGATGAGCCACGGCCAGCGCCCGCGCGCGTGTTGGTGGTGGGTGGCGAAAAAAGCGAGCACGAGCGCCTCGGCTCACTGCTCTCGGAGCACCCCGGCGCCTACGATCTCGAGCTGTTCAGCAGCGCGGCCGAAGCGCTAGCCAGCGCGCGGGCGCGTGTCCCTGACTGCATGTTCGTAGCAACTCAGCTGCCCGATCTGAGCTCTGCGGAGTTCTTGAAGCTGCTC
>Ga0315910_10003583_pt1 | contig 13186 bp, 13 predicted proteins | sample EdamamesoilMG_FD_204470 | JGI IMG/M metagenome (GOLD analysis project Ga0315910, IMG submission 204470) | Garden soil microbial communities collected in Santa Monica, California, United States - Edamame soil | ecosystem: Environmental > Terrestrial > Soil > Garden | place: USA: California... | reverse complement strand
AGAAGCTGGCCGCGGCCTGCGGGTCCAGGTCCCAGAGCAATACCTGGTCGCCGCCGGCCGTCGCCGCCCAGGCCAGATTTACCGCGGCCGTGGTCTTGCCGACACCGCCCTTCAGGTTGTAACAGGCGAAGACCCTGGCATTCATGAAGTCGTGGCCAGCAGGCGCGCCATGGCGGCGCGCACCGGCTCTGCCGCAAATTGCTCAAAGCGCCGGACAAAGCCCATTTGTGCCTCCAGTTCCAGCCGATCCAGTTCCAGGCCGAGTTCGCTCATGGCGACCAGCGACTGCGGTTCGGTGTCCGGTCGCGCCAGGAACTCCTGCTGCCACTGTCGCAGCCATGCGCGTTGCACGTGGTAGTCCACGATGTCGCCCAGCACCCCCTGCAACTTGCGCAGCCGGCGCACCACCTCGTCAACATCTTCCGGCGGATAAAGCGTGCGGAATGCCTCGAGCAGGTAGCGCAACTTCTTGCCGTCCTTGCGCAGCTCATGCAATACAGGGCTGTAAGTACCGACTCCACAGCGGGCGCCATGGCGCAGCAGGCGTCCGTGCAGGCGCCGCAATGCGTCGTTCGCGGCATCCAGCGCGTATGGGGCGGAGTTCATGCGCGGCGCATGGCGGCCGGCAAATCCTTCCAGGTAATGACGCCAGTCCGGGAGAAAATTTCGGAATCGGACCCCGCCCAGCGACTGCACGAGGTCCGCGTGAGCCTGGCGGCGGCGCGCGGCAAGCGCGTCCTGCAGTGGTGCCAGCGCGCGTTCGTGCCTGCCGCTGAGCCGGCCGGCCAGGCCGGGCAAGGCCGACAGGAACACATCCAGGTCACGCTGCGGCGAGGTGCTGGCGCTCAGCCATGCAAAGGTATCCCGGAATGACGCCGCTCCGCGCCCGGGAAATGCGCCCCGCACCTGGGTAAGCAGCGAGCGGCTGCGCCGGCAAGCGATACGGAAGTCATGCAGGAACTCGGCATCCGTATCGCTGCGGATCCCGTCAACATTGGCCACCAGGATCCGCAACTGGCCCAGTAGTATCAGTCCCAGGGCGCGGCTGGCGGACTGGCGCGGACGCAGCGGAACGGGTGAGTTCAGGGGTGCATCAGCATGCATGTTGTTGAACAGGGCGAGGATCCTGCGCGCCGGATCACAATCCGGGCCGGTGTCTTCCAGCATCGCGTCAATTTCCGCGAACAGGCGCCGGCAGGACTTCTCGTAGCCGCGCAGCGGCCGGAGCCGCAACACGTTCAGCAGGGTTTTACCGCGTCCGGCGCTGGTCTCCCCCATTACCTGTTCGCGCGACAGCGTGGCACGGATCTTTCCCTCGTCGTCCACGACGCGAAAATCCGACACGCGCATGCTCAGTACGCACTGCCCCAGCAACGCCCGGCCGCCAAGCAGCGGTTGCAACACGGACGCCACCGGCCCATCCGGCACCAGGAATGGTTCGGGCACCGGCATGGCAAGTGATTGCTCCACGAAATCCGCCTCCGTGCCGGTGCCGAACAGGCGCACGCGCGCCCCGCCATCAACGTCCAGCTCCAGGCAGCGCCCGGCCCGGTGCAAACGCCGATCAAACGTGTCGAACAGCGTGCGCTGAAAGTGGCGCGTGTCGGACTGCTGCAGATCAAAGCTGGATGCAACCTGGCTGCGCGCAGAGGCGAACTCGCGCTGGGTCACCAGCACACGCTGGAACAAACGCCCCTTCATGGAGAACGCCCGGCGGGGCCCGCAACGGGCGCGGGCCGCGGGGATTTGAATTCAGTTCCGGTCCAGGGCGCGATGTGCGATGTCCCGGCGACAGAACATGCCCGGCCAGTGAATCCGGTCCACGGCGCCATAGGCGCGCTGCCTGGCCTCCGCCACGCCCGCGCCGAGTGCGCCGACGCACAGGACCCGGCCACCATTGGTAACCGTGTCGTCACCGCGCAGCAGCGTGCCGCCGTGAAATACTTTGACGTCCTGACCAAGATCCTGCTCCAGTCCATGTATGACATCACCCTTGCGCGGTTCGTCCGGATACCCGTGGGCGGCCAGCACCACGCCCAGCGCCACCCGGGCATCCCATTGCACATCATGGCCCGCCAGCCCGCCCGCCACCGCCGCCGAACAGAGCTCCACCAGGCTGCTCCGCAGGCGCAGCATGATGGGTTGTGTTTCAGGGTCACCCATCCGGCAGTTGAACTCCAACACCGTCGGCGCGCCATCGGCACCAATCATCAGGCCGGCATAGAGAAATCCAACATAGGGCCTGCCTTCCTGCGCCATGCCGGCGACGGTCGGCAGAATGATCTCGGCCATGACCCTGTCATGCACTGTCCGCGTGACCACCGGCGCCGGTGAATAGGCGCCCATGCCGCCTGTGTTCGGACCCCGATCACCGTCATCCCGCGTCTTGTGATCCTGGGAGCTGGCCAGCGGCACCACGTTCCGACCGTCGCTGACCACCATGAAACTGGCTTCCTCGCCGGGCAGAAAGTCCTCCACCAGCACGCGCTGCCCGGCCGCACCAAACCGGTTTCCGGCCAGCATGTCACGGGCGGCAGACTCGGCCTCGGCCTGATCCCGGGCCACCACCACACCCTTGCCGGCGGCCAGGCCATCGGCCTTCACGACCACGCGTCCCGGCCGGCTGCGCACGAATTGCAAGCATGCCTCCAGGTCGGTGAAGCTGCCATAGGCCGCAGTCGGTATCCGGTACCGGGCCAGGAAGTCCTTGCAGAAAGTCTTGGACCCTTCCAGCGCCGCAGCCGCGGCCGATGGCCCGAAACAGCGCAGACCGCGGGCCTGAAACCTGTCCACGATACCCGCCACCAGCGGCGCCTCCGGTCCGATGATGGTCAGCGCCACATCCTGCTGCGCGGCAAACTGCACCAGCGCCGCGTCATCCCCGGCGCCGACCGGAACATTGACCAGCTTTTTTTCGCGCGCTGTTCCGGCGTTGCCCGGCGCCACAAACACCTGCGCGACGTCATCGTCCTGGGCCGCCTTCCAGGCCAGCGCATGCTCACGTCCGCCGCCGCCAACGACCAGGATCCGCCGCGTCACGCGTTGTCCGCCTGTCAGTGGCGAAAGTGCCGCATGCCGGTGAATATCATCGCGATATCGTGTTCATCCGCGGCGGCAATAACCTCCGCATCGCGCATCGAGCCGCCCGGCTGGATCACGGCGCGGATACCGGCGGCGGCGGCGGAATCAATGCCGTCCCGGAACGGAAAAAAGGCATCCGATGCCATGACCGCGCCGCGGATATCCAGTCCTCCATCCGCGGCCTTGATCGCCGCGATGCGGGCGCTGTACACGCGGCTCATCTGTCCGGCGCCGACGCCGAGAGTGCGGCATCCGCGCGCATAGACAATGGCGTTCGACTTCACGTACTTGGCCACGCGCCAGGCAAACAGCAGGTCGGTCAATTCCTCCGGCGTCGGTGCGCGACGGCTGACGTTCTTCAGATCCTGCATGGCAACCACGCCTGCATCACTGTCCTGGATCAATAATCCGCCGCTTATCCGCTTCATTTCCAGTTGCCGCAGCGTCTGCGGCCGGTTTCCCGTGACCAGGACCCTGATCCCGGGTTTCTCCGCGATCGCACGCAGCGCCGCATCGGGCACCTCCGGCGCCAGTATCACCTCGACGAATTGCCGCCCAACGATGGCCGCCGCCGTGGCCTCATCCAGCGGTCGGTTGAAGGCAATGATGCCGCCGAAAGCTGAAACGGGATCGGTGGCATATGCATGTTCGTAGGCATTCAGCAACGTATCGGCCTCCGCCACGCCGCAGGGGTTGGCATGCTTGACGATCACACACGCGGGGGCGGCGAACGCCAGCACGCATTCCAGCGCCGCGTCGGCATCGGCGAGGTTGTTATAGGACAATTCCTTGCCCTGCAGCTGGCGCGCCCCGGCCAGTGTGCCCGCCGGCGACTGCGGCTCGCCGTACAGCGCGGCCGCCTGGTGCGGGTTCTCGCCGTAGCGCAGATCCTGCAGCTTGCGGAACTGGAATGTGAACGTGCGCGGGAAGTCGAGCGGCTTCCCGCCCGCATCCATTGCCCCGAGGTAATTGGAAACCGCGGCATCGTATTCCGCGGTGTGGGCGAAGACCTTCTGCGCGAGCCGAAAGCGCAGCGCGCCGCCCAGTTCCCGGTCACTACCGGCCAGTTCTCGCAACACTTCATCATAATCAGCCGAATCCACGACCACGCCCACGTGCGCATGATTCTTGGCCGCGGCGCGCAACATCGCCGGGCCGCCAATGTCGATATTCTCGATGGCCTCGGCCAGCGTGCATTCCGGGCGACTGACCGTGGCGGCGAAGGGATAGAGATTCACCACCAGCAGGCCGATGGCGTCGATGCCATGCTCCCGCATCACCGCGTCGTCCACGCCGCTGCGGCCGAGCAACGCGCCGTGAACCTTCGGGTGCAATGTCTTCACGCGGCCATCCATGATCTCCGGGAAACCGGTGTAGGCGGAGATCTCCTCGACCTGGATACCACTGTCCTGCAGCAACCGGGCGGTGCCGCCGGTGGACAGCAAATGAATGCCGAGCCCGGCCAGGCCGCGCGCCAGGGCCACGATGCCGGTCTTGTCGGATACGCTGATGAGTGCTCTGCGGACGGGCATGGAACCTCTGGTCACTGCGTCACACCACCAACATCAGGATACGGCTACTCCCGCAGGCGTAGCGGCGTGCTGCGAATTCAGGCGTCGATACCGTACTTGTCCAGCCGGCTGCGCAGCGTCGCGCGGTTCAAGCCCAGCAGTTGCGCGGCGCGGCTGATATTGCCGCCGGTATTCTTCATGACCACTTCGAACAGCGGTTTTTCCACCTCTGACATGAACAGGTCATAAAGCCCGGCCGGATCATGGCCGTCCATGTCGCGGAAATAGCGTTCCATGGCCTCGTGGACGTTTTCACGCAAGGACGCCACGACACGGACGCCGGTGCCGGTCTTGCGGGCAACATTCATGCCGCCACCTCAAGCGCCTGCCGCCCGAACCACGCCGACAGCGTTGCCAACTGGTCGGTGCTGCGTTCAGACCGGTTGACCTGCGCACGAAGTTCCTCCACGCCGCCCAGTGCACGCAGGTACCAGCCCACGTGTTTGCGCGCCACGCGCACACCCTGGTGCTCGCCATAAAAATCATACAGGCGCTCCAGGTGTCGCAACAGGATCGCCCCCACTGCACAGGGAGCGGGCGCGGGCAACAGGGTGCCACGTTCGAGGAAATGCTGGATTTCACGAAAGATCCAGGGACGCCCCTGGGCCGCGCGTCCGATCATGAGTCCATCGGCGCCGGTCTGCGCCAGGACAGCGCGCGCTTCCGCGGCGCTGCCGATGTCGCCATTGGCGAGCACCGGGATGGACACCGCCGCCTTGACGGCACGCACGGTGTCATGTTCCGCACGCCCCTGGAAACCGCAGGCCCGGGTGCGGCCATGCACCGCGAGCGCCTGCACGCCGGTGTCTTCCGCCAGCCGCGCCACCTGCACTGCGTTCCTGTGCGCACTGTCCCAGCCGGTGCGAATCTTCAACGTCACCGGCACGGTGACCGCGGCCACGACACTTTCCAGGATCCGCGCCACAAGGGATTCATCGCGCAGCAGCGCGGAACCGGCGGCGACATTGCATACCTTGCGCGCCGGGCAACCCATGTTGATGTCAATAATCTCGGCGCCGCAGTCCACGTTGAACTGCGCCGCTGCGGCCATCTGCCGCGGATCTGCGCCCACGATCTGCACCACCCGCGGCCCGGGCTCACCGGCGTGATCGCGCCGCAGGCGCGTCTTGCGGCTGTCCTGCAGCTGTGGCGCGCTGCTGACCATCTCGGAAACGGCCATCCCCGCACCCAGTTCCCGGCACAACTGGCGGAATGGCCGGTCCGTGATTCCGGCCATGGGCGCCAGCACGAGATTGTTGCGCAACAAATACGGTCCTATTTTCATTCCCTTTTAAACCGCTTTTTTTATGTGAAACAAACGGCCCACACGAGCCGGCGATACCGGCGCAAGTAACGTGTCAGGCAAAGCGCAGATCGGGCGATCTGTTTATCGTCCGCACGCATCGAAATTCAGTACTGCCTTTCGATACACGCGGCGGCTTTTGTGGCTGGCAATAATAACGGCAAGCAGGCCGCGTTGAAAGTCATCGGCGCAGAAAAATCCTCGCGGCAGGTTGCACCACAAACTTCAAACTTGCATGTCACGGGAATCAAGCAGTTGCGCGTAACACCGGTGGAACGACCTGCGAATGTCATGATAAGTACTGCCCGGACCATCAGCGCTTCCTACATGAAGCCGATCTCGAAACTCACCGCCTCGGCGCCGACGCCGGCAATCTCCAGCACGACATGCACCGGCGCACCGGGGACCATGCCGATTTGTTGATCGATGCTGGAGTCCAGGTATTCAGCGGGCGCAAACGCACGCGCCGCGATGACCCTGCCATTACTGTCCGACAGGGCCAGCTGGATGCGAGGAAACGGCTGTGCGGACCGGGCGCCATTGCTGATGGTCGCATTGACCAGCAATGTGTCCTGGTAGCGGGGATGTGCGCGCACATCCCGATTCACCACGGTGATGGCGCCCAGTTCACGGCCGCGCAAGGCGCTGCAACCCAGTTGCGCACACAATTGCTCCACAAACGGCGACAACGCCGGGTACCTGGCGCGCAGCGCGTCGCGCTGGAACCACGCGAACTGCCCGGCGCCGAGCAATAGCAGCACCAGCACCGCAATGATCCAGCCGCGAGCCGGACCCGGCTCCGCGTCCTCGTCCATGATTGCCGGCGCGGGTCTGCGGGGCGGTGCCGGACGTTCGGCGGCAATCACCGGCGGCGGCTCCGCAATGGCGATATCGAATTCCGGCTCCTCCAGCTCCGGCTCCGGGACCGTGACCGCCGCCGCGGGACGATCCAGCGGCGCGTCGTGCAACCGCTCCAGCGCGTTAAACCGGGCTCCGCAAAAACCGCAACGCACCAGTCCCGCGGCAACGGACAGGTGGCGTGCGGCCAATTGAAATTGACGCTGGCAGGACGGGCAATCGGTAAACATGCGAGTCGCCCCGGCGTATCAGCCGGCGGATGCCGTGCTGCGGCGCAGGCCCTGAACCAGGGCCCACTCATGGCGAAAGGTCATGCCGCCCATGCTAAACCAGGGGTCGTAGGCGGCCAAACATTCCGCGGCCTGGGTCGCCAGCAATCCGGACAACGCCAGCGATCCACCAGGGCGAACCAGGCGCGCGAAATGCGGCGCCAGGTCCAGCAGGGGATTCAGCAGGATGTTGGCAACCAGCAAGTCCACGGGCCGGTCCGGTGCAACACCGGGCGGCAGGATACGCATGCGATCCTGCAGCTGGTTGCGTTCCGCGTTGGCGCGGCTCGCTACCAGCGCCTGTGCGTCAACATCCACCAGCCACACCACATCGGCGCCAAGCAGCGCGGCGCTGAGTCCGAGGATGCCGGAACCGCAGCCGTAATCGACCAACGCGCAGCCATGCAGGTCGCGGGTCGCGAGCCAGTCCAGGCAGAGTGCCGTGGTGGGGTGGCTCCCGGTGCCGAAACCGAGACCCGGATCCAGCGTCAGCACACGCCGTCCGGGCGGCGCGGTCACCCAACTGGGGCAAACGCACAATTGCGCGCCGAACAACATCGGCTCGAGTCCGGCGTGCCCGCTGGCCGACCAATCCTGGTCGCCAAGTTCATCAATACTCAATGACTCCGCGAGCGTGGCGCCGAGGCGATTGCGCAGGCAGGCGATCAGGATGTCCGGCTCGGCATCAACGGGAAACAGCGCCTGCAACCGGCACTGCCGCCAGAACTCCGGAGCCTCCGGGTCATCGCTGTACAACGGAACATTTCCCTGCGCGGCAATGCTGACGGATTCGGCGCCGAGTCGATCCAGGAATTGCATCATCGGCTCCACGTCGGCGCGTGCACAGTCCATGGAAATTCGGAGCCAGGGCAATTTGCTCACTCCCCGGGTGGAGGCCGCGCCGTGATTTCGTGCCGGGCTGTCAGCGCGGAACGAGCCTGTTCTGCAGGTAGTGAATGTCCGTGCCGCCGGCCGCGAACCCCGCGTCGTTCAGGATCCTCTGGTGCAGCGGAATATTGGTCTTGATGCCGTCAATCACGATCTCGGCCAGTGCCGTGCGCATGCGCGCCATGGCGTACTCACGGGTCTCGCCGTGTGCGATGAGCTTGCCGATCATTGAATCGTAGTGGGGCGGGACGCGGTAGCCGTCATAAATATGCGTGTCTATGCGTATCCCCGGGCCACCCGGATGGTGGATGTGTTCGATCAGTCCGGGACTGGGCATGAATGTTTCCGGGTCCTCGGCGTTGATGCGGCATTCAATGGCGTGACCGCGCCACTCAATGTCCTCCTGGCGATGGGAGAGCGGGTCGCCGTTGGCAATGCGCAATTGCTCCTTGACGATGTCCACGCCGGTCACCATCTCGGTCACCGGGTGCTCCACCTGGATGCGCGTATTCATTTCAATGAAGTAGAACTGGCCGTCCTGGTACAGGAATTCCATGGTGCCGGCGCTGCGATAACCGATGGCGGCGCAGGCCTCCACGCAGCGGGCGCCGATCCTGCGCCTCAATTCGGCGTCAATGCCGGGCGCCGGGGCCTCTTCCAGGACTTTCTGGTGCCGGCGCTGCATGGAGCAGTCCCGTTCGCCCAGGTGAATGACGTTGCCGTGCTGGTCGGCAAGGATCTGGATCTCCACGTGGCGGGGATGCTCGAGGAATTTTTCCAGGTACACGGTATCGTCACCGAATGCGGCCTGCGCTTCGGCGCGCGTCAGTTGCACCGCGTTGCGCAATGACGCCTCACTGTTCACGACGCGCATGCCGCGCCCGCCGCCGCCGCCGGACGCCTTGATGATTACCGGGTAACCGATGCGGCGCGCGATGCGCGCCATCTCCTCCGCGTCCTCCGGCAGCGGCCCGTCCGAACCGGGCACGCAGGCGATACCGGCCTCCTGCATGGCCTTGCGCGCGCCGATCTTGCTGCCCATGAGGCGGATGGTTTCCGATTTCGGGCCGATGAAAATGAAACCGCTTTGCTCCACGCGCTCGGCAAAGTCCGCGTTTTCCGACAGGAAACCGTAGCCTGGATGGATGGCGACGGCGTCGGTGACCTCGGCGGCGCTGATCACCGCCGGGATATTCAGGTAACTCAGTGTCGCCAGCGCCGGGCCGATGCACACCGCCTCGTCGGCGAGCAGCACGTGTTTCTGCTCCCGGTCCTGCTCGGAAAACACCGCCACCGTGCGTATGCCCAGCTCGCGGCAGCCGCGCAGGATGCGCAGCGCGATCTCGCCGCGATTGGCGATGACGACCTTCTCTAGCATGGAAATGTCCGGCTGCAGTGCATGCGAATGCTGAGTGCGGACGCACCCGGCGCCGAATCAGGCTTCACGGATCACAAACAGCGGCTGTCCATACTCCACGGGATCACCGTTCTCCACCTGGATCTTGGCGATGACACCGCCGACGTCGGCCTCGATCTGGTTCATGATCTTCATGGCCTCAATGACACACAGGACGTCGCCCTTGCGCACGGTCTGACCCAGGGTCACGAATGCCGGCTTGCCGGGCGCCGCCGCCTCGTAAAACAATCCCACCATGGGCGCGCGAACCACGTGGCCATCCGCTTCCGCCGGCGCTTCCTGGTCCGCCCCCGTCACTGCCGCGGTGACGGACACCGGGCCCTGCGGCGGCGCCAGGTAACTCACTGCGCCAACCGGCGCTGCACTGGCCCGGCTCACGCGCACTGATTCCTCGCCCTCGTGGATTTCTATCTCGGAAATGCCGGACTCTTCCAGCAGTTCGATGAGTTTCTTGACCTTGCGAATGTCCATGGCCTATTTGCCTCCCTTGCGCAGGCGGGAATCCGCGGCCCGCAGCGCCAGTTCATAGCCCTGCACGCCCAGGCCGCTGATGATCCCGACCGCGATGTCGGTCAGGAAGGAATGGTGCCGAAACGGTTCCCGCGCGAAGACGTTGGATATGTGGACTTCAATGAAGGGAATCCCGACACCCAGCAGCGCGTCCCGCAGCGCAATACTCGTGTGCGTCAGGGCACCGGGGTTGATCAGGATGAAACCCACTCCCTCACCCTTGGCCTGCTGGACCCGGTCCACCATGGCGTGTTCGGCATTGGTCTGGAAACAGGTAATGGCATGGCCCAGTTCGCCACCGAGCCGGGCCAGCGCGGCTTCCACATCCGCCAGCGATGCCGAGCCGTATACCTCGGGCTCACGGGTTCCGAGCAAATTCAGGTTGGGTCCGTTCAGGACCAGGATTTTTGCCATTGGATCTCTGGAGATACAGGAATTTAGCGGGAATTTATGGCTGTTTTGAAGATACTACCAGAAGTTCTTCCGGTTACGGAAGCGCGGTCAAAGCAGGGGTGACAGGGCGGCCTCTGCCTGTTCGGTGGATAAGGGTCCCGCGTGCACAAATGCTATCTTGCCGTCGCGGCCCACGAGCACCGTGTAGGGTAGTGCGCCGGCCAGATTGCCGTAGGATTCCGCCACCTGGATGACTTCCATTTCGCCCACCAACACCGGGTAATTCATCCGGTGTTCCGCTGCGAAGCGACGCACGGGATCCGGCTGTTCCAGCGCCACGCCAATGAATTGCAGGCCGCGGTCGGCGTATTTGCGCTGCAGCGCCACAAATTCGGGGATCTCCTTGCGGCAGGGTGGGCACCAGGTGGCCCAGAAATTGATTGCCAGCACCTTGCCATCCCATTCACCGACGCCGTGCATTACGCCATCGAGGTCGGGCAACGAGAAATCCGGCCGCGCCGCGCCGACGATGGCCGTGGCGCGGATGGCGGTGGTCGGTGTCGCGGCCGGATCCTGAACTGCAGAATCCCGGGATTGTTGCCAGCGGGCGAACACAAATCCCGCCGCCGCCGCCACCAGGCACAGACCCCCGGCGAGGGTCGCGGCACTGAGCCGGTTCATGAACGGATGACCCGGTCCAGGTGCGTGACAAATTGATCGGCGTCGAGAAACTCACCCACCCGTTGTTGCTGCAATTCACCGGCCTCGGCGTCGAAGAACAGGATTGCCGGCGGACCATACAGGCTGAATTCATCCAGCAGTTGCTGGTCCGCGCCGGTATAGCCGGTGACATCAACCTGCAGCAGTACGACATCCTGCAAGCGCGCGTGTACACGCGGATCAGGGAATGTTTCCCGTTCCAGTTCCTTGCAGGTGATGCACCAGTCCGCATAAAAATCCAGCATCACCGGCCGGCCCTGGACCCGTGCGCGATCCAGTTCCGCCTCCAGGCTCGCCAGGGTACTGATGCGTTTGAAGGGTAATGGCGTGGCGCTTTCCATGCCGCCGCCACCGGTCAACGGCGCCAGTGGACGCAGCGGGTCATCGCCGCCGCTGGCGGCGCCCACCACCAGTGTCGCACCGTAAACGAGCATGGCCAGTCCAAGACCCTTGCCGGTTCTGCGCCACGAGAGATTGCCCTCCAGCGGATCCAGGGCGCCCATGAACATCGCCGCCAACAGGAACAACACGCCCCACAGCAACAGCGTGAGCGGCCCGGGAATGATTCGGCCCAGGAACCAGACGACCACGCCCAGCATCACAAAACCGCAGGCGCGCCGCACCGATTCCATCCAGTATCCGGCACGCGGCAGCAGGAAACCCGCTGATGCCCCGAGCACAAGCAAGGGGACGCCCATGCCGATTCCAAGCGCGAACAGGGCCGCGCCACCCAGCACCGCGTCGCCGGTCTGGGTGATGTAGACGAGCGCGGCAGCCAGCGGCGGAGCCACACATGGCCCGACAATCAATGCCGACAGCGCACCCATGACCGCAACACCGCGCAGGGATCCGCGCCGCTGATGATGGGTCTGGTGACTGAGCCAGCTTTGCACGCGTTCCGGCACCTGCAGGCGGAACATGCCGAACATGGACAGCGCGAGCAGAAAAAACACACCACTGAACAACAGGATGATCCATGGCGCCTGCGCGGCCGCCTGCAAGTTGAACCGGGTCATTCCTGCGACCAGACCCAGCACCGCGTAGGTGCCGGCCATCGCAACCACGTAGGCCAGTGACAGCATGAATCCGCGCCCGCGCGACACCGGCTCGCCGTGGCCGATGATGATCCCGGACAGGATCGGGACCATGGGGAAAATGCAGGGTGTCAGGGACAGCAGGAGACCGAAGCCAAAGAATGCGATGACGTTGGCGAGAAAACCGGCGCCCTTGAGACCAACCAGGGTGCCGAACGAGGACGATTTCGTGGCGGCACTGATTTCTGCCGTGGAGGACTGTGAGGCCGCACTCCCAGGCGGCAGCCGGACCGCGAGCTCCTGGGCCTGGGGCGGGTAACAGACTGACTCGTCCTTGCAACCCTGGAACCCGACGCGCAGGCGCACGGGAATTTCGCCGGTCCCATGCCGGATCATCGGGACGCGAATGGTCAGCGCGCCGAAATAGACCTCAACACGCCCGAACGCCTCGTCTTCCTTGACCTCGCCCCGTGGCAGGGATACAGCGGCGGTATCCACCGCTGCCGCCCCGTCCACAACGGTAAAGGAGAACTTGTCGCGATACAGGTAATACCCGTCCCGGGTATCCCAGGTCAGGGTCACCCCGGTGGCGTCCGACCCGGCAGACAGGGGAAACGCCTGGTCCGGGGGCAGGATTTCGTCGTTGGCCGCGTCGAGGCCGATAAACTCCTGCAGACGTTCGCTTACCGAGGCCGCCTGAACCGGAGCCAGGAACAGCGCCAGGACCAGTGCGCCAGGGCGAATCAGGTTGCGGGTGGCTCCGTGCAAGACTTTATCCATGACAGGTAACCGGCGAGTCCGCCACTTATGGGGACCGCGACAATTTCCGGAAGTTCATAGGGATGCAGCGCCATGATGCGTTCCTCCAGGGCCTGGTATCGATCCACGGTGGTCTTGATAACAAGCAGGAACTCGTCCTTTTGATCCACCTTGCCCACCCAGCGAAAAAACGAATGCACGTCGGAGACAATCTGCACGCAGGCGGCCAGGTGATCCGCCACCAGTGTATTGGCGATCTTCTTGGCCGTGATCGATCCGGGGCACGTGCTGAGGACGAGCAAATACTGGGGTTTGCCGGGCATATTGGCTCTGCGTTGAAAGGACTCAGTCTAGCGCGAAAATACTGCCAACACCTTGAATTT
>Ga0315910_10003582_pt1 | contig 13186 bp, 12 predicted proteins | sample EdamamesoilMG_FD_204470 | JGI IMG/M metagenome (GOLD analysis project Ga0315910, IMG submission 204470) | Garden soil microbial communities collected in Santa Monica, California, United States - Edamame soil | ecosystem: Environmental > Terrestrial > Soil > Garden | place: USA: California... | reverse complement strand
CCTCGAAGTGATTCACTACGGAAAAGAGTTAGGTTCTCAATCCATCACCGTGTGGCTGTCGGATGGTTCTTCCTTTCCTGGTCAACTTAATTTTAGAAAAGCATTTCAACATACATTGGACGGTATGCATAAGATTTATGCAGCGTTGCCCAGCGACTGGAAAATGTTTGTGGAGTACAAAGCCTTCGAACCAAACTTCTACTCCATGACGGTTGGCGATTGGGGGCAGTCTTTACTATATGCTTCTAAACTCGGCCCGAAGGCTTACACCCTGGTCGACCTGGGGCACCACTTACCCAATGCCAACATCGAGCAAATCGTTTCGTTGCTGTTGATGGAAGGAAAACTTGGAGGATTTCACTTTAATGACTCCAAATACGGTGACGATGACTTAACGGTTGGAAGTATCAACCCATACCAATTGTTTCTGATCTTTAATGAATTGATCGATGGCATGGACGCCAGGGGAATGAACCATGCCAATGACCTGGGCTGGATGATTGATGCTTCTCACAATGTAAAAGATCCACTGGAAGATTTACTTCAATCTGTCGAAGCCATTAAGCTGGCGTATGCCCAGGCACTTCTGGTTGATCGAAAAGCCTTAGCTACCGCACAACTCGAAAATGATGTAGCACGTGCACAGGAAATACTTCAGGTTGCATATCGAACGGATGTACGGCCGCTGGTTGCTGAAGCTCGCTTGCAGGCCGGTGGAGCACTCGATCCATTTTCATTATTCCGCCAACTGAACGTGCGCGAGCAATTAATCAAGGAGCGTGGAAAGGAAACGGTGGCTACTGGTCTTTAAACAAAGTCTGGAGCCGGAAAGACAGAAAAGTCTGAAAGCATGCAGTAAAGGATTCTAATAAGTGCAACCAATCAAACTTCCGGACTCTAAAAAATGCCTCAACCTGTAATTGCCATATTCGATATCGGAAAAACGAATAAGAAACTATTTCTGTTTGACGAAACGTATACTATTGTTTTTGAAAAGTCCACCCAATTTGTTGAAACCACCGATGAAGATGGCGACCCTTGTGAAAATCTGGAAAGCCTGAGACGCTGGATAGTGGATTCCCTTCATGAAGTATTGCAGAAGCAAGCGTTCGTGATCAACGCCATCAACTTCTCTACATACGGGGCGAGTTTTGTTTTGATCAACGATAAAGGAGAAACGATTGCACCGCTTTATAATTACCTGAAGCCGCTTTCCGAAGAAATCAAGAATACATTTTACAGCACATACGGAGGTGAAAAAACATTTTCGTTTCAAACGGCTTCTCCGGTGTTGGGCAACCTCAACTCGGGCATGCAACTGTATCGCATCAAGCAGCAGAAGCCAGCCCTTTTCAGCCAACTCAAATACGCACTCCACCTGCCGCAATACCTAAGCTTTCTACTTTCCGGTAAACCTTACTCTGATGTAACCAGTATTGGTTGTCATACCAACCTTTGGGATTTTCAGAAAAACGAATACCACGAGTGGCTGAAGATGGAGGGCGTTCTCGAAAAACTAGCACCCATCATGCCGGCTGATCAGGTTGTAACCTCAACTTTTCCGGTCGCTGGCCTCACGGTAGGTATCGGCCTGCATGACAGCTCTGCTGCACTGATCCCTTACCTGCTGAACTTTCAGGAACCCTTTGTGCTGATCTCTACAGGAACCTGGTGCATCAGTCTCAATCCGTTTAACCACACTCCGTTAACACCACATGAGTTAGAATGCGATTGTTTATGCTACCTGCAGTATCGCGGAAAACCAGTGAAGGCCTCCAGACTTTTCTCCGGGCACGATCACGACAAGCAAGTAAAAAGAATTGCTGCTCACTTTAACACCGATCCAGCCTACTGTAATTCAATCGCTTATAATCCAGAAACAATCCGGCAACTCAAGCCAACACGATCAGCGGAAAGCCTGAAAGTTTCTATTCAGCAATCGCCTTTTGAACAACGCTCATTAACCGACTTCAAAACGTTCGAGGAAGCGTACCACCAATTAATCCTGGACCTGGTAACGCAACAATACTTCTCCACCCAATTAGTAGTGAAAGGAACAGAAGTAAAACGTATTTTTGTTGATGGAGGCTTTAGTAAGAATTCAGTTTTTATGAACCTGTTGGCATCTGTTTTTTCAGAGAAAGAAGTTTTCGCTGCATCGATGGCGCAGGCAACAGCCGTTGGTACAGCGTTGGCCATCCATACAGCCTGGAACGCCAAGCCTATGCCAACCGACATCATCGAACTGAAATACTATGCCGTGACGCACGACATTACCCTATGAAAGTCGGACTATTTGTACCGTGTTACATCGATCAGTTTTATCCACAGGTTGCTATCGCAACATTAGCGTTACTGGAAACCCATGGCGTTGAAGTAGGCTACCCTCCCCGCCAAACATGCTGTGGCCAACCGATGGCCAACTCCGGTTTCGAACAACTTACTGAATCCTGCAATGATCTATTCATCGAAAATTTTTCTTCGTTCGATTACATCGTATCGCCTTCCGGCAGTTGTACACTCCATATTAAAGATCACTTGCATGTTGTGGGGATGGAACAAGAATCAAGATCCCTTCGGGGTAAAGTAAAAGAGCTTACCGAATTTCTGACGGACGTACTTGACGTAAAAAATCTGAACGCTAAATTTCCACACACGGTAGGATTACATCAAAGCTGTCATGGGCAACGTGGCCTAAAGCTCGCGCAAATGTCAGAGTTGGTCGCTCCCGGATTTTCAAAATCAGAAAGTCTGCTGAACATGGTGGAAGGCTTACAGTTGATTTCATTGAATCGAAAAGACGAGTGCTGTGGTTTTGGCGGAACCTTTTGTGTTACGGAAGAAGCGGTGTCAGTAAAAATGGGAAAGGATCGTGTTGCCGATCATGCCCAGCAGGGAGCCGAGTACATAACCGGCAGCGACATGAGCTGCCTGATGCACCTGGAGGGCATCCTCCGCAGACAAAAATCAAAAACCAAAACCATACACATCGCAGAGATACTCAACAGCAACCGGTAAGACGCAAGATCTTGCGTCTCCAAACAGAAAAAAAATGGTAAGATCTTGCGTCTCCACCGTAACTAAAAAAAGGTAATGAGCCGTAGTGTTTCCACCGTAACTCAATAAGAAACTGGTATGAACCACGCAGAACTAGCCGATCACTTCAACAAAGACGAATCCCGTGTCGATTGGCATGATAAAACCTTGTGGTACATCCGCGAAAAGCGCGACAAGGCTGCCTGGCAAACACCTGATTGGGAGTTGCTGCGCAGCACGGCATCGCAAATCAAAAATAATGTACTCAGCAATCTTCACGAATATCTCCTTCAGTTTGAACGGAAAGCTCAGCAACATGGTGTAACGGTACACTGGGCTTCTACTCCGGAAGAACACAATCAGATTGTTTACTCCATCATTCAAAAGCATGGTGTTTCCAACATCGTAAAAAGCAAATCCATGCTTACGGAAGAATGTCATCTGAATGAATACTTATCACGCCACGGCATTGATGTAGTGGACACCGACCTTGGTGAACGTATTGTACAACTGGCCGATGAACCACCCAGTCACATAGTACTCCCGTGTATTCACTGGAAAAAGGAAGAGATCGGTGAACTGTTTCACAAACATTTAGGTACACCAAAGGGAAATGCCGATCCGCAGTTTCTTACAGCCGCAGCCCGCGAACATCTCCGTCAACGGTTTATGACAAGTAAGGTAGCCATCACCGGAGTAAACTTTGGCGTTGCCGAAACCGGAGAAGTAGTAGTATGCACCAACGAGGGCAACGCAGATCTTGGTGTTCAACTCGCGGATGTTCATATCGCCTGCATGGGTATTGAAAAAATAATTCCACAACGAAAACACCTTGGTGTTTTCTTACGCTTGCTGGCACGAAGCGCAACCGGACAGCCAATTACTACATACTCCAGCCACTTCCGTAAAGCACGCGAAGGTCAGGAGATGCACATTGTGTTGGTGGACAACGGAAGAAGTGAGCGATTGGCCAGTGACGATTTCAGAAATGCGTTGAAGTGTATTCGCTGTGGCGCCTGTTTCAATACATGCCCGGTGTACAGACGAAGTGGCGGACACAGTTACCATACTGCGGTGGCCGGACCGATTGGTTCCATTCTTGCACCTGGGCTCGACATGAAACAGCATGGCGATCTTCCGTTTGCCTCTACCCTGTGTGGATCGTGTACCCATGTTTGCCCGGTTAAGATTGATATTCACGATCAGCTTTTTAAATGGCGACAAGTAATCGTTCAGAAAGGGTATGCTTCCGTTTCGAAAAAAGCCGGAATGAAATTGATGACATTGGTACTATCCAATCCATCCGTTTATAAAATTGCCGGAGCAACAGGCCGATGGTTGATAAAGTACCTTCCGTTTGTGGTGAATAATCGGCTCAATTCCTGGTACAAGCAACGCGAAATGCCAACGGCACCAAAGCAATCTTTTAATGAATGGTACAATCAAAACCGGAAACAGTCATGAGCAGTCGTGAAAAAATATTAGCGGCCGTTCATGCGAATCAACCGGATGTTTCGCCATTACCGGAACTTCATTTTTCGATTGGAGAAGAAAATCATGTTGACCGTTTTAAAACTGTTCTGGCAGGCATTGGCGGTCATGTTGTTGAGGTGGCTAACTGGAATCAAATAAGCGAATTCATCACGTTGAATTTTTCTGAATCCAAACGCATCGTCAATACCATACCTGAACTCACTGCCGTTGGTGGCAGCAAGGCTCTCGAAAACGATCCTCATCTTCTGGAGGATGTTGACCTAGCCATTCTTCACGGACATTTTGGGGTAGCGGAGAACGGAGCCATCTGGATTACCGAAGACCGAATGGGCGATCGTGCATTGCCGTTTATTACACAACACCTGGCATTCGTAATTGACAAAAAAGAAATTGTACCCAACCTCCATGAGGCGTACTCCAGACTGGAAACATCAACCCATCAATTTGGAACGTTCATTGCAGGCCCATCGAAGACAGCCGATATTGAACAATCGTTAGTATTGGGGGCTCACGGACCCAAGAGTTTACTTGTGTTTCTGATTGAGCGATAGTTTAGTTGACATGTAACCAAAATTACCCCATCTTCGCGGCAAACTTTTAGAATCCTCAAATCGTCATGAGTCAGCCAACCGACATCAATCACTTAAAAAAACTTTCATCTCAAATCCGTAGAGACATTGTGCGGATGGTTCACGCCTGTCAGTCTGGGCACCCTGGCGCTGCGCTGGGCACTACAGAATATTTCGTGGCACTTTACTTTGTGATCATGAAGCACAACACAAAATTCAACATGGATGGAACCGGTGAAGATTTGTGTTTCCTTTCTAACGGTCACTTGTCGGCAGTTTGGTATTCAACACTCGCCCGTGCCGGTTACTTTGATGTGAAAGAACTTTCAACTTTTCGGTTTCTGAATTCAAGATTGCAAGGTCACCCGGCAACACACGAAGGATTACCGGGTATTCGAGTTGCGTCCGGCTCGTTGGGTCAGGGACTTTCCGTTGCCATTGGAGCAGCACAAGCCAAGAAGCTCAACAAGGACGATAAGTTTGTATACGTATTAATGGGCGATGGCGAATTGCAGGAAGGGCAAGTGTGGGAAGCCGCGATGTATGCAGGATCGAACAAACTGGATAATATCATTGCAACAATAGATTACAACGGCCAGCAAATTGATGGACCTGTCGATAAAATTTTACCGCTGCTGAACCTTCGCGCCAAGTGGGAATCATTCGGCTGGACCGTACAGGAATTTAATGGTAACGATATCGAAGAAGTTATCAAGGCATTTCAAAATGCACAAACACTTGCCAAGCAAGGCAAGCCCGTAATGAACCTGATGAAAACAGAAATGGGCTTTGGCGTTGATTACATGATTGGTTCGCACAAATGGCACGGTGTTGCACCCAATGATGATGAATTGAAGAAAGCACTGGCGCAGTTGGAAGAAACACTTGGTGATTACTGATGTTAGACGTTAGACATGAGACGTTAGACATGAGATATGAGATTGTTTGGTGGTAGCTCAAAAAGTTACCCATTCCTATTGAGAATGCCGGAATAAAAGCCGGCATTTTTCGTTTTACCTTGCAACGATGCCTATGAAATTCACTTACGTTGAAAGGATTTTAGTTTTTGCTGCGTTGATACTGGCCAGTCATACCGGGGCAGGCCAATCGAAAATACAGCAGAAGATGCCTGAAAAAACACGGATACTTTTCTTGTTTGATGGCAGCGGAAGTATGCTGGAGCAATGGGGGCGGCCGAACCAAACCAAAATCACTATTGCCAAATCCATCATGATACAAATTGTTGATTCCCTTCGCCAGAATGAAAAGCTGGAACTGGCACTTCGAATTTATGGTCATCGGTCCATACGCGAAGCCAATAATTGCACCGATACCTGGCTAGAAGTTCCGTTCAAGGGTAAAAATCATCAGGCGATCATTGATAAACTAAGAGACATTAAGCCCAAAGGCGTTACACCCATTACCTATTCGCTGGAACAATCAGCAAAAGATTTTCCGGCTAGTCCTGGTTATCGAAACATTGTTATCCTCATAACCGATGGCATTGAAAGCTGTGGAGGTGACCTCTGTGCAACATCGCGCGAGTTGCAAAAGAAGGGTGTTTTTCTTCGTCCGTACATTATTGGTCTTGGCTTACGCGCTGAACGTACACTTGACTGTGCCGGAAAATTTATCAGTGCCGATACACCCGGAAAATTTCACGAAGTACTCAACCAGGCTATCGAAGCAACGTTTGCCAAAACCACCGTGAGTGTAGAATTGCTGGATGCCCGCAACCAACCTACCGAAAGCAATGTGAATGTAAGCTTTGCCAACACGTTAACCGGTTTGCCGATGTACGACTTTATCCACTATCGTGACGCCAGCGGACGCCCGGATTCGGTTCAAGTCGATCCGGTTGTTGATTATGACATCACCGTCAATACTATTCCACCGGTAGTCCGAAAGAATGTTGAAATCATTCCTGGAAAGCATAATGTTATCCGCATACCGGTACCACAAGGAAATCTTATCGTGCAACAGGAAGGTATTAACGATAACCGTGTTCAGGCAATTGTTCGCCAAAAAGATCAGCCCGGTATCCTTCACACGCAACGAAGCAATGAAACAGAACGATACCTTACAGGCACGTATGAAGTAGAAACCCTCACGCTACCCCGAAGAATATTTTCGATTGATATTCAAGCCAACAAAACACAGAACATACTATTGCCCTCTCCGGGAATTGTGAACGTGAACACATTCGCGACTGGCATTGGCAGTTTGTACGAGTTGACTGCCGAGGGAACCCAACGGTGGGTTTGCGATCTGAATAATCTAAAGTCGCAGTTTTCATTAACCTTGCTACCGGGGCGTTACAAAATTGTTTTCCGCGCAAAGCATGCTAAGGGAAGTAAGTACACTGGTTTTAAAACGTTCAACCTGAAATCCGGTGAAACCGCGATGGTGAAAGTCTTTGAGTAGACAACGTGACTCGGATAATGCCTATGCTCCAAATCCCAACACAAGCCAGGGTAATAAGGCAATCAAGATGGCAATCAAAAACCAGTAGAGCAGTTTGCGATTAGACTTGGTTTCAGTTTTGGAAGCAATGGAATCGTTTGGTTGCATAAGGGATGATAATCTTAATCCTTTACGAACGGCCACTAGCAAGGTTCATCGCCATTGGGGTGATTTTAATCGGTTTAACAAAACATTAACAGTTTGCGCTTTCATCGCTGGTAGTCACGAAATATTTTCCGACTTTCGCAGCGCTTTGTACCCTACACTCGCACCCACACGTCAATCGTATTTCGTAAATCGTACCTCGTAAATCACATGACCAAATTTACCTTCACCGAAAAGAAAGACACGCGTTCAGGTTTTGGCGTTGGCCTTCACGAACTCGGCAAGAAAAATCCTAACGTAGTGGCCCTTTGTGCTGACCTTACCGGTTCGCTCAAGATGGATGCCTTCAAAAAAGAATTTCCGGAACGCTTCTTCCAGGTAGGTATTGCAGAAGCCAATATGATGGGCATGGCAGCCGGTATGACGATCGGAGGTAAAATTCCGTTCACCGGTACGTTCGCTAACTTTTCTACCGGAAGAGTGTACGACCAGATCCGTCAGTCCATTGCATACTCGGATAAGAATGTAAAAATATGTGCCTCGCATGCCGGCCTCACGCTGGGCGAAGACGGTGCCACGCACCAAATACTCGAAGACATTGGTATGATGAAGATGCTTCCGGGCATGACTGTTATTGTACCGGCCGATCATAATCAAACCAAAGCCGCCACCATCGCGTTGGGCGATCATCATGGTCCGGCTTACCTGCGCTTTGGCCGCCCAAGCTGGCCAATCTTTACAGCCGACAGACCTTTTACCATTGGTAAAGCTGATAAGATGCTGGACGGCAAAGATGTAACGATCTTCGCGTGCGGTCACATGGTATGGCAAGCCGTTGAAGCTGAGGCTGCATTAGCTGAAAAAGGAATCAGTGTTGAATTGATAAACATCCATACCATCAAACCACTGGATGTTGAAGCTATTCTTGCATCGGCAGAGAAGACCGGTTGTGTGGTAACCTGCGAAGAGCACCAGATCAACGGTGGTCTTGGCGACAGTGTAGCGCAAGTATTGGCACGCTTCCGTCCTACTCCGCTGGAGATGGTTGCCGTGAACGATACCTTTGGCGAAAGTGGCACGCCAACGCAACTCCTCAAAAAGTATGGTCTCGGTCCGGAAAATGTTATAGCGGCCGTAGAAAAAGTACTGAAACGGAAAAAATAGACTAAAAAGAGTACCTCGCATCCGCGGGGTATTTTTTTTTATGGCAAGGTAACGTACTTCCAAAACTTTAATCGTAATATCACGATTACAAGTATGGGGCTAACCAAAACAGAGGGATTCAGCAAAACACAACTGGATGTTGCCGTGATAACAAAAGCACTGGGGCACCCGGCCCGCGTGGCTATTCTTCAGTTTCTTGCCCGGCAAAAGGCTTGTATCTGCAGCACAATAGTGGAAGAACTCCCGCTGTCGCAATCAACCGTATCGCAGCATCTTAAGGAACTCAAAAATGCCGGGCTTATCAAAGGTGATATCGATGGCCCCAGCGTTAGCTATTGCATTGATGAACGCGCCTGGAACAAAGCAAAGAAATTAGTAAACGATCTTTTTGAAAACTCAACACCTGCTAACCACACGAATTGAAAAGTTATGAAACTCACACCCAACATAATCAACGACCAGGAAAGCTTCGAAGCGTTCCGCACGCTTCTCCAATCATCCAGCCTTCCAACAGATGACCTGAACTTTAACAATCACTTACTCATTGGCTTCTACCACGAAAACGATGCTGTTGGTACCGGTGGACTGGAAATTTATGGCGACTATGCCTTACTTCGATCGCTCTCGGTTAAAGTAGGTATTCGTGGTCAGGCGTTTGGATCATTCATTACCGATCACTTGATTGACCAGGCAAAGCAAAAAAAGTTGAAAGCCATCTACCTGCTTACGGAAACAGCGCATGCTTTCTTTCTAAAGAAAGGATTCAGTGATGTAGCCCGTGCGGATGTGCCGGAAGAAGTAAAAGCATCATCCGAATTCTCCAAAGTTTGCTCCACCTCGGCAGCCGTAATGAAGATGGAACTCTTCTGAGCCTTCCTACTATTTGTTAGGGAATAAAAATCAGCGTGAGTAAATCGTTATTCATAAAACGATAAAGTAAATTCGCCCTTCCAAAATTCAACATGAAACTCAACAAGTATTTTGTAATCGATTTCGACAGTACCTTTACCAAAGTAGAAGCCTTTGATGTACTCGCAGACATCTCGCTGAAAGATCACCCCGACAGGGAAGAACGCAAGAAACAAATTGTTGGCATCACCAATCAGGGAATGGATGGCTCCATTTCGTTTCGCGAATCGCTGGAGAAAAGACTCAACCTCCTCGCACCAAGTCACCACCACCTGGGGCCGCTCATTACCCAACTGCGCGGAAGTGTTTCCGAATCGTTTAAGCGTAACAAAGAATTCTTTCAAAACTACTCCGATAACATTTACATCATTTCAAATGGTTTCAAGGAATTTATTGAACCCATTGTAACCGAGTTTGGCATCAAGTCAGAAAACATTTTGGCGAATGAATTTAAGTTCGACACCGATGGACGAGTGGTTGGCTTTGATACCGAAAATCCGCTTTCCGCGAATGGCGGAAAAGTAGAACAACTGAAACGGCTAAACTTACCGGGCGATATATATGTTATCGGTGATGGCTACACCGACTATGAAATTAAGCATGCCGGACTCGCCAACAAGTTTTTTGCCTTTACCGAAAACGTAGCACGCGAAAATGTGAAAAGCAAAGCCGACCACATTACGCCAAGCCTGGATGAATTTTTATACCTCAATAAATTGAACACCGCCATCTCCTACCCCAAGAACAGAATCAATGTACTGCTGCTGGAGAATGTGCATCCGGTTGCTCTTGAACTGATGAAGAGTGAAGGCTTCAATGTGGAAACCTATCACGCAGCCATGACGGAAGAAGAACTGATTCAAAAGATCAAGAATGTTTCTGTGCTGGGTATCCGTTCAAAAACACAAGTAACCGAAAAAGTACTGGAGCACGCCAACCGGTTAATGGTGATTGGCGCATTTTGTATCGGGACTAATCAAATAGATTTAAAAGCAGCTACCAAAAAAGGTATTGCTGTTTTCAACGCTCCGTTCAGCAATACACGTTCGGTCGTTGAACTGGCGATAGCGGAAATGATTATCCTGATCCGCAACATAGCCGACAAGTCTGCCAAGATGCACAACGGTGTGTGGGATAAATCAGCCAAAGGTAGTTTTGAAGTACGCGGTAAAAAATTAGGGTTGATCGGCTACGGAAATATCGGAACACAACTTTCTGTTATTGCCGAGTCGCTCGGCATGAAAGTAATGTACTTCGACACCGAAGAAAGACTCTCCCTTGGCAATGCCATCAAATGCAAAACCATGAAAGAAGTGCTGGAAGAAGCCGATGTAATTTCCATGCACGTAGATGGACGAAAATCAAATACCAACCTGATTGGCGCGAAAGAGTTTGCGATGATGAAGAAAGGTGTCATCTTCATAAACTTAAGCCGGGGCCACGTGGTAGACATCCAGGCATTGCGCGAAAATATTCTGAGTGGTAAAGTAGCAGGAAGCGCGATCGATGTATTTCCCTACGAGCCGGTAAGCAACGATGAAGAATTCACCTCTGAGTTGCGTGGGCTTCCTAACACACTGCTCACGCCTCACATTGGCGGAAGCACCGCGGAAGCACAAGAGAACATTGGAAACTTTGTTCCGGGTAAGATCATGGATTACATCAACACCGGCAGTACTTCCAACAGCGTAAACTTTCCAAACCTTACGTTACCCATTCTGGACAACGCCCATCGTCTGATTCACATTCACAATAATGTGCCGGGCATTCTGGCAAAGATCAACCAGACGCTGGCTGACCATGGTATTAACATTGTAGGTCAGTATTTGAAAACAACCGAGTTGGTAGGCTACGTTATCACCGATATCAACAAGGAGTATGATAAGGAAGTAATTGCCAAACTCCGCGCCATTGAACACACCATCAAGTTTCGTGTGCTGTATTAAGCGCGAACAATAAAAATTGAGAATAAGAATCCACGGAGTTTAGCTTACCGTGGATTCTTTCTTTTATATTAACCGTGTGGAATCAAAGGAAAAACTTAGCGGCATTCGGCTTAAGCTTTACGAAATCATTTTCGAAGCCGATACACCGGCTGGTAGAGCCTTCGACTTATCATTGATATTCTGCATTCTGGCCAGCGTACTGGTTGTTATGTTGGAGAGTATGGTCGAGGTTAAACAACAGATTGGCCCGTGGATAAAAACAATTGAATGGTTCTTTACGATCATCTTCACACTGGAATACCTGGCCCGCGTCTATGTAGTACTAAACCGCAAAAATTACATTTTCAGTTTCTTTGGCATTATCGACTTGCTCTCCATATTGCCTGCCTACCTTGCAATTCTCGTTGCCGGTGCGCACTCGCTCATGATCATTCGCCTGCTGCGCATCTTACGCATTTTTAGAATACTCAAACTCACACGCTTTGTTGGCGAAGGGCAGAACCTGGCGCTAGCGCTACGCGCCAGTCGGCATAAGATCACGGTATTTCTGGTTACAATTTTAACATCGGTATTTATTACCGGTGCCTTGATGTATTTGATTGAAGGGCCCGAAAGCGGATTCACCAGCATACCGCGTGGAATTTATTGGGCCATTGTAACGATGACCACCGTAGGGTATGGCGACATTGCACCTCAAACTACACTTGGCCAAACGTTGGCCTCGATCATCATGATTATGGGCTATGGCATTATTGCAGTACCTACCGGAATTGTTTCTGCCGAAATGGTAAACATGAAAAGACTTGAACGCATCAGCACGCAAGTTTGCCCCCATTGTCTGAAAGAAGGTCACGACCACGATGCCGTATTCTGCAAATATTGCGCGGGAAAACTTTAGGGGTGAACAACCCTGTTGAAAAAATATCCCCTCGGATTTGGTGAGGTGTTTCTGAACCCCATAAAAGACAAGTTTTGAGCTGCCGTCAATCGCAACCTTCCTCTGTTAACCTGCTTTTTGGGCGAGGCCCCGATAGCTATCGGGGTGAGGCCTGATTTTGTTCGAAAGCTTCACTCGGTATTGTTAAAATTGTTAGGTTCAGCAAACGTGTCCCAAACCCGAGTAGGATGTTTCAAAAGTATGGATAATTGAAAGGCAGGGCAACCTTTATTTGATGCTTTTTTCTGGCAATCGTTTTCGCTGCACCCTGTTGTTATAGAAGTGCCTCGGCAAAGGAGAAACGGATAACAGATTACCGAAAAAGATTATCTTCGCGGCCGCACAGACACCATTCCGCCCCATGAGCCAACCCATCAACTTCACCCCCGGTCCTTCTCAACTTTACTTCACGGTAGAAGATCACGTGCGCACAGCTTTTCGCGAGGGTATACCTTCGTTGTCGCATCGCAGTAAACAATACGAAGGTATCTACAAGAAAGCCGTAGATGGCTTGCGTGAATTGCTGGGGCTTCCTTCAAACTATGCGATTGTATTTACCGGAT
>Ga0315910_10003581_pt1 | contig 13188 bp, 4 predicted proteins | sample EdamamesoilMG_FD_204470 | JGI IMG/M metagenome (GOLD analysis project Ga0315910, IMG submission 204470) | Garden soil microbial communities collected in Santa Monica, California, United States - Edamame soil | ecosystem: Environmental > Terrestrial > Soil > Garden | place: USA: California... | reverse complement strand
AGTCGCAGCCTGCCAGTGCGGCAGTGCCGAGCATGGCAGCCAGAATCGTCGTACGGCTGTTCAAAAGATTCATTGCAATCCCCCAAAAGAATTTTCTTGTAATCAGGAGCAGGTTCGATCACGAGGCCCGGGGAGCCGCAACGGGCTCCCCGGCCATCGGTCATCTCAGAACCGCATCCTCACACCCGCGCGATACGACCGACCCATGATGTCGTGGTACTGGGGGTTGACGCCCGCCAGGTAGCCGCCAGACCACGGCGGATCCTTGTCGAACAGGTTGTTGATCGATCCGAACACCTGGAACTGCTTCAGGTCGCCAACCTTGAGGTTGTAGCTTCCGTTCAGCGCAAAGGTGATGTACGGATCCACACGGTTGTTGTCGATGCTTCCATTGAGCAGCTGTCCCAGCTCGTTGGTGTAGTTGGGATCACCCGGCTCCGACCACGTGTTGTCGATGTTGGCACCGCCGACATAGCGCGTGGCAAGGCTGGCGGTGAAGTCGTTCAACGAGTACGTGGTGGTGATGTTGCCGGTCCACTTCGGTGCCGGCTGCACGCCCGGTATGAAGTTAGCCTGGCGGATCTGGCCAACCATCTGGTAGGTGCGCAGCGGACCAATGCCCGTGCCGGCCGGACCCGCGTTGCAACCGGGCGAGCCCGCGAAGCAGAACGGATACTCCGAGCCGCTGGCCTCGAGCGCGCGCTGTCCACGCAGGGTCAGCGAGACGCTTCCGGGCAGGGCCTCGAAGGCACGGCTCAGCGGGAAGTTGTAGTTCCAGGTGAGGTCGATGCCGCGGCGCTGGTACGGCAGGCCGTTCTCGGGCTTGGCAAGGTTGTACCAGACGATGTCGGTGAGGTCGCGCGACCCGGGAATCGGGTTGCCATTGACATCCCTCAGCTCGGCGAACTGGAGGTTCTTGCACGCCTCGACGTTCTCGTCGAACCGGTCGTAGATGTACTCGCTGCTCGGGTCACCTTCGATCGGGTACTTGTTACCGCTCTGTTCCCAGCACGCCATCACCGGGTTGGAGCTGGCATACGAGGTGTAGAAGCCGCCCTTCACGCGGATGTCGTAGTAGTCGGCCGACAGCCTCATGCCCTGCGCCCAGCCGCCGGGCGACAGCACCATGCCCAGGGTCAGGGTATTGCTGGTCTCGGGCTTCAGCAGCGGATTGCCCACCGTGACCGTACCGACGCGCTCCTGCTGGTTCTCGGTGCTGGCCGCGGTGCGCTCGCGCCACGGATTTTCCTGGGCCAGGAAGTTGGGGCCGCCCGGGGTGGGCTGGCGGATGAAGAGGTCACGATATCCCGGCGCACGAAGATCGCGCGAACGCGTCGTGCGCAGCCGGATCCAGTCGAAGGGCTCGAACACAGCCGAGAACTTCCAGTTGGTGGTGTCCTGGGTGAGCGAATTGCCGGTGGTGCCCTCACCACCCTTGTTCTTGATCCGGTTGTAGCGCACGGCGCCGCTGACGGACAGGAGGTTGACACCCTCCAGGCCCTGCAGCAGCGGCATGTTCAGCTCCATGAAGGTCTCGGCCTGCTTGGTGCTGCCACCGAACTTGTCGCTCCAGCCCGTCTGGATGTCGATCTTCTCGTAGTAGTTGCCCTGCGAGCCGGAGTTGTCGACCTTGTCATCGCGGTATTCAACACCGAATGCGCCCGTCAGCGGACCGGCGCCGAAGCCCTGCCACAGCGTGCCGTTGGTGGTGAGCGAGACACTCAGCAGGCTGTTGGAGCCCACGGTGTTGTTGTCGATGAACGCATAGTCGATCGCCGCCTGCTGCAGCGCGGCCGCATCCGGATCGCTGAAGGTGCTGCCGAAGATGTTCAGCGGCTGGCAGCCTTCGGCGAGCAGCTGGATGGACGGCAGGTCGCCCAGCGGACGACCGCTGGTGTCGAGCACCGGCACGCCATCGCGCGTCACGCGGCAGATCGGCTGCCCGAAGGTCGCCGAACCCACGCGGTCGTCGATCACGGCATCCATGGCAAAGGCCTGGCGGATGTTGGTCGCGGCGTTGTTCTGCGTCGAGGAGCTGTCGGTCTGGCCGTAGGAGAGCGAGGTGTCCCAGCGCCAGTCACCGCCGAAGCGGCCCTTGACGCCGACCACCGCGCGCATGGTCTCCGAATCGTTGGACGAGAAGCGGCGGAACTGCGGCGACCAGACCTTCTTGACGGCAGTGAAGCCCGTGCAGGGGTTGTTGCCGAAGATGTAGGCAGCGACACCGGCATTACCCGTACTGTTGCTGTTGCCGAAGCCGCGCTGCAGCTGTTCCAGCGCCTCGGGGCTGAGGTTCTGCAGGAAGGCGTAGGCATCGCGGCCATTCGCCTGCGGCAGCACCGCCGGCGAGCCGGGATCGGACCGGGCCGCAGTGATGGTGATCGACTGCAGCACCCAGTACTGGTTGTTGTCACCGGCGTTCTGCAGGGCCCACACACCGGTGGCATTGCCGCCGAAGTTGTAGGTCGGATAGGGAGGAGCCGGTCCACCCACCGGGAAGCCTGCGCCACCGACCCAGTAGGGCGATGCGAAGCTGGAGTTGAAGCCGAAGAATCCATCGGGGGTGCCGAAGTTGCCGTACTGGCTGCGGAACGCCGAAGACCTCCAGATGGCGGCGTTCGCCTCGGTCAGCGGAACGACCTGTCCCACCGTGGTTGCGAAGCCCGGGACCTCCGCGATGCCCTGCGAACCGAACTTCACGCAGTTGGTGCTGGTGGTGTACGTGTTGCGGTTCGTGCCTTCGGTCTTCGCGTAGTTGGCCTGGATGTAGCCAGTCGTACGCTCGGTGAAATTGAACTCGAAGTTGGTGAACAGCGTCTTGCGGTCGTTCTCCGAGCGCATCGACGTGCCGTCGGTGATCGGCGGACCATCGCCATTTACCGCCGACGAAGTCTCCGCGCCACCGCGATAGCCCAGTGCGTACTCCTCGATGCCCGTGCCATCCGCCGTGAAGCGGTAGGCCGTGGTGGCATTGGGCTGGCCCGTGACCAGGATGGCGCCGTTGGAGCTGAACTGGCTGTAGCGCATGTTGTCCAGCTGGAAGCGCGCCGGATAGCCGGTGAATCCAGGCCTCTGGCCGGTGAGCACTGCCATCGTGTCGTTGAGGTTCGATCCGCTGTTGGTGAACAGCGTGTTCGACTCCGCGCACCAGGAACGCGCCCTGGCGCAGTTCTGGATGGCGTCGGTCTGCTGCCATTCTGCGCCCACCAGGGCATGGGCCCGGCCGCCGAACAGCGGCATGCCGCCCGAAATCGAAACGTGCGGGCTGGCGCCGTCGCCGGCATGGTTGATGCCGTAGTCGACGTCGACATTGACGCCGGTCATCTTGTTGTTGAGCACCAGGTTCACGACGCCCGCCACGGCACCGGAGCCGTAGGTCGCGGAAGCACCGCCCGTGACCACGTCCATGCGCTGCAGCAGGTTCGAGGGAATGATGTTCAGGTCGACGACGTCGGCCTGGCTGGAGGTGGACACCACGCGTCGGCCGTCGATCAGGGTGAGCGTGCGGCTGCCGAATGCCGGGTCGAGGCCGCGCAGGTTGGCAATGGTGTTGCCGATGAAGTACTGGCCGCGGTCGGCGCTGTCTTCAGCCAGCTGGCCGCCAAAGGCGTCGACGGCGCGCATGTCGCTGACCGCGAAATCCGTCCAGGTCGAAAGGTTCTGCGGCACCAGCTGCGTCAGTGCGTCGGCAACGTTGACGATGCCGAGGGCGCGCAGTTCTTCACCGCTGATCGAGGTGATCGGATTCGCCGAAGCGGCGTTGGGATTCTGGATGCGGGTACCGGTGACCTGCACCTCTTCGAGCAATTCGTCGTCTTCCTCGTCTTCGGCAGCTGCAGCCGCGATGACCTGGGACGAGAAAGAAACCAGCGCAGCAGCGCCAAGAATGGCCGCGACCGACGCGCGCACCTTTGGTGCGAACGCAGTGTAATTGGACACTGTAGAACCCCCCAATCTGTAGATTTGTCGTTTGAACCCGCCAGTTCCCTGGTTGTTGTCTTCTCGCCAGAGACTCGCGGTTATGGGCAGTATTGGTCAGTCGTTAATACCGCACAAGTCATCCATCAATGGTTATTGGTCACTGCTTGCGCAGCGATCGGTGGTTTTGCTGCGGATCCGGCGCTGAATCGAGGCGCGTGAAACGCGCGAATCAGGGTGCGGGCGGTGCAGGAGTCTGGGGTCGCGGAGCAAGCATCGCGCGCTCCCTTTCCCTCATCTGCTCGCCACCACCCATGGTGTCGAGGATCAGGCGCAGCTCTGGCCTGCCCGACTGCGGAACCAGCACAGTGCTCGAGTAGTAGCCGCCCGGATGATGGATGCTGACTTCGGCGACTTCGGGAATTCCCGAGAAAGTGACCTGCCCCTGTCGATCGGTGAATGCGCTGGTCTTGTAGAACGACGGCTCTTCCCACGACAGCACAACCTGCATGCCCGGAAGGCTGTATCCGTATTCATCCACGAGCACGACGGACATGCGTCCCTGGTTGAACTTGACCTTCGGACGCTCGAGGTTGGATGAAACAGGCTCGCGCGTTACTGATGCGCACGATGCGAGAAGGATGCTGGCCAGCATGATGCCCAGCGTGGTCGGGCGCCGCGGTGAGAAACCTTTGAAGCTCACTGGAATGGCCATGACGATTCCCCTGTTCCGGGACGGCAGGAAATATCGTAGACCTGAAAAGCCGGGTTGAACAGGCCATGAAACGCAAAGGGGCGGGTGTTGCCACCCGCCCCTGCGATGATCGAAGCGATACCGATTACCCGGTCAAGGTGCCCGCGTGCGGCAGAGATAGACCGGATAGTTGATCGGCGAACCATTGAGCGTCGGACGGATGCCGAGGATTTCCGTCGGGCACCAATCGGTGAACGCCCCCACCGTTGCGAGGTCGTCGAAGTACAAGGACGCCTGCTGGGCGGTCTCGGGGTAGAAGGTGCTCGCCACCTTGTCCGCGAAGCTGGCCGCCGGCGCGATGAGAAACAGCGTCGGCGAAGGAGAGCGACCGTCGGATGCGGTCTGGCCGCCCGGGATGCGACCCACGAACCCCGGCAGCGTCGCGGCTGCGGCTGACCCGAACTGCGGCACGAGGCGGCTGCCCGCGACGTTGGCGGCGGCCGCTGTATTCAACCCGGCCACACCCACGAACACATTGGTTTGCGCCGTGATGTTGGTCAGGTGGAAATCGATCGACTGCTCGAACCCGATGGTGAAGATCGCACCCGGCAGAGGCCTGTCGAACGGATAGCAACCCGTGTTGGAGCCGCGGCGGGTGTAGATGCCGTGCGAGACCCGCACGTCCGGCATGGTGTAGCAGGCATCGTTGAGGCTGGGCGCGCCGCCGAGCACGCCGACGTGCATGCCGTAGTTGGTGAGGTAGTCCCACACCCAGAAGCGGCGGTGATCGCGCGAGATCCACGAGCCCGTGAACTCGTTGTCCACCGATTGCGGCTCGGTCAGCTCCCAATCGAGCTTCGCGGTGCTGCCGAAGGTGCCGGTGATGCGGCTCAGCGACTGGTTGGCATTCACGCCCTGGCCGAAGGTGAAGCTCGTCTTCGCGACATTGTTCAGCACCGCATTCCAGATGCCGATACCTGCACCGGCGGTCGGCGTGCCGGTCAGGACCGGACCCGGCATGGAACTGAGGCCCGAGGCGCCGTTGCGACCCGCAGCCGAACTGAGGGGCGCCGGCACGGTTCCGAATGCCGTGGGGAACACTGCGGTCGGATTGGTATCGGTGATCAGCGTGAAACGCACCGTGCCATCGGGCGTAGCCGGATTGCCATCCGGATCCGTGTAGGTATAGAACCCGTGCTCCACCTGCGCCGAGTAGCCGGCGGGACTCACGCCTGCCTCGGGGAGCGCCTGCGTGAGGCGGGCATGCGTGCCGAACAGGAAGGTGCCGTCCTCGAAGAACGTGATGATGTCGCTGCTGCCGGCGTTGTGCTTGCTGATGTCGTAGTTGTCGTAGGTGACGGTCATCGGCGTCGCGGTGGACGATGCCGTCCACACCCACTTCGTCGCACGGTAACTGCCGGCCAGCTTCTGGGCAGCGGTGGGCAGTGTCCGGCAGAACACATTGAGGCGCGTACCCCAGGCTCGCGTATTGGCCGCGGCTCCGGCGGCTGCCACAGGCGTGATGTCCACGGGATTGAAGGTGCCCGTGCGGTACAGCGACACGGCGCCGGCGTCGCCCACCACGCACACCCGGCCGGTGGGATGACGCTTTACCGCCACGTCATAAATGGAGTCCACCGTGCTCGAGAACTGGATCGGATTGCCCGATCCGTCACGCAGGGTGAAGTTGCCGTAATCGGTGACTTCATAGCTGGCCTTGACCTTGGCCTGTGTATCGCGCACTTCAAGCAGCAGGCCGCCCGGTATCGCACCGGTCTCGGCAGTCTCGCCCGGACGGGCGCTGTAGGCCACCGATCCTGACATCGTGAACTGGCAGGCCGAGGTGGTCTGCGCCAGGGTAAGCCCGACGATCGGCGTCGTGACGTGAGCGGTCGGATTCGTACCGGCGCTGTTGGCGACCTGGCAACGGCCTTCCCTGCCTTCCGGATCGGTGAAGCTGGCGCTGACCGACCAGGTAAATGCGGCGGGCTGTCCCACGGCGCTGTACACGGAATTCGGGAAGGTCAGTTCGAGGTGGTCACCGACGACCACAGCCTCGGAGGCCAGCTTCTGGTACATCTGCTCGCCGGTGGTCAACGTCACCCGCGCCTCGTTCAGCGCCGTGAACACCGCCGGTGTGGAAGGAATCCTCACGGTGAGGTTGAAGCGGTTGTTCGTGGACGTGCATTCGATGACGACGTTCGTCTGCTGTCCCTTCGTGATCGTCCCCGAAGCACCGCTCACCGCCACGCAGTTCTTGCCGAAGGGCTGTCCGGTGACCCGGACGTTGTACTCGGTGCCAACCGGCAGCGAGCCGAAGGTGAAGGGGATCGGCGCGGGACCGTCAGTGGGCTCGGAGGGCTGTGCGCCCAGGAAGCTCTCTGCGTCGTCTGGATTGTTGTTGAACTGCAGCGTGATGCCGCGTCCGCCGCCCAGGCCGTTGATCACGCCCTTGAGTACCTCCCGCTCGTCGGGTAGCGGTGTAAAAGGTTCGCTCTTCACGTCCTTCACGGAATCGCAGCCTGCCAGCGCCAGGGTACACAGCACACTCGCCCACAGCACTGGCCGATCGATCTTGGTCTTCATGAATCCCCCCACGAATTTTCTTCGAGTCTGACGGGGCGGTCCGTGCAGCACACCGCCGCCCCTTTTCCGGCTGTTTCTCAGAACTGTGTCTGTATGCCCATCCGATAAGAACGGCCCAGCGTGTCATGCGAGCCCGCCGAAGCTCCCGAGATGCCACCGCCAGTGAAGGGCGGAGACTTGTCGAACAGGTTGGTCACCGACCCGAAGATGCGGAACTGCTTCATGTTGGCAACCTTCAGGTTGTACGACAGATTCAGGTCGAACCTGGCGTATGGATCCACGCGGTTGTTGTCCACCGAAGCGTTGCTGATGCGGCCATCCTCGGTGTAGTAGCCGGGCTCGTTCGGGTCATCGACCCAGCGATTGTCGAACTTCGCCGCACCGATGTAGCGCATCAGCAGCGAGGTGGTCAGATCACCGTACAGGTAGCTGGCCGTGACGTTGCCACTCCACCGCGGCGAGGCAGCCACGCCGGGCACGAACACGCTGCTGCGGATCTGGCCCACCATGTCGACGCACAGGTGGCGATTGACGACGTACTCACCGAAGGCATTGCTGCGGAACTCCCCGGTCGCCGGGTCGTTGTTGACGTAGTTCATCGGATCGGCCCGGTCGAAGGCCGCACCGCACTCGCCGGTGGGGTTCGCGCCGTAGTATCCGAACGGCGAGGACTGCACCTGGACGCCGGAAGACTCCAGCGCCTTGGTGGCCCGTACGTTCAGCGCCATCGAACCCGGCAGTGCCTCGAAGAAGCGGTTCAGCGTGAAGTTGTAGCCCACGTTGAAGTCGAGGCCGCGCCGCTGGTAGGGCAGCGCGTTGGACGGACGGGCCGAGTTGTAGCTCACCAGGTCCTGCAGGTTGATCTGGCCCGGGATCACGTTGCCGGCGTCGTCGGTCAGGTCCGCGAAAGTCAACTCACGGCACGGCGCCAGTTCCATGTTCGGCGGAAGCGGCGTCAGCCCGTTCTCGTTGAAGTAGTCCGAGGTCAGACCGCCGTTGCTTCCCTCGAAGCAGGCCGTCACCGGGTTGGAAGCGTTGAACGACGTGGAGATGCCGTCCTTGACGCGGATGTCGAAGTAGTCGACCGAGAAGCGCATGCCCTGCGCCCAGCCGCCCGGCGACAGCACGAAGCCCAGCGTCAGCGTGTCGCTCTTCTCGGGCTTGAGGTTGGCGTTGCCCACGCGCACCTGGCCGTAGAGCTCCTGCTGGTTCTCGTTGCTGGTTGCCGTACCGGCGCGCCAGGGGTTGCGGATGGTGAACTCATCCGGCATGCCCGGCTGGAAGAGGAACAGCTCGCGGTAGTCCGCCGCGCGCAGGTCGCGCGAACGCGTCAGGCGCAGTCGGGCCCAGTCGAACGGCTCGAACATGGCCGAGAGCTTCCAGTTCGGGGTCTTCTGGGTGGCTGATTCACCGGTGGTGCCGGCACCGCCCTTGTTGTGGTACCAGCCGTAGCGCACCGCGCCGTTGATGGACAGCAGGTTGATGCCCTCCACGCCGGAGACCAGCGGCAGGTTCAGCTCGGTGTAGGCCTCCGCCACGCGCGTCGTGCCCCCGAAGGCATCAGCCCACACATTGGCAAGGTCCGCGCGCTCATAGAAGCCACCTTCGGTGCCCTCGTTGTCGGTCTTGTTCTCGCGAGCCTCGAAGCCGACGGCCGCGGTCAGCGGTCCAGCTCCAAAGCCCTGCCACAGCGTGCCGCTGGCATTCGCCGCCAGCACCTGCAGCGAGACCGTGCCCGCGGACCGGCTGTCGACGAAGGCGTAGTCCAGAGCCTGTCGCTGCAGTTCGGCGGCATCGTAGTAGATGCCCTCATAGGCAGCGATCGAGTCGCCGAAGGTCGCCTGCGTCTCGTACTGCGTGCCGAAGAGGTTCAGCGGCTTGCATCCGGCTCCCAGGGCCGCGAGTTCGGCAGGACCGGTGAGGGGACGGCCCTGGCCATTCAGCAGCGGCACCGAGTCGCGGTTGATGCGGCAGATCGGCGTGCCGTAAGTGGGGTTCGGCGTCACGCCATCCGCGAGGTACGGCCGGTCATCGATCACCGCGTCCAGTGCGAAGGCCATGCGCAGGTTGGTTGCCACATTGTACTGGCGGGAAATGCTGTCGGTAGCGCCGTACTGGTAGTACGCGTCCCAGCTCCAGTCACTGCCGAACCGGCCTCGCAAGCCCAGCGTGGCGCTGTAGGTGTTGGTGTCGCTGGAGGTGGAACGCTGGATCTGCGGGTTCCAGAGCTTGCGGATCGCGGTCATGTTGGTGCAGGGATTGGCACCATACAGCTGCTGCACGCCGAGGTTGCCCGCGCCCGCGGTACCGCTGTTGCCGAAGGCGCTCTGCACGGCCAGCAGGGCTTCATCATCGAGGTGATTCAGGAACGCATAGGCATTCCTGCCCAGCTGCGGCAGCACCAGCGGCGAGCCGTCGAACGCACGAAGCAGTTCGACGCTCTCCAGCAGCCAGTAGTCGTTGGCATGCCAGGGGCTCCAGAAGGTTCCACCGTTCGGAGCTTCAGCCGACGGCGCGGCATGCGTCGCGTCGGTGAACCGCACCCTCCTCCAGGTGCCACGCGCGATCTGCTCGCCCGTGTTCGGGTCCCGCGCCCAGCCGTCGAAGTCCGACGTCGGCGGATTCGGCGAAACATCGACCGGCATCCAGTAGGGCCAGGAAATGCCTCGGCCGCGATTGATGATGGCTCCACCCGGTGCCGTGTAGTTGTTCCAGGCCGGGGTGTAGGGCAGACCGCCAGGGCCAAGGCCGTTGCCCGACGAGAAGCCGGCATTGGCCGCCTGGGCGGGCAATTGCAGGAAGGCCGCCAGCTGTGGCAGCGGCGTGCCGAACTGCGAAGAACGGACCATGTTGTCCGGCGGATAAGGCGTACCGTCCTGCGTGAGAACGGAACTGAAACCTGAAGAACCGGTGAAGGCCTGGGTGTAATACAGCAAGGCGCCCGCTGGAGCAAAAGAACTGGCCTGTCCCTGCGTGTCGAAGCGCGCGCAGTAGGTATCCATGGTCTGCTGGTTGCGGTTCAGCGCTTCAGTATTGGCATACCGGGCCTGCAGGTAGCCCGAAGTGCGCTCGTTGAAGTCGTACTCGAAATTGGTGAAGAACACCTTGCGCTCGTTGCTGGGCTGCAGCGGCTGGGTGCTGGTCACCGGCAGGCCGGAACCGTTCATCGCCTGCGTGGAGGTGCCGCCACCGTAGCCGTAGGCGTATTCAGTACCTCCCCTGCCCGCGGCGTCGAAGTGGTAGCCGGAACTGAAGGCCGCATCGTTGTGGTAGAGCGCGCCCTCGGAGTAGCGCTGCTCGTAGCGGATGTTGGCCGTCTCGAAGCGGGCCGGCAGACCCTCGTAGCCGAGCAGGGGCTGGTTCGCGGCGGTCAGGTCCGCCTGGCTGCCGGAGCTGTTGGTGAACAGTGCGCGGGAGGCATAGCACCAGTCGCGTGCCGAAGCACAGTCGCGGATGGCAGATGTGCGCTGGTACTCGGCGTTCAGCAGCAGGTGGCCTTTGCCGCCGAACAGCGGCAGGCCGCCCGACAGGGAGAACTGAGGGCTGGTGCCGTCACCGGCTTCGCTCGTCAGATAGCTGGCATCGAACTTGACGCCGGTCATCTTGCGGTTGAGGACCAGGTTCACCACGCCGGCCACGGCGCCGGAGCCGTAGGTGGCAGAGGCGCCACCGGTCACCACGTCCATGCGCTCGAGCAGTGCGCTGGGGATGGTGTTGAGGTCCACCACGTCGGCCTGGTTGGAGGTGGAAGCGACGCGGCGGCCATCCACCAGCGTCAACGTGCGCGAACCGAACGTCGGATCGAGGCCGCGCAGGTTGGCGATGGTGTTGCCGATGAAGTAGGAGCCGCGGTCCATGGTGTCCATGCCGCCGCCGCCGAATCCGGCCTGGTTGTCGCCGGTGAGCGTGGGCATGTAGCTGGAGATGTTCTGCGGCACCAGCTGCGTCAGCGCGTCGGACACGTTGACGATGCCGAGGCGGCGCAGCTCCTCGCCGGTGATCGAAGTCACCGGATTTGAGGACGTGACGTTGGGCGACAGGATGCGCGTACCCGTGACCTGCACTTCCTGGAGTTCCTCTTCCTCCTCATCTTCTGCATCCGCCTGCGCGGCTGCAGCCTGCGATGAGATGCTGACCAGCGCGGTCGCGCTGAACAGCGCAGACAGGAACGCGCGCACAAATGCCGACGACGCAGCGTGCTTTGACACCGTGATTCCCCCCGATCTTTCTGGATGTTCTTGTCTCTGTCGGCTGCCAGAAATGGTGCAAACCGACAGAACGAGGGGAGTATTCCCGAGCAGGATTCAGTTATCCATACAGGCAGTTGATGCTTGCGGCAACATTCGTTGCGCAAAATGGCAGAAAAGCAAAAGGGCGGATGTCGCCATCCGCCCTTCTTGCCTGACTTGATGCCGCGCTTGTCTCACGCGGCAATTGAGGCCCGCGGGATTAGTTCGCGCGCGTCCTGAAGAACTCCTGCGGGGAGCCGATCAGCACACCATTGACCGAGCCCTGCGCCGTGAGCTTGTCGGGCGAACCCGCCGTGATGGTGAACGGATTCGGCGAAGGCGGACGACCATCCAGTGCGCCCTGCGAGCCGGGGAACTTGCCCAGCCAGCCCGGCGGCAGCGTGGAGGCACCCACGCCCGGCGTATCGAAGGTCGCGAAGCCCGTCGCGAATCCGGCGCCGGTGGTCATGCAGCCGGTGGAGCCGCCGCGCCGCGTGTAGTAGCCGGATGCTGCAGTGCCGTCGTCGAACACGAAGCAGCCATCCTGCATGTTGACCGGACCGTTCACGCCGAAATGGATGCCGGTGGTGTCGTCGAAGTTGAAGATCCACGAGCGGCGGTGATCGGCGCTGATCCAGGCACCGGTCATCTGTCCATCGACCGACTTCGGCTCCACCAGATCCCAGGTCATGGGCGTGTTGTCGTAGCCGGTCAGCGGCGAAAGCCGCGCCACCAGGCCCGTGAACGGAATGGTCAGCGTGCTGTTGGGAGCCGGCGTCTTCACCACGTTGTTGAGCGTGATGTGACCGCCGGAGTATCCCACCATGCCCGAGAAGGACAGGTTCGGCACGGAGATGGTCCCCGAAGCCGCGCCACCGTTCGTGTCCGTTATCACGGTCATGATGAGGCGGCCCAGGGCTGCATCGTAGTTGTAGAAGCCGTGCTCCAGTCCCGTGGCACCACCCGAAGAGCTGTGGTTGCCATAGAGGAAGGTGCCCTCCGGGAAGAAGGTGAGGAAGCGCCGGTTCGTGATCTCGTTGTTGGCGTTGCGCTGCAGCTGCATGTACGTGCCCGACAGCGAGTTGGCTTCGACGGTGGGATTGTTACGACAGCGCACCGCTACACCGGTCGGCTGGAACTGCGAAGTGACCACGGGGTTGACCAGCCACACGGCGCTGCCGTGATAGGTCGTCGTACCGCTCATCACACGCACCACGCAGGTCTGCCCTGCAGGCTGTTGCACTACGACCACGTCATGCACGGCCCGCGCATTGCTCACCATGTCGGGCCACAGGGTCACGTTGGTGGCACTGAAGGCGCCGATGTTCACGTCCGCAGCACCAGGCACCGGCTCGCCGGTGGCGATGTTCCTGAGGCCGAGGGTCAGGCCGCCCGCGCCGATCGCCGGGGCGGTGCCGCCGGGTAGCGTGCTGTAGGTGACATTGCCCGTGATCGTGAAGGCGCAGGAATTGATCGCCACGTTGGTCACGTTGGCGCTGGGAGCCACGGTGTTGTCGCCGGCGTCATTGGTGCCGTTGGCCACCTGGCAGTTGTTCACCGTGCCATCCGGCGTGGTGTACGTGGCAGTGATGCGCCAGGTGAAGATCGGCAGGCTGGTGCGGCTGTCGAAGATAACATCGGTGAAGTTGAAGCTGGTCTGACCTGTAGCGGGCAGTTCGCGCGTGCCCTCCTCGGTGGTCAGGATGACCTTGGCACCCTCGATGGCGGCCACTGCGGGAGCGATGGTGCCGCCTACATCGA
>Ga0315910_10003579_pt1 | contig 13190 bp, 11 predicted proteins | sample EdamamesoilMG_FD_204470 | JGI IMG/M metagenome (GOLD analysis project Ga0315910, IMG submission 204470) | Garden soil microbial communities collected in Santa Monica, California, United States - Edamame soil | ecosystem: Environmental > Terrestrial > Soil > Garden | place: USA: California... | reverse complement strand
GCTGTCGATCCGGGCCTCGCCGTGCGCGCCGGCGAAGGCGAGGACGACGCCGATGCGCCCGCCCGCACCGGGACCGAAGCAGGCGTTGCCACCAGGACCCGCGCCAGGACCAAGAAGCCGCAGCAATACAAGGTGCTGATGCTCAACGACGATTACACCCCGATGGAATTCGTGGTGATGGTGTTGAAGCGCTTTTTCCGCATGGACCTCGAACAGGCGACCCGGGTGATGCTGCATGTCCACCAGAAAGGCGTGGGCGTATGCGGCATCTACCCTTACGAAGTGGCCGAAACCAAGGTCAACCAGGTGATGGACTTTGCGCGCCGCAACCAGCACCCGCTGCAATGCACGCTCGAAAAAGCCTAGGGTTCGGGGAAAAGGCGTGACCTTGCCGGGCTCTCTCGCCATACAGGGATGACGCCACGCGAAGGCCGGGCTATGCCCCGGCTTCGTTCCTGACCATGCAAGCCCGGGCACCGGCCTCCACTTGAAATCGCTGACTGCCATCGACCGCTACATCTTCCGGCTGGTGCTGACGCCGATGCTGGGCGTGTTTGCGCTCGCCGCATCGCTGCTGATCCTCGAAAAGATGCTGCGGCTGTTCGATTTTGTGGCGGCCGAGGGCGGCCCGGTGAGCGTGGTATTCAAGATGCTGGCCAATTTGCTCCCGGAATATGCCAGTCTCGCGATCCCGCTGGGGCTGATGCTGGGCATCCTGCTGGCGTTCCGCAAGCTGGCCGTTTCAAGCGAGCTCGACGTGCTCCGCGCGGTCGGCATGAGCTACACGCGGCTGCTGCGCGTCCCCTACATGCTCACCCTGTTCCTGGTGATCGTGAACTTCCTGATCGTCGGCTATCTCCAGCCGCTGGCGCGCTATTATTACGAGGAGCTGCAATACGAATTGCGCTCGGGGGCGCTGGGCGCATCGATCAAGATCGGCGAATTCACCACGCTCGAAGACCGCGTGGCCCTGCGGGTCGAGCGCAGCGAGGACGACGGGCTGCGGCTGATCGGCATTTTCGCCCGCGTCGCCGACGCCAAGGACCAGGTCCTCTCGATATCGGCACGCGAAGGGCGCTTCCTCGCCAACCGCGAAAACCGGGACACCATCATCCTGCGCCTGTCCGACGGCACGATCATCCAGGATACCAACGGGGTGACCCCGCGGGTGTTGAGCTTTTCGGAGCACGACCTGCCTATCGACCTGCCGGCGATCGAAGCCTTCCGCAAGCGCGGCGGTAAGGAGCGCGAATACATCCTCCCCGAATTGATGCGCATCGGCTGGGCGGATTCCTCGAACCGCGAACTGCGGAACCAGACCCAGGCCAGCTTCAACTACCGCATGGTCGAAGTGGTGATGATGCTGCTCTTGCCGCTGCTCGCGGTGGCGCTGGCGATCCCGCCCAAACGATCGACGTCGGCGCTCGGGGTGTTCATTTCGATCGTTTCGGTTGTGGCCTATCACAAGATCAACGAATACGGACAGTCGGTCGCGTCGCTCGGTCGGGTGGATCCGCTGATTGCGCTGTGGGGTCCGTTCGCGATCTTCGGGCTGATCATCGTCTGGCTGTATTATCGCGCCGCCTATGTCCCCGGCGCGCAGCCGATCGGCTACCTCGAGGCGATCTTCTCCAAGAGCGCCAAGGGGGTCAAGGCGATCGCCAAGAAGCACCGTTCGCAGCAGATGAAGACCCAGATGGAGGCCGCTCCACGTGCGGCTTGAGTTCTTTCCCTCGAAGACCCTGACGCTCTATCTCGCGCGGTTGTTCATCATCCGCATCCTGTCGGTGCTGGTGATGCTGGTGCTGGTGCTGCAGACGCTCGACCTGTTGGGCGAAAGCGGCAAGGTGCTTGCCTATCCCGGAAACGGCGAGGCCGAGCTGTGGCATTACGTCTCGCTTCGCTTCCCGCAACTGGTCGCACGCTTCCTCCCTTATTCGGTGCTGCTCGCGACATTGCTGACCTTCTGGCCGCTCAACCAGAACAGCGAAATCGTCGCCATGCGCGCGGCGGGGCTCTCGGCGCACCAGGTGCTGGCGCCGATGATCCTGACGGCGATGGTCGTCGCAGTGCTGAGCTTCGCCTTCAACGAACGCATCGTGACCCGTTCGACCGCCACGCTCAATGCCTGGGTGGATGCCGAATTCGGCCCGATCCCCGAAGATTCCGGCGTCCGCAGCAATGTCTATTTCGCCGACGGGCAAGACATACTGACGGCCCGTACCATGCGGGGCTCGGGTGCGGATACCGAGATGCGCGGCGTGACCTTCTATCAGCGCGACGCGCAGGGCATGATCACCCGGCAATACCGCAGCCCGCGCGCCACCTTTGCCGATCCCGGCTGGCGGATGGAGGCGCCGACGCGGTTCGAGGTCCAGCTGGCGCGCACCGAGAAGGTCGCATCGGTGGTGGTCGCCACCGGCCTGACTCCTGATCAGGCCGCCATCAGCAAGGTCAATGGCGATGCGCAGAACATGTTCGAACTGCGAAGTTCGATCGGCATGCTCAAAGACAATGGACGGCGCACCGACGAGTTGCGCGGCAAGTGGTGGCACAAGTTTTCCGGGCCGCTTTCGGCCGTGCTGATGCCGCTGCTGGGCGCGGTGGCCGCTTTCGGCCTCGCCCGCTCGGGCCAGCTGTTCGTCCGCGCGGTGATCGGCATGGCGCTGGGCTTTACCTATTTCGTGGTCGACAATGCCGCACTCGCGATGGGCAATTTCGGCGGGTATCCGCCGATGCTGGCGGCGTGGGCGCCGTTCCTGCTGTTCGCGCTGGTGGGAGAGACAGTGCTCATCCGGACCGAGGAGTAGGATTCGCGGTTCAGCGCGTTCGCATGGTGCTGCGCGCGATCCGCGCGAGCAACTGGAACATCCCGGAATAATTCGCCCGGGCAAAGGTCGAACCGGCGCCGAACTCTGCGCTGATCCGGCGATGCGCCTCTCCCAGCGAATGATAGGGCAGGCTCGGCAGGAGGTGATGGGTTGCGTGGTAGCGCAGCCCCACCGGCGCCCAAAGTTCGGCGAGCAGCGACGGCGGCGGGACATTGACCGAATCGAGATACTGCGCGGTCACCGTCATCGGCTCGCCGTCATTTTCCCACAAATGCGCAACCAGCGTGCGCAACTGGTTGAGCAACCCGGTAAGCGAGAATACCGCCAGCGCGACCAGCAGCGGCTTCCACCCCAGGAACAACGGGCTGGCGATCAGCACCATCGCCCACAGCGACGCGCCCATTTCCTGCCAGAACACCTGCCGCCGGAACTCGCCCTCGGGTGGACGGCGGCGGAAGGCAGGGTTGATCGCCAGCGACGAAAACCGTTCCCACACAAACCGGCGCAGAGAGGGAAACAGCACGCCAAGCGGAGTAAGGATGGCGCAGCGGATGATGACGCCGATCGGCGCAACCAGTGAAATGAATACGAACACGGGCAGCGTCCACGGCTTCATCAGCGCGAGCGGGAGGTATTCGGGATCCTCGGCCGTACCGTAGCGCGTGCGCGCGTGGTGGAGCGTATGGACATTCTCGTACATCAGCGAAGGCACCAGGATCGGAACGCCGATGAGGATGTTCCACACCAGCCGGAAGCCCGGCAGGGCATCGCGATGGATATGGGTCAGTTCATGGACGAACAGCAGCGCGCGGTAGAACGCCAGCGCCGCAACCACTCCCGAGGCCACCGCCAAAGGAATGGATTCGAACAGCACCGCCCCGGCAAGCGCTGCATAGCCGAGCCCGGTGGAAAGCAGCATGTCGGGCCAATAGATATCCGGCCGCGCGACCGAAATGTCCCGGGTCAATTCGACCGCCGCGCGCAACAGCGCCATGTCGTCCGAGATATCGCGCGAGCGCGCCCGCGCCTCGACCGTGCGCGGCATGGCTGCGGGAATGTCTATCGGTCTTTGGGCATTCATGCGATCGCTCCGCCGGCCCCCTTGGTATCCAAACGTGGCAGCAACATGGCCCAAGCTCAAGGAAGCCTGGTGCTGCCGTTGCGCGCCGGCTTGCTTGACAAGATGCCGGTGCTGCCCGCACTGCGCACCCACCTCGAGGAAGGCCCAAGGAAAGTACTGTCGTGGCGCAAACGGACTTAGTGGTCTCCCCCGTTTCCAACAAGGCGGAGCTCAACGAATTTATCGATTGCGCTTATCGGCTTAATGCTTCCGATCCCAATTGGGTTCCACCGCTGCGCCACGAAGTTGTCGAGCTGCTGACGCCGGGGAAGAACCCCTTCCACGACCACGCCGAGATGCAGCTGTTCCTGGCCCGGCGCGCGGGCAGGGTTACAGGCCGCATTTCCGCGCATTTCGATCATCTCGCCCTCGCCCAGCCGCCCGAACAGGGGATGGGCCCGGGAACAGGCAATTGGGGCCTGTTCGAGGCGGAAGACGAAGACACTGCGCACGCGCTAATTGCCGCCGCGGAGGACTGGCTGCGCACCAAGGGCATGACCAAGGTGCTGGCCCCGATCAGCCTGTCAGTCTGGGAAGAGCCGGGCCTGCTGGTCAAGGGCCACGACCACCCGCCGACGGTGATGATGGGGCACAACAAGGCGATCTACCAGCAGTGGATCGAAGGTGCCGGATACGTCTTCGCCAAAAGCCTGAAGACCTGGGACCTCGACGTTACCGGGGAGTTTCCCCCGCTGATCGGCAGGATCGTCAAGTCGGGCGAGCGCAATCCAAGGATAAAGGTCCGCCCGATGGACACCAAGCACTTCGAACGCGAGGCGGCGATCGTCAAGCACATCCTCAACGATGCCTGGTCGAACAATTGGGGATTTGTTCCGTTCACCGAAAAGGAAGCGGAATACGGCGGCAAGAAGATGGCGCCACTGATCCGCCCGGACGTCAACATGGTCGCGGAGTTCGACGGCAGGCCGATCGCGTTCATGCTCAGTTGGGCCAACGCCAATGAGCCGATCGCCAAGATCGGCGGCAAATTGTTCCCGTTCGGCTGGCTCAGGCTGCTGCTGTGGCTGCGCAATCCCAACACGCACACGATGCGCGTCCCCCTGATGGGCGTGCTCAGGGAATTCCAGAACACCCGCCTGGCAAGCCAGGTCGCCTTCATGATGATCGAATTTATCCGCCGCAACGCTGTCGCCAATTACGGTGCCAAACGCGGCGAAATCGGCTGGATCCTCGACGACAATCAGGGGATGAACGCGATTGCGGAGGCAATCGAGGCCAAGGTCAATCGCGATTACTGGATCTACCAGAAGCCCCTTTGAGGGGTTCGAACCGACAAGTAGAAAGGCCTCCGTCTTGGGGACGGAGGCCTTTCGGGATCGTGCCACCTGCCGCTTGGACGGGAGGGGGGTCTCGGCGGTGACAACGGTATAAATGCAGCCAAGCGGCTGTGGTTCCCGCTGCGACAAAGATTCTTTTTTCGCCCATGGAACCGCCTTCCAGCATTGCGGCGCTTGCCATCGCGCGCGGTTATGCCGCAACTTGTGCCGGATCGAGGGAACCGGCCTTCATTCGGGACGTTGCCAAACAAGGATCAACGACAGGATCGAACGATATGTCACTTGGTGAGGAGGTCGCCGCACATCTGCCCTATTTGCGTCGCTATGCGCGCGCGCTGACCGGGTCGCAGGAAGCGGGCGATGCGCTGGTCAAGGCCACGCTCGAAGCCGCAATCGGCGAACCAGGGCTGCGCGCCGGGCTCGGCCAGGGACGGGTGGCCCTTTACAAGGCCTTCAACCGCACCTGGACAAATGCAGCGATGGCACAACACGCCGTCGTTGGCGCAGGAGGTGCGCACGAGGAAGCCGCCAACGAACGGCTGCAGCGCATCACCCCCGCCAATCGCCAGGCCCTGCTGCTGATCTCGCTCGAGGAATTCAGCTGCGCCCAGGCCGGCGAAATCATGGGGCTCGAGGCAGAAGAGATCGGGCGGCTGGCGCAAGACGCCATCGCCGAGATCGACCGCGAATCCGCGACCAGCGTGCTTATTATCGAGGACGAACCGCTGATTGCGATGCAGCTCGAGGAACTGGTCGCAGCGCTCGGCCACAAGGTCAGCGGGGTTGCCGCGACGCGAAGCCAGGCGCGCGAAGCGGTGTCTCGCTCGCTTCCAGGGCTGGTGCTGGCCGACATCCAGCTGGCCGACGGCAGTTCCGGGCTCGATGCGGTCGACGATGTCCTCGCGCTGGGCACCGTACCGGTGGTGTTCGTCACCGCCTATCCCGAACAATTGCTGACCGGCTGCCGCAAGGAACCCACCTACCTCGTCACCAAGCCGTTCAGGGAAGAGACCGTGCGCGCCGCGATCAGCCAGGCGCTGTTCTTCCGTTCGAGCGAACCGGTCGCCTAGTTCGGTTGCGCCGGCTGTTCGCGCAGGGCGAAGACGGTCGGCGCGCGCACCGGCACCACCAGCGTGCAGCGCACTCCTTCGGGATCGAAGCGCAGATCCACCGGACACTGCAATTCATGCGCGACGACCCGTTCGATCAGGTCGGTACCGAAGCCGCGTTTGCGTTCCTGCGGCACCGGCGGGCCACCCTGTTCCGCCCATTCGATCCGCACCCGGCCATCCTCGGCTTCGCTCCACGAGACCTCGAGCCTCCCGCCCGGCTGGCTGAGCGCGCCGTATTTGGAGGCATTAGTGGCGAGTTCGTGGGTGGCAAGGCCGAGCGAGAGGGCATCCTTCGGCGCAAGTTCGATATCGGGCCCTGCGATATCGATCGCCGGCCCCTCTTCGCGCGCATAGGGCGCAAGCTCGGTCTCGATCACCGCATGCAGCGGGGTGCGGCCCCAATCCGACTGGGTAAGCAGGTCGTGGGTAGCCGACAGCGCACGAATCCGGCCGTCGAGCCCCTCGGCAAATTCGTCGACCGAGACAGCGCGGCGCCGGGTCAACGCTACGATGGAAAGCACGTTGGACAGTGTGTTCTTGACCCTGTGATTGAGCTCGCGGGTGAGCGAATCACGGATGGCGTTCTGCTCTTCGAACCAGGCGAGGCGCGCGCCATCTTCGGTCGCCTGCCGGGTCAACACCCGCAGAAAACCCGCCAGCAGGGCCGCCCCCGCCAGACCGAACAATAACGTCGCGAGCGCAAGCCGCGAAAGCACCGGGGGTTCCGGCCCGGTGACCTCGAGCACCCAGGGGTGATCGGTGATCATCACTTCCTCGCGGACAACCGGCCCCTGCCGCCCGCCCGGTGGTTCGATCGTCGCCATCAGCCGCGAGGGATCGGCTTCGCTGTCGTAGAAGCGGATGCCCAAATCGCCCGCCTCCTCGAGTTGCAGCGCGGAAGCGAGGAAGTCCTGCGCATCGAACACGCTGTAGACATAGCCGGCGAGCCGGACCTCGCCGGCATCAGTTGCAAACACGGGCATGTACATCAGGAAGCCGGCCGCGCTCGCCTCGCCGGACAGGAACAACGTGACCTTGCCGCTCGAAGTCGGCCGCGCCGTGCGCTCGGCCTCGATCATCGCTGCGCGCCGCATCGGTTCGGAAAACATGTCAAAGCCGAGGGCCTGCCGGTTGCCCTCGTTGTCGGGCTCGAGGAAGGTGACCGGCACGGCATAAGGCTGGTCGGGCGCGATGGCGGGCCTGAGCTCCAGTCCCGGACCGTATTCCTCCGCGACCAGCCGGTTGAAATCACCGACATCCTCGCGATCGACCCGCAGCGCCCAGCCGATCCCTTCCGCACCGCGATAATCGGCGTCGAGCCGCAACTCGCTGACGAATCCGCGAAAGCGCGATGCGGGAACCTCGTCGACCGTGGCGAACAAAGCCGCACCGGCGCGCAGGTACGAGGCGTTGGCGTTGGCCCGCCGTTCGAGCGCGGAAGCGATCGCGCGGCCACGTTCGTCTAGCGCGTCCATCGCCCGCTGACGCTCTACCTGCTCGATCGCGTAGCTCGCCAGCAGCGTAACCGCCGCGACCAGCACCAGGATTGCCACCGGCAGCGCGCGTGGATAGCGGACCAGCCAACGCCGCGTCGCTATCCTCCTGGTCAGGAAATTCCTCAAAACCCAATCCCCGGCGTTAGCGCCTTTCGGGCAAGGCCGGATTTGGCCCGAGCGACTCACGCGTTGCAACGGCTTTCCCGCTGCCCTACCAATTTGGCTTACCCGTTCGGGAACCGGTTTCCACCCCTTTCGTTCCGAAACAATACCCTATTGGGGCGAGAATTCGGGAGGCGTAGCCAGAAATGCCGGAAGCGGACAGGGAGAAGCCGAAAAAGGCCCGCGCACCGGCGGACGCCGAGGGCCCGAGGCCGCCCGACTGGACCGACGGTCTCAAGCGGCTCTACGATTCCGTCGTCGAGGAACCGCTGCCCGATGCGTTCAAGGACCTGCTCGCCAGACTGGACGGTGACGAGCAATGAGCGACGCGGACGGCGCATGGGACGCCTCGCCGGGCGAGGCCGGGTTCAAGCGTGAACTCACCCGGGTCATCCCCCATCTGCGCGCCTTCGCCCGGGGCCTGTGCGGACGCGCCGACATGGCCGACGACCTCGTCCAGGAAGCGCTGCTCAAGGCCTGGGCGGCGCGCGAGCGGTTCGAGCCGGGCACCAGTATGCGCGCATGGACCTTCGTGATCCTGCGCAATGCCTGGCTCACCGAAATGCGCCGCAACCGTTTCCGCGGCGAATATGACGAAGGGGTTGCCGAGCGCATTCTCGTCCAGCCCTCGCAGCAGGAAGACCCGCTCCACCTCGCCGACCTTCATCGCGCGCTGCTGACCCTGCCGCCCGAACGGCGCGAGGCGCTGCTGCTGGTCGGCGCGGGCGGCTTTTCCTACGAGGAAGCGGCGCAGATCTGCAATTGCGCCGTGGGCACGATCAAGAGCCGGGTCGGCCGCGCCCGGGCGACGCTCAACCGGATGATTGAGGACGGCAGCATGCCCCCCCGTTCGGCCTCCGAAGCTGCCGCGCATCGCGCAATCCTGGAAGAACTGGATGAAATTGCCTCGGGTGGTGGAAAATTCGACGCATAGGTGTGGCGCGTCATCGCAATTGCTCCGCCAGCCTATTAGGGTTCCCACCCATTCCGGCGTTTCGACCCTGTTGGTAAGGGGTGCGAACGATAATCGCGGGAGAGGCCGTTTAGATGGCAGCCGATAATCCGGGCGGCGAGACGCGCAAGCAGGCCCGCGCCGCGAATCCGGAGGCCGTTCCCCGGCGGCGCACCCTGTCTTTCGCGGCGCAGGAGCTGCGCCTGATATCGGCGCTGGTGGTGCTGCTTTCGATCGGGCTGTTCCTGGCCCTGCCGTTCGTCCTTTCGATCGGCTCGGTGGTGTTCCTGCCGCTGGTTTCGGCGATAATCCTGACCATCGTGCTATCGCCACTGGCGGATCGGCTGGTCTCGTTCGGCCTGCCCAACCTCATCGCTTCGCTGCTTGCGCTGGTGATCTTCATCGCCATCGTGGTGCTGGCGCTGGTCCTGATCATGCGCCCGGCGGTCGATTTGTTCGACAGCCTGCCAGCAATCATCGAACGGATCGGGGAACAGTTCCACCAGTTGCGCGGCAGCCTCGACTGGGTCACGCGGCTCAACGATCAAATCGCCGGGCTGGCGGGCGAGGCGGCCGGACCCCAAGTGGTGCTGGCCGGGCCGACCTTTCTCGAGGAACTGGCTTTCGCGACGCCGAGCGTGGTGCTCGAAATCCTGCTCACCGTGCTGATGACCTTCTTCATGATCGAGGCGCGGACCCGGCTGAGCAGCCGGATGTTGCTCCAGCGTTCGACATTCGGGAACCGCGACAAGGCGGCGCGCCTGATGCGCGACATGCAGGCCCGGGTGGCCGCCTATATCCTTACCGTCACTCTCATCAACACCGTGGTCGGGGTGATCGTCGCGGCGGGGGCGTGGGCGCTGGGGATGGAGGCGCCGATCATGTGGGGAGGGATGGCCGCGCTGCTCAATTTCCTGCCCTATATCGGCCCGCTGATGATGACCGGGCTGCTCGCTTTGTTCGGACTCGGCACGTCGGAGACGATCCTTCTCGGCCTGCTCCCGGCGGCGGCCTATCTCGGGCTGCACACGATCGAATCGAATATCGTGACACCATCGATCCTCGGCGCGCGGTTTACCGTCAACCCGGTGATGATCCTGATCGCGCTCAGCTACTTCGCATGGATCTGGGGGGTGGCGGGGGCACTGCTTTCGGTACCGATCCTGTTGATGCTGACCGCGCTGGTCGACCATTTCGGGCGACCCAACTTGGTCGGCTTCATCTTTGGCGAGCCGCTATTCCCGAACAATCTGCTCGAACTGGGGATCGACGACGAGAAGTAATCAAGCCTCCGCGGCCGCCATCGCCGGATAGGTCCAAGCCGATCCGCGGGCGAGGTTCTCGGCCGCGAACTCCCAGTCGAGCAGGCCCATTATCGCCTTGAGATAAGCCGGCCTCTCGTTCTGGCGGTCGAGATAATAAGCGTGCTCCCACAAATCGATCACCAGCAGCGGGTTGAGTTCGCTGTCGGCCAGCGTATCGGCATCGTGGGTCTCGACGACCGAGAGCTTGCCGCCCTTCTCCGCGAGCCACACCCAGCCCGAGGCGAAATGGCCCGCGCCGGCCTCGGCGAGCTTCTCCTTGAGCGTTTCCAGGCTGCCGAAAGCGGCGTCGATCTTCTTCGCCAGCGCGTCCGACGGCGCGGTTTTTGAAGGGCTGAGCGAATGCCAGTAGAAGCCGTGGTTCCACGCCTGCGCGGCATTGTTGAACAGGCTCGGATTGTTGCGCCGCGCCCTGGCGATAACCGTCTCAAGCCCGGCATCGGCCAAGTGGGAGCCTTCGATCGCCTTGTTGGTCTTGTCGACATAGGCCTTGTGGTGCTTGCCGTGATGAACCGCCAGGGTTTCAGCGGAGATCGCGGGTTCGAGCGCCTTCTTCGGATACGGAAGGTCGATGAGGGGAATTGTCATCGGGATTGCCTCGCTGGTTGAAGTGCAATGCAATACCAACGCCCGGCCTGCCGACGGGTTGCTCGGCCTGTCCCGTCAGTCGGTAGACCCGTCGCGGTCGACCGCGGCGGTTACCGCCACATCCATCGTCACATTGCCGAGCGTGCGGATGATGTCGGGCAGCATCTCAACCGCGACCAGCAGCGCCAGCGGGCCCACCGGCACGCCCATCGCCAGCGCGATCGGTCCGATGGAAGCGACAAAGCTGATCGTGCCCGGCAGGCTTACCGTGCCGATGGCGACGACCAGTGCGACCGCCGCTCCCGCAGCGATGGCTGAGGGTGTGAGCGGTACTCCGGCCAGCTTCGCGACATAGATCGCCACCGCGAGGTTCATCGCCGTGCTGGTCGCGCGGAAGATCGCAACCGCCAGCGGCAGCACGAAATCGGCGCTGCTCTCGCGCGCGCCCAGTTGGCGGCAAGCGGCCAGCATTGCCGGCAGGCTGGCGAGCGAGCTCTGGGTCGAAATCGCGACAGCCTGGGCGGGGAGCACCGCGCGGGCGAAGGCAGCGGGGCGCTTCCGCCCAAGCAAAATGCCCACCGGATAGGCGGCGAGCAGCACCGCAAAACCCATGCTCGCGACTATCGCGATATAGTGCGCAAGCGCCACGAACGCCGCGCCGCCGCTGCGCGCTGCAACCCCGACTGCCAGCGCGAAAACCCCGAGTGGCGCGAGCCACAATATCCACCCGACGATGGTGAGCATGACATTCCCGAGTGCAGCGAAGAACCCGGTCATCACGGCACGCTGGCTCTCGGGCAATTTCGCCGCCGACACCCCGAACAAGGCAAAGAACACCACCAGCGGCAGCATGGCGTTTTGCGCCGCCGCAGCGATCACGTTCGGCGACACCAGCGACAGCACGAACGCGCCGATCCCCGGAACCTGCTGCGCCTCGCCCGAAGTCACAGACAGTGCATCAACCGCAGCAGCCGGAATCGGGAAGGCCCTCAGCAGGGGCGGCATCACGATCGCCGTGAACAGGGTCCCGCAAACCAGGACCACGGCAAAGGCGCCCAGGGTCCGCCGCGCCATCGCGCCCGCGTTGGCCGCATCCATTATCCGTACGATACCGGTGACCAGCAGCGCTGCGACCAACGGGATGATCGTCATCTGCAAGGCATTGAGCCACAGGCCGCCGATCGTTTCGGTGACCGCGAGCACCTGCCCGATCGCGGCGCTTCCCGCCAGCGCCAGTCCCAGCATGAGCCCTGCCGCCAGCCCGCCGAAAGTCCACCAGACCGGCAGCTTCAAGGGCGTGAATGTGTCCCGAACCTGCTCTTGCGCCATCATTCCCCCTTGCCAGCGGCAACCATAGCGGCGCAAAGCGCCATGACAATTCGCCGTTTGGCATGAGGGAGTGCAAAGGCGCGCCATGGCCCGCAAATATTTCGGCACCGACGGAATCCGCGGGCGCGCCAATGCCGGGGTGCTGACCGCCGCGACCGCGATGAAGGTCGGCCAGGCGGCCGGGCGGCACTTCCTGCGCGGGCAGCACAAGCACCGTGTGGTGATCGGCAAGGACACGAGGCTGTCGGGCTACATGATGGAGACCGCCTTGGTCGCGGGCTTCACCAGCGTGGGAATGGACGTGATCCTCACCGGCCCGCTGCCTACGCCGGCGATCGCGCTACTCACCCGCGAGATGCGCGCCGACATCGGGGTGATGATCTCGGCCAGCCACAACGCCTTCGCCGATAACGGGATCAAACTGTTCGGCCCCGACGGGTTCAAGCTCTCCGATGCCGACGAGGAAGCGATCGAGAAAGCGATGGGCGAGGATATCCCGCTGGCGCAGGCCGAGCAGATCGGCCGGGCCAAGCGGATCGACGACGCCGCCGGGCGCTACATCCATGCGATGAAGCAATCGCTGCCCGACGAAATCCGGCTCGACGGTCTCAGGATCGTGATCGATTGCGCCCATGGCGCGGCCTACAATGTCGCGCCCTCGGCGATCTGGGAACTCGGCGCCGAAGTGATCGCGATGGGTGTCAACCCCAACGGGCTCAACATCAATGACGGGGTCGGCTCGACGTCGCTCGGCGCAATCAAGGAGCGCGTGGTTGCCGAAGGTGCCGACATCGGGATCGCGCTCGACGGCGATGCCGACCGGCTGATCGTGATCGACGAACAGGGCGAGACGGTCGACGGCGACCAGATCATGGCGCTGATCGGCAGCCGGCTGGCGCAGCAGGGCACGCTCAAGGGCGGCGGGGTGGTGGCGACTGTGATGTCCAACCTCGGCCTCGAGCGGGTCCTCGCTGGCCAGG
>Ga0315910_10003578_pt1 | contig 13190 bp, 8 predicted proteins | sample EdamamesoilMG_FD_204470 | JGI IMG/M metagenome (GOLD analysis project Ga0315910, IMG submission 204470) | Garden soil microbial communities collected in Santa Monica, California, United States - Edamame soil | ecosystem: Environmental > Terrestrial > Soil > Garden | place: USA: California... | reverse complement strand
AGCTGAAGAAAAGCATTGAGGCAAAACTGAAGAACTTCTTCACTGTGCTCGGTAACCTGGATCGTGAGGCAACGAAGACCTGACGGCCCCAGCCCCCGGTAACATTCTGCCGTGAGTCAACACGGGGCCTCTCCGCCGATCACGGCGTCAAAAGAATTCGTTGACACCCGTCGCTTACTGTCATAGTGTCCTATGACAGAAGACGGCCATGCTGTTTCATATTGATTTCAAGACCGGCAAGCCCACCTACCTGCAACTGGTGGATCAGGTGCGCTACGCCGCGGCTTCGGGCGGTTTGCGCACTGGGGAACCGCTGCCGTCGGTGCGGGAACTGGCGGAACAATTGCGCGTCAATCGCAACACCATCGCCAAGGCTTACACCGAACTGGAAAGTCAGGGAGTGATCGAGACCGTTCCCGGGAAAGGCTGTTTCCTCAAGAATGGCAACACGCCGTTCACCAAGCCGGTACGAGAGAAGATTTTGCTCAAGGAAATTGATGAGGCCGTCGTCACCGCGCATCACTTGCAGGTTGATCGCGCAAGCTTCCTCGCCTTGGTGAAGGAGCGGCTGGATTACTTCGAGAGCAAGGCGGAAAAGGAGAAGCCATGAACCATGACCTCACACAGCGAATTTCGGTTGTGGTCCGGTCGCACCGTTCGCCCTCACCCCGGCCCTCTCCCATCGGATGGGAGAGGGAGAATCGCTCACCGTCTTGCGCTACGTCGAAGGGTGGAACTTGCTCGATGCCTGCTCGATCAATCCTCGACTGTCAACCGCTGTTCCCTCTCCTCGGGGGAGAGGGCGAGTGTCCCAACCAAACTTTTTCCCCTGCAATACTACTTCAGCACGAGGTAAAACCATGAACGAAATCCCCGTCATCGAAATCAAGAATCTCACGCGGCGCTATGGGAAGCAGGACGCCGTCAATGGCCTCAGCCTCACGGTGAAACCGGGCCGATGCTACGGCTTCTTTGGCCGGAACGGCGCAGGCAAGACCACCACCATCAAATGCCTGCTGAATCTGCTCCGGCCCACGAGCGGCAGCGTGCGGGTCTTCGGATTCGATCCGCAACGTGACGAAGTAGCTGTGAAATCCCGCATCGCTTACGTGCCGGACACGGTGGCGTTCTATCCGTGGATGACCGTGCGCGACACGCTCGATTATCTCGCCTCCTTCCGTCCGAACTGGAATCGCGACACGGAAACCGACCTGCTGGGCCGTTTCGGCCTGAAGCCGGATCAAAAGGCGACTTCGCTCTCCAAAGGCCAGAAGACGCAGCTCGCGCTCATTGGGGCGATCTGTCCCGAGCCGGAGTTGCTCGTGCTGGACGAACCTACGTCCGGCCTCGATCCCATTGTGCGGCGCGAATTCATCGAAACCGTCATTGGCGCGTATCAATCCGGTGATCCCGAACGCCGCACCGTGTTCGTCTCCACGCATCTCATCTCGGAGTTCGAGGGACTGATTGATGAATTCACGATCATTGAAGAAGGCCGCGAACTGTTGACCATGGCGGCAGATGAGGCGCGCGATCGTTTCAAGAAAATCCACGCCCGTTTCGCCCAGCCACCCGCCAAGCTGGAGTTGCCCGCCGCGTTAAGCGTCAAGCATTCGGGTCGCGAAGTCGAAATCCTGGCAAATGGCAGCAGCGAAGAACTCCTCGCAAAATTGAAGCTGCTTCAACCCGAAGAGTTGCGGATGGAAGCGTTGACGCTCGAAGAAATCTTCATCGCCTCGGGCGTCTTGAAAGCGACGAAGTCATGAGCGGTCTGCTTAAAAAAGAGATCCGGCTGCTGCTGCCCAATTGGGGTGCGGCCATGGCGCTGGCTTTTCTGGCGTGGCTGATTGCCGGGAATCTGACTTCCACTTCCGGTTTGCAGTTTCCGATCTTCATCATTCTCTCATGCTGCTTGGGACCGGTAATGGTAGTGATGATGGCGCTGGATTCCTTTGGCCGCGAGTTGAGCGCCGGCACTTTTGCCAATCTGCTCGCCCAACCGGTGTCGCGAACGCGCATCTGGTGGACCAAAACCTTGGTGCTCACGGTAGCGCTCGGATCGGCTTGCGCCTTCTGGTGGGTGGCATTGCAGGCGAACCAAGTTCTGCGGCCGGACCTAGGGGAAGTGCATAAAGCTTTTGGGCAGGTCGCGCTCATTCCGCTGGTCATTTATTCGGGCGCGCTGTGGACCGTGCTGCTCCTGCGGCAGGTGGCAGCGGCCTTCTGGCTCACGGTGATCATCCCGGTCATGCTGGCAATGTTCACCATGGTTTTCACCCAAAAGCTCGGCGTGGAGGCCCAAATGGACAGTTGGATCATCGTCGTCCTGGTGCTTTACAGCATTGTGGGATTCTGGGGTGCTATGCGGATGTTCCTGCGAGCGCAAGATGTGCAATGGACCGGCGGGGAGATTGCACTGCCCGGCTGGTTCAAATGGCCCCGCTCGTCGGCCGCTCCGCGGTGGCTGCAAGGGCATAAGCCGCGGCGGGCTTTGTTGCTCAAAGAACTTCAATCGCACCAATCCCAACTTGTGATCGCGGGCGTGCTGGCCGTGCTTAATCTGGCCGTGGTCCTTTTGCGTCCGGCACAAGGCAGCTTGAAAGCAGCGCCCGCGCTGGAGTTCGTGACGTATCACCTCTGGCTGCTCTGGCCGGTGATGGCGCTGTTGATCGGCTGCGCGGCGGTGGCCGAGGAACGCAAACTCGGGACGCTCGAAGCCCAACTCTGTTTGCCCGTGCGGCGCCGCACGCAGTTCGCGCTCAAAGCGGGAGTGGCACTGGGCCTTTCCCTTTTCTTCGGCGTCGTGATGCCGGTGTTGTTTGAAGGAGGACGGATTCTGCCCGAAATCAGTGTCCCCGAATTGTCGGTCCCCAATAGCCATTTTGTTTTCGCCACTGGGCAACAGTCTCCGCTTTGGGCTTGGCACATAGTCGCAGCGCTGTCGCCGCTCGCGCCCTTCCTGCCATTCGTGATCGTTTCGGTGGTGCTCCTGGCATTTTCGTTTTATGCGTCCACCCTCGCCCGCAACACGCTCCAGGCAATCGCTCCCGCCATCCTGGGTATCGTTTTGCTATGGGTGCTGGGGTTCGGTGCGGTGATGATTGCCAATATTCACAACCCTCCGTGGCGCGGGCCGTTGATTTATCTCATTGGCGTGCCGGTGCTGGCGTTGACGTTTGCCGGCTTGGCGTATTGGAATTTCAAGCGCGTGTTTGTGGGCTGGCCGGTGAGGCGGCATAACCTGATAATGTTTCTCGCGGCGCTGATCGGCATCATGGTCGTGACCACCGCAGTTTATCACCGCGCGTGGGAACTCTTCCAGCGACTGGAGCCCGCGCACGGAAATGAACGCCTCTCGCGCACGGAACCTTCCACAATTGAAATTGAGGGAGACCGGACCACCGGTCGGCTTCCTAATGGAAGGTTATGGCAGAGTAAATGGCTCTCTAGCGTAACGCCGGGCAAAATAGGCCGGCCAACATTGGTCAAACCGCATTTCCTTGGCAGCTCGAACTGGATGCATCATGCCAATCTTCAAAATGAAACCGTGGCCATTCAAACCGACGGCTCGCTGTGGCTTCTGGAAACGCCACCGACTGCCATTGCCTGGACTAACAACCGACTCGTGATGGGCGGCCTCGAACCGGTCCGGCTCACGCGCATCGGCAGTGAAACGAACTGGCAACAAGTCATCCGCGCAGCATGGACACCGGCTTTCCTGCTCTTGAAAACAGACGGCTCGCTTTGGAGTTGGGGCACGAACCGCTTTGACCACCGGCAGAAATGGCCCGGCTTGGCGGCATTTGAGATCAGTCGTTTGGGGGAAGCATACGCTTGGGCATTCGACTGGACGGACATGACTAGCGTAGCCGGCAATACCTATCTCTGGACAACAGAGGGCCAGACTTGGATGTTAAATCCTAACTCACGCAGGATGAAGAACGCGTCCGCCGAACTCGCGCCCGGTTTCACAATAGAACGCTACCCGGAATTGGACAACATCCACTGGCGCAGCCTGGCGAACAGTGGGCCGTATCAGATTCAAATGGGCGTGCGCGACGACGGCACGCTGTGGATTTGGGGACCTTACGTGATCAAAGGAAAAGTCGGTTCCGAGACGAACTGGGCAGCCGTGACCTGCGTTCACGAATCGGCGGGCGATTTGAAGGTGGTTGCCTTGAAAACGGATGGCTCGTTGTGGCGATGGGACTTCTCTTTACGACGACGCTCCGACCCAGCCACGGCCAAACCAGTCCGGCTCAGTTCCCACAACGATTGGGTGGCGATTACCGGAGACTGGACTGGCCTCGTCGGTCTCGCCGCTGACGGCAGTCTTTGGAACTGGCAGTTCGAGGCGCGCCCTTTGTACGTCGCCGGTTTCAACGTCCCTCCGCTGCTGACCGCCTCGCGACGGCCACAACGTCTGGGGAATATATTCGACCTAGCTCAGTAATTCCGGCCGCATGCGAGGGAGTGTGAGGCTGTGGAGCAAATTTTCTCTTTGCTCCCACGCCCCGAATCAGGCAAAGGAAATGTATGAAATCCTTTCTGCCGTGGCTGGCCGCCCTCGCGTTGCTGGGTGCGGCAGCGTTTTTCTTTTCGTCAAACCGGAAACTCACCGCCGAGGTCGCGGCGCTCCGCGCCGAAAGCGCGCAAGTAGAATCCCTGCGGGCTGAGTTCGAACATTTGAAGCAGACCGGCTCACCGGTGCAGGCCGAGGAGATCGCGCGGTTGCGCAAGCAGGCCGAGGAAGTGCTCAAGTTGCGCAACGAGGTGCAGCAATTGCGGGGCGAGAAGAAAGATCTCACCCAACGGGCCCAGCAAGCCCAATCACAAGCGCAGGCCGCCCAGGCCCAGGTTCAGGCCGTGCAATCGCAGGTACAGTCGTTGAGCACCAATTTGCAGGCCGCCCAGGCATTGACGGCGCAACAACAAGCGTTCGCAGCGAGATACGGTATCCAGCCCGGCACCCTCTCGCCCGAACAAGCGCTCAACGCCTGCATCAACTACCTGCGGCAGATGGATGGCGCGAAACAGCAGTGGGCGCTGGAAAACCGGAAGACCGTTAACGATGTGCCGACCGAAAAAGACATCAGCCCTTATTTGAGAGGCGGGATTCTCCCCAAATGCCCGGGCGGTGGCACTTATACTCTGGGTGCGGCGGGCGTCGCCCCAACCTGTTCCATCGCCGGCCACGCGTTGCCGCAGTGAGCCAAGTCAACTGGCACGAAATCGCTGTGCGACCGGAATCCGGCGTCCCGAGCCAAAGGCGCGCGGCGAAACCTTCAAACCCGGCGCCGCCTGCCGGCGCTTGTACTCACTGAACGTAACCTTGTTGATCACATCATTGACCACCGCCGCCGCGAATCCGCGTTGAATGATCTCCGCCTTGCTCAGGTTTTCGACGACGTAAAGCTGGAGAATGGCATCGAGCGTTTCGTACTCCGGCAACGAATCCTGGTCCTTCTGGTCGGGACGCAGTTCGGCGCTCGGTGGTTTGGTGATCGAATCGGTTGGGATGATGACCTGCTCGCGATTGATCCAACGCGCCAGCTTGTAAATGTCCGTCTTGAACACGTCCGCGATGACGGCGAGAGCGCCGCACATGTCGCCGTAAAGCGTGCAATAGCCGACGGCCATTTCTGATTTGTTGCCGGTTGTCAGCACCAGCGAGCCGAACTTGTTCGACAGCGCCATCAGCGTCACACCGCGCAACCGCGACTGGATGTTTTCCTCCGCTTCGTTGGGTTTCGTGCCCGAAAAAACTCCTGCGAGCTGGCCTTCAATTGCCTTGAAGCCCGGCTCGATGGGCAGGACTTCGTAACGGATGCCGAGGTTCTTCGCGAGCGCTTCGGCGTCAGTCAGACTGCCGCTGCTGGAATAACGCGCGGGCATGGAAACACCCAGCACGTTGTCTGCTCCCAACGCATCTACCGCCAGCACCGCCGTGATCGCCGAGTCAATGCCACCCGACAAACCGAGAACGACCGACTTGAACTTGCATTTGGTGACGTAATCGCGAATGCCGAGTGAGAGCGCGCGAAAAAGCTGCTCTTCCGGCACCGGCCATTGCGCCGTGACCGTTGGCACGGGCTCATCCACTTCCACCACGAACACATCCTCGGCAAAACCCTTGCCGAGTGCGAGCGGTTCGCCCGCACGATTCAGCGCCACGCTGTGGCCGTCGAAGATAAGTTCGTCGTTCGCGCCCACCAGATTCACCTGCACCAGCGGCACCCGCTCGTCGCGCGCGACCCGTTGCAGCATGGCCAGGCGCGTCTGCTCCTTGCCCACGCACCACGGCGACGCCGAAATGTTCAAGATCAGATCCGCACCCTGCGCGATGAGTTCCTTGATGGGATCGCGCCGATAAAGCCGCTCCGGCCAGAAATCAGCGTCGTTCCAGATGTCTTCGCAAATGGTGATGCCCAGCTTGCGGCCCTGGAACTCAAAGGGCGCGACGCTCTTGGCCGGTTCAAAATAACGGTCCTCGTCGAACACGTCATACGTCGGCAGCAGCGATTTGATCTGACGCCAGATGATTGTTCCGTTTTGCAGCACGGCGGCTGAATTCGTCAGCGGTCGTCCGGGCCGCGTCTCGTTGCGGTCCACAAAGCCCACGCAAAGCGGCACCACACCAACCCGGGCCGCCACTTCCACCACGGCGGCGAGATTGGCTTCGATGAAATCAGGACGCAACAACAGGTCGCGTGGCGGATAGCCACACAGAAACAGTTCGGGCGCGATGACAAACTCCGCGCCGGACGCACAAACCCGTTCATAGGCGGCGACCAGCTTGTCTCGATTGGCCGCATAGTCACCAATGGTCGAGTTGAGTTGCAGCACGCCGATTTTCACTGCGCAGAGGCTAATGAGATCAGGCCCTCGCGCAATGAATTTGGCAATTTGTGCTGCGAGGGTTTAGGCGACAACATCCGGTCCACGGGTCAGTTCTTCGTCAAGAGGGCGCGGCAGCGCGAAGGCAGGTTGCAAGAATTCCTCGACGAGTTGCCTGCGCTATCGCTTGCGTTCTTTGACGGCAAAAAATCCGTGTCCATCGGTGTTCATCCGTGGTTAAATTGCCTTGCGCCTCCGCGTCTTTGCGTTGAAAAGATTCAGCGGTTCACTCCTCACAATCCGCGAGAGCCGTCCGAAGCAGCCGAGCAAACAATGAATCCAACCCAACCCTGGACAACGCGACTACGAACTGCCGGCTGCGTGCCTTCGCGGGGCGCTTGAAGGGATGCCTTCAGGCGGCAATGAACTCCATAAACTGCACGAATATGAAACTCCGGCCCGCCCGCATCCTGCGCTGCTTGTCAGCCCTCTTCGCCCTCGCCACGTTCACCATCAGTCACGCCGCCCCCGAAAAGCCAAACATCATCGTCATCATGGCCGACGACCTCGGCTACGGCGACGTTTCCTGCTACGGCGCCACCGCCGTGCGAACGCCGGCCATTGACCGGCTGGCGCGCGAAGGGGTGCGCTTCACCAGCGGCTACAGTTCTGCATCCACCTGCACGCCCACGCGCTTTTCCCTGCTCACAGGCACGTACGCATTTCGGCAAAAGGGAACGGGCGTTGCCCCACCCAACGGTCCGGCCGTGGTCAAATCAGGTACCGAAACGCTTCCGTCCATTCTGAAACGCGCCGGTTACGCCACGGCGGTGATTGGAAAATGGCATCTCGGCCTGGGCGACCCGGCGCCCGACTGGAACGGCGAACTGAAACCAGGCCCGCTGGAGATCGGTTTCGATTACTGTTTCCTCCTGCCGACGACCAACGACCGTGTGCCACAGACTTACGTAGAGAACCACCGCGTTAAGAATCTCGACCCGGCCGATCCATTGTGGGTGGGCAACCAGAAACCTTCTGAAGATCATCCCACCGGCATCACTCACCGCGACACGCTCAAGATGGATTGGTCCCACGGCCACAACCAGACGATCCACAACGGCATCAGCCGCATCGGGTTTTACACCGGCGGCACCAAGGCGCGATTCCGCGACGAGGATCTGGCGGACGAATGGGTGAAGCAGTCCCAACGCTGGATTGAACAGCACAAGGACCGTCCGTTCTTCCTGTTCTTCGCTTCGCAGGACATTCACGTACCGCGGATGCCCCATGAGCGCTTCCAGGGCAAGACCAGTCTTGGCTATCGTGGCGACGCGATCCTCCAGTTCGACTGGTGTGTGGACGAACTCTTGAAGACGCTCGACCGGCTCAACATCGCCGAGCGAACGCTCGTCGTCTTCTGCTCGGACAACGGCCCGGTGCTCGACGATGGCTACAAGGACGGCGCCGTGGAAAAGTTGGGAAGCCACAAACCCGCCGGTCCTTTCAGCGGCGGCAAGTACAGCGTGCTCGAAGGCGGCACGCGCACCCCATTCATCACGCGTTGGAAAGGTCGCATCCAACCGCGCGTCTCGGATGAAGTCGTCTCCACCATTGATCTGGCCGCCAGTTTCGCCGCGCTTACCGGCCAGACCCTTGCGACGAATGACTGCCGTGACAGCTTCAATGTGCTGGGCGCGCTATTGGGTGAAAAGGATGCCCAGGGACGCGACCACTTGTTGCAACAAAGCAACGACGGCACAAATTTGGGGCTGCGCTCCGGTGACTGGAAACTGGTGCGCATGAAAAACCGCGGCCAAAGTCAGGCCACGGTCACGGTCACGCCGTCCCGCCCACCCACTGGCGCCTTTGGGCTCTATTACCTGCCGGACGATCCCGGCGAGCGGAACGATGTCTCGGCGAAATATCCGGCCGAGTTGAAACGTCTGCAGGAACTGATGGACAAACTTACCGCGGCTGGTCGCAGCCGCCCGGACCCACAAGCCCGGAGTTCACAATGAAACATCCCGTGCCAGCGCTTGTCATTGGATTCACTGCTCTGTTCGGGATGGCGACCCTGACCCTTCCAGCCGCCACGAAACCCAACATCGTCTTCTTCCTCGCCGACGACCTTGGCCAGCGCGATCTGGGTGCTTACGGCAGCACATTTTACGAGACGCCCAATCTTGATCGGTTGGCCAGGGAGGGCGCTCGCTTCACCGGTGCGTATGCCGCGTGTCCCGTGTGCTCGCCCACACGCGCCAGCCTCATGACCGGCCAGTGGCCGCAACGCACGGGGGTTACGGATTACATCGGCGCCGCCGCGCCAGAGAAATGGAACCGCAACACAATTCTCCGGCCCGCGCCTTACGCCGACCGCCTCGCGCTCGACGCGCCCACGCTCGCGAAGGCGATGAAGTCGGCGGGTTATGCCACGTTTTTCGCCGGCAAATGGCATCTCGGCCCGGAAGGTTTCTGGCCGGAGAACCAAGGCTTCGATGCGAACAGGGGCGGCATTGATCGTGGCGGTCCGTATGGCGGAAACAAATACTTCTCGCCCTACGGCAATCCACGCTTAAGCGATGGCCCGGACGGCGAACATTTGCCCGACCGGCTCGCGACGGAGATGGCAAAGTTCATTGAAGCCAACAAGGACCGGCCGTTCTTCGCCTACTTCTCGTTTTACTCCGTCCACACGCCGTTGATGGCGCGCGAGAACTTGTGGAAGAAGTATGAAGAAAAGCGCGCGCGGCTCGGGCTGGCCGAGAAATGGGGACGCGAGGAGCCGCGTGACGTGCGGCTCGTGCAGGAGCACGCAGTCTATGCGGGCATGGTCGAGGCGATGGACCTCGCCGTGGGCAAGGTGCTCGCCAAGCTCGACGAACTCGGCCTGCGCGAGAAGACGCTCATAATCTTCACCAGCGACAACGGCGGTCTCGCGACGAGCGAAGGCTGGCCCACGTCGAACCTCCCGCTGCGCGCCGGCAAGGGCTGGCTGTATGAGGGCGGCATCCGCGAGCCGTTGCTCGTGCGCTGGCCCGCCGTGGTGAAAGCAGGCAGCGTCGTGAACACGCCGGTGAGCAGCCCGGACTTTTTCCCCACCCTGCTCGAAGCAGCCGGTGCGAAGCCGCCGCCCGGTCAGGTGCTTGACGGCGTAAGTCTCGTGCCGCTGTTCAAGGGCGGCACGTTGCCCGAGCGCGCGTTGTTCTGGCATTACCCGCACTACGGCAATCAAGGTGGCGCACCGGGCGCCGCTATCCGGCGCGGCGAATGGAAACTCATCGAGTGGCAGGAGGACCGGCGCGTCGAACTGTTCAACCTCGCGCAAGACCTCGGCGAAAAGCAGGACCTTGCGGTGAAGGAACCGGAGCGCGTGGCGCAATTGCGCGATGAATTGCACGCGTGGCAAAAACAAGTCGGCGCAAAATTTCCCACGCCGAACGCGAACTATGATCCTGACAAACCCAGTGGTCGCGCCGCCAATCGGCCCGCAAACAATCCGCGCGCCAAGTGATGAGACTTCACCGCATCCTCTTTATCGCCGCGCTCGTGCTGCGCATGCCCACGGCTGATGCGAAGCAGCCGAACATCCTCTTCCTCTTCGCCGACGATCAGTCTTTTGAGACGATCCGCGCGTTCGGCCACGCCGACATTGACACGCCAAATCTCGACCGGCTCGTACAGCGCGGCGCGACGTTCACGCACGCTTACAACATGGGCTCGTGGAGCGGCGCAGTGTGCGTGGCCAGCCGCACCATGCTCATCACCGGGAGGAGTCTGTGGCGCGCGAACGCCATTTACGACGCGACCGAAAGGGAGCGGGAAGGCGGCCGGCTCTGGCCGCAGATGGTGTCCCGCGCTGGTTACACCACCTTCTTCACTGGCAAGTGGCACATCAAGGCGGATGCCGCGAAAGCCTTTGACGTGGCGAAGCACATTCGTCCGGGGATGCCCAACGACACACCGGCCGGCTACAATCGCCCGCTTGCCGGCCTGCCCGATCCGTGGAGTCCGAGCGATCCGAAGTTTGGCGGCTTCTGGACTGGCGGGAAACATTGGAGCGAAGTCGCGGCTGACGATGCCGTGGAGTTTCTTGGCGCGGCGAAGCAAGGCGCGAAGCCGTTCTTCATGTATGTCGCCTTCAACGCGCCGCACGATCCACGGCAATCGCCGCAGGAATACGTGGACAAATATCCACTTGGTCGCATCGCGGTGCCGAAGAATTTCCTGACCGAGTATCCGCACAAGGACGACATCGGATGTGGCGCCGCGTTGCGCGACGAAAAACTCGGCCCCTTTCCGCGCAGCGAGCACGCGGTGAAGGTCCACCGGCAGGAATATTACGCGCTCATCACGCACTTGGACGCGCAGATTGGCCGCATCCTCGACGCGTTGGAGAAATCCGGGCAAGCGGACAACACCTGGATTTTCTTCACCGCCGACCATGGCCTGGCGGTCGGACATCACGGACTGTTTGGAAAACAGAACATGTATGACCACAGCCTGCGCGTGCCTTTTGTCGTCGTCGGTCCTGGCGTGAAAGCAGGTGCAAAGATTCAGTCACCGATTTACCTTCAGGACGTGATGGCCACCGCGCTCGATCTCGCCGGCGTGCCGAAGCCGGAGCAGGTCGAGTTCCACAGCCTGTTGCCACTGCTTCGCGGTGAGAAATCGCCCGTCGCGCGCGATGCGATCTACGGCGCCTATCTCGAACTCCAGCGCGCCGTCATCCACGATGGCTGGAAGCTCATCCTGTATCCGAAAGCGCGTGTCGCCCGGCTTTATCACGTCGCCGTCGATCCCGAGGAACAGCACGACCTCGCCACCGACCCCACGCACGCCGGACGCCGCGCTGCGCTCTTCCAACGCCTGCGTGCGCTGCAAAGAGAACTCGCCGATCCGCTCGAACTCACCGCAACCTTTCCCAATCTCTGAACCCTAACGTGCCATGAAACCCCGCCTCCTCACCCTGCTTCTGTTCGCCGCCGCAAACCTTGTTGCGTTCGCTCGGCCCAACGTCGTCATCTTCCTCGCCGATGATGCGGGCTGGGGCGATTACAGCCATTCCGGCAACACGCAGGTGCGCACGCCCAACATTGATTCCATCGCGAAGGGCGGCGTTTCGCTGGACCGGTTCTTCGTGCAACCGGTTTGCGCGCCGACGCGCGCGGAATTTCTCACCGGGCGTTATCATCCGCGCGGCGGCGTGCGCGGCGTTTCCACCGGACAAGAGCGGCTTGATCTCGGGGAGAAGACGGTGGCCGACGCCTTCAAGGCGGCGGGCTACGCCACGGGCGCATTCGGCAAATGGCACAACGGCAGCCAGTGGCCGTATCATCCCATGGCGCGTGGCTTCGACGAATACTTTGGCCACACGTCGGGCCATTGGGGCGAATACTTTGACGCGCCGTTGGAAGAGAATGGCCGGATGATCCGCACCCAGGGTTACATCGTGGACGTTTGCACAGATCGCGCACTGACTTTCATCGAGAAGAACAAGGACAAGACATTCCTTTGTTACGTGCCTTTCACCACGCCGCACTCGCCCTGGGCCGCGCCGAAGCAGGACTGGCAGCGCTTCAAAGACAAGCCCATCACGCAAACTGCAACCGTGCCGGGCCAGGAAGTCGCCGACCAGACCCGCTGCGCGCTCGCCATGATGGAGAACCAAGATTGGAACATCGGCCGCGTTCTCGCCAAACTTCGCGAGCACAAGCTGGAGGAGAATACAATCGTCCTCTATTTCTCGGACAACGGTCCGAACTCGATGCGCTGGACCGGCGGGATGAAGGGCCGGAAGGGCACCACCGACGAAGGTGGCGTCCGCTCGGTGTGTTACCTGCGCTGGCCGGCGAAACTACCCGCCGGACACACGGTCTCGCAGATCGCCGGGGCAATTGATTTGCTGCCCACGCTCACTGCACTGGCCGGCATCCCGCGAGTCGGCGACAAGCCGCTCGATGGCCGCGATCTCACGCCGCTGCTCACGAAGCAGCAGGTCAACTGGCCCGAACGCATGATCTTTTCCACCTGGAGCGGCAACGTCAGCGTCCGCTCTCAGACACATCGCTTCGACAATGCGGGCCAGCTTTTCAACATGATCACCGACCCCGGACAAACCACACCAATCAACGATCAACAACCCGCGCTCGCCGCCAAACTGGCCGATGCCGTCAAAGACTGGCGGCAGGAGATGTTCGGTGTTGCCGGGCCGGGGAAGCCGAGAGGCATGGGCGGCAACGCTGTGGACCCGCGACCGATTCCCGCTGGCTACCGCGAGTTTCCCATCACCATGTTGCCCGCTCGCGATGGCGAACCGCGCGGCGGCGTGCGGCGCAGCAGCGGTGCGCCCAACT
>Ga0315910_10003577_pt1 | contig 13193 bp, 9 predicted proteins | sample EdamamesoilMG_FD_204470 | JGI IMG/M metagenome (GOLD analysis project Ga0315910, IMG submission 204470) | Garden soil microbial communities collected in Santa Monica, California, United States - Edamame soil | ecosystem: Environmental > Terrestrial > Soil > Garden | place: USA: California... | reverse complement strand
TGACACTGAACGTGTTCGTTCAATCACCAAGGTGAAAGGCAATGAATACCTGCTGCTGCCCGATCCGAAAAGCAAGTCCGGTCAGTTAACGCTTATCTGTGAAGTTTTTGGCTATCGTAAAATCCAACATGAAATAAACTATCCGCTGCCGCTGGCTGATACCGTAAAGCCGCATATTGACCTGATGGGCACCACCATCGTTATTAATTTTGACCTGGTGAGGTATCATAAGGGGGAGATAGCTACCCTATTCAATGTGTACTTCTTCAATGATGCGGCTATTATGCTTCCGGAATCACAATATGAGCTGGGTAATTTGTTAGCCATGATGCAGGAGAATTCGGGCTACCGGATACGCTTGCACGGCCATACGAATGGTAACTACCATGGCAAGATCGTTACCATGGGGCCGGATAAAAATTTCTTTTCCCTGACGGGCTCTACGCAAACCATGGGATCTGCACGGGATCTTTCTTCCAATCGCGCAGAGGTTATTAGAGAATATCTTATTAGTAAGGGTATTGCCGCGGACCGCATGGACGTGAAGGCGTGGGGTGGCAAGCGTCCTATTTATGATAAGCATAGCACGAATGCAAAAAAGAATGTTCGGGTTGAAGTCGAAATTCTTTCCGAGTAGTATAGACCGGCTGTTGAATATCATTAAGCTCTGAAATCTTCAGAGCTTTTATTTTTTACTGCAGGGTCATATTTGGTATTCATTTTTGTTTTTTGGAACTTTTCCAGGTTATAAAGCCAGTCAATGAAAAAGATTCTTCGAAGTTTCTTTCTGATAATTAACTATAAGACCCTTATCGTAACGACACTCTCTGTTTTGTCGACCTGGATTTGTTTTCAGCTTGGGCTCACAGCCAAGTTTCCGGATATGCTGGTAGGAGTTGCTATCGTTTTCCCCGTGGTGTTTTCAATCGGCTCGGCATACAACCGCAGGGAGACTGCCTTACAACGCTTTTCAGATTTCAAAGGCCATGCGATGGCCATCTACTATGCCAGCCGCGATTGGCCTACCGAACCAAATGATATTCCTCAGCGCATCAAATCGTTGATTGGCAACATGGTGGCCCTGATGCGCTCGATGTTCCGAACGAAGTATGAGCGTGAAATTTCTGAAAATGAAAAAAAGATCTACGAATATTTCTCACAACTGTCTTTGATCACCCTGGAAATGAAAAAGTATGGCGTGCAAAGTACAGAGGTGTCGCGCGTGAGCCAGTACGTCAGTAAAATGATTATTGCATTTGACAGCCTGAAGATCATCCACACGTACCGTACACCGGTAACACTCCGGGCATACAGTAAAGTATTTATTTACGTCTTTCCCATTATTTACGGGCCTTACTTTGCCAGCACGTCCCACGATTTCTCGGCCCTTCTGGAGTATGTCATGCCAATTCTTTACAGCTTTATTCTGGTCAGCCTGGATAATATTCAGGATCACCTGGAGCATCCCTTTGATGAGATTGGCGAAGATGACATTCGTATTAGCGAGAAAGACATAACGGCTCACATGAATGGGTGAGTAGTAATGGTTGCATTTTGATTTAATTTGATTGACGGGATTGACATCCGGCCAGTCAAAATACAAGGCACATGCAAAACCCTGATGCGAAACAAAAACCATATTCACGGGCGAAGGCCTACTTAACCTCCTCGGTTGTGTTGCTGTTCGTCTTCGCCTTCTTCTGGTCGGTCGATGGTGCCATTGCTTATATTCTTTTTGGATTTTTCCTGTTTTTTCTCGCACTGGGTTTACTAAACTGGCCGTGGCGTAAACAAAACGGTTCGCGCTATTCGGGAAACACCGGAGGAATATCGCAGGCACATGCTTCACAGCAGGCTTCGACATCACCTGCGCAACAATCATTTGATTCCTTGTTTGAGGATATACTTGGTAAAGCCCGTAAGGAGGTTCAACACACGCAGCAGAAACAGCGAACGCAGCGTAAGCATCAACCCCCATCGGTTCAGTCCCGGAAGCCCATCGTTATTGCAGTTGCTTTTATTTTTTTCGTGTTTTTGATTATTACCTTATCCGTTGTGTTTGACGATGGCGAAACAACTGCAGAATCGTTGCCTTCAGATTATTTACAGCAGGCCATCTACTATTACAATGACAACCGTTTTGATTCGGCATACACGAATTACCAGCGTGCTTTGAAGGAGAATCCGCAGGACACCGAAGCGCTTTTCGGTTTGGGAAATACATTCTCGGCTCTCGATAAACCGGATTCGGCAATTTTGTTGTACAACCGGGCGCTCGCCATCAATCCATCCCTTGCCGGAGTGGCATACAACAAAGGTTGGGTTGAATACAAACGAAAAAATTATTCAGGTGCGGCACAGGTATTGAAAGATGTTGTGAATAAGAATCCCGATTACCTGGATGCCATGCAACTGCTGGGCGATATTTACTACGAACAGAAAATCATGGATGAAGCGCTGCGCTGGTACGCGTCAGCGTATGAAAAAGGTCAGCGCAATCATTGGATATGTTACGTCATGGGTTATCTGTATCAAACAAAAGGCGACTCTCCGCGTGCTATTGATCTCTATAAAGAATCGCTTTCTTACGACAGCACGGAGTTGGACATCTATCAACGATTAGGCGAACTGATGCCGGGAGAGGAGGGAGAATATTACCGCTCTGTAGCGCAGAAAAAAAACGAGTGGTGAATAACTAATCTATTTTCTTGTCTGATAGCGGATTCCTAAAACGGTCATTACGAGAAAAAGAATTCCAACAACACACAAGGCTATCCGGAGGTCTTGCCATTTTGCGATGAAGCCAATGATGGGTGGACCAAAAAGAAACCCACTATAACCCACGGTGGTAACCATGGCCAGACCAACACCCGATGGTAAGTTCTTCGTATTACCGGCAATGCTGTAGGCGATGGGCACAATAGTAGACAACCCCAGGCCCACTAAGAAAAAGCCAGCAATTGCTACCACCGGATGCGTGATGAGTATGGCGATACCCATGCCGATCGTTGATAATAAACCGCCAGCCACGATCATTTTCTTATCGCTCATTGTCACCCGTACGCGGTCTCCGAAAATTCTTCCCAGGGTCATTGCACCTGCAAAAGCAGACAGCCCGATGGGTGCCAGCGTTTCAGAAGAGTGGGTGATGTTCTCCATGTAGTTTACAGTCCAGTCAGACATGGCTCCTTCGCCAAGCATGCAACAGAAAGCGATGATTCCGATACTGATCAATGCTGCATTGGGAAGTTGAAATAAAGGTCCCTCATGATTCAGGGATGGGTCCGGCCGGTCGTGAATAAGATTTTTGGCTGCTGCAAAAGCAATGAGCAGGGAGATGGCTACAATGGTTGAGAAATGAGCTGTCAGGTCAAATTCAAAATTGGCAAACAATGCTCCGCACCATGCCCCCAACGTCATACCGATGCTGAAGAGGGCATGAAAGGAAGTCATAATCGGCTTTTGATATTTCTGTTCTACAAGAATGGCTTGTGCGTTCATGGCTACATCCAGTATCCCGGTAGAAACGCCCATCAATAAAAATAAAATCATCAGGCCGACAACGGATGGGAGGGAAGGGATTAGCGGCACGCAAAGGCAATAGGCCAATAGTGCTATGAATGTGATCCGCCTGCTGCCGTTTTTTATAATAGCCCATCCCGTAAAGGGCATGGCACCCACTGCCCCCACGGATGAGGCCAGTAAAACCAGGCTGATCGTTCCGTCATCGGCCTGGTAAAGCTCCTGAATGCGGGGCAAGCGCGAAACCCAATTCGCATGGATAAACCCATTTATAAAAAAAGCAATCTTGACCGCTATGCGATTGGCAAGCACGCTGAATTAATTATTGACCTCGTTTACCGTGATGGACTTTGTTACACTCCCAACATGGCCATCGGAAGTTATTCCTTCAACAACGATTTTGTATTCCCCGGGAATATCCGATGTAAAAAATTCAATTTGTTTCTTACCGTTGGTGCTTTGTACGTCCGGGTTCCAGTAGAGCAATGTACGCTGATCGGGTATTCGGCTTTCGCGTTGTTTCGGGCTCTCATAGCGTGGCGTATAAAACTCCCGCTGAAGTTGAAGCCCTTCGTAATTCAAACCGACACTGTTGGGTTGAATTTTCAGCCCCGCCAGATCACTTGTATAGGTTGTATAACTTACTACACCCGGGAAACGAAATGAGCTCAGGTAGTAGGTTCGCGTCATGACTTCAATTTTCTTGACTTTCAGTGGATCCAATGCCATGATCTCATCGGCATCAAAAAGAGGTACCCCATCTATGAGAATAAGTGGAGTCTCGTCAAAAATCCGGTTATAGACTTTATCGACTACCCGAAAATGAAATCCATCTTTACGCTTTCGTACTAAAACACCGCGAACATACTCGCGCATTACTTCCTCCATTACCGGAAATCGTGTATAGTCATCCAGCAAGTAGGTCTCATCCGCTACACCGTAAAATCCTGAACTGTCAGTATGAACCGGCTGGGGATCTCTGCGGAAATAAATGTCCTGTATCTGCATGGCAACACTTCGGGTAAGTATGGTTTTTTCTGAAGCGGCTGTGAGAATAAGTGGCGGTGAAAACCATTTCGTGTGTTCATCCGAAAACGGACTTACAATTTCAACCTTGTAAATACTATCTACTTTAGGATTGGTTTGTATGATGATCTGTTTGTCGCCTTCAAAATGACGCATATCAAAAAACACCTCACCGTTTTTATTGCTGCGCGAACAATAGACACGAATGGATTTGCCGGGAGAGGCCAGGTACGTTAATACGCCAGGCGCGGGCGAACCATCTGGTTTCTTCACCAATCCGCGAACAATGTGACTTTGATATTCCGGAAGAAAGGAAAACGTGTCTTCCTTTTTATTCAATACATCCGACCATCGGAATCTCCGCCATCCATGGGAGAGCATCAGGTTATCAATTGCTTCTTTTACTTCAGGCGTATGAGCAGTGAAGTAATAGCCAGGCGATTCTATTTGCCCGTGGAGGTCGGAGGTGAGCCACAGGTGCTCCGTAATGGTTTTGTTATATTCCGGAATCGAATCGGTTTTATAAACGGCTACCGACAGTGTGGAGGATTTCTCAATTCCGAGATGAGAAGTTTCTAAATCCATTCTTACACGTCTTCGCGTAACGTGACGTTCTTCCTCGGTATTCAGTGTAATGTTGAGGTTTTCGGGTTGTTTAAAATAAAGACGTTCGCAAACCGGGTTTTCATTTGAATCGAAAATTGTGATGTGTGAAATTCCTTCCGGAAGTTCACGCTTGTCAATATGCCACACTTTTTCGGGCTGAAGGGATGCCGCCTCGGCTTTTACGATTACGTTTCGTGCGTGTATAAACAGGTATGCGGTAGGTTTGATTTCTTCGTTGAGTTTTGCCCTTATCCGAATAGCGATTTTATCGGGTAATGAATCGATAACCTGCAGCGCATATCCTGCGGGCAGCGCGGAAGGGAAACTTACCGGTGTTTTCTTGCCATTGATTTCCTGAACAATAACCCGATAGGTATGCTCGGATGAGGGAACAAATGTAAAATGTCCGATACCAAATTTAAGCGGGCGGAATGCGGCAAGGGTGTCGTTGCGTTCATTGAGGAGATACCCTTTAAAGTCGACACCATCTCCGCGATTGTTCACGGCACGGAATGCTACTTTGCTTGAAATACCTGAAATTAAATTTCCCCCTTCGGGAAAAAACCTAACATCCAGCGCTGCAGGAGTTATCGCTGCTGTACGATCGATTTTTTTAAAGGTGTTGACGATGGTAATGGTTTTATGAAAGTAGAATTCAGGCCCTTCATTTTTCATCCAGTTGGTATAAGCGCTCAGCGTATAGTTACCGGAATTAATTGTAGCAGGCAGAAAAACAGAGCCACTGCCATGACCGTCTTTTACATTGACCTTTGTCTGCAGGATGGCGTCATTCGTTTCATCAAGTATTTCGATATAGGCTACTTTACTAAGCCCGAGTGGTTTGTGAAGACTCGCATCGGTTATGTAAATTTTAAACCAGAGCGTTTCGCCAATAAGGTAAGAAGACCGATCGGTGTGAACATAAATCTTCTCCTCAAGATGTGCCTTCCGGTAGCTGTCGAATTTTGCAGGGATAGCATTACCGACCTGAGCGAACGCCATCCCGGTAGTTAACAACAGAATGATCGGAAGGGAAAATAGTAGTCTGTAGTTCAATGCCTTCATAGTTACCAAAAGTCAGGTTGTTCGATAGTGCCTCCCTGTAGCCTGCAATCCGTACAGGCTTTAAGAGAATAATGATAGCCGACCAGTGTGAGGTTTACATACACACCCTCCACAAGATCATGTGTGGCAGCGGGAAATGCACCTACAGCCCCCACGTCAATGTATTGCAGGAAACAATCTCCTTCAGTTTGCTGAATTGCCAGGTGTGTGGGGAGATCCGACCGTTTTATAAAAAATCTTTTCTCGTGTACGGTACTTGCGTTAAAAAATCCCAGGACAACTTCATTCGGATGATCAACACTGGAAATATTCCCCGTTACCTGTCCGGGTTGGGGATCGAATAGTCCGCCCAGTTCTTCTGTCGTATTTTTTAGTTGTTCATAAAATTCATAAGCCTCTTCCGTGATGTCGCGTTGCTTCACCAGGATGCTGTAGCGTTGAAATAACTTTTGAGAACCTTTGGGGATTAAGGTAACGGGAAATTCGTTTACAATATCTTCCGCAAGTTGCCGGGTGGAGGTTATGAGAATATGCGGTGAGGGCACATCTTTCCAGCAGGTGTAAAAATACTCTCCGGCCCCCCGCGCAGTCACTACGCCATCCTTATAGGTGTAAGGCGAAAAATACACGGCATTGTATTCGTACGTTTCGGTATAATCCCATTGATAATAGCGAGTGCTGTTTGTATTGTCATGCGCGCTGATGTATACCTTTACGCCCTGATCCGTGGGTTCCCATCCCAACGTGTCGATCGGGGGCGTTATCCGCACCTCTACAAATTCAGAAACGTATTGCTCATTTGATGCCGTCACAATATTTAACCGGTATTTGCGTGTAAAGTCAATGGTCACTCCACTGAGAGCGTAAGTGCCCTGGCCTTGTTCGGCAAGCTCTTGGTTATCACCTTCTGAATCTTCCAGCGTTATGGATGCATTTGTTTCAGCCGGTGAAACACCCGGATCGGCTAAGGGAATAGAGCGCGAAAGTTTAACATTCACTGTTCCGTCTGTTGCATTTAGAAAACCATCCACCACCAGGAAGTTTGAATTCCCCTTAATTTCGGGTGGCGCATAGGGTTCAACGCACTGGGTAACCAGAAAGGCAACAGCTGAGTAAAAGATCAATCGATATGTTTTCGGATGCCTCATGATCAGAATTTGAAATTGTAGGTAATAGTCGGAATAGGTCGGGCGAATATGGAAAGTTTGTATCCTTTTATTTCTTCGCCTTCGGTTACAAAGTAGACCGAGTAAGCATTCTCGCGACCTGTCAGGTTGTAAACGGCAAAGGTCCAGGAGCTGTGCGCCAGCTTTTTCACTTTGTGGTTTCCTTCGAGGTTAATTGAAAAATCAGTTCTGAAATAATCCGGTATGCGAAATTCATTTCGGTCCGAATAGTATACACGTTGTGTTCCACCGAGTTCGTATTTGGCAATCGGCACGGTGATCGGTCTGCCCGTGCTGTAGGTCACGTTCAATGAAATGTTAAAACGTTGACTGAATTTATAGTTCCCAATAAAGTTTACGGAATGCGGCTTATCGTAATTGCTGGGATAATAGCGGCCATCGTTCACGGCCTCTGCAGATACTTTGGCTGTCTTCAATAAAGAGCGTGAATATGTATAGCTTATCCATCCGTTCACTTTGCCGGAATTTTTCTTAATGAATACTTCCAAACCATAAGCCTTACCATCGGTTGGTAAAACATCGGTTTCGATATGATGATTTAAGATCAGGTCAGCGCCACCTTTAAAGTCCAGGGTGTTTTTCATTACCTTATAATACCCTTCAACTGAAGTTTCAATGGTTTGGCCTCGCAAATTTTTGTAGAAGCCCAGCGATAACTGGTCGCCTACCTGAGGTTTCAGATACGTGTCACTCAGTTTCCAGATATCGGTTGGCGTGATTGCCGTAGCGTTGGAAAGCATTTGAATGTACTGCCGGGTTCGGTTGTAGCTGAATTTAAGCGATGCGGTGTTGGACAATGAATACCGCACGGAGATACGCGGCTCCAGTCCGCTGTATTTGGCAATGGGACCTGAGTTGTACTGAATGGTATCTACAATGGCGTTGGCGTCTGGTGAATCACTTTCACCGTACGTGTATACATCACGAGGTCCTGCGCTGTGATAAAACGAATACCGGAGACCGGCATATATGGAAAGGTCGGGAGTGACATCAAAATTATCGGCTATATAGATAGCACTTTCCTGACCCTGTTCCGTCTGCACCTGATCGTGTACTACCTCCGACTCGTTGCCCAGGGGTTTGTAGTTGCCCGGGGAAACCTGGTAATGGGTTGTTGCTGCGCCTGCCCCCAGGGTATGTTTTGAGTTAAGTGAATAATTGAAATCCGCTTTTGCGTTCCACTGCCGTATTGAAAAGTCCAGCGTAAAGGCTTCAATCGGATTGGAGTCCCGTGAGAGGTTGTAGTCATATTCACTCACCGAACCGATAAGTGTTCCGTAGAGTCGCGTATTAAAATTATGTTTCCACGTCAAGGAAGCATTGCGGTCGCTGTATTTGTATACCGTGTCGGAATTGAGTTTGAATTTATCCTGGCTCATGTAAGCCGAAAGGTAGATGCTGTTGTCGTCATCGACCTTGTGATTGATGCTGGCATTCAAATCATAAAATGAAGCTTCGCTGTTTTTGAGTTCAGGGTCATCGAGTTGTTTCAGAAGCCAGTCGGAGTACGTTGATCGCACACCCAGCAGGAACGATGTTCTGTCTTTTTGAATGGGTCCTTCAATCGTGAATCTGCCGGTGATAGGGCTGATCCCTCCTGAACCTGAAATCTTTTTCAGATTACCTTCACGGGCGTGTACGTCAAGCACAGAAGAAAGACGTCCGCCATAGTCAGCGGTTATCGCGCTCTTGTACAGTTCAACATTCTTTAATACGTCCGGGTTGAATGTAGAAAAGAAACCAAAAAGGTGGGAGGGGTTGTAAACTACAGCATTGTTATACAGAATGAGATTTTGATTGGTTGCACCTCCGCGAACGTTCAACCCCACTGTTCCCTCGCCAACGGTTTGAACTCCGGGGAGTGTCAGCATTACTTTCAGGATATCGGTTTCACCCAATGCCAGCGGCATTTTTTTCATCGTTTTGATATCGAGTTTCTCCATTCCCATCTGCAAACTGGATACCCGTGCATCACGATCGGATACCACCAGGACTTCCTTCAACGGTGTTACATCTTCTTCAATTTCCACGTCAAGACGGCCATCACTATACAACATAATCTGGCGTTGGGTGTTTTTCATACCCATACTTTTGATCTTCAATACATGACGTCCCTTGGGTAATGTAATCGAATAGTAGCCGAACTGATCGGTGATTGCTCCAATCATCGGGTCTTCAACAAATACCGAGGTACCTACAACGGGCTCTCCTGTTTTTCCATCGCGTACGGTTCCGGCCAACGTTGCCTTTCCCTGCAGATTGTTTGACTTGGGTCCGATGTTATAAAGTCGCTCTTCGGCCTGTTTCTTTTCTTTTTCTCTTTTTTCGTAAGCGGAGTAATCAAAGTCAACCGGTTTTGAATCGGACGTAATTTGCTCGTGAAAGAAATCATCCGGCAATTGCGTTAGTATTTGCCGCTGCCGGGTAATGAATACGGTATTGTCGTGCACGGCAAAAAAAAGATCAGTGCCATTGAGCACGCGTTGCAGTACTTTGTCAATGTCTTCGTTGACGAAGTTGCCGGATACTTTCAACGTGTCGACCCACGATGGTTCGTATCTGAATTTCATTTTCGTCTGATTTTCAATATTGGTCACAAAATCCGGAAAGGGAGTTTCTGAGAATTGCCCTGTAACGCGTGTCTTCTGCTGCCCCCATGAAGATGAAAAACAAAGTAATAGAATTACGATTGTCAGAAAGGATATCCGGACCTTCATGTTATTGCAAGCCGTCATAGTGATTTGCTAATTGGGTGAGGAATGCAATTTTGTTGGTTCCGAAACGCAACTTGTTTTTGGATGCGAACTGGCGAAGTTCCTTTTTTCTTTCTTTAAATACTTTATACACGGATGCTTTATTGGTTACGGTTACATAGTCTCCATTCTTATAGATGTAGTATCTGATTTTTTCCCGGAATGAACGGCTGGCTTTTCCACTTGATAGTGATTCCTGAAACACCTTCCAATGACGGGCGTATACTTTGGTATTCCCATCGTAGAGAATTTCATAAAATCCGTTCAGATGGCGACTGGTGAGAAGTACAAATTTCCGGTCGTTGAGGATAAAGTATCCAACGTTCAGCTTCGTGAGTTTTATTCGCGTGCCGTTGGCGTGTTCAACGATCAGTTCGTCACTCTGAATATCGTACTGCATAAACACGTGAGCGAATAAAGTACCATCATAGAGGATGGTGCCATCTATCCAGTCGTCTGAAGAAAAGTAGGGATGTTCATTCTCCAGGGGTTGGTAAAATGCAAAGTCGCCTCCGTTGTACAATTGTGACTGTTCCCGGGTTGAATAGTTGTAGAGATTTTCAGTGCGGGCAATGGCTGAATCTAAAAACAGGGAATCTTTCTTAAACATCTGTGCTGAAGAGTAAAACGTAACAAGACAGCAAAGCATCAGAAGTATTTTTTTCATGCTCACGGAATGATGAACGATAAAAGTAAATTGAAATGAACGAACTAACTAACCGCTTAGGGAAAATTTGGCGGTCTCTTAAAGTGTTCGCTACCGGATGTTAGGAAATTAAAAAGGCGCTACACGAGCGCCTTTTTAATGGGATTGTCGATTGCCCTTTTGGTTATGTCGACAGGAAAACTTTGATCATCTAAAACCTGAACCATCTACTTGGCATAAGCCACGCTTCGCATTTCGCGGATCACGGTTACTTTAACCTGTCCCGGATATTGCATATCGCGTTCGATCTTTTGTGAAATATCGAAACTCAGTTGGCTCGCGCGTTCGTCACTGGCTTTTTCAGCATCTACAATTACCCGCAATTCACGGCCCGCCTGGATGGCATAGCATTTCTCCACACCGTCAAAGCTCAAGCCCAATTCTTCGAGTTCTTTCAGGCGTTTGATGTATTGTTCCATCACTTCGCGTCTGGCACCCGGGCGAGCGCCACTGATGGCATCGCAAGACTGAACGATCGGGGAAATGATACTTGTCATTTCAATTTCATCGTGGTGAGCGCCAATGGCGTTGCATACCACCGGATGTTCTTTGTACTTCTGCGCCAGTTCCATACCTACTATGGCATGTGGCTTCTCCAGCTCTTCGGGCCATACTTTGCCGATATCGTGGAGGAGACCGGCCCGTTTGGCTTGCTTCACGTTGAGCCCCAGTTCAGAAGCCATGATGGCACAAAGGTTGGCCACTTCGCGCGAATGCTGCAATAAATTTTGCCCGTAAGAAGAACGGAAGCGCATGCGTCCTACCATCTTGACCAGTTCAGGATGCAGACCATGAATACCGAGGTCTATCACGGTACGTTCTCCGATCTCAACTATTTCGTCTTCGATGTTTTTGGTAGTCTTGGCTACAATCTCTTCAATGCGGGCCGGGTGAATACGGCCATCCTGCACGAGGCGATGCAGCGAAAGACGTGCAATTTCTCTTCGCACCGGATCAAAGCCGGAGATGATGATTGCTTCGGGTGTATCGTCTACGATGATTTCTACACCGGTGGCTGCTTCCAGTGCGCGGATGTTTCTTCCTTCGCGACCGATTACTTTACCTTTTACATCATCGCTTTCGATGTTGAATATCGACACGCAGTTTTCAATGGCATGCTCGGTGGCTGTGCGTTGAATGGTCTCTACGACAATTTTCTTGGCTTCCTTGGTAGCTGACAATTTTGCCTGCTCCATGATGTCTTTAATGAAACTTGACGCACGGGTTTGTGCCTCATCCTTTAGCGAGGCTACAAGTTGTTCGCGCGCTTCATCAGCGGTGAGCTTGGAGATGTTTTCAAGTACCTGGATTTTTTGCTGGTTGAATTTGTCCAGCTCTTCCTTTCTTTTCTTGACGTGTTCCAGTTGCGCGGTAAGATCGGTGCGGATGTCGTCCAGTTCACCTTCTTTGCGTTTCAGGTTTTCAATTTCCTTACTGATGGTTTGTTCACGTTGCTTGATTTTTTGCTCATTGCTGATGATGAGGTTTTTCTTTTTGTTGGCCTCATCTTCAAATTCCGAGCGCATCTTCAGGATCTTCTCTTTGGCTTCCAGGATCCTGTCCTTTTTCAGATTTTCCGCAGCGATTTCAGCTTCTTTCAGGATCAGTGTTGATTTATCTTCAGCTTCCTCCTGTCTTCTCTTTAATTTCCGCTTGTAGAGAAGGGAACCAATCAGCAGACTCAGCACAATTGTAGAAGCAATGGCGCTGACCAGAATAACTATGACGGACGTTGACATAAAAAAATTAGGGTTATATATGATTTAACCCCGGATATGCCGCCTTGGCCAGGAAGTAAGGAGAAGTGAAGCGTTACAGAATGGATTGCGAAACGAGGTGATTGAGGTGATGTACTTTCTCAAACACAGTCTGGTCAATAACCTGGTGCGTTTCATCGGCTGCCATTTTATCTACCAGGCAATCGAAAGCCACCATGGCTAATAAATCTTGCTTGTCGTCAATCCCAAATTGCTCCCGATAAGATTTTAGCTTTTCATTGATGAGCTTGCCGGCCATTCGCACCCGCTCTTCATCAGAACGCTTTACCTTCATGGGGTATTCGCGGTCGGCTATTTTGATTTTTATAGAGAGTTCGTCCATCAAATAATCTTACAGGATGCTTTATCTGCTTAAGTGAGCGATGCACTTGTCGATCTCACGAATGTACTCGTCCACTTTCTTCTTCAACTCCAGAACACTTCCGTCTTCCGGGTTTAAATTGTCCACAATTTTAGTGATTTTCAGTTGATTATGAAAACCACTGATTTGTTCGTCACGAACCTTGATGAATGATTTTAGCTCCTGATTCTCAGTTTTTAGCCGCTTGAC
>Ga0315910_10003576_pt1 | contig 13193 bp, 12 predicted proteins | sample EdamamesoilMG_FD_204470 | JGI IMG/M metagenome (GOLD analysis project Ga0315910, IMG submission 204470) | Garden soil microbial communities collected in Santa Monica, California, United States - Edamame soil | ecosystem: Environmental > Terrestrial > Soil > Garden | place: USA: California... | reverse complement strand
ACCACCATTGTCACCTTCCTGATGGTATTTCTAATTCAGAAATCACAGAATAAAGATTCACTGGCCATTCAACTTAAACTGAATGAACTGGTGGCTTCACACGAATTCGCCAGCAACCGGCTCGTGAATGTGGAGAATATGACGGAAGATGAGTTGAAGGTGATCCGAAAATATTATTCGCAACTGAGTGAATTGACAAAACGGGAAGAGAGCCTGCAGCAATCACACTCTATTGATGAAGCCCAGGCCGTGCACGATTTAAAAAAAGATATAGAAGATAATACACGGAATACAGGCCATAAAAAGAAGCGGGAAAAAAATGGAAATCATAGCGGAAGCAAACGTAAGTGACGACTGACGCATTTGATGTTGATAGTCGGTATAAGAATTTAGTTTGAGTTGAATTAATTAAACCATTCATATTATGAAAGCAGCAGTGTTTCACAAAATGGGTGACATCAGCGTGGATACTGTTGAAGATCCACGTATTGAGCAACCCGATGATGTCATCGTACGGATAACTTCAACAGCCATTTGCGGCTCTGACCTTCATATTTATGATGGTTTTATTCCGCAGGCAAAGGACCTTGTTATGGGGCACGAATTCATGGGCGTGGTAGAAGATGCGGGAAAGGGTGTAACAAAACTAAAAAAAGGTGATCGCATTGTCGTGCCTTTCACCATCGCATGCGGACATTGTTTCTTTTGTTCACAAGGTTTTCATGCCAACTGTGAACATTCCAATCCGGAGTACTATGGCCCACGCGGAAATTTGATGGATCAGAAAGGTGGTGGACTTTTTGGCTACACCGATTTGTATGGAGGCTACAGCGGGGGACAGGCGCAGTATGTGCGTGTACCCAAAGCGAACATCGGCCCCAAGATTATTCCCGATGGATTGAGCGATGATCAGGTTTTGTTTCTCACCGACATTTTTCCAACCGGTTGGTCTGCCGTGAAGTGGGGTAAAGTAAAACCAGGCGACACGGTGATCATTTTCGGAAGTGGCCCCGTTGGATTGATGGCACAAAAAGCTGCGTGGATGCACGGTGCTGAACGTGTCATTGCGGTGGATCCGTTGGAGTATCGTCTGGAGAAAGCACGGTCTGTGAACAACGTAGAAACACTCAATGCCGATGAAGACGACCTCATGGAGAAAATTTATGCATTGACTTCCGGTCGGGGTGCCGATGTGGCGATTGATGCTGTGGGTCTGGAAGCCAATCGCACCTTCCTTGAAAAAGCCAAGGCGGTGATCAATCTGGAAAAAGGAACATCCAAGGTTATTGAGTTGTGTGCTGAAGCCGTGAGACGAAGTGGCACCATTGCCGTAGTAGGCGTATATGGAAGTCCGTATGATAATTTTCCCATCCATCGTTTTTTCGATAAGGGTCTGACGATCCAATTCGGACAGGCGCAGGCAATACTGTACATCGATGAATGCTTCGATGCTGTGATGAACAACAACGTTAGGCTTGATGATATCATTACGCATCGCCTGCCCTTGAGCCGTGCTGCGGAAGCCTACGACATGTTCAAAAATAAAAAGGACGACTGCGTAAAGGTTGTACTCAAGCCCGATCTCGACAACTAAAATCTATGCTTATGCTAATTCAGGATCAAAGCCAACGAAATCTTTTTATTGAGCACCTTGAAGAATTGTGGGCTATTGAGTATCGCACACTCGAAGCAATGCCTACCATTATGGACAAGGTAACCGATATGGGGTTGAAAAGAATTCTGGCACTACATTATGCGGAGACCTTGAATCAAACTTCAGCACTCCGGGGAATTTTTAAGCAACTCGAAATCACGATTGAGGGAAGCGGTAACGAGGCGTTCGATACCCTTATTGCCGAAGCGGCTGAACAGCTTCAACGTGATGATCTTACCACCCCCGAGGAAGCAGACTTACTGGTCATTGCTATTTGCCGGAAGATCGAAGAGTATGAAATCACGCGATACTCCGCGGCTGCTTTCTTTGCACGTGCGCTTGGTCTTGAGGGTGTATTCAGAACGCTGCAAACCGTTCTGACGGAAGAGAAGCTCGCGAAAGTAAAATTGAATTTTGCTGCGAAAAATATTGCCGAACGGCAGCCGGATGAAATAGCGGAACACATCGGCCATTGATATTTTCCGGAGGTGGTCTCTTACAAAGAAAAATGCGAAACGAATTTTAAAACATACTATGGAAAATTCACAACGTTATGCTCTTGTTACTGGCGGAACCAGTGGCATAGGCTACGAACTGGCAAAGTTACTGGCGAAGGATGGCTATAACCTGGTGCTGGTAGCGCGTGATGAGAGTAATCTCGATCGGGTCGCCACCGAATTAAGAAGAACTTATGGCGTAACAACTACCATTATCTCTGCCGACCTGTTTGATGCCGAGAACGCCTTTACGGTTTACGATGCCGTAGCGTCACAGGGCATTCAGATTGAAATCCTGATTAATGATGCGGGGCAGGGACAGTATGGTGAATTCATCGATACTGATATCAGGCGAGAACTCAGTATAATACAACTCAACATCTCCAGCGTGGTGGTGTTAACAAAACTATTCCTGCAGGATATGGTGAGTCGCGGCACGGGAAAGATCATGAACGTTTCTTCCATCGCCAGCAAGGTACCGGGGCCCTGGCATTCGGTGTATCACGGCACAAAGGCATTTGTGCAGTCGTTCACAGAAGCCATCCGTAGCGAAAATAAAGATTCAGGCGTTACCATTACCGCATTACTTCCGGGGGCAACAGCAACTGACTTTTTCAATAAGGCAGAAATGAATGCATCGAAAATCGTTCAGGAAGGCAAACTGGATGATGCTGCTGAAGTTGCCAAAGATGGTTATGAAGCCATGATGAAAGGGGAAGACAAAGTTATCTCCGGCTTCAAGAATAAACTCCAGGTAGCGATGTGTAACATTACACCCGATGACAAAGCTGCCGATAAGATGAAAAGCCAGCAAGAACCGGTTGGACAGAAATAGAAGCATTGAAAACGACCGTCATCGACCATCAATGATCAATGGCGGTCTTTTTTTGCTGTTTTTCTTACGGTGCGTTTTGAAGGAGTCCGCTTTGTGGTCGTAGCGCGTTTAGTTTCCGACTGCACTTGCTCAATCGTTCTTTTCGAAATAACGGATTTGTCGTTCGCCAGAATATCTTCAGTTGATGTGAAGTCGTCATTGAGCTTCATCAACAGCCAACTGTTTTCACCCCGGGTTGCTGTTTTGACGAGTGCAAATTCGCCTTTCAATTTTTTTCCGTAGAGAATAAACTTGAGTCTGCCTTTATGTAATTGATGCCGCAATGCCTGGTCATTGTTCGACTTGTTGCCCGGATTTTCTGCGGGCTCGTAAGTTCCTTCATCCCACACGATCACGGCACCTGCACCGTAGTTGCCCTCAGGAATAATGCCTTCGAATGTGCGATAACCCAAGGGGTGATCTTCCACCATCATCGCGAGACGTTTTATTTCCGGATCGGTAGACGGCCCCTTTGGGACGGCCCAGCTCTTCATGACGCCTTCCATTTCAAGACGGAAGTCATAATGTAAACGTGAGGCATCATGTTTCTGTACCACAAAACGAAGTGCAGCTTTGTCGCTCTTTCCGCCCTGAGGTTCCGGAGTTTCTTTAAAACTGCGTTTTTTCTTGTAAGCTGTCAGACTCATACAAATCCTTTAGCTCACAGCTGAATATTATTGTGCCAGCATAGCCACTGCAAAAGCCCAGCGGCCATACGCCAGTAGCCCTTCATGGCACAACTTTTTCGGGGAATAACAATACGGTGATTCAACTTGAAACGCGGATAAACAACAACAGACAGATTGATAAAAGGAAATAGTTATGAAAAATTCAGTGGAAGACAAGACAAGCGAAATCGTTAAGGGCGAAAAGGATGAAAAACATGTTCATCGGCAACTGAGCAAAGTGGAACAGCTGATGCCGGAATTGCGCACGCTGGCCTATTGCAGCCAGCTGGCGGTAGAAGACGGATTTAAAGAAAATTTCAAAGCCACGGCAAAGGGATTGGAGTCGATGGAGACCTCCAGACTCTACAAGCCTGACCAGATCAGTGTGGTTAATTTCTACCGCTTCGAAGGTATAACTGATCCGGCAGATATGTCAGTGTTGTATGTTATCGAAACTGATGACGGTGCAAAAGGCACGCTGGTAGATGCCTATGGCACCTATGCAGATGTAGATGTTGCCAAAGTTATGACGGAGGTCGAAAGCATTGCTAAAAAGAATCCTGCGAAATAATTCTCGATTGTTGTTAACGAATTGTCGGGCTACTTTTTTTGAATCAGGTAAACTCCGGCCAGTAACAATACAATTCCCGCTATCCGATATCCGGATATTGGATTAACCGGGAGTTGCATCCATCCATAGTGGTCAATGATAATTGCCGCTATAAATTGACCGCCTACAATAAAGGCCAGGGCATTTGCTGCACCAATGCGAGGCGCAGCAATCACTACGCCCGTCACATACAGAACGCCCAGAATTCCCCCGGTAAATTTCCACCAGTGAAATGCATATCCTTCCGGAAAGACAGGCGACTGCCTGAAAAATGTAAAATATAAAACAACAAGCGCAAGGGTGCCGACACCAAATGAAATCAATGCGGTGAGCACCGGATTATTAGTGTCTGTACGCAATTGCGAGTTCACGCCCGTCTGAAAGGCAACTGCGACACCAGCGAGGATAGAGAGGAGGTAGTATTGAATTTTCATCTGCTTAAAATAGCAATTTCTTTGATTTACCCGCGAGTCCGTTATTTTTGACGCAATCCGCCTCTCAAGATGTCGCAATCACAACCACCAGGTAATCGTCTGGCAACAGATATTTGTCATAGATAAAAACGCAACCATGACCAGAGTTACTAATAACATCACGGGTGAACTCGAACTCGCACAGATCTGTTGGGTCGTACCCGATATTCACGCGACCGTAAAATTTCTTTCCCATAACCTGGGCGTAATATTTCCGAAACCTGAACTTGCGCGCGCACAGGATTTGAACATGACGTACTATGGCAACGTTGTAGCCTCGGAATGCCTTACTACGCAGACATACAATGGTATTTATATCGAACTCGTGCAGCCTGTATCCGGGCAAAGTATGTTTCAGGATTACCTTGACAAGTTTCCAGCGGGCGGAATTCAACATCATGCATTTCGTTTGCCGGTTGATGGCTTTGAACGTGTTACCCGGAATTTGCGTGAACAAAATTATGACATGATCAGCGAGGTGGATCATCCCATTGCGCGGATGGCTTTCTTTGACACCTACAAAACGCTTGGCGTTGTTACTGAAATCATGGGCATCACTCCGGAAGGTTGGAAAATCCTGGAGTCGATGGAAAAGAGGAACTGAAATATCGACTATATATTCTTGAGGCTAAATAGAAACAATCATGACTAAAGTGAAAGTATGCGCGTTTTCAGTTTCCCTGGATGGCTACGGGGCCGGCCCTGATCAGCGCAAGGAGCAACCGTTGGGTAAACGAGGAGAGGAACTTCACGAATGGATATTTCCTACAAAGATGTTTCAGAAAATGTATGGCAAGGGTGAAGGAACGGAAGGTGTAGATAATGACTTTGCGGATAAATCATTTGAAAACATCGGTGCGTGGATTATGGGGCGCAATATGTTCGGACCCATCCGCGGCCAGTGGCCAGATGATGAATGGAAAGGGTGGTGGGGTGAAAATCCTCCGTACCATGTGCCGGTATTTGTTTTAACCAATCATGCCCGGAAACCGATCAGCATGAAGGGTGGCACAACATTTCATTTTGTAACCGATGGTATCGATTCAGCACTCGATCAGGCTCGTAAAGCCGCTGGTGGAAAAGACATCCGCATCGGAGGAGGCGTATCCACTATTCGTCAGTTTTTGCTGGCTGGTTATATTGATGAGATGCATCTTGCTGTGGCACCTGTATTTCTTGGATCTGGGGAAAATCTTTTTGCGGGCATTAACCTGCCCGAACTGGGTTTCACGGAAATCCAGACGGAATACGGCAAGGCTACTGTTCATGTGATTCTAAAGAAAAGCAGTGACCTTGCACGTAAAACTTGAAACGTAAAACTTACAACTTTAAACTTTAAAATTTATGGCCAACAGTGTTTCACTTCACCGAATGCTTAAAACCACTCCGGAGAAAGTATTCCGTGCATTTACGCAAGCTTCGGCAATCGCATCCTGGTTGCCTCCGTATGGATTTGTTTGCACCGTGCATCAAATCAATGCCGAGAAAGGCGGTACGTTCCGGATGTCATTCGAAAACTTTTCAACCGGCAATAGTCACTCGTTTGGTGGCACGTACCTGGAAGTAAAGAAAAATGAGTTTCTGAAGTATACGGATAAGTTTGACGATCCAAACCTGCCCGGAGAAATGATTACCGTGGTATCACTTAAAAAAACAGTTGCCGGCACAGAAATAAAGATCACCCAGGATGGAATTCCGGATGTCATCCCTGCCGAGATGTGCTACCTCGGCTGGCAGGATTCCCTTGAGAAACTTGCTAAACTCGTTGAACCGGAGATTCCGGATGCGTGAGCGCACGGAGTTTTCAAGACAGATAGGATGACCGGAAATGTTCCGGTCATCCTGTCGCTATTTTAGAAGGTATGGTTCGGTTGAAAACGAGCAGCGATTCACTCAACGCCACGGATGGTTGGAATGATTTTCAGACATCACCTAATTTCGCATCTTTAGCAATGGAATATTTACAGCCGATTTCCGGAGCCATCGGCATTGTCGCTTATATCCTGTTGATCGCAGCGTTGCTGCGCACTACGACAGAGCAGAGCTTCGCGGCTTTTCTGTTGTGGGCACTTCTCGATCTTATTGCCACACTGACCACCATCCTCCAACACGGTAACTACTGGCTTCCGCTCTCCAACGCCCTCGGCTCTACTGTGATCACGCTGATGTTGATTTATAAGAAACAGGTTTCGTGGAGTTGGGTTGAAACACTCACTGCACTGTTGGTAGTAGTTTGCCTGATCACCTGGTACACCGCGGGTGAACGGGCCGGCATAATTGCCAGCAGCCTTGCCGTGGTAATCGCCAGTATTCCGCAAATGGTGGATACGTATAAAAAACCGGAGGCCACACCCACCCACATTTACCTGGTGTTCTTACTGGCGAATATCGTTTCGTTTATTGCCGGCAGCGCATGGAGTATCGAAGAACGCTTTTATCCAGCCTGCTCGATCTTTTTATGCGTAGTGATTGTCACGTTTTCGCTGAGAAGAAATACGAAGCATCCTGAAGTATGAAACCTGCCCCCGGAATTTCAGATACCCCATCCAGGTGAATCTCCTAACCTCCGGAGGGTATTCTTCCGAACTATTGCCTTCAACATTCTTTAAAATTAAACGGGCCACCCATATTTGCGCCTCGCAAATTTAAGCCCTATGAAATATTTATACCTGACCCTTCTTTCTTTATGCATCAGCCTTCCGCTGTCGGCACAAAACACCGGCTCTATCCAGGGCACGGTGAAGACCTCGGATGGCGATCCCGCAGCACACGTGAACGTCACCATTGAAGGTTCTTCCCGCGGAGATGTAGCCGATGATGAAGGCCGCTACCGCATCACGCATATCAAACCCGGCACCTATACACTGGTGGTTTCTTTTGTAGGATTGGAAACACAGACCCGGTCGGTGGAGGTTAAGGCAACTGAAAACATCACCGTGGATTTCGTGTTACGCGAAAACGCACAGGAACTGGAAACCGTGGTTGTGCAAGGCACTGTCGAAAAAGGATATACTCCGGAACGCGAAGTCTCGTCTTCACTCCGTATACAAACGACCACACTGGAAACTCCGCAGAGCATCCTGGTGATCAACAAAGATATTATTGCCGATCAGCAGATTTTCACCACTACCGACATTACCAAAAACGTCAGCGGTGTTACGAGTATCTATCCTTATGTCAACATCTACACCGACTTCAACATCCGTGGCACACGGGCGTACACGAACCGCCTGCGTAACGGTATGCCGATCACTGCAAGCTACGGTACCTTACAGGAGGACATGGCCTATGTGGAAAGTGTGGAGTTCATCAAAGGCCCAGCCGGCTTTATGCTCGCACAAGGTGAGCCGGGTGGAATGTACAACGTTGTCACCAAAAAGCCGCTGAATAAGAACCATGTTTCGGCAGGATTTTCCACCGGGAGCTATGGCCTCTTTCGTGCAACCACCGACTTCGGTGGCCGCGTGAACAACAAACTTTTTTATCGTGTGAATGTTGTCGGACAAAAATCGGGTACGCACCTGGATTATGGTGTGAACAACCGGTTGAGCTTTGCACCGGTGATCCGCTATGAATTCACCGACAAGACTTCACTCACGGCAGAGCTTAACTATGACGTAGCTGAAAATAATGGTTCGTTCACAAACCTTCCTTCCATGAATCGCAAGTTTCTTCGCAGGAGCTTCGCCATCGATGACCCGGTGATGGATCCGGTGAAGCTCAATAACAGCGTGGCCACTATAAATTTACAGCACCACATCAACGACAACTGGAAGTTGACGGCACAAGCCGGTTTCCTTTCTGCCCTGCAGGACGGAGCGATGTTCTTCGCAGGCACATGGGTTGGACTTATCGATGATGACGGTATGCTGCCGCGGGCGTACCGCTACATGGTGGTGAAGAACAGCGGCACTACAGGACAGTTTTTCCTGAATGGCGATGTGAACACCGGCAGTGTGAATCATAAAATTTTAATCGGTATCGATGGCGCGATGTACGAAGACAAATGGAAATCTGCGGATGTCTACGGTGTGCTTCCGCTGGACATACACAACCCTGTTTATGGATTGGGAGTAGGTATCGATACACTCGTGGATGAATCGTCTTTGCCATGGGACTGGCCATCGCGCACGATGTATCAGGCTATTGCTGTTCAGGATAACATTCAGCTCAACGCGTGGCTTCAGCTGACAGTTGGCGGACGATACACTTTTCATCAATACGGATACCTCGAGAAAATGGAGCGCACCAACAAGTTCACGCCCCGTGCTGCGCTGCTGATCAAACCCATGGAGAATACATCGGTTTACTTTTTATATGATCAGTCTTTCATCCCTCAAAGTGGCCAGAGCTTTGAAGGAGATTCGTTTGAGCCACTCACCGGCAACAACCTCGAAGTGGGTGTCAAGCGCGAGTGGTTCCGGAATCGTCTCTTCACGCAACTGGCGGCTTACAGCATCATCAAAAACAATGCACTTGCGAGTGACCCGCAGAATCCCGGATTCAGCATTCAGCGTGGACAAGTGAAGAGTAAAGGTGTTGAACTGGACATAGCCGGATCGGTTAATGAAAACCTCAGTGTGATCGCCAACTATGCTTACACCAATGCGAAGATCACGGAAGACCCCAACAGCGAAGTGGTGGGCACGCGTGAGAATGCACCAGTACATACCATCAACGTGTGGTTGAAATACAAGATCACCAAAGGTATGCTCAATGGTTTTGGTGCCGGTATCGGAGGCTCTTATTATAAAGACCAGTACGGCTGGACCGTGAAGAAAAATCCGGATGACCCGCAGATGACGTACGACTTCAAGAGTCTGAATGCTGCGCTCTATTATACCACGGGCGGACTTAGTATTTCGGTAAACATTGACAACATCACGGATGTGTACAACATCATCTTCGGAGGCTTTGACTACAACCTCGGAACGAATGGTGAGTATGATTACATCTCGTTGCCGGGAAGAAATGTGCGGCTGGGTGTTAACTACAAATTCTAATTTTATCTCCGCGCTTCTGCGAATTATCACTCAGCATATCGCGATCATCGCATAAGCCTGTCTTCGGTATGGCCGAGGCGTGTGCGGCCGGGTTCAGCGATGATAGCGATATGCGGGGCCCTGCGGCCCTTGAGCGGCAATATTTTTAGAAAGCAATTTTTTTCGTCATTAGGAACAACGCCATAAAAAAAAACGGCACAGCGACTCCTTTGGGAAACGCTGTGTCTCCTCTGTTTTCTCTGTGTGCTGGATTTCCGTCTTTTCGGAATTCTTTCGTACTATTGCGCGCCCAAAGGAGAGAGAATGCTGCTGTTTGGATCCGATAATACACCAAAAGAACCCGTCAGACCCACGCTGCCCGCAAACACCGTTATCGATTATGAAATCGGATTTCTTTTCAACTTCGCCTCCGGCCGGTCAACGGGTTTTGATCTCGAACCCATACTACTTTACAAACGCGCAGAGAATGTAACGGAATACAAACGGATTTCCCTGCAGGCCGAAATCGCCCTGGCACACCTCCAGCCGCTGCCTGATGATTTCTACAACGACTTCCTGGAATTCTCAGACCGTAAGCTTTTGCAGTGGATGACGGCTACCGGCAATAAGTTCATCCGGAATACTACCACCGGTGCGTGGTCGCACAGCACAGCCCGTGAGCTGAAAAATCTCCGCAGGCATTTTGTTCATCTTCTCCATAAGCTCTGGCCACGACTCCAGGAAAGACCCCACCTGTTCATTCTCAGGAGCGGCCGCTTCAATAATTATACACAGGAACGGATCACGCTGGGAAAGCAACCGGCAGAGATCCGTTTTGGGGTAGAGCAGGAATCTGACAATATCGTATTCAAACTCATTCTCCTGCTGGACGGAAAACCCGCAAAAGTAAATTTCGGCCGAGGTGTGTTACTCGCGAAAGACAATACGCTCTACCTTCCACCGGATGCAGACTCACTCGCTATCTTTGAATTGTTCATGCATGGTGATTTGAAATTCCCGTTGTCCATGAAAGCAGAGGTAGTCAAAAAATATGTGTTGCCCTGGCTGAAAAAATATAAAGTAGACATCAGTAACAAGCTCAATATTATACTGGCGAGTCAGCCGGTGCAGGCGCGTGTGTGGCTGAGTGAGCTGAATGAATCCAACCTGATGATCCGTGCCGAATACCAGTACGATGAAGTGCTGGTGGATTACAACGCGGAAGAAACGCTGGTGACGGAACAGGGCAACCTGCTCAAGATCGTGCAGCGCGACAAAGAAGCTGAGACCAAACTCCACGAGTACCTGCGGACGCTGCATGCTTCCTTTGGCAGCCAGCGTAACAATTCATACTTCTACCTGCCGTTCTCTGAGGTGATGAAGAAAGGCTGGTTCATCGGCATGATGCGGAATGTACAGGAGCAGGGCTATGCCATTCACGGGTTGCCGGATCTGAAAAAATTCCGCTACACCACGCACGAGCCGAAGTTCGATATCGCGGTGACTTCCAACGCAGAAGATTTTGAACTGAAGGTCACCGTAACGTGGGGCGACCAGGAAGTGCCGCTGAAAGAGATCCGGCTGGCGATCCTCAACTGGCAGGACACCATCATGCTTGAGGACGGAACACTCGGTCACATTCCCGAAGAATGGATCCGGCAATACAGTCTTTTGCTGCGCACCGGCAAAGAAGATCACGGTGTGCTGCGCGTGAGTAAAGTTCACTTCACGCTGCTCGAAGATATCCTCGAACACCTCGACACGCAATCCAGACTGGAGATTGAAATGCGTAAGCGCCAGTTGCTGGAGTACGACAGCATTCAGAAAGCTCCGCTCTCGTCCGGGATCAAGGCATCGCTGCGCCCCTATCAGCAATCGGGATTTCATTGGCTGCAAGCATTGGACGAACTGGGCTGGGGTGGTTGCCTTGCAGACGACATGGGACTCGGAAAAACACTGCAGACCATTTCCTTCCTGCAGTATCTGAAAGAAAAATATCCCGGCAGCACCCAGCTGGTGATCTGCCCCACGTCACTGATCTTCAACTGGGAGAGTGAACTCCAGAAATTCTGTCCCACCATGAAGTACTACACGTACTATGGATCGCAGCGCGAGTTTAGTGAAGCACACGTAGAAGATTACGACCTCGTGCTCACGTCCTACGGTGTGGTACGGAACGATGTGGAAGCGTTGTCAAACGTGTTGTGGCAATACATTATTCTCGATGAAAGCCAGGCGATAAAAAATCCGGATGCACGCGTGACACGCGCAGTACTACAACTGCGTTCGGTCAACCGGATCATTCTCAGCGGTACACCGGTGCAGAATAACACGCTCGACCTCTATTCGCAGTTTACATTTTTGAATCCCGGTCAACTGGGTAACCGTGAATTCTTCAACCGTGAATTTGCCACACCCATCGACAAGTTCGGCAGCAAGGAAAAAGCACAGCATCTGAAAAAGCTGGTTCACCCGTTCACGCTGAGGCGGACGAAAGAACAGGTGGCGAAAGACCTTCCCGACAAAACCATTTCGGTGTTATGGTGTACGATGGAAGCGGGGCAACGCAAATTGTACAATGAGTACCGCGATGGTTACAAAACAAAGCTGCTGAAAAAAATTGACGAGGAAGGAATTGCCAAATCCGGCCTGGACGTACTGGAAGGATTGTTACGGCTGCGGCAGATATGTGATCACCCAGCCCTGGTAAACCCCAGCGAGGAACTGCAGGACAGCTCCGTGAAGATACAGGAGCTTACACGCGAGGTGAAAGAGAATGCGGGTAATCATAAATTGCTGGTCTTCTCCCAGTTCACGCAGATGCTTCACCTCATCCAGGCTGAATTTGAAAAGGCGGGTATCCCGTATTGTTACCTGGACGGCAGCACGTCACTGAACAAAAGAAAAGAAGAAGTAGCGCGGTTCCAGGAAGATGATACCGTGAAAGCATTTCTCATTTCATTGAAAGCCGGTGGCGTAGGCCTCAACCTCACTACAGCCGATTATGTATACATCGTTGATCCGTGGTGGAACCCTGCAGCTGAGCAACAAGCCATCGACCGCGCACACCGCATCGGACAAAAACGAAAAGTCTTCGCCTACAAAATGATCTGCAAAGACAGCGTAGAAGAAAAAATACTCCAACTGCAGGAGCGCAAGAAAACCCTTGCCGATGACCTCATCCAGGAAGATGCGGGATTTGTGAAGACACTTTCGCGGGATGATGTGGAGTTTTTGTTTGGTTAATCGTTATCCGTTATTCCTTAATCGTAATCCGTGGCATGGGCATGAAAGTGACAGAAGATAAAAAATTATTGTGCGGCATTTATTTTTGTCATTAAGCTTGAAATATCAAAATTAGGAACGATCCGGTTATTGGCATTACTCCAGAAGAACGGATGATAGTCGTAAGGTAAGGTCCAGAGATCATCCCAT
>Ga0315910_10003575_pt1 | contig 13198 bp, 3 predicted proteins | sample EdamamesoilMG_FD_204470 | JGI IMG/M metagenome (GOLD analysis project Ga0315910, IMG submission 204470) | Garden soil microbial communities collected in Santa Monica, California, United States - Edamame soil | ecosystem: Environmental > Terrestrial > Soil > Garden | place: USA: California... | reverse complement strand
ATTTCCTCAATTGGAATTTCAGTCATACCACTTTCAGGCGTTGCCGATGTTGTTGGAATGATGGCTTCGTGTGCGCCTGCAATTTCTACATCAAGGTTATCATCGGTGGTGCTGTCGCTTAGCAGTGCGCTTAAGCCGCGACCTAATGCTTTCTTTTTACTCATTTAGACATTCCGTTTTTGTCCAATACTTCGTGTGCCAGGTTCAGATAGCTGATGGCGCCTTTGCTTTCCGCGTCATGCACAATAACGGGAAGCCCAAAACTTGGCGATTCGCTCAGTTTAACATTTCGAGGGATGATGGTTTTAAAAGTCATCTTCTGGAAATGCGTCCGTACTTCTTCCACCACCTGGTTGCCCAGGCTGGTGCGGGAATCATATAACGTTAACAAGATGCCCTCTATTTCAAGTTTCGGGTTAAGTCTTGTTTGTATGATCTTGATGGTATTCAATAATTTACCTAGTCCTTCCAGGGCAAAGTACTCGCACTGCACCGGAATGATTACCGAATCGGCTGCCGTTAACGCGTTGATGGTGATAAGGCCCAGTGAAGGGGAGCAGTCGATAATGATGAAATCGTATTGATCGCGAATACGGTTGAGTGCATTGCGCATTTTTTCTTCCCGACTGGCTATGTTTACCATTTCTACTTCAGCACCTACCAGGTCGATGTGGGAGGGAAGTATATCCAGAAACTTCAGGTCGTTCTTTACGATGGCTTCTGTTGGATTAACTCCATCGACCATGCATTCGTAAATTCCCTGGGTAATGTCTTTTGGATTAAGGCCCAACCCCGATGTTGAGTTGGCCTGCGGATCGGCATCCACCAACAACGTTCGTTTTTCGAGTACAGCTAAACTTGCTGCGAGGTTAATAGCCGAGGTAGTTTTTCCTACTCCACCTTTTTGATTTGCAATCGCGATGATTTTTCCCATCCTCAAAGAGTCACGTTTAAAAAATAAAACCCGGTTGCGAGTTAGTGGCTCATCAACCGGGCTCAAATATAAAGTAAAACTCCTCCTTGCGTGGAACACCGTGAAACAGGTTATCCACATTCGCTGCACAATCGGTACACAGTTCCAGGTTTCGAGTTTAATGTTTCGGGTTGACCGAAACATTAAACTCGAAACTATTTCTTCCGCTTCTTCCTTTCTTCTTCCGATTTCTTTCGAACTTCTTCGCTGTTTTTCATCGCTTCTTCGAGGCGCGCCATGAAGCCGGATTTTTTTCCACCTCCGGTGGCGGCAATCTTTTTCCGGTTTTCTTCTAAAATCAGTTTGATTTTATCATCATCTACGAATTTGCGAATGATGGCCTGCTGCCCAAACGTAATTACGGTAGAGATAAAGTAATAGTATGTAAGGCCTGCTGAAAATGAATTCAACACAAAGAAGAAAATCAAAGGCATGATGTACGACATCGACTTCATCGGACCTGTAACGGATGAGAGCTGATTGTTTTGCCAGGTTGAAATCAATGTCGCGGCTGTCATCAGGATGGTGAAAAGACTGAGGTGATCGCCACCAATAAACGGAATTTGAAACGGCAACCGAATTATCGAGTCATAGGTTGATAAGTCTTCGGCCCACAAGAAATGCTCCTGGCGAAGTTCGATGCTGGCAGGAAACAAGTAGAACATTGAGAACAGAATGGGCATCTGAAGGAGTATCGGAATGCAACCACTGATGGGGTTTACCCCGACCTGTTGATACAACTTCATTTGTTCCTGCTGAACTTTGGTCATGTCATCGCCAACACGTGCTTTAATTTCATCAAGTTCCGGCTTCAATACCTTCATTTTTGCCATGCTCAGGTACGATTTGTACGAGAGCGGGAAGAGCACAAGTTTGAGGAGCAGTACCAGAATGAAGATGATCAACCCGTAGTTGCTGAACATTTTGGTGAGCAAATGGAACACCGGGAAGATCACAAACTTGTTAATCCAGTACACCGGAGGCCAGCCCAGGTAAACATTCTTGGCAAACTTGTCGGTTACATTGCCAATAACCTGGTAATCGTTAGGGCCGAAGTAGAATTTGAAATCGGCCTTTCCTTCGCTGATGGATTTTTTCGGGATCAGCAGCGACACATTTGCCGTCTTCACCACGGATGAGTCGCGCTCATTAGTGGTAGTGCTGATTTCGCCACCAGCAAAATTGTTGTTGGCAATGAATGACGAAAGGAAGAATTTTTCTTTAATGGCAATCCACTTTAGCGGAGTAGCAAAGGTTTCTGTTTCGGTGCTGGTGGAGCGTGGGGCGAGTTCATCAAAACCATCTTCCTCACTGAGGTAGGTTATGGTGGTGTAGATGCGTGTGTCTTTCAGATCTTTTTCAACAGGCTTCAGCACATTATTCCAGGTAAACTTCAGGTTATCTCCTGAAAGAACATCTGATCCATTGCTGGTGATGGAATACCCAATTTCGTAACCCGCTGCCGGAATTTTATACACTTGCGAAATTTTCGATCCGTTTCCAAGCGAAGCCGTGAAAGTAAGAATCGTGGTGTCGCCCACTTTTTTCTGATCGGCCTGATAGTACAACGAATACAAATCCACTTCTTGGCCCTTGTATTGGCTAAGCAGTTTGAATTGATTGGTACCAGCTGTCACCAGCTTCAGCGCTTGCTGACTGTAGGTTTTGAATTTCTTCAATTCAAGATCGTTAACGATACCACCTTTTGTATTGAAGGCAATTTTTAAATCCTCCGTTTCCAGGTTGATGATGGATTGTTCGCCCGTCATTGAGGTTGATAATTCACCATAGGTAGCGGCCAATAGACTGTCATTAGCAACCACCTTTTCAACAACAGAATCCTGTGCAGGTGCTGTGGTTGTCGATTCAGTTGCTACTGGTTTTGGTGCAGGCTGAGGCTGTGGTGAGAAAAAATAAAAGTAGACCAGCAGTAAGCCAGCAATTAACGTTAGTCCGATGGCGGAGTTTCTATCCATTATGTTAAAGTTTCGAGTTTAAAGTTTGAATTTCGGGTTTAAGGTTTATTAAAATGTAGTCACGATAATTTTTACTTAGCTGACGTTACTGATACGCTTTTATTTTTAGTTCAATCGCAGGAACCCCAATCTTGAACCTTGAACCCTGAATTATTTATTAAGTGATTTTTTATGCTCTAATGACGCTTCCACAAACTTTACAAAAAGCGGATGTGGTGCGAGGACGGTGCTCTTTAATTCGGGATGGTATTGAACACCTACAAACCAAGGATGATCTTTCAGTTCAACCACCTCAACTAATCCGGAATCTGGGTTGATTCCTACAGGCTTTAACCCGGCTTCTTCAATCTGGTCGAGGTACTTGTTGTTGAATTCGTAGCGATGACGGTGACGTTCTTCTATGGTCGATTCGCCATACGCGGCATACGCTTTACTTCCTTTTTTGAGTTTACAGGTATAGGCCCCCAGACGCATGGTGCCACCCTTCATGGTAATTTTTTTCTGTTCCTCCATCATATCAATGACGGGGTATTTCGTTTTCGGATTGAGTTCGGTTGAACTGGCATCGGTAAGGCCCAGTACATTGCGCGAAAACTCCACTACAGAGCACTGCATTCCTAAGCAGATACCGAAGAAGGGTATTTTATTTTCGCGCACAAAGCGAATGGCTTCAATCTTTCCTTCGAGGCCACGTTCACCAAAACCAGGAGCTACTAGGACACCATCCAACCCGCTGAGGATATTGGCTACAGAATCCTTCGTTACATCCTCAGACGAAATCCATTTCACATTTACTTTGCAATCGTTTTGCGCACCGGCATGAACAAATGCTTCCGCTATGGACTTATAGGAGTCTGGTAGCGAAACATACTTTCCTACAATACCCACATTAACCTCATTTACCGGGTTCTTAAGTTTGCTCAGGAAAAGTTTCCACTGATCCAGGTTCGGCTCTTCTTTAGAGGTTACCTTCAGTTTGGCAAGCACACGTTCATCAAGCTTTTCTTTACGCATCAGGATCGGCACATCATAAATAGTGTCGGCATCCATGGCTTCAATTACAGAGTTGAGGTGAACATTACAGAATAAAGCGAGTTTTTTTCTGATTTCGACCGGCAACGGCATTTCTGTACGGCATACCAGAATATCGGGTTGTATACCCTCTTCCAGGAGTTCTTTAACAGAATGCTGCGTTGGCTTTGTTTTTAGTTCTTTGGCAGCCTTCAGGTAGGGGATGAGCGTGAGGTGAATAACCAACGAACCGGTAGGTCCAAGTTCCCATCGCACCTGACGAACCGCTTCAATGAAGGGCAGTGATTCAATATCGCCCACGCAACCACCGATTTCGGTGATAATAAAATCGTACTCACCGCTTTCGCCTAACAAAAAGATATTGCGCTTGATCTCGTCTGTAATGTGCGGTACTACCTGTACAGTTTTACCCAGGTATTCGCCCTTGCGTTCTTTGGTGATGACGTTATTATAGATTCTGCCAGTGGTGATGTTATTGGCCTGTGAGGTGCGAATATTCAGAAATCGCTCGTAATGCCCCAGGTCGAGGTCGGTTTCTGCCCCATCGTTGGTTACGTAGCACTCGCCATGTTCGTATGGGTTCAGGGTTCCCGGGTCGATGTTCAGGTAGGGGTCGAACTTCTGGATAGTAACCTTAAAGCCCCTGGCTTGCAGGAGTTTAGCTAGCGAGGCGGCAATGATTCCTTTTCCCAGTGAAGAGGTAACGCCCCCCGTTACAAAGATGTATTTAGCAGAAGATGACATAATAAGTTAAAAACAGCCTTAATAATCGGGGCAAAGGTACTTTTAAAGTTTAAAGTTTAAAGTCTCGGGTTTAAAGTTTCGGGGTTAAAGTTTCGAGTTTAAGGTTTCGGGTTGCGGGTTTAGGGTTACGGGTTGAATCGTTTTATGCGTGGGAGGAGTAAGGCCTTACCCATCTTCTTTTCAGGTTATCTGCGATCGAATAACTCGCAACCCGAGACCCGAAACACACAACCCGAAACATCAATTAATAATAGGGTAAGGCAGTTCGTTTGGGCAAACTCATATTCTTTCTATTTTAGCCGATTCAAACCTATTGAGATGAAGTTTTTTTTCCTGGTGAGGGGTGCGCTGCTAATTTTTGTAATCAGTATTTCTTTTGTAAATCAGGGGTATTCGCAATGTGCTTCGCTTCCGCCAATTACCGGGCTTGGCAGTAACAAATTTCCGGATAAGTTATGCTCTCCGGTAACAGCCGATGTGAACTACTCAATCAATTTTTTTTCAGCAACACCTGCCGGAACTTACGAACTCGTTTTTATTTGGGGCGATGGTAGCCCGGCAACAACCGTTCCTTTAGCGGCTGGCAACACAGTCTATAGTACAACCCAAAATCATCCATTCCCTGCAGACAGCGATTGTGAATATCAGGTAACAATGTTTCTGCGGGTGGGAGGTGTGCCATGTCCAAGTACCATTCAAACACAAATCATTTCGACCTGGCGGACCGATGAATTTAATGGTGGAGATGTGAGGTTAGTTTCACCGCTTACAGGCACCAGGGTTCATGAAGTTTGTGAGGGTGAAGATATTTCGGTGATCTTCGAAGACCTGACTGACTGGAATTGCAATGCAGACTTTCCGGCAAATTATCCTCCCAATGATCCCGTACAATTTCCAAACGAACAGTATCGCTGGCAGCAAATTGTTTATAATACACCAATGGCGGGTGCTAAGATTCCGAACATTAGCGTAAATGGAGTGCCTGTAACAGGAGCCGGTGGTGTTGATTTACTTTCCGATTATCAGGATACGCGAGGTGTGCACTATTTACCTGCCTTGGTTGTAGTTAACGATGGTGATCGAAGAAATGCTCTTCCCATAGTGGCACCAGGAGGATTTGGTACAGGATTCCCTGTGGTTGGCGATGAATTTGAAGTGACCATTCGATACTGGAACATTTGTAATCCTTATGATAATAATGTGGCAGATGGTAACAACCTTAATCCGGTAGGTGGAGATCTGATCAATGGTGACAATCCACCGGTAGAGCGTACGGCTATCATCCGCATTATCGATTCGCCCGATAAACCCGAAGTAAATGATGTTCTGATCTGTAATGGAGACAATCCAACACTCACGCTCACCAACGCACCTATTGGAACCATTCGCTGGTATGCTACGCTTTCAGATGCATTAACAAATACAGCTTCTCTTCAAACTGGAAATTCATTTGCACCAACGGCCGTACAAGCGCCAACGGGAGTAACGGATTTCTTCGTAACAGCTACAGCCGGTAACAATTGTATCAGCGATGTTGAACAGGTATTTGTAACACGAAGAGAAAATATATCAACGGCTCCCCCTGCATTGGTATTACCTCAAACAGATGTCTGTCCAAATACAACATACACTTACCGGTTACCGAACGATCCGGCAACTGAAGCCACGGGAGGAGCAACTGAATTTGTATGGTCGGTCATTCCGGCTGCCAATGCTACAATAACTACTGGCCAGGGAACTCGCGAAGTGACCGTTCAGACAAACGGCACATTGGGTGCTTTTACGTTGCGTGTAATCAGACGCTATACCACAGCACCTCAATGTCTATCGAATCCAAGAAATACTACGATAACAGTACGGGCTAACCCTAATCCGAACATCATGCCTGGCTCGGTGAATCTATGCGAGGGTGAAACGCAAGCGATCAATGGAAATCCAAACAATCCTTTCGGTAGTATAGCCTCGCACGCCTGGACGGGAACTAATGTAGCATTGGTTCTTGATGATATTACTACCCAAACCCCGAACATACTCACAACAGCACCAGCAGGGTCCTATAGTTTTACGTACACGGTTATCAATAGCATTGGCTGCTCAGGTACAGATGTTATTCCCGTTACTATTACTCCTGGCATCAGCAACGTAGATGCCGGCCCTGCACAAGATTTATGTTTTGCCGTACCTCCGTTAATTACGACACTTGCGGCCCTTACACCTTCTGCAGGAACAGGCACTTGGTCCTACGTAAGTGGCCCGGATAACACACCAACATTCTCAGATGTAAATCTTCGAACCTCAACTGTGCAGGTTGATCTGCCGGGTGTTTATGTTTTTGAATGGGAAGTAATAGATGGTTCGTGTTCCCGAACATCCACTGTGCAAATTGATTTTGGTCGCGAGCCTAATCAACCTACAGCCACCACACCACAAACGTTTTGTGGTTTGAGTGGTACATTGGCCGGCAGCGCCCCAACGTTCGAAACCGGAACCTGGTCGTTTGTATCCGGACCGGGTACCGTTACATTCGATGATGCGAATTCACCAACGGCAGTGGTAACCGCCAGCGCGTTCGGTGGTCCGTACGTGTTAGCATGGACATTCAGCAGTGGAACCTGTGCACCCAAGTCGGTTAATGTGGATGTAACATTCAATCAACCCGGCACAGCCACTGTACCCGCTAACTTCTTAACCTGTGTTGATCAAAGTACTTTACAGCCCATTGATCTTTCGGGTGGCAGTGTAGGAGGTGGTGCAACCGATGGACGCTGGCAAGTTGTTGCCGGAAGCGGAACAATGCAAAGTTCAGGTACAACACTTGGCGGAATCGTAACCGGACCGGGTTTTCTCGATCGTTACATTCCCGCAGCAGGCGAAACTTCGGTGCAGGTAAGACTGGTGGCACAAGATCCGGATGGCGGCACTGGCCCTTGTGGCGATGTAAACAGCCCGACACTTACAATCTCGATTGATCGTAAACCAGATGATGCCAATGCCGGAACCGACTTCGCAGTGTGTAATGGCGAAACCGTTACGCTCAATGCCGATCCTGCTACCAACGGTGGGCAAGGGGAGTGGTCGCCATCGATGGGCGTTACCAATATCAATAGTCCTACCTCAACCGTGGTCGGAATTACAACCACAACTACCTTCACGTGGACGGTAAGAAGTTTGCAGAATGGATCAGCCGGTGCCTGTGCACCTTCCTCAAACGATGTGATTGTTACGGTGCGTCCATTGCCGGTGGCACTTGACGCTGCCCCCAACGATTTATGCGAGACAAATGAGTTTACATCAACTGCTGTTGGTGTTGATCTTACTGTGTACAATGATGGGGTTACCGGAATCGTGAATTCAACAGATCGAACTGTTCACTGGTATGCGTCTGCTTTTGATCAGGTTAATGATATCAACCGGATTACAGTTGCCGATGTTGTGAACCTCCAGGTTTTATTCACGCGGGTGATCGATACTTCCAATGGGGAAAGTTGTGAAGCGTTGGGGCAGGTAACCTTCACGGTAAACCCCAAGCCGGAAGCAAACCTTCAAACCATTGGCTTGTGCGAGCAGACCCCTCCGGGCACAGAACGGGTAGATAATATTAATCTGGCTGACTATGAAGACGGGGCAACCAATCTTGCAGCAGCCGATCGCACCATTACCTGGCACACATCGTCAGCCGATGCGACCAACAATGTTAATCCGGTAGCCACCCCAGGAGATGTCGACATAACAAGCGATTCAATATTTTTTGCTCGCATTGTCAATAACACCACAGCATGCTTTAATGTAGCGCAGCTCAATCTCGTAGTTAAACCACGGCCGATCGATCAACCTATTCTTGGTTCATCTTCGCCCTGCGTTAATGCGGCTGAGCTTTATCGTGTTACCCAAATTTCGGGTGCTCAATACATCTGGAATATTCCGCCACAGTTTTTAGCCTTGGGTGGTGGTGGCCCAAATGATTTTTATGTCTTACTGGAATTTCCAACCGCTACTTCAGGTGATGTGAGCGTTACAATCGTGTTAAATGGTTGTGCAGGTAATGAACTGATCAAGCCGATTACGGTTTCACCAGATCCCGCAGGCTTCGCGATTGTGCCACCAACCGAAACAATTTGTGAAGGTGGTATTTTTCAGTTTGGCGTTTCGCCCGATAACTCCGGCAGTTCGAATTATAACTGGCAGATATTCAAACAAAGCGATGGTTCTCCCGGTGGAGGTATTGTGGTGAATGGCCAGAACACCGGCAGTGTATTGATCAACGTATTGAATGAAGATATCATCGTTCGGGTTACCGAAAGTAATGCATCGGGTTGTGCCGGTGTGCCGCAGGAAGTTCCTGTAGCCGTTAACCTTAGGCCCATCATGGATAACAGCAGTGTATCCATCTGCAGTGGCGATGTAGTAGGCGTAACGCTTACACAAAATGCGGGTAGCCCCGTAGCGGCTACAACGTTCGATGTACAAGTGCCCAGCGTGCTGCCGGGCATTTCTCCAGTCACAGGACCAACACAAGGCTCAGGGCTTGCACCCAATGCCATTCAAAACGATAGCTACCGAAACCAAACCAACGCGCAGGTGCTTTCGCTACTTTATCGGGTAACACCGGTAAGTACGTTGGGATGTAAAGGGGAGGAGAAGAGCCTCATTGTTGATATCAAGGCTGAACCGTTAATGGATCCGAACCTGGCCAAAACGGTTTGCAGCGATAACGCGATTGAAGTAACCTTAAAATCAGCGATTGGATTTTTTCCGGCTGATAAGTTTGTAGTGGAGTCGATCGTGTACAATCCAGCCGCACTTACTCCGCTTACTCCGCTTCCTACTATCGGTGCATTAGTAGATGCAAATGCAATCTTTAACAATGCCTGGGAGAACATTTCAACGAATGACGAACAGGTAATCTACAATGTAAGGCCTTACAGCACCATCACCGGTTGCTATGGCAATCCGCCTGCTCCTGTGGTGGTAACGATTCAGCGTAAGCCATTAGTAACACCGTTGCCGGATCTGGTTATCTGTAGTGGCGACATCCTTTCTGTGCCGCTCGCATCGCCTAATGTTACAAACGCTACGTTCGTCTGGACTTCAGTGCCCGATGCCAACATTGTGGGATCTACCAACTCGGTTACCAATACTATTACAGATCAACTCTTCAATACTACGCTCGCGTTGGGTAGTGTTACGTATCAGGTACGGGCTACTAATCCAACCTCGTCACCACTTTGTTCAGGACCAATCACAACATTCCGTGTGGACGTACGACCCTCACCTGCTATAACAACACCATTGGATAAGGCGGTGTGCTCAGATGACTTTGGCGGTACTACTGCGGTGCAGGATTTAACAGCGTTGAATTCAGAAGTAAGTACGGTTGGAGGGGTAACATTTACCTGGTTTACCGATCTGAATGATTTTGGCGGATCACAGATTCCGCTTGCGCAGGTTACGGCTTATACGGTTACAGATAATGTGCCCGTGTTTGTGCGGGTACTCAACCCGGCAGCATCAAGCGGTTGTGCGAAAGATGCTACAGTAACATTCGATGTTCGCCCTACGCCACAACTTGCTGTTGATCCGGTTGAAACAACCGATCCTCGATTTAACATTACCTGTAATGGATTGAACAACGGCCAGGTAGCCGTGTCGGCACAGTTTGGTACGAACCACACGTTCAGTATAGATGGCGGTGGATTTGTTCCGGCTGTTTTGTTCTCCAACCTGAGTGCTGGTATTCACACGGTTCGCACCCGAAACAGCGAAGGGTGTATCGATGAAACAACGGTTGATCTGCTTCAACCCGATTTGATTGTGCCGGGAGCAGCCACCGTAGAAGATGTAAGTTGCTTTAACGATCCCAACCCGGATGGTCAGATTACCATCACGGCTACCGGTGGCACATCCATGAGTGGTGGTAGTCCGCTGCAATTTTCATTGTTACAGGATCCAGCCAGTATGTATGATGCTGCCACCCAAACATTCTCTGATCTGCGTGCAGGTACATACACAGTTCGCATAGAAGATTTAAACGGATGTACGCAGTTTGTTTCGAATATCATCGTGGATCAGCCTGACGATATCGCGTTAGCGATTGACATTACTTCGGACGAACTTCCCGGCTACAACGGTTTTGATGTAACCTGTGCCGGGCAAAGTGATGGACAGATCAGTGTACTGAGTGCTTCGGGTGGTAATGGCGGCTTTACGTATGTGCTGGATCAGGATCCGGGAAATTTAACCGGTGCAACCTCAGGTGTGTTCGATGGATTATCCGCCAACATTTTGTACACCATAACAGCAACAGACAGCCGCGGATGTCAGAAAGTTTCGTTGCCGGAATTTCTGATTGATCCTATTCCGTTGTTTCCGGGTGTAGTGGGTTTCGATAAAGATATTTGTGAAGGTGCTGATCCTACAGCCTTTACCCAGTTGGCTCCACCGTTTGGTGGCATTGGTAACTACACGTATTTGTGGCAAGAGTCTGATGATAACACCACGTTCGGCCCGGCCGCGGGGGTGAACAATAACGCTTTGTTTGATCCGCCCGTGCTAGCGGATACGATGTACTACCGCAGAGTGGTTTCTTCAGGGTCGTGCGCCCCCGTTATTACGGGCGTAGTAAAGGTGATTGTACACCCGTTACCTGTGGCTACACTAACAGCACCCGCACAAGTTTGTGAAGGCGGATTCTTCACCCTCAACTTTGGATTTACAACCGGGCAGGCTCCCTACTTCTTCGACTACACCGATGGTACTACTACCTTCAGTCTTGTAGGAGCGGAGCAACGACCTGTGCCGGTCATCAATTACACCGCCACTACTACCTATACCTTAACCCATTTGCGCGACTTCTACGGATGTGAGCCTGTGGCGTATCCGCCATCGGTAACCCCCAACATGATCAACATGAACACCGACTTTACCATTGTGCCCACCACACCACAATGCAGTGGAGGTGTGTTCACCATGGAGTGGACCGTGAATCCAAACGTTGAATACGTGTGGTCATGGAATGACGGAACACCGGATAGAATTATTCCGGCATCCGGTGCCGCGGCACACATCGATACGGTGCAGCATCGCTTCACCAGTGCTAATGTGGGTGGAAGTACCATTCTGCCGGTAACCCTAACCGCGCGCAGCACAATTGACGCTACCTGCTTCAAGCAATCACCTGCGCACAACGTAACCATCAACCCGGCTATCTTCATCAACCTTACCGCAGATAAAGACGAAATATGCAGTGGCGAAACGGTGAAGTTCATCAATACTACTCTGGGAGGATCAACGCACCATTGGTTTTACCGCATACAGGGTGGTATAACAGAAATTTCCCCGCGAACCTTTACTACACCATCGTCACAAGACTACACGTTTAGAAATACTACGGAGCAAGATCCCATGATTTATGAACTGGTATACCAGGTAAGTAACGGTACGGTTGGGAATACGGATTATTGTTTTGATGAAGTTATAATACCAATAACCGTATATCGTGAGATGGATGCCGATTTCAATCTTGCTTCGTTAACGGAATACACAGGAGGTAATGCTCTGGCAACTTTTGACAATGTGTCGTCACCATTGGAAGCTACGAACTTCGAATATGAGTGGGATTTTGGAACCGGAGCTGTTCCGTCAACACTGCCCGATCAGATGACACCACCGCAGGTTCGCTACACATCCATTGGCCAAAAAGATATCCGACTTACCGTAACGAACAAACTTGCGGAAGCGAATGGTTTAAATTGCTATGCTGACACCACAAAAACGATTTATGTAGTACTTCCTCCGTTGGTTGCCGACTTCCGCTACACACCACAGGCGGCATGTTTCCCGGCTGATATTACCATCACACAGAATTTGGCCACAGGCGATCTGTATGAATGGACTTTACGAAATGATGCCGGAAGAATATTACTGGTTTCGAACGATACCTTGCCGACCTTCAAGATTGTGAATCCGGGGGTGTATAACATTCATCTGAAAACCACAAACTCCATCACCGGGCAGTTCGCCAAGGATAGTACGGATGCTACACCGATTGAAATTTTTGCACCTCCCTTTGCGGTGTTTGAAACGCGACCCGAAACTGTATTTGTTCCAGACGATGATGGCATGCAGATGTATAACCGCACCACAGGTGCATCGGCTTACTTCTGGGATTTTGATGATGGCGAAACCTCAACCGAATTTGAACCCATCCACTACTATCAACTCACCGGGAAGTATTTCATTACGCTGGTGGCATCGTTCAATCACGGACAGAAAGATTTTGATGGCGATGGTGTTATTGATGGTGACCTGGTTTGTTATGATACTACACAAGTAGAAGTTTTAGCAAAAGAAGGTGGGCTTGTAAAAATTCCGAATGCCTTTACACCCGATCCGAGCGGACCTAGCGATGGTGGTGTGCAAGGCGCTACCGGCATCAATGATGTTTTCCTTCCGGTAATGAAAGGTGTTGAAGAAT
>Ga0315910_10003574_pt1 | contig 13200 bp, 11 predicted proteins | sample EdamamesoilMG_FD_204470 | JGI IMG/M metagenome (GOLD analysis project Ga0315910, IMG submission 204470) | Garden soil microbial communities collected in Santa Monica, California, United States - Edamame soil | ecosystem: Environmental > Terrestrial > Soil > Garden | place: USA: California... | reverse complement strand
ATCGCCCTAGTAGGCGGCATCTACCTACAAGCAGCGCTCGGGTATTCGATGACCACCGCCGTCATCATCGGCTATGTGGCACTTTTTGCAGTTGCAATTCAGACCGGCATTGTCATGGTTGTGTTTATTCAGCAGGCGCTCGCGGCCCGCGCGCCTGAACAAAGTTATCGAGATGCCGTTATCGACGGCTCGGTGTTGCGACTGCGCCCCAAGCTCATGACGGTTGCGGCCACATTTCTGTCGTTGTTACCGGTCATGATCTCGATGGAGCAAGGTATGGAACTGATGAAGCCCATCGCGACGCCCACGATCGGCGGAATGGTGAGCTCCGTTCTATTCGTATTGATTTTGATACCCTGCTTGTTTGTCGTTGGCGATGACATACGAGGTTGGCGCGAGAAACGAAATGCTCGGCCGTAGCCTCGTCCTCGCTGTCGCTGTCATGACCGCGACGTCAGCGTACGGTCAATCGGTCTTACCCGACGGACCTGGCAAGTTGCTACTACAGCAACACTGCTTAAAGTGCCATGAGTTGCAATGGATCGAACAGGCGGAAGGATCGGAAGCCACGTGGGTGACTAAGATTCGACGGATGCTCCGCCGTGGATCTGATCTTCCCCCTGATCGCATCGGCGAACTCGCGGCGTACCTCGCGCACGCTTTACCGCCGCGCGTGAGCAATCAGACGTTAGCGCAATCACCGATCAATGTAACCGTAAGCGATGCAAGCATCCGCCCCATCCAGACGTGGGTTCGTGGTGCCGGCACGCTCAAAGCGGACAGCCACGATGTACTGGTGAAGCTTCGGCCTAGCGACGCCCCATTGGTTAAGCCAGGGCAACGAGTTCGTGCCTTTCGTATTGAGTCCCGATCCTCCATGTACCAAGGGCAGGTAGTAGCGGTGACCGAGGATACGATGGGCGGTACGGCCATCGTAAGGCTTAGAAGCAAGAGCTCAGACGGCGAGCGATATCTGGTCGAGATCTTGGCTGATCGCGGACAGTATTTGTCGGTGCCTAACGAAGCGATTATCGAAGAGCAAGAGCGGCAACTTGTCTATGTACAGCGCCGTTCCGGTGACTACGTGCCGCGCGAAATTCAATCCGGCATCAAGGGTGAACTGTTCGTGCAAGTTACTGAAGGATTGATGGAAGGTGAACGAGTGGTGACCTTCGGCAGTTTCTTCATCGACGCAGCATTTAAAATGAAATCCACCTCCTCGTTAGCGGCGGGGGATGAGTCATTGCAGATTGAATACCGTGGGTCGCCTAGTCCTCCCCGCGAAGGGAGCAACGATGCCGAAGTAACTGTGAAGCAACCAGACGGTAAACCGATGATCAATGGTACCGTCATTGTTACGCATTACATGGCTGCAATGCCGTCCATGAATATGCCCGAGATGCGAAGTGAATTTACGCTTGAGCACGAAGGCAAGGGTCGGTATGCCGGCCAAACGCGTTTCAGCATGGGCGGTACGTGGCTAGTTAAAGTGACCGTTTCACAAAATGGTCAGCCCATAGGGGACAAAGAATTCACGGTGGTCGCAAAGTAGCTGGTCGCTACCAAGCTCATCGCTGTCATCGCCACCGGCGCACTTTAAGTCTGTATTCTGCAAATTCGGCGGGGAATTTCGCTGACAGCGCGCGCTCCTCAGGCAAGATTTGAAATCGGTTCATGTAAACAATGAACGCAACCACGCCCGCTAATGACCATAACGATCCAAGGTATGCAGCCCATGCGATGAGGAGAAACGCAAAACCAACGTACATTGGGTTGCGTGAGATCCGGTAAATGCCCGACCGCACAAGCGACGATGCAGCGTCAGGCTTCAGCGGGTCGACCGTTGTTTTCGCCAATTTGAAGGAAACAACCCCAGCTGCGCAAAAGAACGCCCAAAGAGACTACGATGATTGATATTGGCCACCAAGGACTCTGACCGATGGTCGTACCTTGAGTGGCTAGTGGTATCGTCCACATTGCCGCTGCAACGAGAGCAGCTACCAGTAACGGCAGAATTTTGTTTTCAAGTGTAATCATAAAATGTGCATGGAGTCGGTTCGAGGTCACATTTGCTAGTTAGGTCGCCATCCGCCGACCACGATGATGCACATGCCGATGATCGACACCGCTGCACCTGTTAAATCCCAACTTGTTAAGGGCACGCGATCTACCTTCCATAACCAAGCGAGCGCAACCGCTACGTACACACCACCATACGCGGCGTAGACACGGCCACTTGCGGTTGGATGCAGTGTCAGCAACCAAACAAACGCCGCCAAACTTAGCGCCGCTGGTATTAGAAGCAAAATAGATCCATTGCGCTTCAGCCACAGATACGGCAAATAACAGCCGACGATTTCGGCGAGTGCTGTAACAACAAATAGTCCAATCGCTTTCGCAATCATCATGCGCAGCAGCTCTTCGATTGTCGTTTCTTTTGACCTTCGTCCGTGGCGTCGGCTGGGGAGAGCGAGCAATCCTCAATGCGAACACAGCCGCATTTCAGCCCGATCTCCAACGCACGTCGCATTAACTGAATGCGCTCGGCAAGCACATCGAGTTCGCTTAATTTTTGCTCCGAGCCAATTTCTGCCACCGTGCGCTCAACGGAGTTGTGGACCCAAAGCCATGAAAGAGCACTTTGATCTCGTCCAGTGCCGGCTTGCTGCGCAAACCGAAGAACATCGACGCGCCTTACCGCATCGCCGTCGTAGAAGCGGCGACCGTTGGTTCGGTGATGCAGAGGCAGAATTCCTGCTTCCTCGTAGTACCGAAGCGCTGAGGTGCGAATGCCCGTCTTGCGGGCGAGCTCGCCTATCGAAAAAGGTTTCATCGAAAGTCCTTGACTTCAAGTTAACTTGAATATGTACCTTAGGTCATACCAAAGCAAGGTCGACAACGTGTCGGTTCCCCTACAGGTGAGGTATCTATGAACGGTAAACGTTGGGTTGGTTGGGCGGCAGTGGCGTGCGTTACGTGTTGTACGCTCCCTTTCTTAATTATTGGAGCGGGAGGGCTGGCGGCGATCAGCGCAGATGCGTGGATTTGCGGTTCAATTTTGCTTGTGGGCGCAGTCGCTTGGTATATCGTTTCCCGAATTAAGAAGAACGCATCTAGCTGTGCAACCACAGGCACCGGTTCTTGTTCGTCGGGATGTGAATGCAAAGCAAGTGTGCACGAATCCAAAAATTGGCCGTTCTGACCAAAACACGTTTAGCTCGTGAATTGTGACGCGCGCATCGATAAAGGCTAATCCAATGCCTCCGTATGATCGTTGTCAACGTCCCATTCCGCTGCGAATTTCTCAAACTCTATGGCGCGCACATGTGCACGTTGGCCAACGCGTGAAGGCATGCTGGCTTGAATGAGTGCTTTACGCGCGTTGCTATCGAGGGGGAGCGCGGAGGCGCGTCGCAGTTGTTCGCGGGGCATCGTGTCTGGCGGGATACCGACCGTCTGGGGTTTAAACGAAAAGAGCTTTCGCAGCGTCCCTTCGGTCGCCAACTCCTGAAGCTCAGACTCGTCATACCGGCTCGCAGCGAGCACGGCGGCGACGACCGCATTCAGCGTGGCAGGGGATCTGGTCATATCACATGCCATATATTTACATCCTCAATTGAGCGTGGGGGAGCACGACCCAAATCTTGTTTAGCCACCATGCTGGGCGCGCGTAGCGTACGCTTACGCTTGCAATGCCTCCGTGTTTAGCCGAACCTACAACAAATATAGGAGATTGCGAGCTTCTCGGCCAATAATTATCGGACAGCAACGTTCGGGAAGTTGCAACGTACCGACAGGCCCACAAGCCTTGGGATCAGGACAAATGCTCGCTTTAAATATCTATTCTTAAGCGATGTCGAATGGCGGCTTTGGGTCGATAGGGCTCTGTCGCTGTTCGGCCAGAAGCGGAGATTGGCAGTCCTAGAAGTTACTTGCTGTCGCCGCAACGCTCTGCAGCGACATGAGCATAAGTAACAGAAGACAGATCGTGCGGCGCTTCATGGCGATCGAGTGTAGTTTGGCGTCGTTCGAACAATCAAGCCATGACAGCGGTGCCGTGACGTAAAGGCGTCATCGCGGCCGATTTGATTGTCATATTGTAGGGCGATACGACGTCGGATGATATGCAACGCATCGTCGGTACCGCAACGTTTTTATCGATGTTCGATGCCTCGATCCCGAATTCGGTGCTAGGCGTGGTGCTGATGGCAATGCCCGCCCTGATCCAACGAAAGTCCATCCAAGATCGGGCAGTCAGGACGATTGTCGCCGTGACAGTTCCTGGCTAGCTCGTTCAATGCGGCGGTCATCGACTGCATCTCGGCGATTTTGGTTTCGAGTTCCTTGATGTGTTCCAGTGCGAGCTTCTTCACGTTGGCGCTACTGCGCCGAGTGTTTTGCCACAGACCTAGCAGCTCGCCAATCTGCTTCATTGAGAAGCCAACGTTGCGCGCGCGCTTGATGAATTGCAGCGTGTGCACGTCGTTGGCGCTGTAGATGCGGTAGTTCGCAAACGTGCGTGTGGCGGGTTTGACTAGGCCGATCTCTTCATAGTGCCGAATCATTTTCGCGCTCACGCCGGAAGCTTCGGATGCTTGTCCGATGTTGAAGTAGCCATTCGACTTGGCTTCGGCCAGTTCGGGTCGGGGTTGAGTTTGTCGGCGCATTGTTGTTCTCCCGCTATCGAGCAGTCGTGCAAATGTACTCCCGAGGCTATCAGTCATGCCAGAGGCAGTTTGTCGTAAGCGCTGCACGAGCAAATACTCGGCGCGACCTTACGGTACGACGCCGAGCACGGTGAACAACTCGATCGTTGCAAGACGCTGATCGGCAATGCTATCGATGCGCGCCAAGTCGGCGGTCACCGAATCACGTCGTGCATACAACGCTTCGAGATACGTGCCCATGCCTTCCTCATAACGGGCATTCGCGGCATCGGCTGCGGCTAGCGAGTGGCGGTGTGCGCGTTCACGCATCGAGAGTTCGCTTTGCGATGTGCCCAAACGCGTCAAGGCGTTTTCGGTTTCTTCGATGGCGATCAACACGGTTCGTTCGTATGCCGCGAGCGTGCCTTCGACTTGCGCCTTATTTGCATCGACACGCTTTGCAGTGCGGCCGAAGTCGAGCACATTCCAACTCAGCGACGGCGTGATCGACCACGTCTCGGTGTTTGATTCGCCTAATTCTCCGAACCCTCCCGCTACGAATCCAACCGCGCCCGAGACACTCACCGTTGGAAAGTAGGCGGCCTGCGCGGCTTTGATCGACGCTTGGCGTGCGATCAATCGCTGCGTGGCGCTGCGAACGTCGGGCCGATTACGCAAGAGCGAATCGACGCTTCCCAGATTGGCGGGACGAAAAGCGATGGCGTGTTGCTTATCCTGTTCCGCAAGCCGCCACTGTCCGGGTTGCTTGCCGAGCAACACAGCCATGCGATTCTCCAGCGTGCGTCGCTCTTCGCGTTCGCGCAGTAGACCTGCCTCGTCGTTGGCTTGTTCGGCCAATGCGCGTTCCAGTGAATCATGTGCGTCGCGCGCTTCCTCCACCATCGCGCGTGTGATCTCGACGATGCGTTGCTGCTCCGCAAGCGAGCTCGCGCGCGATGCAATCCTTTGCTCCGACGCGCGAATTCGAAAATACGTCGCGGCCGCTTCGGACGCGACCAACAAGCGCGCCGCGTCGAGATCCGCTTCCGCGCTTAGGCGATTGGCATCCGCAATGCGATTGCCGTTGAGCACTCGGCCGAAGAGGTCGAACTCCCAGCTTGCACCCAACTCTGCACCGGCAACGTTGTATCGCTCGATGTTCCCTTCGCCGTGTTCCACGCGACCGCGATCAAGACTCACGCCCACGCCGCCATTCGGCAGGTACTCCCAGCGCTGTAGTCCCCGCAGCGCTCGCGCTGCATTGACGTTCGCCAGTGCGATGCGAATGTCGGTGTTGTGTGCGAGCGCGGTCTCGACAACCTCGTTCAACGCTGCGTCCTCGAAGCCGCGCCACCAAACGCCGTCCTTAGCTTGAAATGCGCTGGCCGAGTCGGCGTTGGTGAACTGATTCACCAACTTCAGGTTGGGCGCGCCTTCCGGTGCTTGGTACAACGCGCACGCCGACAGCGTCGACATGATCAATGCGCTCAATACAGTGGCGTGCTTACGCATGGCTCACCTCCAATGAAGTTGTTTCGTTAGTGATCGTCGGTGCGGCGTGCTTGGCGGCACGCTTGCGCAACAACACATAGAACAGCGGCGTGAGGAACAAGCCGAACAGCGTGACGCCGATCATGCCGGCGAACACCGCGATGCCCATCGCGTGGCGCATCTCGGAACCCGCGCCCGATGCCAACACCAGCGGCACCACACCCATGATGAAGGCCAGCGACGTCATCAAGATTGGACGCAGACGCAGACGAGCCGCATCTAGCACCGCGCGCACTGGCGTAGCACCTTCTTGTTCACGTTGACGCGCGAACTCGACGATGAGAATGGCGTTCTTCGCCGCCAAGCCCACCAGCACGATGAAGCCGATCTGCGTGAAGATGTTGTTGTCGCCGCCGGTGAGCCACACGCCCGCCAGTGAGCTGAGCAGCACAACCGGCACCAACATCAGCACCGCGAACGGCAGCGACCAGCTGTTATATAGCGCCGCGAGGATCAAGAGCGCGAGCACGACGGCCAGCGGAAACACAAGCATCGCCGTGTTCCCGGACTTGATCTGCTGATACGTGAGTTCCGTCCACTCCAAGCTAAAGCCCGGCGGCAAGTGTTCGCGCGCAAGTTGCTCCATCGCGGCAATTGCATCGCCTGAGCTCACGCCCGGTGCGGGTGCACCGGTGATGTCGGCAGCGGCGTAGCCGTTGTAACGCACCACTGGATCGGGGCCCGCGCCATTGCTGATCGTCAGCAGCGATCCTACTGGCACGATGTCGCCCGCAGCGTTGCGTGTGTGCAGCCGGGCGATGTCATTGGCGTCTTGACGAAACGCGGCATCCGCTTGCGCATACACTTGATAGTTGCGACCGGACATCGTGAAGTCGTTGACATACATCGAACCCAAGTAGATCTGCAACGTGTCGTTGAGGTTATCGAGAGGTACGTTGAGCAGCTTGGCCTTGGTGCGATCGATATCGACATTTATCTGCGGCACGTTCACTTGAAATCCCGAGAACAATCCCGCAACGCGCGGATCGGTGCCCGCTGCGCCGATGAGTTTTGCCGTTGCGCCCGCGAGTGCTTCGTACCCTTGACCGTTGCGATCTTGAATCTGCAACTTGAATCCGCCGACGTTGCCGAGGCCGGGCACCGGCGGGGGCGGGAAGATGCCAATGAAGGCTTCGGGCAAGGTGCCGGCAAGTCCATTCAATCGTTGCGCAATGGCGTTCGCCGACAACGCATCCGAGCCGCGTTTCTCGAACGGATCGAGCATGATGAACATCACTGCGGACGATGGATTGGTGACGAAGCCGTTGATGGAGAGTCCCGGAAATGTGGCGATGCTTTCCACGCCTTCTTCCGCCAACGCCATCGCGGTCATCTCTTTGGCAACGGCTTCGGTGCGCTCGAGCGATGCGCCGCTGGGTAATTGCACGATGCCGACTAAGTAGTGCTTGTCCTGCGCGGGCACGAACCCAGCGGGCGTGGCTTGGAAGCCGATACCGGTGAGCACCAACAATCCACCGTACAGCAACACAGTGATCGAGCCGAAGCGCAACACGCGGCCGACGCCGTTCACGTACTTGCCGGACATGCGTTCGAATAGACGATCGAACTTTGCAAAGAAGCGGCCGAGCACGCCGTTCGACTCTCCAGCGTGCGGCTTGAGCAACACCGCTGCCAGTGCGGGGGAGAGCGTGAGCGAGTTGATCGCCGACAGCACCGTCGAGATCGCAATCGTAAGCGCGAACTGACTGTAGAACTGGCCGGTGAGTCCGCTTAAGAACGCGGTAGGGATAAACACCGCCACTAGCACCGACGTGATCGCAATGATCGGTCCGGTGACTTCTTTCATCGCAGCATAGGCGGCTTCGCGCGGCGCAAGACCTTTGCGCAAATGACGCTCGACGTTTTCGACCACCACGATGGCGTCATCGACAACGATGCCGATCGATAGCACCAGTCCAAACAACGACAGCGTGTTGAGTGTGAAGCCGAACGCATGCATCACAGCGAACGTGCCGATCAACGATACCGGCACCGCCGCCAGCGGAATCAACGACGCGCGCCAGGTCTTCAAGAACAGAATCACAACGACGACCACAAGCAGAATGGCCTCGAATAATGTCTTAATGACATTGTCGATGGAGGCCTGTACGAAGATGGTCGGATCGTAGGCGATGCGATACTCGATGTCGGCTGGGAACTGCGCCTGCAGCTTTTCCATCGTCGCGCGCACACGGGCGGCGGTAGCGAGCGCACTCGCATCGGGGCTTTGAATAATTTGAATGCCTGCGGCGGGTTCGTTGTCGAGCAAGCTGCGCAGGCCGTAGCGATTCGCGCCGATCTCCACTCGCGCGACGTCTTTCAACCGCGTGATGGCGGTGTCGTCGTCGGCGCGCAGCACGATCTGCTCGAACTCTTCAGGCGAGCTCAATCGTCCGTTGGCGCGCAACGCCACTTGAAAATCGGCGCCACCTTCCGGCGGCTGACCAATCGTTCCCGCAGCCACCTGCACGTTTTGTTCGCGAATTGCCTGCACAGCATCCGATGCGGTGAGACCGCGCGCCGCCAAGCGATCGGGATCGAGCCACACTCGTAAGCTGTATTCGCCCGCACCCCACACGATGACATTGCCCACGCCTTCGAGCCGCGCCAGTTCGTCTTTGATCTGCAGTAGCGAGAAGTTGTAGAGCTGCAGAATGTCGTAGCTCTTCTTGGGACTGTGTACGTGCACGACCATCAACATGTCGGGCGCAGTCTTTTCGGTGACGACGCCAAGACGCTGCACATCGGCGGGCAATCGCGGTATGGCGCGCGCAACGCGATTTTGTACTTCGATCTGTGCAGTTTGCGGATCGACGTCTTGATCGAACGTGACGGTGATCGCCAGCGCGCCATCGCCGGACGAATGCGAAGTCATGTATTGCATGCCTTCCACACCGTTGATGGCTTGCTCCAGCGGCGCAGCCACGGTGTCCGCGATGGTCTCGGGATTCGCGCCGGGATACGTTGCACGCACCACCACTGTCGGTGGCGCTACTTGCGGATACTCCGCCAGCGGCAATTGGTTGAGCGCCAGCAATCCGCCGATCACGATCAGGATCGACAGCACGCCAGCGAAGATCGGTCGGTCGATAAAGAATTTTACGAATGACATGACACAGTCCCCCAAGGATGAAAAGAACTTAAGAACCGGCGCCGATGCGCGACGGCAACTTGGCGTTTGCGACGGTCGGCATTTCGGCGATCACCGGCGTGACTGCGGCGCCGGGACGCACGCGCATGAGTCCGTTGATAATCACGCGATCGGTCGGCGCCAAGCCGTTGACCACTTCATGCATGTCGCCATGTCGTCCGGCGAGCGCAACCGGTCGGTACTCGATGACGTTGGATTCACCCACCACGAGAACGAAGCGCTTGCCTTGATTGGTACCTACGGCCTTGTCGTCGATCAGCAATGCGTTTTGACGTTGGCCGAACACGAGTTCGGCTTCGCCCAACATTCCGGGCAGGAGCAAGCGATCGCGATTGTCGATGCGCGCATGAATGCGCACGGTGCCCGTGCCGGCCTTCACTTCGCTGTCGATGATCGACACCGGGCCTGAGATCGCTTGCGTCGAGCCTCGCGCTGCGAAGTTGACCGACCAGTTATGTGTCGATTGCGGCTTGAGTTGCGCAAAGGCTTGATCGTCGATGTCGAAGCGCACGAAGAGTTGATCCGTTGCGACCAACACGCCAAGTTCATCGGCCGGTGTGACGAGGTTGCCGCGCGTGATCTGCGAGCGACCGATGCGCCCGGAGAAGGGCGCGCGGATCGTGGCGTACTCCACATCGAGCTTGGCCTTTTGCACCGCCGCTTCGGCCGCGGCCACTTGCGCTTCGGTCACTGCCGCGCGCGAGGTGCGGCGCTCAAGCTCTTCTCCCGAAATCGCGATGCGCTCCTTCAACCGAGCTGCACGCTCAGCTTCATTACGCGCGAGCTGCGCTTCCGCTTGTGCGACGATGAGCGCCGCTTCGGCGTCGGCTAATCGCGCGCGATACACACGCGAGTCGATGCGAAAGAGCACATCGCCCTTCTTCGCATACGCGCCTTCTTTAAATTCGATGCTGTCGAGATATCCCGAGACCTGCGCACGCAATGCAACGCGATCAACGGCTTCGAGCACAGCCGGAAATTTGCGGCTGTCGGTGACAGATTGAACAACCGGTACGGCGACTTGTACCTCGGGAGCGGTAGCGGCGCTCGAATCAGGCGCAGCCTCCGTAGTGCATCCAGAGAGCGATATAACGGCAGTACCTAAGATGCCGGCGACAGCGACGGCGAGAATCGACTTGGACATGTTCATGGCGGAACTCCTATTTGTTCGGGTGGCGCCATGGTCCGGATTCCCATGATGGGAAGGTCAACACATAAAATAAAAAAAGCCGCGCCGGAGGTGCCGTGCGCGGCTGAGGATGGGGCATTGAGATCAATATCTAGAGGGTCTGCATTGCAAACCTCACCCACATCACTCCCAACGTGATCACGCCACTGGCATAGGTCACGAATCGCAGAGGGATATAGTTGAACGCTATATAGATGAAGGTATGCACGTAGCGCGTGCCCACGAACAACCAGGCCAACGCGATTTGAATGCTGTCCGCGACGCCGGTGATCAACATCAATCCAACGATGACATAGAACAACACCGGCGCTTCAAGTAAGTTCATGAATGCGCGAGTGGGCCGTTCCACCCATTCCTCTGGCGTATCGAGCGAATAGGTTTGAAAGTAACGCTCCGATGTCAGTCCGCTAATGAAGGCGAGGTTGCGATACACCACCATCAACAACCACGCCGCACCGGTGAGAGCGACCAACGCGATGATGGGTTGCAACAACACGGCTGCTTGCTCGGCGATCCGCACGGGAGTTGCCTCGCTATTCAACACTGTCGAGAGGATCGACAGGAAAACGGCGAGCACGGCACCGACGACCAGATACTTCGTCCCCAGTTGTCGCGATGCCGCGCTCATGGCAGCACCTTTATCGTGCCGACCATGCCCGCTTCAAAGTGGCCCGGCAACAAACACGCGAATTGAAATTCGCCAGCCTGAGTGAATTGCCAACCAATCTCACCGTTCGCGCCAGGCGATACGTGCGCCATATGCGGCTCGCTGTGCTGCATGTTTGGCATCAGTTTCATGTGCTCGGCGTGCTTGCGAATTTCCTCGCTCGTGCCCAACACGATCTCGTGCATCACCTTGCCTGAGTTGGTCGCAACGATGCGAACAATCTCGCCGCGCTTCACTACGAGTTCAGCGGGATGAAATCGCATGGCGTCGCTCATCTCGATACGCACAGTGCGCTGTGCTGTGCGCGGATCAGCCGCGCGACCGAACGCCGTTTCGCGAACGTTGGTGTAGTCGACTTTGGTTGCGTGGTGACCTTCGTGTGCCTGCGTATCGATGACTACCAGCGTCATCATCAGCGATGCTAAGACAGTAAAGCGATTCATAAGCGATCCTCCGTATGTGTCTCCGGATTTGGAGTGCGGGCAGGATCGGGTTTGACATCGTGGGAAAGTCAATCAACCAATGACTTGGAAATGCGGAGTCGACCCATTTCATCCTTAGGGTACTTACGTGCGTCGCCCAGGGTTGCCCAGTCGCAAAACGAAGTAAATGCCGCTGTGACTAACACCCTAGCCTGACTTTGTTAGCCGGGCGACTAACAAACATCACCTCAATCTGTTATTAATTATTGCGTAAAAAACTTTCCAACACGGAGCGTCGGTGGGACACCGGCGTTGAGGCTAGTAAGGCCATGGCACAACAAGCACAAGATTCAAATTCTCGAGCCCCTCTCCGACTCCTAACGCTTGATGGTGGTGGAGCAAAAGGGTTCTATACGCTCGGCGTTCTTAAAGAAATCGAGGCGATGATTGGTTGCCCGCTCCATGAGAAGTTCGGTCTCGTTTTCGGTACGAGCACCGGTGCGATTATCGCGTCTTTAATTGCGCTTGGACGAAGTGTTGATGAAATCCTTGACCTATACAAAGAACATGTTCCCGAAGTGATGCGCCATAAGACCAAGGGAGGCCGGACTGCCGCGCTTAGGTCACTCGCTAAGAGAGTATTCGGCGATGCAAAGTTTGAAGACGTAAAGACGGGAGTAGGAGTTGTTGCTGTTCGATGGCTAACTGAGCGGCCAATGATCTTTAAGGCGAGCGTCGCGCAGGCTTATGGACGCGCAGGAACCTTTACACCTGGCTTCGGCGTGAAAATCGCCGATGCGGTTCAAGCTTCTTGTTCGGCGTATCCGTTTTTCGAACGAACCGTTGTCATTACGTCGTTGAAGGAAGAAGTGGAGCTATTAGACGGCGGCTATTGTGCCAACAATCCCACGTTGTACGCGATAGCTGACGCTATACAGGCGCTGAAATATGATCGCTGCGATATTCGAGTCGTGAGTGTCGGTGTTGGCGTTTATCCAGAACCCAAGGCGAGTCTAACGACAAAGATATTGAAGCGTCTCGTATCTGTTCAGCTTCTCCAAAAGACGCTCGAAATCAATACGCAGTCAATGGACCAACTCCGGCATGTCCTTTTTGAAGATGTTCCGACTATTCGAATTAGCGATACGTACACGAGACCGGAGTTGGCTACGGACTTGCTGGAACACGATCTAAGGAAGTTGGACTTGCTCTTTCAACACGGCAGAGAATCGTTCGCTTCGCGCGAGGCATTACTTCGCGAATATCTACTCTAAGCAGCGGAACGCATATGGCTATTCCAGAAAATCAGCTCGTGACTTGGTCACATCAAGGGTCGATCACGCAGTCAAGCAGCACCTATAACTCAATTAAAAGCGTCTTGGAGGGTTCGACGACTCCATACGCAGGCAAACGGTTTCGGGTCTTTTTACAGGGTTCATATGGAAACGACACAAACATCTACGCGGAGAGCGATGTCGACATTGTGATTTGTTCTGACGAAGCCATGTACAACGATCTCGACAAACTATCAGCGGCAGAAAGGGAATCGTACAACCGTTCATTCGATGCCGTGA
>Ga0315910_10003573_pt1 | contig 13208 bp, 9 predicted proteins | sample EdamamesoilMG_FD_204470 | JGI IMG/M metagenome (GOLD analysis project Ga0315910, IMG submission 204470) | Garden soil microbial communities collected in Santa Monica, California, United States - Edamame soil | ecosystem: Environmental > Terrestrial > Soil > Garden | place: USA: California... | reverse complement strand
CGCCCTGTCCTGTCGTCGAATCCCGGTGCCGCACCTCCCGCCGCCGCAGTGGTGGCCGCGAGGTCCGGATGCGCGCGCTCGAGCGCCGCCAGTTCCTCCTTCAAGCGATCATACGCGGAGTCGCTGATCTCCGGCGCGGCCTTCTTGTAATAGAGCTCGTCGTGATGCGCGATCTGCGCCCGCAATTCGGCGATCCGCGCCGCCGGCTCGGCCGCATCGGCGGCGGAGACGGTCGGCACCACGCTCGCGAGCAGCAGGCTCGCACACGCAGACAGAGACAACCAGCGGCGATACAGCTTCGCCATGGGACCTCCAGCAGTTTTCGGAGTTGGGTTGAAGGGAAAACGCGCGACGTTCGGCATCACGCGTCGACCGAGACAACGGCCGAATCGGTCGACCGTGTCAACTCCCGCCGCACGTGTCTGGGCCGACCGGCCCACGATCCATGGTCATCCCTGGGATGACCACCATCGAGCCCGGCCCGCCCACCGTAGGCCGTCCGCTCGCGGACGCCATTCGCACACGCACCTTGGGTGCCCACGCCCTCCGCCCACACATCGGCACCGAAAGGTGGACGCGCCTGTCCCCAGGCGCGTTGTCCGGGCGCCGCGCCGCGATCCGGATGCGCAGGACGCCCGATACGGAATGGCCGTGGGACACGGCCGACCACCTCGGACAGCATGTGTCCCCTCGGAATGCATGCGTCCCTTCGGACTGCATGCGTCCGTCTCGGCCAGCGCCGTCGCCGGACGCCTCTACGTCTCCCGCAGCGCCGACGCGATCGGCAGGCGCGCCGCGCGCACCGCCGGGAAGAGCCCGCCGACCAGCCCGATGAAGACCGCGATGATCGCCGCCTGCACGAGCAGCTCCGGCGTCACGCGAAAGGCAAACGCCACCTGGCTGAAGGTCTGCCAGTTCATCGTCGCCGCGCCGAAGCCATCGAAGGCCAGGTAGGCGGCCACACCGCCGACCACGCCGCCGAGCAGCGCGAGAGCGAGCGACTCGACGAGGATCGATATCACCACCGGGCCCGGGCCGAAGCCGAGCGCGCGCAGCGTTGCGATCTCGCGCACCCGCGCGGCCACGGCGCCATACATCGTGTTGAGCGCACCGAAGACCGCGCCCAGGCTCATGAGAAACGCGATCACATAGCCGATCGTCGTGATGTATCCGTTCAACACCGTCGACTGCTCGGCGAAGAACTCGCCCTCGCGCACGACCTTGACATTGAGCTGCGGATTGGTCGTGAGCGCGTCCTTGGCGACCTGAAACTGTTCGGCCGAGGACAGGCGCACGCGCACGGATTGATAGGTGTTGCCGCGCTGATACGCGCCCTGGAGCACACTCGCATCGGTCCACATCTCCGACTCGGCCGCGCCGCCGCTCGCGGTGAACAGGCCCACGACGGCCCACTCGGTGTTGCCGAGCTTGATCGTCGAGCCCACGTCGAGCCCGGCGAATTCGCGCGCCGCCTGCGCGCCCGCGATCACCTCGTTGCGCCCGCGCTCGAACATGCGGCCGGCGACGATCTGCACGTTGCCACGCACCTCGCCGGCCGCCGGACCCACGCCGCGGAACGGCACGTTGGCATCGGTGCCGGTCGAGCGCTTCGGGATGTTGATGATGACAAACAGCTCGGGCGACGCGAGGGCCGTGCCGTCGGCCGCGCGCGCGAGCCCGGGCGCGTCGGCGATGAGTTTCACCTCCGGGCCGCCGATGCCGCTGCTCAACTCGCCGTCCGCGCCCGCGCGCAGGACCAGGACGATGTCGTCGCGGCCGGTCGAGCCCATGACCGCGCTGAAGCCGGCGCCGATCGAGAGCACGCCGACAAAAACCATGGCCACACCGCCGATGCCGATGACCGTCGCCGCCGCCGCGCCCTTGCGCTGCGAGATCGTGCGCAGCGCGAACCACGTGACTGATAGTACCTGGATGAGCCAGTTCATGGATACGCCTCCCGAGTTCTCAACCTCCGCGGCGCAGCGCCTCCGCGACGCGCAACCGCATGGCCTGCACGGCGGGCAGCACGCCCGCGATCACCCCGAGCGCGACGATCAACACCACACCCACGATGGCGTGCGGCGTCGGGATGTAGAACACGGGAAACATCGCGGGCACCGGGCTGCCGCCCGAGGTTGCGAGCAGGGCGAGGCCGAGGCCGATCGCGCCGCCGACGCAGGCGATGAGCATCGACTCACCCAACACCACCGCGAGCACGAGCCCGTTGGTGAAACCCATCGCCTTGAGCACGCCGATCTCCTCCACGCGCTCGCGCACCGACTGCGCCATGGTGTTGCCTGCGACGAGCAGGATTGTGAAGAAGACCGCGCCGAGGATCGCAGTGACGATCGTGCCGATGTCGCCCACCTGCGAGGCGAAGCCCTGCATGAATGCACCTTCCGGTTCGGTCTTGGTCTCGGCCGGCGAGTTCGCGAATTCCTCGTCGATCGCCGCCACGATCGCCGCCGCGCGCTGCGGGTCGTCCACGCGGATCTGGAACCATCCGGTCTGGCCGGTGCCGTAGACGCGGCCCTCATCGAAGGCGTCGAAACGAAAATACATCGCCGAGGTGTCGGCCACCTTCTTCGTGCCCTCGAAGATGCCGACGATGTCGAACTCCCACGCGCCGCCCGACTTCGACGGCCAGATCGGCGCGTTGAGCGGGATGCGGTCGCCGATCTTCCAGCCGAAGCGGTTGGCCGTGGTCACGCCGACGATCGCGCCCGTGCGCGTGCGTTGCCACGCCTCCTTCTGGTCGGCGGGCATGGTAAACTCCGGGTTCATCTCCCAGAACGTCTCCGGCTCGACCGCCATGTTCGGGAAAAAGTTCTTCGGGTCCTGATAAATCCCGCCGAACCACGACTGATGGGTCACGAGGTTCACCCCGGGGATGCGCGCGATGCGCGCCTGATAGGAGACCGGGAGCGGCTGGATGATCGAGACGCGGTGCCGCGTGACGAGGCGGTTCGCATCGGCGAACTCCACGCCGCCGACGAGCGCGAGTTTGACCGCGCCGAGGATGCCATAGAGCAGGAACGCGACGAAGATCGATCCGATCGTAAGGATCGTGCGCAGCTTCTTGCGCGTGAGATTGCGCCAGACGAGATGGAGGAATTTCATTCCGGCGCCTCCGCGAAGAGCTGGCCCTTGTTGAGGTAGACCGTGCGGCTCGCACGGTGCGAGGCGTGCGGGTCGTGCGTGACCATGATGATGGTCTTGCCCTGCTCGCGGTTGAGCGCCTGGAGGAGCGAGAGGATTTCGTCGCCGGTCTTGCGGTCGAGGTCGCCGGTCGGCTCGTCGCAGAGCAGGATCGTCGGGTCGGTCACGATCGCGCGCGCGATGCCCACGCGCTGCTGCTCGCCGCCGGAGAGCGTGCGCGGGTAGGCCTTCGTGCGGTGCGTGAGGCCGACGACCCGGAGCGCCGTCTCCACATGCTGGCGACGCTCGGCCTTGGAGAGGTGCGTGAGCAGGAGCGGCAGCTCGACGTTGCTCTCGGCCGTGAGCACCGGCAGCAGGTTGTAGAACTGGAAGACGAAGCCGATGTGCCGTGCGCGCCAGCCGGCGAGTTGGCGGTCGCTCATCTGGTCGACGCGGTCACCCCCGATCGCGACCGTGCCGCGCGTGGCGCGGTCGAGCCCGCCGATGAGGTTGAGCAGCGTCGACTTGCCCGAGCCCGACGGGCCCATCAGGGCGAGGAACTCGCCGGCCTTCACCTCCAGGTTCAGGCCCGACAAAACGTGGATCTCCTCGGAGCCACGGCGGAAGGTCTTGTCCACGCCCTCGATGTGCACGAGGACGCCGTTGCGGGGTGCAGTGCTCATGAAAATTTTCCCGACAGGGGGTTAACCGCGGATGGACACGGAGGCACACGGATCCGGAAGGAGAATCCGGAGACTCCGCGGGCCGCGTTGAGTGCAGACCGAGCATGGGGATGCCGGCTTCGCTGAAGTCTGGCCGTCATCCGTGTCCATCTGTGTTCATCCGTGGTTTCAATTCAGTGCGTTCGCCTCGGACACACGGACGCCGTCCGTGAGCGAGTCGGGGCCCTGGGTGACGACGCGTTCGCCGCCGGCGAGGCCGGCCGCGATCGTGGTTTCATCGCCGGTGCGCAGGCCCACGGTGACGGCCCGGCGTTCCACCCGGCCGTCGCGCACGATCCAGACAATGTCGCGGTCGCCCGCGCGGCGCACGGCCGAGGACGGAACCAGGATCGTGGCGCGGGGCGTGGCCGGCGTCGACGCCGCGGCCGTGGCCGGAGCCTCGGCCTCCTGAAACGCGACCTTCAGTCCCATGTCCGGCAGGATGCGCGGATCGAGCGCCTCGAAGCCCACGCGCACGCGCACCGTCGCCTTCTGGCGATCGGCCGCGGGGATGATCGCGATGACCTTCGCCGCGATGCGCCAGTCCGGATACGCGTCGAGCGTGACCTGCACCGGCTGGCCGGGGGACACGCGGTTGATGTAGGCCTCGTTCACGTCGACCTCGACCTCGAGCGACGCCATGTCGACGAGCGTGCAGATGCCGGTCCGCGTGAAGCCGCCGCCCGCGGAGATCGGCGAGATCATCTCGCCCTGCTGCGCGTTTTTCGAGGTCACCACGCCGGCGAAGGGCGCGCGGATGATCGTGTCGTCGATCTGCTGCCGCCAGGTCGCGACCTGCTGCTCGGCCACCGCGATCTCGGCGCGCTGGCGCACGAGGCGGGCGCGCAGGGCGGCGACCTCGGCGGTCGCGCGATCAAAGTCGGACACGCTCACCACCTTCGCGTCGGCGAGCGCGCGCGACCGCTCGAGGTTTTTCTCCGCGAGCGCGAGATTCGCCTCCGTCTCCCCGAGCGATTGTTTCGCCGCCTCGACCTGCGCCTCGGCGAGGCGGAGGTTGACCGCGACGTTGGACGAGTCGAGATGGGCGAGCACCTGCCCCTCGTCGACCTTCATGCCCTCCTCGACGAGCACATCGACGACGCGGCCCGTGACCTTCGACGACACCGTCGCGGCGCGGCGCGCGGTGACGTAGCCGGAGGCATTGAGCAGCGTGCGCGCTCCACCGCCTGCCGCACTGGCCGTGACTGCGCGCACCGGCGCCGTCTCGACGACGATCGCCTTCGGCCGCATGAACCACCAGATCGCCGCGCCGACGAGCGCGAGCGCCACGAGCGCGCCAAGAATCATCGGTCCGCGGGACCCGCCGGTCGAAGCCGGTCGGTGAATCTTCAGCGCATCAAGGGAATGCTTGTCCGGAGCCATGAGAAAGGGGCCAGCAGCGCAGGGGGCGGGGCCACGCGCCCGACGAGATGGACGGTTTGCCCGGCGCGATCAATCCCCTTCAGCAGAAGGGGTCACGTCTTGACTCTTGACAACGCCCCCCCGCCTCAACCTCCCGTAGCTCGCAGGAGTTTCTCGACGCCCCGGCGCCCCTTAGGATCGAGCATCAGCCGCCGCACGAACTGACTCGCCGAGGCCGGTTGGCCCATCTCCAGGCGCTGCGCGAGCCAGCCGTTGGAGACGGACGTCGTCAGCTTCAGCGCGGCGGCCAGCAACACCTTTTCCGGTGATGACCGGGCCGCACCCAACCGCTCGAGGTCGATCCGGCCCGCCCGCGCCAGGGCCTTGAGCCGCTCCTCCCAGATCGCCTGCCGCTCGTCCGCGACCGCCGCCGGCTCCAGCCCCTCAAAGCGCGCGCGCTCGAGATCCGCCCCGCGCCGCCGCGCGTCCTCGCGCACGTCGCGCCGGAAGCCGGCACTTCCGATGCACCATCCGCGGCTCATCTTCGCCGCCACCAGTTCCCTGCCGGCCAGCTCATCGGTCGCGAGAAACTCCAGGTAGCGCACGTAGCGTTGCCAGCCATGTCGGTCGTCCGGCAGTGCTCCCGACTCCATCAACACCGTCACCGGATCGAGCCACGCCGGGCGCTGTTTCCCGACAAACTTCGGCAGGCTGCTTCTCTGGAAATCGAGCACGGCCGACGCCGCGACCACACCCGCCCGCACCGGGTTCAGGTGGATGTAATGGCACACCTGGCCAAACGCCGATCCCGGTTCCACGACCAGCGCCTTGTAGCGGCCTTGGAACGGACGCCCGGCCTCGCCGTGAAACCGGTTGAAGCGCGTGGCAAACGTGCCCTGCAGCCACTTCATCCCGTCGCTGAGATTCGGCTCGGTCAACTCCACCGCCAGGTGGAAATGATTGCGCATGATCACATACGCATGCACGCGCCAGCCGAACCGCTCGCAGGCCTGCCCCAGCGCCGCCTCGAAACTCCCCGCCGCGCCATCCTCCGCGAACAGATCGCGCCGGTAGTTCCCGCGGTTGATCACATGGTAACACGCTCCCGCATATTCAAGCCGCAGCGCCCTCGCCATGCGCCGGGATCTCAACCCGCGCCGGGATTCTTGTCAAGAGTCAAGACGTGACCCCTTCGACTCTTCCTGACCCCTTCGACTCTTCCTTCGGCTGACCCCTTCGGCTGACCCTGTTCAAGACGGCAGCCACATCGGCGGCGCTAAACACCGGCGCCCCCGACGTGCCGCTGGTACTTTGCTCAGCGAGGACTACGCTGTTTGCGGCAACTATTCACCCCAAGCTCGCTGAAACAGCTCCTTCACAAAGGCATCCTGAATCGAAGCCGGCTTCCAACCTTCCGGTATCTTCACCTCTCGGCAGACATCTATCACCCGGTTGACCTTCTGCTCATAGTCAAACGCCTGACCTGACGTTAGCACTTCGCTGCTCCAGTCCGCCAACATCACCAACCACTGCTCGCTACCAATTCGCCAGCTCCAGCCAAACGGGAACTGTGCATTGAAGGTCCGAACAAATGTATCCATCATCGCGGCACGAACATTTCCCTTTCTCCGCGCTTCAGCGAAAAAGGCGTGGAGCAGGATGATCGGCGCAATGCCTGACAGTCGCGTCGCCAATTCACGAAGGGTGATGCCAGGATTGTGGTCGAAATAATCAGCGACCGTGTCGAATCCAGCTTTCGAAACCTCCGCTTGAACGTCGAGATTCATTAAGGGGCCCTCGAATAGCGATGACGCTGCAAATGCCCTAAGCCGAACCGTTCTTGAACCTGTTGACCAATGGCCAACACCTCGTCTCTGGCCAACTTGCGCCTGAGTAGCTCTTCCCTCTGGGCAATGCGGGTCATGATCTGCTGGTCCCACCACCCCGCTGGTATCTCTAGCGCCTTGCGTCCAGCGTGAAGCACTTGGTGTGTGAGGTCATCGACATCAATGACGTAATCGTGCACGTCGATGCCACGCTTTCGAAAGAATTTTGCTCGGTGTTTCGCAAAGACGTGGTGTTCGACCACGGCAGGTGCGCCTGTGACAATCCTTGAGCGTCCGCTGATCTCAACGAGTTCGTCACCAACGCCACGTCCATAGTTATCGAACATTTCCTCGATCTCCCGCGTCAATGCTCGAGTTGAATTCTCTGGGACCTTAGCCGCCTGTTGCGGTTTCGGGAAGAGTGCGCCTGCATTTCGAGATGCCAGACGCAGGCGACCGTCGCCGCTCGGACCGAACGGCAGCTGTGCGGCAGCTCGGCGGGCTTGATCCAAAGTCCGCGCAGCGCCGGCCGCATTCGCTTCCGCCACCCGACCCGCCCAATGTCCCGCCGTACGGGCGGTATCCATGCCTGCCTCGATGCCGCGGGCTCAGCAGAAGGGGTCACGTCTTGACTCTTGACAACACCCTCGCCTCAGCCTCCAGAGGCTCGCAAAAGTATCTCGAAGCCACTGAGCCCGAGTGGGGCGAGCATCAGCCGCCGCACGAAGTCTCTTACCGAGGCAAGTTGGCCGATCCCTCGGCCTCGCGGGAGCCAACCGCTGGAGACCTACGTCGTCGGTTCCTTCGCAGCCTCCATGAACCGGATGCCCCATTCGGGCCGAAATTCTTGTCAAGAGTCAAGACGTGACCCCTTCGGCTTGCCTCCTTCGGCTTGCCCAAGACGTGACCCCTTCGGCTTGCCCGACCCCTTCGGCTTGCCCACCGGTCTGACTCGGCGGGCGCCGACGTGACGAAGCGCAACGAAGTGAAGCGAAGGAACGACGGCGACGGCGCGGGTCTACAGGAGCGCTGCCGTCCGCGCGGGCCACTGCACCGCGCAGGCCGCCGCCGGTGGGGTTACTGGTTACCGGACGGAGCGACGTTGCCAGGAGCGAAGGAGGAAGCAGACGGCGTGACAGCCCAGAGGCTCGGCGGCGGGCTGGCGCGACGTGTGCCGCTTGGATCATTGGCTCAGTCAAAGGCTCCCGGACGCAAGCTTGACGACAAACTCTGCAAAACTCTCTGCGACCAATTTCCCGTCATATCCCGGCCCGTAGGCAACTACCCGACAATCATCCGCTCCATCCGCACTGATGTAGTAGGTCAAGTCGACTCCATCACCCGATATCGGCAGCAGTGTTCCAGGAAGGCGTCTGCCAACGATACGCCTCGTTTGCAGTGTCTCTGCTACAATGTCGCTCCACATCGGCGGTTCATCTTCGTTGGACTCAAACAAACCAGCAATCTCGAAGCCCTCGCCCATCACGGCCCCGTAACGCGCCAGAAACGCACGATACGTCTTCGGGAAGGCGACTCCGAGTTCAGCCTCGGCTTCCGCGATTGCCTGATCAGACGCCGGGCCGGCCGATGTCGACTCGCTCAGCACATGCTCATATTGTTCGCTGTAGCTCATGAGTTCTACCGTCCGAGTTGTCGGAGAAGATCGTCGGACACCTGGCCGGAACTAATAAGCTCTTCCAACCGCTGTTGCCAATAAGTCTCTGCCAGATCAGCCTGCCTGATCGGACCGCCAGGCCCCGGTATATGAAGCGGCCCACCCGTGATCGGGTCATACTTGTTGTGGCTCCGTAGCACCTCGATCAACTTCCCGTCTTCACGCCCGACGTGGTGCAGATTCAATCTCTCCCATTTTCCGGCAGCATTTTTGACAAACGGGCTGTTTCCACCCCGCATGCGTCTCAGGTTCTGGATGCTGATGGGGATATCGGAGCGTTGGATTACAATGTTCCCACGGTGCCTCGTGGCACGATTGAAAACAGAACCTTCACGGAAGCTTGCCCGAGCGTTGTCGAGGAACGCTCGTTCCGTCGCGTTCCTTCCAACGACGCCCCCGAATTGCCCTGCGTTCTCTGCGGCTCTGGCTCGCCGGACACCACCGACTATGCCTTCCGCGAGATTTCCGATCTCGGAGCCCAGGCTCAGGAACAGATCCCCGGAGGCTCGAGACAACTGAGCACGCCGGGCGGCAGCATAAGAGTGTCCAAATCCAACAGCAAATTCGCGTCCGTAATCCAGTGAGCCGTGGGAAATGCGCCCCATCCAATGTCCGGACGTTTGCGCCAACTGAATCCCAGACCGGAAGGCATGGGTTGCGACTTCACGACTCATCGTGCCCGCCGTGCGAACGCCTTGCCTGATTCCGCCTTGGACCGCATTCAGGGCGCTGCTGAAGCCCGAACCGCCTGCGGCCGACAGGCCGACGTCGAGAACGCCCCAAGCACGGCTCCATCCGGTCACGTCTTCACCGGAAACCATGTCATATCCCGACATGGTGTACATCCCCTGGACACCCGGGACGCTCGCCAGGACGGCACCCCACGCCGCCAAACCCACACTGGCACCGCCGTCTCGTGCATTGTGGTAGAACTCATACCCAGCAACGCCAGGCACCATGTTCGCCCAGACCGTCGCGACCCGCATCGCGTCATTGGATCGAGCGGCATCAGCCCACTCATAGAACATCTGCATCTGGCCCCACTCGCGTGTGCTGCCCACCTGCGCGGCCGTGAAGTGGTCGCCGGCGCCTTCGGGGTAGGCGCCGATCCACTGGCGCACGCCGCCGTCGGCCAGGCGGAGGCTGATCAGGGCCGGGATCGAGACGCCGTTGGGGTGGCTGGCGTAGCGGCGGCCGCTCAGGGTGCGCGTGAAGGCAGCTTGCACCTCCAGGCGCGGCGCCATGGCCGAGCGAAACGCCGCCTGCAGGATCGCGTCGTGGTAGATGACGTCGGACCAGCGGTTCTCCAGACGGATGTTCTTTCCGTAGCGCGAGTCCGTGCTGTAGCGCGAGCCGGTGTTGAGCCTGGGCCAGAGGTGGCGTGTGGCACTCCAGGCGCTCTCCACCAACCGCTCGACCGGGCTCTGGCGGAACCGCGCCCCGCTCTTGAAGTGGAAGAACGTATCGCCATCGGCGCCCTTGCCGATCTTGCCTCCCTTGAGCCCGAACGCGCCCGCCTCCTGCTCGAGACTGCCCAGGAGCGCGCCCTGCGGCGTGGCCTGAAGCGAGAGCAGCCGCTCGCGGTTGACCACGGTGGGCATGATGCCCATGCGGGCCTTCATCGGGTCGACCAGCCAGTCATCCAGCGCGAGTGTGCGCTCGGAGGGCCCGATGCTCGCCAGCGCGCCCAGGTACTGGTCGTATTGATTCAGAAGATACATGGCCTCCGCGATCGAGGTCGCGAAGCGGCCCTCCGGGTCGTGCAGGTTGACCGGATCGGCTTCGGCGTAGACGTAGCGATTGTGGGAGCCCGGCTGACCCACGAACCCGTCGAAGCTGTCCATCTGCTGGAAACGGCCCAGACGCGGATCGTACTCACGCGCCCTCAGGTGATAGAGCCCGGTCTCGGCATCGAAGCGCTCGCCCTGGAAGAGGTAGGGATTCTCGGTCGCGCCGGTGCGTTCGATCAGGTTGCCGAATGCGTCGTAGGTGTAGCGGTCGGTGATCGCACCGTCCGTTCCCGTAAGGTAACGCACATTGCCCTGGGTGTCGTAGCCGTAGAAGGCCCCTTGGAAACCCAGGCTGTAGCCGAGCAGATCCGCGCCGGCCTCACCTCCAATCGACCCTCCATCCAGACCGCCGGCCACCTGCCCGGGGGAAAATCGACCGGCACCCCACTCGACCGTGGCACCATCCGATCGGTGCGCGAGGCTGCGGCGCCCGCCTGCGGCGATCCCCTCGACACCGGCCAAGCCGGCGACCGGTGTCGGCGCCTGCACCTGTCCGACGCCGCCGGTACCGAGCTGGCCGTGGCGATTGTCTCCCCACGCGCGCACCGTGCCGTCCGCCATGAGCGCGAGTGAGTGTCGAGATCCCGCCGCAAGTTGGACCGCGCCGGCGGCGAGCGTGATCTCGAGCGGAGCCGCCACCGTGGCGGTAGAACCGTTGCCCACCTGGCCGAAGGCGTTGCCACCCCAGGCCCACACCGTGCCTGCGTCGGTGCGGACCAGATTGTGGAAGCCGCCCGCCACGATGTGCTCGACCGATCCGACACCCGGCACGCCGGCCGGCGCGGCGCGGAACGTGCCCAGGGCGCCCGTGCCGAGCTGACCGTGCGTGTTATCGCCCCAGGTAATCAGGGTACCTCCGACACCGAGAGCGATGGAATGGACCTGACCCGCAGCGATCTCGGTCGCAGTCACTCTAGGAACTGGATACGGCTCGGGTCGGTCCGTCGTGGTGCCGTCGCCGAGCTGGCCCCGGTCGTTGGCGCCCCAGGCGTAGACCGTGCCGTCGAAAGCCAGGGCGAGCGTGTGATCCAGATGCGTGGCGATCGCGACGATGTCGTCGAGGCCGGCGACCTGCACGGGCGCACCCGCCGGGTCCGTGGAGCCGACGCCGAGCTGACCGCGCGAATTGGCTCCCCAGGTCCAGACCGTGCCGTCGGCCCCGAGAGCGACGCTGTGCCCGCGCCCGGCCGCGACGAACGCGACCGGGGGCAGCCCGGCCACCTGGACCGGTGAACCCGCGCTGCCGCCCGTCGATCCCGTGCCGAGCTGTCCCTGGCTGTTGTCGCCCCACGCCCAGACGGCGCCGTTGGCGTCCACCGCGAGTCCATGCCGGCCGCCGGTGATACTGCTCTCGGCAAAGGCCTGTTGCCCAAGGCGCTGCTCGCCGAGAACAAACGAGCGGGTGAGCGACGCGTCGCGCACCTCGCTCACGACCTGATCGATGCCGGTCGGGTTGAGTTCGGAGACGAGGAAGTAGGTCGTGTCCCAACGGCCCGTGCTCGCGTTGAAGATCCTGCGCCCGACCCTCGTGCCATCGCCGTCAAAGACAAACTCCACGATCGGCTCAGGCGGCTCGAGAGCCGGGGCCCGCCGCGTGAGCAGATCCCGGAAGTCATAGGCAAACGTCCCGGCCGGCGCCGAGGGATGGGCCTCCACAAGATTGCCGACCAAGTCGAAGGCTCCATCGGAAAGGCGTCCACGTGCGTCATAGCCGAAACTCTGCGCGCCAGATCCCCCCAATGTGCCCGCACGGGCCAGGCGATTGCCTTCAGCGTCGAGCGTATAGACGAGCGAGCCGGTCGGACCGGACCCACTGGCGGATTCGGTCGTGAGCCGTCCTGCATCGTCGTAGGAGAACGAAGCGGATCGATCCGGCTGGCCAAAACCCGTCCGTCCACTTGAGAGCACCCGGCCCCCGGGCGCGCGCGACACGGAGTAAGAACCGCTGGTCGCACCCGTGCTCCCGGACTCGGTGAGGAAGCCGTTGGCATCGTGCGCCCGCGACTCGACCACGCCGTTCGGATGCTGGATGCCGAGGATCCGGCCGGCAGCGTCGCGGTCGTAACTCGTCGTCAGTCCCGATCCTGCTGATCCGCCGGTGACCTGAACGGCACTGAGCCGATTTTCCGCGTCGTAACTGTAGGCCTGCAAGAGCCCGCCGACGTGGTCCGTGCGCAGGGTGGTGAGGTTGCCGACCGCATCGTAGGTGTAGTCGACCCGGCCTGCATACGAGGTCGCCTTCGAGGTGAGACGCTGGCGCGCGTCGTAGGTGTAGGTCGTGGTGCCGACGCCATCGACCATGCGGGTGCGCAGCCCTCGGGCATCGTGCTCGAAGGTGATCGGGCTGTCACCCGAATCGGCAGGGGGCGCGATCGACACCAACCTGCCGAGGCGATCGTAGTCGTAGCGGGTGAACCGGCCGGCCGCGTCGGTGCGGCCCACCACCAGATCACGTGGATCGTAGGCGAGCTGTTCATGGTCAGAGCTCTCGCCGGGCAGTCGGGTCGACACACGCCGGTCGACTCGATCGAACCCGAACGATGTGACGCGATCGAGCGTGTCGAGGATTCCCGTGAGGTTTCCATTGGCGTCGTAGGTGTAGGAAGCCGTGATCGCCGCGGTGCCCGACGAGCCTCCGCTCGCGTCGATCGCCGTGCTGGCCCGGGTCATGCGGTTGAGCGCGTCGTACTGGTAG
>Ga0315910_10003572_pt1 | contig 13213 bp, 8 predicted proteins | sample EdamamesoilMG_FD_204470 | JGI IMG/M metagenome (GOLD analysis project Ga0315910, IMG submission 204470) | Garden soil microbial communities collected in Santa Monica, California, United States - Edamame soil | ecosystem: Environmental > Terrestrial > Soil > Garden | place: USA: California... | reverse complement strand
GAAGCCTGGTGTGGTCGCTCGCGTACGGTAAGGTGCGCTGGCTCGGAGGCGCGATCGGACGCTTCGACTTCTACTTGGCGCTCGGCGCAGGGGCGTCGATTGAACCGGGTGATCGCGGGGTCACCGGGTCCGGCGGTTTTGGTTTCAAGTTTTATCTCACGGAATGGCTCGCCTTCCGCCTCGACGTTCGTGACTACGTGCGCCAGATGAATCGCCAGCAGCTCGGAGTCGACCGCATCGTGAACGACATCGCCGCCATGGGTGGCCTGAGTGTTTTCATCCCCTTCAGCAACTAGCTGACCGGGTCACGAGGGGACGCGATTTCCGGGCTCTGCGGCAGGTGGCTCGTGTTAGACTCGCTCTGGGTAGTCATGACTAAGTCGAAGCGTTTGTTGTGCTCCGCTCTGATTGTGCTGACGACCGTGGTGGCGGCCCAAGCTCAGAACGGCAAGAAGCCAGCGGCCGAAGCCAGCAAGAAGCCGGCAGCCGAAGCCAGCAAGAAGCCAGCCACCGAAGCGGGGAAGAAGCCAGCGACGGAAACCGGCAAGAAGGCAGCCCCCGGCGCATCCGAGACGGAGCCCGAGCGAGAAGCCGCGGCACCCGAGGGTGAACCCACGGGTGATGACGCTGCAGCGGCCAGCGGCGACGATCTAGGACCTCCGCCACCAGCGACCGCGGAGCAAGACGAAAAGACGCGGCCTTCGCCGTTGACCCCGGCGCCCGACGAGTTCCCCAAAGGGAACTTGAAACCACCACCCGCGGAGTACGATCTACTCTTGAGCGACATCGCCGCGCTGCGGAGCCGAGTAGCGGCGCTGACGACCACGTTGTTCAAGAGCAAGCTGCGCATCATCGTTGAAACAGAGGGTGACGACGCGCGCATCACCAGTTTCGTGGTGACTCTCGACGAGGGCGTGGTGTTCAGCGTCCCCGAACGCTTCGTGGCTGACGACGAGAAGGTCGTCTACGAGCACGCGGTGGCGCCGGGTCATCACGTGATTGGCGTCGAGATCGAGCGAGAAGACGCGCGCGGTCAGCAGTACAAGACTTGGCAGACCTCCAGGTTCTCGGTCCTCGTGCCCGATAGTCAGCTACTCGAGACGCACATGGTCGTGGCGGACGATTCGGACATGGCCGAAGATTTTCCCGAGGATGAGGACGGCGAGTACGACCTCGGGGTGCATTTACGCGCTCGTGTCACAGAGCCATGAAACGCGGCGTCGCCTACTGGGTGCTCGGGTACCTGTGCTTTTGTGGCGTTGCCCAAGCGCAAGCACCGCGGGAGGCACCTGCCTCCAAAACCCCCGGGTCGGCTGAGGCGGGGACGGCGCCCAGCGAAGCGGCTGCGCCAGACACCGCGCCCCCCGCCACGCCGGCACCCGCCACGGCGGCACCCGCCACGCCACCCGATTCCTTGCCGCCCGATACCAAGGCCGAGGCCATGCAGGCCTATCAGAAGGCGTTGGAGCAGAAGCAGCTGTCGGCGTCGATCCCGCTGAGTCGCGCGCGGCTCCAAGAAGAACTGAAGGCGATCGAAGCCAAGCTCGTCGAAGGGCGCCACGACGAAGCGATCGGTGATCTGGTATACATCGTGGAGTCACCGCGCTTCGGCGCGTTCAAAGAATCGGACGAGGGGCGGGCGGCTCGCTATCTGTTGGGCGATTCGCTAGGTCGGATGGGCGCCACGCAGTTGGCGCGAGGCTATCTGGTCCCGTTGCTTGCGGGCGACCCCAACGGAACCTGGGCCAGACGCGCCGCGCGCAGCCTGGTAGATTTGGGCTTGAACAGCGACAAGCCTCAGGTGTTGGTCGAGGATCTGCAAAAGGTGCCCGCGAGCGCGCCGGAGGAGCTGCGAGGCGATATCGCCTACTTGACGGGCCGCATGAAAGAACGCGAGCAGAAGACGGACGAAGCCATCGCTGAGTTCGCCAAGGTCACGGAGCGTTCGCGGTTCTGGGCGCAAGCCACCTATTACTCGGGTTTGCTCGAGGTGGAGCGGGGCAATCTCAAACGCGGCGAGCAGCTCTTCTGCAAGGTTGCGGATCCCAAGCTGACTCCGCGCCAGGCGCCGCTGTTCGGGGGGGGCGACTTCTTTCGTGTGCGAGACCTGGCGCGCCTCGGGCTGGGCCGTGTAGCGCACGAGCAGTACCGTTTCGACGATGCCCAGTACTACTACTACCTCGTACCGCGCGATTCACCGCACCTACCCGAAGCGTTGTACGAGACCGCGACAACGCGCTACGAGGCGAAGGATTACGACGGCGCCCGTGAGTACATGGACGAACTCAAGTCACTGCAGGTCTCGCATCCGTATCAGGACGAAGCCTGGCTGCTCGATGCGTACATCGATTTGGCCACCTGTCACTTTCCAGACGCCGACGCGAAGCTCGCGGAGTTTCTGAAGCGCTACGAACCCGTGCGCAACGCCGCGCGGCGGCTGGTGAGGGACGAGAGCGCGATGCAAAAGCTGGTCGAGGCGGTGCGACTGGGGGGCGATCCAGCGGTGGCTGGCATCGGATCGAGTCCCAGCACCGCGCGTGCCCTCGGGGCGCTCTTGCGGGTCGATGCACGCTACAACCGGGCGACTTTGCGCTTGGCGCGGCTCGATCACCAGATGCGCGGCCTGCTCATGGCCATGGGTGACCTGGACGAGGCCCAGCGGCGACTCGCCAAGCCCGATGAGGTCCGGCCGCAAGCGGCGGGCCCGCTCGGCCAGAGTGACTACGACAAGGTGCGGCGCATCGAAGCGCAGCTGAGCGAGGTCAAGCGCTTGATCAGCGACGTCAAGCGCGCTGGCGGTGGAGCGGCAGAGCTCAAGGAGCTCGAGAAGCAAGCAGAGGCTTTGACCGTGCGCGTGAAGGCAGCCAAGGCGAGCGTGACCGCGGGTATGGGCGCGGGCGGCGCGGAGGGCAAGGACCTCGGCGGGTTGATCGCCGAAGATCGTGCGCGGGCGAGCCAGCTCTACGAAAGCTCGGGCGAGCTACGGGTCAAAGTCGAAGCCGAACAGATCGCGCTGGCGAAAGACGCGCTGGTGCGGGCAGATCGGCGTCTCTCGCGATTGGTGCGGCGGGCCCGGCTCGGTCGCATCGAAACCGTTCTTGGCAAGAAGCGCGCGCTCGAGGTCGAAATCGAGGCGCTCTCGCAGGGCCTGTTGCCACAAAGCATCGTCGACTCGCTGGATGCGCAGCGTTACCTCGGCGACGACGAAGAATATTGGCCCTTCGAAGGTGAAGACTGGGCCGACGAGTACGTGGGCGGCGAAGGCCTTCGCAACTAAAACCCGCGCGGGCACTCCGGAGCGCCCGCGCGGTTCCGATCAGCGAACCATTCTGCCCTGGGCGTCGTAGTTCACGATGGGCCGGTCGAGCGAGGCGAACGTCTCGATCAGCTTGCTGCGGTCCCCCGCCAGCACGATCGAGAACTTGCTCGGGTCGCAGTACTCGTTGGCGAGCTTGTTGACCTGGGCCAAGTTCACCGCTTCGACTTGGTTGGGCCAGGTCTGATACCAGTTCACGGGGCGATCGAAGATGGCGAGGCTGGCGAAGCTGGAACCAACGCTCGACACGCGTTCGAATCTTCCCGGATAGCCGAGCAACAGGCCGCTGACGGACTCGTTGCGTTCCTGCTCCGTCAGCAGCTTCGAACCGCACAGCAGGTTCAGTTCCTTGAGCATCTCGTCGATGCTGGCCCGCGTCGTTTCGCTCTTCACTTGCGCCGAGAGCGCGAAATAGCCGACATCGCGGTAGCGCTGGAAGCTCGAACGCGCGCCGTACGTGTAGCCTTTGTCTTCGCGAAGGTTGAGGTTGAGGCGGCTGGTGAAGGCTTCGCCAAAACTGCGGTTCATGACCATCGCCGGGAAGTACTTGTCGGTGTTGGCGCCCTCTGCCCGGCGGACCACCGAGAGTACGGACTGTGCAGCGCCTGGGAACTCGACGATGTAGATGCCGTTCTTGTTGCCGGCTTCCGTGAGTTCCCGAGGTGTGGACTTCGCCTGGCCCTTCCAATCGCCGAACGTGCGCTCGAGCTCCTGGGTGACCACGGCTTGATCGATGCCCCCAACGACGACGAACTCGACACCTTCGGGCACGACGCTGTTCTTGTACTGGTTCTTCACGTCGGCCAGCGTGATGGTGCTGAGCGTCGAGCGCGTACCTTCGTCGACCGTGCCCGCGTAACCGTCGCCGAACAGCACGTTCAGCGTGACCGCGTCTTGAGCCGAGCGTGGGTCGGACTCGCTCGCAAGCGCCTGCGCGATGAAGTAGTCCTTGCGGCGTTTGAATTCCGCTGCGTCGAAGCGCGGCCGCCGCACCATGTCGGCCAGTAGATCGAGCGAGGGGCTGAAGTTTTCAGCGAGCAAGTCCATCGACAACAAGGTGTAGTCGACGGACGCACTCGCGCTGTAGTCAGTCGCCAGGCGCTGCAGCTCTTCACTCAGCTCGAGTGTTGTGCGCTTGCCCGCACCCTCATCCAGCATGTCCGCGGTGAGGTAGCTGAGGCCTGCTTTGCCTCTGGGATCGGTCTCGGAGCCCCGTGGGATGACGACCAACAAGGACACGACGGGCAGATCGCCCCACTTCGCATGCCACACGCGGATGCCGTTCGTCAGGGTGCTGACATTGGGGGTCGGTGGCGTCCACGCGACGACCGGATCGGGCGCGGGCAATTGACTTCTGTCGACGCCGCTCCGCGTTGCCGGTACTGCGCTAGTCGGCGCAGGAGGCGGGGGTGGGGGCGCCACGGGTGGTGGCGGATCGGAGCAGCTGGCTCCGAGCAAGGCGAGTGTGACTAGCAGGCGAGCGCGCTTCATCGGGTCCCCTTTCCGCCGACTGCGGGCGCGGCTTCGCCGGATTTCGGCACGAAGTCGAGACGGACGAAGTTTTTCGGATCGAGCCAGCGTTTCGCGGCCTCGTGCACCTTGGCGCTCGTGGCCTCGGTGTAGCGTGCCAGATCTTTCGCGAGATAGTTCGCGTCCCCCGTGTGTTGGTAGTACGAAGCCAGCGTCGACGCGCGTGACATCGCCGTCTCTAGCCGCTCGTAGAAGCCCTTCTTGTAGCTATTCTTGGCGCGCTCGATCTCGTCTTCGGTGGGTGGGGTAGCGAGCGCTTTCTCGAAGGCGCTCAGCGTGCTCGTGTAGAGTTTGTCGATCGTCTCGCCCGGCGCCGCCGTGACTTGGATGACGTAGAAGCTCGAGAGTTTCTGGGAGACCTGGAACGCCGCTACGTCCTTGGCGACCTTCTGGTCGTACACCAACGGCTTGAACAGGCGGCTGCTCTTGCCGTCGGTCAGGATGCTGGACAACAGATCGAGCTCGGCGTCGCCGGGTGCGAAGAGCGCGGGCGTGTGCCACGCGAGGTAGATCCGCGGCAGGTTCACCTCGTCCTGTACTACGAGCTTGCTGATGCCCGAGAGCTTCGGTACCGCGGCGTTGGGGCTCGGAGCCCGTGTCCCCGCCGGGATGGCCCCGAAATAGCGTTCAACCAGCTCCTTCGTGCGCGCGCGGTCGAAGTCGCCCACGATGGTCAGCACGGCATTCGCCGGGACGTAGTATTGTTTGAAGAAGCCCTGAACGTCTTGTAGCGTGGCCGCCGTCAGATCTTCGTGCGAACCGATGGGTGCGTGACGGTAGGGATGGCCGGGGGGGTACAGCATTTCGCCCAAGTGCCACCAGGCCATGCCGTAGGGCTCGTTTTCATAACGTTGGCGGCGCTCGTTTTTCACGACGTCGCGCTGGTTGTCGAGCTTCGGTTGGTCGAGAGTTGGCAACAGGTTTTGCATGCGCTCGGACTCCATCCAGAGCGGCAGCTCGACGTAGTTGGACGGCACTCGCTCGAAATAGTTGGTGCGATCCCGATTCGTGGTGCCGTTGACGTTGCCACCGATCGGTTCGTAGGGTTCGAAGTACTCTTTGTTGAAGTTTTCCGAGCCCTGGAACATGAGATGTTCGAAGAGATGCGCGAAGCCAGTTCGACCCTTCGCCTCGTGCCCTGAGCCCACGAGGTAGAGCACCTCGGTAGCGACCACCGGCAAGCTCTTGTCCTCGCTCATGAGGACGGTCAGACCATTGTGGAGCTGGTATTGCTCGACCTCCAGGCTGGGTACGGCGGCCGTCGTGCTAGCCGCAGCAAGTAGCATCGCTATTTTCATCGGTAGGCGAACCTCACAGACAGCTGGTAATTCTTCTCGAGTCGACGGGCTGTGTCAGCACCCGCCCGCAAGGCTTACCACGACAAAAATGTCATGTCCTCTGCGCAGTTCCGGATTCGGAACAAGGGGCTGCAGCGGTGCCGGCCTGCGGGATCTACGGGGTTTTCAGAAAATGGACCCGCGGTCACGCGGCTGGCGCGCGCTTTGCAGGCTCGTTTGCAACTGTGGTGAGAACGGGCGCGCGGGAGACGCTCCCGCAGCGTGGGATGGCTGAACATGGGCACTGGGAGCAGAGCCGCCGGGTAAACGCCGGTAGGTTCAGACGGGCGTACGGGTAGCGGGATGAAACTCGGAGCATGGTTTGGATTGGCCCTAGTCGGCGTGGCGGCGATCCGCTGCAGCCTCGACCCCCAGCCCAGCGCCCCGAGCGCTGGTTCGGGCTCGGACTCGACGCCGCCGCCCGTGCTTGGCGGCGGCGATCCACCTCTGCCGCCCGAGCAAGAGTTGGAGGACGTGTTCCGAGTACCAGTCGCCACCGGCCGCTTCGTGTGGACAGCGAACCCCGAGAGCAACCGCGTGGCCCTGATTGACGCCACCGACTTCAGCGTGGCCACTCTGGATGCGGGGTTTGCGCCCACGACGCTGGCCGCGCTCCCGAACGAGGTTGCCGAGCGCAGCGGCGCCGTCGTCATCAACGCCGAAAGCTCGGACGCCATGGTGTTCCTGGCCAAGAGCACGAGTGATGTGACGAAGAGCAAGCCGCTGCCGATCCACCCGCTGGCAAATGCGTGGGCCGTCAGCAGATCCGGACGCTGGGCCGTTGCTTGGACGAATGCGCGCGGTTTCAGCGCGCCAGACCCCACCGAAGGGTTTCAGGACATCAGCATCATCGATCTCGCTCACTACCCCGACGCTGAACCCAGCGTGGCACGGCTGAGCGTGGGCTACCGGCCGACTCGCCTCGTCTTCGCGGACGACGAACAGCGCGTGTTCGCAGTTACGGAGCCTGGCGTGTCGGTGATCGAGCTCACGGGCGACGCAGGTCCTCGAGTCGTGCGCGACATCGTCGTCTCCGACGAGCCGGCGGCGGAAGTCGAAATTGCCCCAAACGGGAAAATGGCGTGGGTCCGCCAAGCAGAATCGGCGGCTCTCAATCTCGTCGATCTCGAAACCGGCGATCGGCTGCCCGTGGCGCTGCCCGCCGTGGTGACCGACATCGACATCAGCCTCGACGCCAGCTTCGCGGTCGCTGTGTGTCGCGCTACCGGCGCAGCACAATCGGTCGACGGGGGCGTCGCGGGCGCTGCTGGTGCTGCTGGCGCGGCTGGCTCTGCAGGGGGCGGCGCTGGTGGAGAAGCCGGCGCAGCAGCTGACGGAGGCGGCGGTGAGGGCCCTGGCCCCGCGCCCGCCGCTTCCAGCGTCGTGGTGCTGCCTATGCCCGAAACGCTCGTGGCCCCCGAGCCCCTGCTCACCGCGTACCTGCTCGAAGTCGTAGGCAGCGTCGTGGTCCCGGCGGTTGGCTCGCAAGTGTTGCTCTACACCAATGCCGTCGACAGTGACCGAGTCACGCTGCTGAATGTCACGGACGGGTCTTGGCGCAGGGTCGAACTCAAAGCACCCGTGCGAGCGGTCTTCGCCACTCCCGACGCCGAGCACGCGGTGGCGTTGCTCGCGCCACCCGCCGGCAGCGACAAAGCAGGTGCCTTCAGTCTGATCCCGATGGCGCGCGCGCTGCCCCCCAAGCTTCAGGGTACGGTCGCACCGACCCAGGGCGTCGCGCTGAGCAACGGGAACGCCATCGTGACGACGCTGGCCGAAGGCAGCAGCGAGTTCACGGCCTACCTGGCGAGCTTTCCCGGCTTGCGGCTCGAACCGATCGAGCTGCCGAGCGCGCCTCGAGCGAGCGGTATCCTGCTGGAATCGAACGTCGGGTACGTCGCCCAAGCTCACGTCGAAGGGCGCATTACTTTCGTAAACTTGGACAACGCCAGTGCTCGCACCCTGACCGGGTTCGAGCTGGGAGTGAAGGTGGTCGATGGCCAATGAATTGCGCGCGCCAACGGCTCGAGCTTACGTTACCTGGCTCGTCCCGCTCGCGCTGAGTTTCTCGGGCTGCGCGGGCGGCGACGACGGTGGGTACGGCTACCGTGCCGAAGATGGGTTCGCGGCGAGCGGTGGCAACACCGTCGGTGGCGTGACCGCGACCTCGACCACCGGCGGGAGCGAACCGCCCCCGGAGCAGGAGCTGGAAGGGTCGTACCGCGCTCCGGTGGCGACGGGCAGCATCCTGTGGAGCGCGAACCCCGACAGCAATCGCGTGGCCGTGATCGATACCGACTCGCTTGCGATCCAGATCGCGGACGCCGGTTTCGGTCCCACGTACATGGCACCCATTCCAGAACGGGACGGCGACTCGAGTTCGGCCCTCGTCATCAACGTCTTGAGTCATGACGCCACCCTGTTCCGCATCGACAGCGCGCGCGAGATCACCACCACTACCTTTCCCATTCACGCTGGCGCCAACCGCTGGGCGGTTTCGAGCGAGGGGCGCTGGGCGGCTGCGTGGACCGACGCGCGCGAGGTCGAAGCTCCCGATCCCACGGATGGCTTCCAAGACGTGAGCCTGGTCGACTTGGCCGAGGAGCGCGTGACGCGGCTGAGTGTCGGCTACCGCCCGAGCCAGGTCGTGTTCGACGCCGACTCGAGTCGGATCTTCGTGGTCGCTGAGCCGGGGATCTCGGTCATCGAGCTCAGCGCGGCCACACCCGAAACCATCGACCTGGTCGAGGTCACCTCCGCCACCGGAGACGCGCTGGCGCTCGACGACATCGCCATCACACCCGACGGCGAAACCGCCCTGGTGCGCGAAGAGGGGCAGAGCAGCGTGACCATCGTGCCCTTGAACGGTGACGCGACGCGGCAGGTCGCCTTGAGCGGTCCGGTCACGGATCTGGACCTGAGTGAGGATGGGCGGCGCGCCGTCGCCGTCGTGCGCTCGACCAGCGAGATCTTCGTGTTCGACATGGAGCAGCTGGACGAGGAAGGCGCGGTCCAACCGCTGCAGGTTCCCGACGGAGTTTTCGGCAGCGTGACGGTCGCGCCTCACGCCGACGTGGCCGTGCTCTACACGAACGCCATCGAGAATCATGAGGCGACGATCGTGAGTCTCGAGGATGGTGACGGGTTCTTGTCGCATCGCACCGTCGACCTCAAGGCACCCGTACGCGCTGTCTTCGTGGCCGAGGACGGGGAGCACGCCGTCGCGCTCCTGGACGTGCCCGAAGGCAGCGTGAAGCAGGGCGCGTTCAGCATCGTGCCCACCAAAGCCGAGCGCGCTCCCAAAATCGTCGGAACGGATGCTCCAGCGTTAGCGGTCGCGCTCGTGCCGGGGCGCCCGACCACGGCCGCGCTCGTGACCGTGCGAGACGACGTCTCCGAGGTATACGCCACGCACGTCGTGAGCTTTCCCGGGCTATTGGTCGATAGCTTCGCGCTGGCGAGTCCGCCGCTCGCCACGGGAGTGATGGCGGATGCGGAGCTCGGCTACGTCGCGCAAGCGCATCCCGAAGGGCGCGTGACGTTCCTCGAGTTGGGGACGCTGCGAGCGCGCACGCTCACTGGCTTCGAGCTCGCGACCAAGGTGGTGGAGTGAGGAATGATGAAACAGCTTTTGCGTATGGGCTTGGTTTCGGTTGGTTTGCTCTCGGCGTGCGGTGAGCGCGCTGACAAGTGGGATGCTCCAGCGGGGGAAGCGCGCTCCATGGGACTCGTAGGTGCCGCCGCCATCCTCGACGCCCCCCTTCATCGCGTGATCATGGTCACATCGCCGAGCCGCTACGAAGTCGGCACTCACTCGTTCGACGTCGGGAAGAACGTCGCGGTCATGGCCGCCTCGGAAGACCGCGACACCTTGTTCGTACTGTCGAAGGGCGTGCAGCCGCGTCGAAACCCGGGGGACGAACTGCCCAGTGTCACGGTGATTGACGCCGCTCCATCGCCGAGCCTCGCGCATCGTTTCGAGCTCACCGATCCCATGCAGCAACTGGCCGTGGACCCGCGCGAGGAATGGTTGGTCGCGTTCAAGGGCGACTCTACCGTAACCAACCCGAACGAATTCGTCCTGTTGCCGCTGAAAGGCGCAGAAGCACGCCAATCGGTTACGATTCGCTCCTTCGGCGGCGTTCCCGAAGAGGTCGTGTTCACGGACGAACTCGTCGTTCCCGGCGGCCCCGATCGGCGCTTTCTCATCGTGCGCACCGACCGCGATATCGCGCTGGTCGATCTGCGCGAGCTCGAAAGCGAAGAGGTTACGGTTCAGACACCCAGCACCAGCCAGGGAGCGCAAGCGCGTCCCGCCCAGGTAGTATTCGACCCCGGGCGGCCGGCTTCCGACGACGACTTCGGCGACCCCGCGCGGATCGGCGTGCGCCTCGAAGGTGAACCCGACGTGATGCTGCTCGAGCTCGGCGAGCCTGCCGAAGGTTCGACACGAGACTTCAAGATCAACTTCAACATCGTCAACGTCGGCGGCGTGCCGTCGGCGATCGAGTTCGTGCACACGGATTTCGGCTTGCGCCTCGCGGCGCTGGTGCCTGGCCGCTCGGACGCCAAGCTCATCGACCCCACCACTACGGTCGTCGAGTCAGTCGCGTTTCCCAAGCCGTATTCGAAGCTCACACGGGTCGAGGCGGCCGAGGGCGAGTTCGCTCTCTTGTACAGCCCCGATGTTTCCGGTATCGCGTTTTGGGCACTGGGACGGGCCAGTGGAACGCTCTCGAAGAGCGTGGAACAGAACGAGATCGATCTTTCCGTGAGCGCGGTGCGCGACGTGCCGGGGTCGTTCAGTCATCTGAAGATCCTAGAGGGGGACCAAGCCACGCGCTTCTTCGTGCTCGACCTGGAGCAGCGCCAGACCTTCCCGATGTTGACCGAAACGCAAGGTTTCACCGTCAACGTGGCGCCCGACGGCCGGCGCGCTTGGGCGTTCCACCGAGCCCGCACCGAGTTTGCCAGTGTTGAATTGTCGGATCTACACCCGACCTCGCTGTCGGTGAAGGTCCCGGTGTCAGCCGTCTACGATATCGAACGCGAGGATGGGACCCGGGCTGCCCTGGCGCTTCACGGAACCGACAACGCTAGGCGGCAAGGTACGCTGGGTGTGACGCTGTTCGACGCCGAGGAGCCAGATTCGGCGGACACGCGGTTCTTCGGCGGTCTGCTGATGGAGGGGCTGTGACATGAAATACCTCACGTCTTTGGCTTCAGCCTGGTTCGTCTACACCCTGTCCACGTGCCTGCCGTCCCCGGCGTACGCCCAGGACGGTGCGGCGGCCGCACCGAAAAAAGAGCCGGCGCCCGTCGAGGCGCCCGCGAAAGACGCACCCCCGCCAAGCCCCGCTGGCGCGCCTACCGTCGCCGCTCCCGCCCCCGGCGCCTCAGCGGCAGTTGCGGAGCCGGCGCCAGCCGCACCAGAGGCTTCAGCTGTAGCCGCGCCGACGTCCGAGAAGCCCGCCGCGCTAGCGCCCGAGAAGTCCGCCTCTCCAGCGAGCGAGCCCCCGCCGCCGAGCGCCGCTTCGACCGCGGTGCCACCCGAGGTTCCGGTGGCGGCCGCCGCCGCAGCGCCCGAAGATGTCGAGTCTACGGATAGCTTCTCCGGACAGCTCGGCAGCCATCAGGATCACTGGTTCGCGTGGCTCGGTGTTCGCAACGACTACGTGCACGACTCGACCTTCGACCTGTTCGCCGACAACGACGCCCTGACCGTCTTCAGCGTCGGCGCTGGTCGCACGGTTTGGGTGAGCGGTAACCTCAGCGTTGCCGCCCTCGGCCTGTGGGAAATCGGGTCGCGGAGCGCGGATACTCGCGGGAACGAAATGAGCCTCCGAGTCCAACGCCTCGAGCTCGCCCCCGAGGTCCGCTATCATCTCCACTATCGCCTGTATGGCTTTGGCCGCCTCGGCCTCGGCGCGGAACACGTGCACGGTACGCTGACCAACGAGCTGTTCAACGGGGATCTGGTTTCGAACAGTTGGGCCTTCGCCGGCGATCTGGCCGCTGGAGCGGCGATCCAGTTTGTAGGGAATGCCGCCGGTGAAAAGCGGAGACCCCGCGGTTGGCTCGTGGCCGAAGGGGGCTACTCGCTGGTGACCAGCACCACCCTATCCTTCGAGGCCGACGACAGCGCGCCCGAACGCGCGGCCTCTGACGAACTCGGAGACCTGAATCTGAGCGCCCCGTTCTTCAGGCTGGCCTTGCTAGGGACGTACTGAGGCGCCCCTCGAGGGGCGCTGCTTCGTTGGCTCAGCTCGCTCGCTCGAGCCCGCCCATCAGCCCGCTCACGAGCGGCAACACGCGGCGCTGACGAAACAGCAACGAAGCGATCTCGCTCACACAGCCACCACACCCGCTGCCGGCCCCGCAGACCGCCCCGATGGCATCGACGCTATGGGCGCCTTCACTGATGGCCCGTCGAATCTCCCGATCGCTCACTTGATGACAATGACAAACAATCACTGGTCCCTGCCGTGGCTGCGAACCGCGCAAACGCGCGGGTTTTGACGAAGCTCAGGGTAGCATCGTGAAAATGACTTTCAACATCGATCTTGATTACAGCATTGCTGAATTTCCGGGGCCCATTCGCAGGCGAAAACGCGCCCCATCGAAGGGCGACCCGGTTTAGTGTGCGTGCCCGACCCCCGAAGTACGGGGCTTCGCTATCGAAACTGCTCAAAAGCCAGACGAGGACAGCATGCAAGGCAACGCAGATGTGATCGAACTGCTCAACGAGGTGCTCACGTCAGAGCTCACGGCGATCAACCAGTACTTCATTCATTACAAGATGCTGGAAAACTGGGGGTACCGGCGTCTGGCGAAGAAGAAGCGCGAGGACTCCATCGAGGAGATGAAGCACGCCGATGAGGTCATCGAGCGCATCCTCTACCTCGACGGGCATCCCAACATGCAGCGGCTCAGCCCGGTCCGGGTGGGCGAAGATCCCGTCGAGCAGCACGAAGTGGATCTGGCGCTCGAAGTAGACGCTGTGGGGCGTCTGAATCGCGGCATCGCCCTC
>Ga0315910_10003571_pt1 | contig 13215 bp, 11 predicted proteins | sample EdamamesoilMG_FD_204470 | JGI IMG/M metagenome (GOLD analysis project Ga0315910, IMG submission 204470) | Garden soil microbial communities collected in Santa Monica, California, United States - Edamame soil | ecosystem: Environmental > Terrestrial > Soil > Garden | place: USA: California... | reverse complement strand
GAGAGCAGCGACCTGCGCGGCAACGTCGTGCTCACGAGCAATCGCTCACGCTTCGAGATCGTCGACAACCAGTTTGCCCACGACGTCGGCGCGTTCGGCAATACGGGCGGCTTGCGGATCGCCGGAAACGCCATCGACGGCGATTTGCTCTGCACCGGCAACGTTCCCGCGCCGACCTTGCTCGGCAATCGCATCGGAGGCGACGCCGAGGGCCAGTGCGGCGCGCCGCGGCCGCCACCCGCCGCGGATCCGACCCCGCCCCGCCCGACCCCAACACCGACATCTCCCCCTGCGACGCCGCCGCCATCGGGTTCATCAGCGCCGCCGAGCACACCCACGATGCCGACGGCGTCGCCACCGGCGACGCCGGAGCCCACTACAGCCCCGGCCGCCGCACCACCGGCGACAGCGGCACCGCCGCCGCCCGAGCCGACGAATGCCACACCGCCCGCCGAAGTGCTCGACGACGGCGGCGCGGGAGCGATCGACTGGTCGCTCGTGGCGCTGCTGCTGCCGCTCGTCGCTTGGCGGCGGCCGCGACGTGCAAACGCGCTCTCAACCTGATTGGTCAGCGCTCGTGCCGCGTTGCGCCGCAGCGATCGAGCGCACCGTGTCGATCGTGTCCGCATCCTCGGGCCGCTTGTCGGGTCGGTAGCGAACGACGCGCGCAAAGCGCAGCGCGAGACCGCCGGGGTAACGGCGGCTCGCCTGTAGCTCGTTGAACGCGATCTCGACCACGAGCGTAGGATGCACGTCGACGACGTAGCCGCGTGCGCTCGGATCGATGGCGAGCGACTTCAGCTTCTCGGTCTGCCACTCGAGCAGCTCGTCGGTCAGGCCCTTGAACGTCTTGCCTAGCATGACGAAGCCGCCCGCTGGATCGCGCGCGCCGAGATGCAAATTGCTGAGCCATCCTTGCCGACGGCCGCTGCCCCACTCGGCGGCGAGCACGACGAGGTCGAGCGTGTGAGCGACCTTGATCTTCAACCACGCCGCGCCGCGGCTGCCCGCCTCGTACCGACTGCCCGGCGCCTTCGCCATGACGCCCTCGTGCCCGAGCGCGAGCGCGCCGTCGAGGAACGCTTGCGCCGCGGCGCTGTCGCCCGTTACGAGCCGCGGTACGCTGTACATCGGCGGGACGAGTGCGCCGAGACGCTCGACACGATCGACGAGCGGCTTGTCGATGAGATCTTCGCCATCGGCATGTAGGCAATCGAAGACAAACAGCGACAGCGGCAGCGTTCCACGCCGCTCTTCGACCTCGAGCTTGCGGCCGAAGCGGCGCATCGTGTCCTGGAACGGACGCGCACGACCTTCGGGTGTGAGCGCGAGCACCTCGCCATCGAGAATCGCCGCTCGCGCGAGCACCGCGCGCATCGCACTGACGATCTCCGGCACGCTCGCGGTCACATCGCGCCCGGTCCGCGAGAACACCCGCACACCATCCTCGCCGGCGTGAATCTGCACGCGCGCGCCGTCGAGCTTGAACTCGAGAACGGCGGACCCTAGCGCCTCGAGCGCCGCGTCGATGTCCTTCGCAGGGCTCGCGAGCATCGGCGCCACGGGCTCGTAGAGCGTCAAGCGGAACCGCTCGAGCCCGGCGCGCCCCGCTGCCAACGCCGCGCTCGCAACGGGGACCAAGCTACCGGCGAGCATGCTGGCACGGCGCACGTCGGCGGCCGGGACATCGGCGGCAGCTGCGATCGCCTCGGTCATGACGCCTTCGAGCGCCCCCTGCCGCAGCTCGCCGAGCAGAAGCCCGGTCAGAAATTGCTGCTCCGGCTCCGTCGCCGCGGCGAGCAAGCGAGCGAGCGCTTGCTCGCGGCGCGAACCCGAACCCTTGCCCGCGATCGCGCGCAGCGCGTCGACCTCGCGCGCCGCGGCTGTTACCGTGAGGCTCGGCGCGGCCGCCGGCGCTGTCTGCGCAGCGCGCACCGCAGCCGGGCCCAAGCTCACTCGCCCGCCCAACAAAACGCCTGCGAGCCACGCGACTGCTGTCTCACGCTCATCGGGCGCGAGCGCGCGCAGACACGCAGCGAGCAGCCGGATCTTCTCGCTGCGGCTGCGCGTCGCGGCGAGCGCGGCCGACACGGCCGCCAGCTCGTGCAGCATCATGACTTGGGTCTTGGCTTTGCGTCGTGGACGAGGCTCAGATCGGCGACGAAATGCTCGAACGCTGCGCGCCGCTCGCCGGGCTCGATGATGCGGAGCAGCGCCGAGGGGTGCAACGTCGCGAGCACGAACGGCGCATAGCTCGAGGCCAGGAATCGGCCGCGTTCACGCGTGACGGAGAAGCGGCTGCCGAACAGCGCCTGCCCCGCAGTCGCGCCGAGACAGACGATGATTTCCGGGCGCACGAGGTCGATCTCCATGCGTAACCATGGCATGCACGCCGCGATCTCGCTAGGCACCGGCCGCTTGTGAAGGCGCCGTTTGCCGCGCGGCTCCCACTTGAAATGCTTCACCACGTTCGTGACGTACACGGAGGCACGGTCGACCTTCGCCGCGTCGAGCGCGCGATCGAGCAGCTGCCCCGCCGGCCCCACGAACGGCCGCCCGGCGACGTCCTCGCGGTCGCCCGGCGTCTCGCCGACGAGCATGATGCGCGCGTGCGCGGCACCTTCGCCGAACACCGTTTGCGTCGCGCGCCGGTACAGACCGCACCCACGACAGTCGGCCGCCGCTCGGCGCGCTGCGCGCAGCGACGGCTTCTCGGGAAGAAAATCGGCTGCGCCGTTGCGTGACGCCGGCTCGGCGTCGCGGTTGAGGTCACGCTTCGGCATCGGCGTTCGGCGGCGCGAGCACCGCGATCGGCAGCGTCTCGAACAGCGCCTCGGCATCGAGTGCCGCGCCGCTCGCGCGGCGGCCCGTGAACACGTCGACGGCACCTTCGGCTTCCGGCGGCAGCCGAATCCGCGTGCCGTGCCAGCCGCGGCTCCGCTCGGCGCGAACGGGGAAGCGGCGCACGGCCGTCAGCGCGACACGCCGCCCGCGCTGGCGGCAAAATGCGACCACCTCGTCGGCACGCGGCCCCGTGACTTCGCACGGCACATACTCGCCGGCACGGAACAGCTGCGGCTCGCGCGCGCGCAATTTCGTGAGCGTGCGCGTCACGGCAAGCTTGACGCGGCCGTCCTGCCAGCGCTGCAGCCACTTTGCAAACGCCTGCACGCGATCGCGCGCGAGCTCTTCATCGATAGCTTCCAGCAGTGTCGCCCGCCGCACGAAGTCGACGGGGCGGCGATTGTCGGGATCGACGAGACTGAAATCCCAGAGCTCGCAGCCTTGGTAGATGTCCGGCACCCCGGGTGCCGTGAGCTTCAGAGCGAGCTGCGCGAGGCTCACGAGCACACCGAGCCGCGCGATGCGGCTTGCGAACGGCGTGAACGCGGTAAGGAACTCGTTGTCGGCACGCGGCTCGAGCGCTGCGTCGACGAGGCGCAGCACCGAGTCTTCATAGCGTTCGTCGGGCGCGGCCCAGCTCGAGTTGCGCTTCGCCTCGCGCACGGCCTTGCGCAGCGCGCCGCGCAACCGCTCCTTGAATGCCGCGAGCACGCGCCGGTCGAGCTCGGGGGCGTCGCACAGCTCCGCCGGCCAGGCGCCGAGCAGCGACTGATAGAAATAGTACTCATCGTTGATGTCCGGCGGAGTGTCCGCCGCCTCCGCGCCGCGAAGCCGCCGCCGCCAAGCGCGCACGCAGTCGGCCCACTCTCCCGGCAGCTCCGTCAGCACGGCGAGGCGCGCCCGCGCGTCCTCGCCGCGCTTCGTGTCATGGGTGGCGGTCGCCGACAACGCATGCGGATAAGACTTGGCGCGCGCCGCGTTCAAGGCGTGGAACTCTTCGCTCGCGCGGCCGATGCGCTGCGGGTCGCCGCCAACCTCGTTCAGCGCAATGAAGCGGTTGTAGCGATAGAACGCGGTGTCTTCGAGGCCCTTCGCCATGATTGGGCCGGAGAGCTGCTGGAATTTCAGCGCGCAGCGCAGCGCCGCGACGCGGCTGAAGCCGCTGCGCGGCCCCTCGACCAGCTTGCCGGACAACAAACTGCCGAGGAACGCGAACACACTCGAGTCGAGATCCGGCGCGCGGCGGCGCGCCCCGGCCAGCGCTTCGCCGAGGTTCCGCATGTCCGTTTCGGTGTAGCGGCCCGAGGCGTCGACATAGTTGCGATACACGGGGAAGCTCGCCATGACTTCGCGCAGCGCGGTACGCAGCAAGCCATGCGTGAAGTCCGCCGTGCGCGGGTTCTGGCGCGCGACGCGCGCCGCATCGCGTGCCAGCACGTTGACCTCGCTCGCCATCTCGTTGCGCATGATCTGGAGCTTCGCATCGTGCACGACGTCCGCGAACGGCTCGCGCTCGTCGGTGAGCTCCCGATACAGCGCCGTCAAGGGCGTTTCGCCCGCTGGGTCGAGCAGCACTTGCAGCGTAGCCGCCGCGAACTCGTAGCCCGTCGTGCCGTCGACAGGCCACGACGGAGGCAGCGTCTCGCCATGCGCCAAGATTTTTTCGACGACGAGGTAGCAATCCCGCACGCCGACGCGCTCGAGCGCCGCGCGCAAACGCACGAGGTACGCCTCCGGGTCGAGCAGCCCGTCGATGTGGTCGATCCGCAGCCCGTCGATGTCGCGATTCGCGACCAGCGCGAGCACCAGCGCATGGACGTGCTCGAAGACGTGCGGCAGCTCGATTCGTAAGCCGGCAAGATCGTTGATGTTGAAGAACCGCCGATAGTTGATGTCGTCGCCGGCGACACGAAAGTGTGCGGCGCGCCAGTACTGCTTCGCGATCAGCGCGTCGAGCGCTCGGCGCACGCCGTCGTCGTCGGGTCGGTTGAGGCGTTCGAGCGCCGCGTCGAGCGCATCGCGCACCCCGTGCTCGCTGCGCGCGGCGGCCGCGAGCTCGTGCTTGAGCTCCGTCGCTCGCCGGCCGATCTGCGGCCTCCACTGCGCGAGCGCGCCGAACTCGTCGCCGAGCCGCTCGAGCGTCGGGTGTCCGGAGCCCAGCACGTCGCCATACGTCAGCGGGCAGATCGGCAGCTTGTGGTGCTCGTACGCCCATACGGCGAGCTCGCCCGCAGCCTCGTCGAGCTCGAGCGTGAGCTTGCCTGCGTCGAGCTCGATACCGTATTGGTCGCCGAGGACGGGCACGAGCAGCTTGTCGTGCAGGTAGCCGCGGTGCGGCTCCCAGTCGATGTCGAACCATCCCGCGTACTCGGACTCCGGGCCCCACTCGAGCACGTCGAGCCACAACGGATTGTCGGCGCCGCTGACGCCCATGTGATTGGGCACGAAATCGAGCAGCAGCTTGAGCCCGGCGCTCGAGAACGCGGCGACCATCGCATCGAGCTCCGCCGAATTGCCTAGCTCGGGGTTCAACGCATCGTGTGCCACGATGTCGTAGCCGTGCGTGCTGCCCGGCCGCGCTTTCAGGATCGGCGACGTGTAAACGTGCGTGATACCGAGCCGTTCGAAGTACGGCGCCAGCCGCGCGGCCGCCACGAAGCCGAGCTCCGCGTTGAGCTGGAGCCGGTACGTGGCTAGCGGCACCGTCATGCGAGCCGCCGCAACGGCTTGCCGCTCGCGTTCATCGCTGCTCGCTCCAGAGCGGCGCCTCGGGCCGCAGCCTGAGCTTCAGCAACAACAGCGACCGGGCCGCGACCTCGTAGACATCGCCCGACGGATAGTCGTTCTCGGCGGACTGCGCCGGCTCCGCGAACTGCGTGTCGAGCACGAGCGTCCAGCGAGCGAGCGACTCCTCGTCGCCGGCCGCGGGGAGCGTGAACGGCACGACGTCGTGATGAGCGTTCAAGATCGCCAGCAGCGTCGCGTCCTGGCCGCGCTGCTTGATGCCGGTCGCCTGCGCGCGGCCGTCGAGCAGCATGCCGAAGCAACGCGAGCCGTTCGTCCAGTCTTCCTCGCGCATCTCCACGCCCGAGGAACTGATCCACGTGACTTCCTTCACGCCGATGGCTTCGTTCACGGCCGTCGACAGGAAGCGGTTGCGCCGCAAAATCGGATAACGCCGCCGCAGCGCGGTCAGGCTCTGCACGAAGCGCACTTGCGCGATGTTTCGTTCGGCGAGCGTCCAGTCGACCCAGGAAATTTCGTTGTCCTGGCAGTACGCGTTGTTGTTGCCGCGCTGCGTGCGCGCAAACTCGTCGCCGGCCGTAAGCATCGGCGTTCCTTGTGAGAGCAGGAGCGTCGCGAGGAAGTTGCGCATCTGCCGCTGACGAAGGCGATTGATCTCCGGATCGTCGGTCGGACCTTCGACGCCGCAGTTCCAGGAGCGGTTGTCGGTGTGGCCGTCGCGGTTGTCTTCGCCATTCGCCTCGTTGTGCCGCTCGTTGTAGGACACGAGGTCGTTCAGCGTGAAGCCGTCGTGCGCCGTAACGAAGTTGATGCTGGCCTGGGGCCGGCGCCCGTGACGATCGAAGATGTCAGCCGAACCGTAATAGCGCTGCGCCAACGCGCCGGCCGTCACTTCACCGCGCCAGTAATCGCGCACCGTGTCGCGGTACTTGTCGTTCCATTCGGCCCAGCCCGGCGGGAACTCGCCCACCTGGTAACCGCCGGGCCCACAATCCCACGGCTCGGCGATCAGCTTCACGCCGCCGAGCACAGGGTCTTGGGAGCAGGCCTTCAGAAAGCCGCTGCGGTTGTCGAAACCGTTCGGCTCGCGCGCGAGAATCGTCCCCAAGTCGAACCTGAAGCCGTCGACATGCATCTCCTGCACCCAATAGCGCAGGCTGTCCGTGACCATCTGAATGACGCGCGGATGGCTCAGGTTCAGCGTGTTGCCGGTGCCGGTGTCGTTGATGTAGTAGCGCTTCATGTCCGGCAGCAGCCGGTAGTACGACGCGTTGTCGATGCCGCGGAACGACAACGTGGCGCCGCGCTCGTTGCCTTCGGCCGTGTGGTTGTAGACGACGTCGAGAATCACCTCGAGGCCGGCGTCGTGGAACCGCGCGACCATCTCCTTGAACTCCTGCACGCCGCGCAGCGGGTCGGCGAGATAGCGCGGGTCGGCCGCAAAAAACGCGATCGAGTTGTAGCCCCAGTAATTCGTGAGACCTTTGTCGAGCAGATGACCGTCGTTCAGGAACATGTGAACCGGCATCAGCTCGATCGACGTGACGCCCAGCGACTTGACGTAGTCGATGACCTGCGGCGTCGCGAGCCCCGCGAAGGTGCCGCGATGCCGCTCGGCGACGGCCGGATGCAAGCGCGTGTAGCCGCGCACGTGCAGCTCGTAGAAGATCGTGCGATCCCACGGCACGCGCGGCTCCACGTTCCGCAACCAGTCAAAACCGGGATCGACGACCACGGCCTTCGGCACGAACGCCGCGCTGTCGCGCTCGTCGAACGAGAGGTCCTCGCTCTCGGCGCCGATCGTGTAGCCGAAGCACGCTGGATCCCAAGTGAGGCTTCCGATCAGCTCGCGCGCGTACGGATCGATGAGTAACTTGTGCGGATTGAACCGATGCCCCTGCTCGGGCTCGTAGGGGCCATGGACGCGGTAGCCGTACACGAGTCCCGGCGCGGCGCCTTCGAGATAGCCGTGCCAGATCTCATCCGTGTATTCCGGCAGCGCGATACGCTCGAGCTCGCGCTCGCCGTTGACATCGAATAGACACAGCTCGACGCCCGTGGCATGGGCCGAGAACAACGAGAAATTCACGCCGTCGCCGTCCCATGCGGCGCCGCGCAAATGCGGCCTCCCTTCGCGAAGCTTGTACTCAACCATTTCGACTCCTCAGCAGCTTTGGCCCGACACGGCGCGCGCCGGGGTGCCGTCCGGCGCCGTGCCTTCCAGTGCGGAGCGCACGATGCGCGCGAGTGTGCTTTTCAGCGCGCCCAGCGACGCCGCGACGTTCGCGCAGCCCGCCGTCTCGAGCAGCGCGACGCGATCGCGCGCCTCGGACTCGGGGTCGCCGAGCCGCGCAGCGACGAGCGGCAGCGCCGGAACCCGCGCGCGCAACCTCATGCAGAGCTGCCTCGCGGGCGCCAGCCCCGCCGGCGGCAGCGACGGCACGATGACTGCGGCCGGGGCCTTCGCTTCGATGGCGGCCAATGCCTCGCCGGTCATTAGATCCGTCGACAACACTTCGAGAGTCAACGGCTCGGTGCGCAATAGCGCGCGCGCGATCTCGAGCACGACAGCGTCGAGCGGATCGCGGCCCGGCACGCCCATCACCAGCACCAGCTGCTCCGGCGCCGGCTCGTCGGCGGCCCGTTCTGCCGAGCCGAGCTCCTCGAGCAAGTCGTGCATGCCGCTGATGACGATCTCGCCTTCCTCGGCGGCGACGCGTCCCGCCTGCAAATCGCGCTTCAGCGCCAGCAACGCGTCGAGCAGCACCTGCAACGCCTCATCGAGCGACTGCTCCTTTTGGCAGCGAGTGAGGATCGCGTCCGCTTCGTCGACGTCCGCCGCAAGCAGTCGCTGATACACGGTCTCGTGCGGCTTCAGCGCCGGACGCTGGCCGAGCAAGCGCCCGATGGCGCCGAGTGCCGGAACGTGCGTCGACAGCACGACGAGGCAAGCCGTGATCGGCGTCGCGATAACCAGCCCAACGGGCCCCCAAAGCCAGGTCCAAAATATCGCCGCCACGATGACGCTGAGCTCCGACAGTCCGACGCTATGGCCGTAGAGCAGCGGCTCCATGATGTTGTTGCTCAGGAGCTCGAGCACGATGAACAAGCTCACGACCATCAGGACCTGCTCCCAGCCCGGCGTCGTGACGAGGCTCACGGTGATCGGCAACAGCGCGGCGATCCAAGGGCCGACGTAAGGTATGTAGCGCAGCACGCCGGCCGCGAGTCCCCACAGCGCGGCGTACGGAACACCGATGAAATACAGCCCGACACCGACGGCGACGCCCATCGAGCCGTTGATGACGAACTGCATCACGAGATAGCGGCTGATCCTCGCGCCGGCATCCGCGAACGCTTTCGTGGCAACCACCAGCGAAGGGCCGCCCGAGAGGCTGACGAGCCGATCGCGTAAGTCCTCGCGCTTGACGAGCATGAAGATCGCGAGCAGCAGCGTGAGCCCGAGGGTCCCCACGGCTCCGAACAATGGGGTTAGCCACTGTGCATTTCCGAGCAACGCCCGCGACTCTTCGACGGTGACGCGCAGCGGCTCATCGTCGCGCCGCCGTTCGCGCGCCGGCGGCGTCGCGTCCGCGCCTTCCTCGACGACGTTGTTGATGTCTTCGATCGTGTCCTGGACGTGCTCGATCGCGCCGCCGCGGGTGAACTCGATGGCTTGGCGGATCTTGGTGCGTATGTTCTGCCGATGCATCGGAAGCTCGGCCGCGAAGCTGCGCAGCTGGCCCGCCACGACATAGCCGACACCGCCGATGACGGCGCCGGCGAGTGTCATGACGAGCAACACGCCGACGACGCGCGGCACGCGGAGCCGGTCGAGGCGCGTCACGAGAGGGCCCAGCAAGAAGGTCAGCAGCGCCGCCAACACGAGCGGCACGAGGACGGCTTGCCCCCAATAGAGTGCCGCGCACAACACTGCGAGGCTGATGAGCCGCGCCGCGACGAGCACCGAGGCCGGCCAGTCGCGCGTGGAAGAGTTGGCCACGGTCACCTGCCGATCTCCGGGTCCCAGCACCAGGCGGAGCAATTTGCGTGCCACGACGCGGCAACGGGGCGGAGCATGACGCGCGGCCGATTGAGCCCGGCGCAAGATTTGCGTGCAAGCATCAATTCCTGCGATCGAAAGCCGCGGTCAGCGGACGCTGATCCGACGCTCGCCACCAACGCCGCGGTACGACACTTGCAGCATTCGCCCGGCGATTCAGACCGAGGAGTCATACGAATGAACGTGACGATCGTGAAGCGCGCGACACGGGACGTCATTGCGCAGTACGAGGTTCACAAGGCGGGCAACGGAGCGCCGCCCGCGGACGACGCTTACTTCGACGAAGCCTGGGAGCGCGCGATCGAGGATGGCCTGGTGGAGCTGCACCGGCGGCGTGACTACGACTTTCAGCTGCAACGGCCGAAGACGCTGTACGAGTCGTCGCTCTGACGATGCCTCGAGCTGCACGTATATATAAGGAGTGGCGAGGAGTCTAATTATGGAAAGTCGGGCCAACCCGTTGGGGCATCCGGTCCAACCGTTGCTCATCGTTCCTTCGCTGGGTCGGCACAGCACCACCTAGGAGAGCTCGTGATGCAGTCAGCAAAACTCTCGTTTGTTGTCGGCGCACTCGCTATTACCCTGGCGGCGTTCAGCCAGAGCGATGAGCAGACGTTCATCAAAGAGGCCGTGCAAAGCAACCTCACCGAGGTGCGCCTCGGCGAGCTCGCCGCTCAGCGAGCGGAGACCGAGCCGGTTCGCAAATTTGCCGAGACCGTGCGCATGGATCATCAAGCGGCGTTGCAGCGCGCCACGAATCTTGCGAAGTCGCTGAAAGTCGAGCCGCCGACGGAGCCGGCCACCGAGGCACGCGGGATCTACGCAGGTCTCTCGCAGCTCTCGGGCAGCGAATTCGACGCCGCGTTCGTGAGCCACATGGTCACCCTTCATGAAGCCGCGATTGCGAAATACAGCCGCAACGCGAGCAGCAACAACGACGCCGTCGCCGCGATGGTTGCGGAAGCCTTGCCCAAGCTCAAAGCACACCTCGCGACAGCGCAGGCGCTACAGAAAGGCGCGCCGACGCCCGCTCACTCGCAGCATCCTTGAGCGTTGAAATCTTCGAGCGCTCAGCGCGCCATGACGGAGCTTACGAGCGCGCGAGGATGCGGTCGTCTTGCGCATGAAGCGCGTTCCTCGGCCAGATTCAGCAAGTTGCATACCACGTCGGCTGCAGTTTCTGCGACGCGGACGCAAAGATTGCGCGCCGCCGCCGCCCTGCGAGCCGCGAGGTAACGGTTGACGCGGTTGGTATGTGGCTTGCAACGAACGAGCGGAACCGGTTCAGGAGAGCGTCGTGCACCCAGTCGCCGCTAATGTTTTGTCGACCGCCGAAGTGCGCAGCCCCGCCGGCGAGCACGTGGGCAAGATCGTCGATTTCATGCTCGATACCGAGCGCGGCTCCGTCGAGTACGCCGTGCTCGCCGTCGGCGGCGTTCTCGGGGTCGGCGCCAAGATGCTCGCGGTTCAACCCGGCGAGTTGCGCTTCGACGCGCAGCGCCGCTGCATCGAGATCACCGTCGATACGGCGACGCTCGGTGCTCGCCCCGGCATCGACCGAGCGAATCCTCCCGAGAACGCCGACGCGGCCGTGCGCACACGCGCTTCGTCGCGCCGGCGCGAATCGCCACGCAGCGAGAGGTAGAACCCATGGGTGGAACTGGCGAAGCGATCAGCTACACGGTCATTGCGCTCGGCTTCGTTCTGCTGATTTTTCTCGGCGCGTTGTTTTTCGTGCAGGCTTCGCGCCGCGGCAATCTCCGCTTCAAGTGGCGCCGCGGTCAGCGCCCGGAAGAGCAGCGGCGCAGTTGAGCCTCAGTTCTGCGGGTTCGTGAACAGCGGCTCCGCACGAGCTGGAGGTGACTCTCTGTCGAAGCCCGGCGCGCGGCGTAAGGCGTCGTCGTCCGCCGCGACGACGAGGCATTCGTTCTCGCTATCGAGCGACAATGCTTCGAGCGCGACACCGAGCAGTTTGTGCGGCTCGCCCGACACCTCGTAGCGCAGCACCGCGTAGCAAATGCTCCAATCGTCGACGTCGAGAACGACGTCGTCGATTGCGCCGAGCTTGTCGCCGCGACGATTGCAAACGGAATAGCGTTTGAGCTCTGCGATGGATTGCTTCATTGGCGTGACCTATCTCAGTTCGGAACGTCGTCACCCCGCGAGTCGCCCGCCTCCGGCCGGCGTGCGTTGGCTGTTTCGCTTGGGCACGCTCGAGCAGGGTGCAAGCTTCGTGCCGCTGCCGCGCTCGGAGCCTCACCTTGTCGCTTCGCACCGACGATTCGGCTCCAGCATGGTTCGTCGCTAGCCTCCGCCGCGCTTACAAGAACAACGCATCGGGGAGGAAGATCAATGAAAACAGCATTGGCGGCTGTGGCTCTCGCGTGCCTGGCTCCCGGACTCGGTTTCGCCTCGTCGTTGACCGGGTCGAACGTCGTCTCATCGGCAACCGTCGATCTGCCCGCCGTCGGAACGCTCGATTGGGCGCGCTGGCCCGGGTACACGCACAAGGGAACTGCGATCTCGGACGTCACGACGACGGGCTGGTTGAAGAGCTACTCGAGCGGCGCCCGGCTCATCGGGGACTACAGCGGCATCAAGACCGGAGGCGTCGGCGCGTCGTTCACGTTCACCGTCGCGGCAACGACGACCGAGCGGACGCTGACGTACTACATCGGCGGCTGGAACTCGACGGCCAAGATCACGGCCGCTTTGCCGGGAGCGACGACGTATACGACGACATTCTCGAGCAGCGGGACGTACAGTCGCGTGATCACACTGAAGTTCCGCGCCGACTCCGCGACGACGCTGCGCGTGACCTACACGCAAACGGCCGGCACCGGCACCATCAGCATGCAAGCAGCCGCATTGTCAGAGGCCGTTGTATACCAGCCCGCCGGCACGGCGATACTGACTTGGAAACCGCCGGCGCTGAACGAAGACGGCTCGGCCCTCGCCGACCTCGCCGCGTTCAAGGTCTACTGGGGAACGGCTCCGGGCACCTACTCGCAATCGATGAAGATCGCGAGCGCCACGGCGCGAACTTACACGGTAAGCGGGCTGACGAAGGGCACTTGGTATTTCGTCGTGACGGCGCTGAACTCGAAGGGCGCCGAGAGCCCGTATTCGAACGTTTGGAGTAAGACGGTCCCGTAGCGCGGCGAGATCTTCTTATCGGCCTCGAGCCCCGCGACCCTCCGAAAGGATCGCGGGGCTCTCTGGCAATCAGTCGCTAGTGCCGACCGTGGTGGGCGGCGAAGGTAGCGCACCACCGCACGAACTGGTGCACGGCAGCCTTCGCCTTCGCGGCATGACCGTGCTTGCGGCCATGGTCGTGCCGATGATGGCCGTGGCGATCGTCATTCGCACCACCACACTTATGGCCGGTCGCATTGCCGCTCGCGGCGACGCTGTGGCCACTGTGCTTGCCGTTCGCGCACTGGTCAGGCACAGGGGCCGGAGGCGGCGGGGGCGGCGGCGGCTGCACGACGGGCGGCGGCTCAACCGGCGGGGGCGGCGGCGGCTCCTCTACCACCGGCGGGGGCGGCGGGGGCGGCGGCGGG
>Ga0315910_10003570_pt1 | contig 13221 bp, 10 predicted proteins | sample EdamamesoilMG_FD_204470 | JGI IMG/M metagenome (GOLD analysis project Ga0315910, IMG submission 204470) | Garden soil microbial communities collected in Santa Monica, California, United States - Edamame soil | ecosystem: Environmental > Terrestrial > Soil > Garden | place: USA: California... | reverse complement strand
TTGGCGAGGGCCGCGCGCAGCTCTTCGACCGTCTTTTCGGACTCGACGACGCTCGTCTGCTCGAGCAGGCAGACTTCCTTCATCCACTTGGCGAGCTTGCCCTCGATGATCTTCGGGCGCGCCTTCTCCGGCTTCCCTTCCTCGATCAGCTGGGCTTCGAAGATCTGACCCTGCTTGGCCTTGGCGTCCGCCGGCACCTCCGAGGCGGACAGGAAGGACGGCGCCATCGCCGCGATCTGCATCGAGCTATCGTCCACGAACTTCTCGAACGACGGCGACTTCGTCGCCGCGTCGGTGCCGGCTCGCGTGCCGAGCAGGACACCCACCTTGCCGCCGAGGTGCACGTACGCGTGAACCTTGCCGGGACCGTCGATCGAAACGCGTTCCCAGCGGCGAACGGTGATGTTCTCGCCCAGTCGGCCGACGAGCGCCTGGCGCGCTTCCTCCACCGTGCCGGACCCGCCCGGCAGCTTCTCGGCGCCGAGATCGGCCCCGGCGCGCGCAGCGAAGGCCGCCTGCGCCGCCTTGGCGGCGAAATCGAGAAAGTCCTGATTGCGAGCCGCAAAGTCGGTCTGGATGTTCACTTCCACGATCACGCCGGCCTTGCCGTCCGCCCCGACGAGCGCCGTGACGACGCCTTCGGTGGCGATCGCGCCGGCTCGCTTGGCGCTCTTCGCGAGGCCCTTCTTCAGGATGATCTCGACGGCCTTCTCCATATCGCCGCTCGACTCGTCGAGCGCCGATTTGCAGTCGTTGAGCCCCGCCTGCGTGCGGTCACGGAGCTCCTTCACCTGCTGCATGCTGACCTGGCCCATGACTCAGTTGTCGCCTTCCGGTCCACGCGGACCCCGTGGTGCGTAGATCACCTGAGCCTCGATACCGCCGCGCTGCCCACCGCCGCCGCCGCCGCCCTCACGCTCGCTCTGGTGCTGCTGTTCGCGGCGTCGCGCGAGCCCGTAGACACAGGCGTCCGCGATCGCGCTGGTGATCAGCCGCACCGAGCGAATCGCGTCGTCGTTGCCCGGGATCACGAAGTCGACCAGGTCCGGATCACAGTTGGTGTCGGTGATGGCGACAATCGGCACGCGAAGCTTGCGGGCCTCGCTGATGGCGATCTGCTCTTGAGCGGGATCGATGACGAACACCGCCTGCGGGAGCTGCCCCATGCCTTTCAGGCCGCCGATGTACTTCTCGAGCCGAGCGCGCTCTTTCTCGAGCTGCACGACTTCCTTCTTCGGGAGCTGCTCGTGCGTGCCGTCCTCGCGCATGCGCTCCAGCGTGCGCAGCCGGTCCAGGCCACCCTTGATGGTGCGAAAGTTGGTCAGCGTGCCGCCGAGCCAGCGATTCGTCACGAAGTACATGCCGGCGCGTCGCGCCTCTTCCTGCACGATCTCCTGCGCCTGGCGCTTGGTGCCGACGAACAGCACCGAGCCGCCGCGGGCCACCGTATCGCCGACGAAGTCGAACGCACGCTTGAACAGCCGCGCCGTCTGATCGAGATCCACGATGTGGATCCCGCTTCGCGCGCCGTAGATGAACGGGCGCATCTTCGGGTTCCAGCGCTTGGTCTGGTGACCGAAGTGGACACCCGCTTCGAACAGCTCCTTCACGCCGAGCGGCTGTGCGGGGTCACGTTTCTGGCGCTCCCCTTCGGGGGGTGCGGCCTCGTACGGAAGACTCTCATTGACCGAGCCTTCGCTCGGTTGAACATCGGTCATGGTGCGCTGCTCCTTTCGGTTGTGCCTCCACCCCGCCGCGGGCAAGCCGGCAGACAGAGCTGCCAGCACCGAACCCGACGGACGCGCTTCAGGGTGTGTGGTGTACCCCCAGTTAATTCCGGGGGGCCGAAAACCTAGTCTACAGCCCCGACTCGGGCAACCCCTTCGGGATCTGGGGCTTTTTCACGGCCTTCGTCGCTCGCGCGCTCGGGGGCGGCGCAGCGCGGGCCACGCTGGAGCCCGCCCTTCCCGGCGGCGGGGTGCTCACGCGAGCGGAAGGGATCGTGACGGACGCGAGCGTCGCGACCGGCGCTTGGGCCGTCGCCTCGCGGGGAGGCGGCGCCGCTGCCCGTGCGAGCGCAGGCTGGGCCACGGGAGCGGGGGCGAGGGTGCGGGCGGGTCTTTCGGTTTCGCCGGTCGATACGCCCGGCGCGCGCAGAACGAACGACGAAACGATTGCTGCGACGACCACGAGCGACGCGACGACCACGAAGTGTCCTCCACGCCGGCGCGCGCTAGCCGGCGGCATCGAGGGGGACCGGCTCTCGATCGGCACCGGCTCGAGCGTTCGCTCACCGTCCGGCGGCGTCACCGGGACGCGCGTGTGCGTCTCGGTGATGCCACCGACTGGTGCCACCGCCGCCGTCAACAGCTCCGTCCGCGTCCCGTACGTTGCCTCGCCCGAAAGCGTGCTGCCGCGATCGTCGATCAGCGTGTCTTTCGCGGGTGGCGCGGGCTCGGGGGCGCCCGCTCGCGTCGCGATTTCCTCGGTCACGGTCGCACCGGCGGTGAACGACGGCATCGGCACCTCGCCGACGAAGGGAGTCGGCGCGTCGGCCTCGACCGGCGCACCGTACGAGCGCTCGACCGTCCGAACGATGGCGGCCGCTGCACGCGCGTCCGCCGGCCGCGCGCTCGGTTCCTTGGCGAGCAGGCGCGCGACGAGATCCGCGAGCTCCGCCGAAACACCGGGCACCACGGTCGCGAGATTCGGCGGCCTCCGCCCGAGATGCGCGAGCAGGAGCTCGTTCGCGTCGCGAGCGTCGTCGAAGGGTCCGCGACCTGCCACCATCTCGTGGATCAAGAGGCCCACGGCGTAGAGGTCGGACCTTCCGTCCACTCTCTCGCCGCTCGCCTGCTCGGGCGACATGTAGCGGGGCGTCCCGACGGCCACGCCGCGGGCGGTGATGGCGCCGCCCGCGTCGGCGATCTTGGCCACGCCGAAATCGAGGATTTTCGGCCGATTGCCGGCCGAAAGGAAGATGTTCGGGGGCTTGATGTCGCGGTGGACGACGCCGATCTCGTGCGCCGCGGCGAGGCCTTCGAGAACTCCGTTCGCGATACGGAGCGCCTCCAGCGGTGACAGGCGCCGCACTCGCTTCAGACGCTGAGCAAGGGTCTCACCCTCGAGCCGCTCCATGACGAAGAACGGCACGTTGCCGCTCGTGGCACCGGCATCCGTCACCGTGACGATGTTCGGGTGCTCGAGCCGGCCGAGCGCACGCTGCTCGTTGCGCAGGCGGGTCACGAGATCTTCGCGCATCGCGAGATCGCTCAGCAGCGCTTTCAACACGAAGCGCTTGCCGAGCTCGACGTGCTCGACCTCGTAGACCGAGCCCATGCCGCCGACGCCGACCAGATCGAGCACCCGGTAGCGAGTGCCCGGTAGCGGCTGACCTTTGACGAACTCGCCCTGTCTCACGCGTGCCCCCGCGGGCCTCCACCGATCAGCGAGGCGCGGCGGTCTCGACCGGAGCCTATAGACGAGCGTGGTGGCCGTCGAGCCGGAAGCGCATGAACCGGGCACGAGGCTCGCATCGGTCCGGTCCGTAGGACGGTTGCTTCCACATTTTTCCTGAACGAATGTGCGGGGCCGGGGGCCGGCTTTCCCCGCCCCTGCCGACGCTGGTATGAGCGGCGGCGATGGCGATCACCAAGGAGACGGTCCTGCACGTGGCTCGGCTCGCGCGGCTCGAGCTCTCGGACGACGAGGTCACGACGATGCAGAGGGACCTTGCCAAGATCCTCGAGCACGTCGAGGAGCTCGGACGCCTCGACACCGACGGTGTTCCGGAGACGGCGCACGTGGCGGCGGAACAGGCTCCGCTCCGTCCGGATCGCCCTGTGCCCAGCATCCCCACCGAGCAGTCGCTCGCCGAGGCGCCCCGTCGGGCCGGCGGCGGGTTCGCGGTTCCAGCGTTCGTGGACGAATGATGGGCGCGCCGCTCGACCTGACGATGGGTGAGCTTGCCGCCGCGGTGGCGCGGGGCGACGTGCCGGCTCTCGAGATCGCGCAAGCCTCGCTCGATCGCATCGCGGCCGGGCGCGAGCTCAATGCCTTCCTGAACGCGCCCGAAGCGCCGCTCCTCGCCGCCGCGCGAAGCATCGACGAGCGGCGCGCCCGCGGCGACAAGCTCGGACCGCTCTCGGGCGTTCCCGTCGCGATCAAGGACGCGCTCTGTACCCACGACGCACCGACCACCTGCGCCTCGCGCATTCTCACGCGGCGCGGGCCCGACGGCCGTCCGTCGACGCCGGAGCACGGGTGGCGCCCGCCGTACGACGCCACGGTCGTCGCCCGGCTGCGAGCCGCCGACGCGCTCCTGGTCGGGAAAACGAACATGGACGAGTTCGCCATGGGTTCTTCCGGCGAAAACTCCGCGTTCGGACCGGCGAAGAACCCGCGCGATCCGAGCCGCACTCCGGGTGGCTCGTCGAGCGGCAGCGCCGTCGCGGTCGCCGGCGGCATGGCGCTCGCAGCGCTCGGTAGCGACACCGGCGGATCGATCCGCCAGCCGGCGGCGCTCTGTGGCGTGGTCGGGGTCAAACCGAGCTACGGGCGCGTGTCGCGCTTCGGCCTGGTGGCGTTCGCCTCGAGCCTCGACCAGATCGGGCCGTTCGCTCGCGACGTGGAGGGCGCCGCGCGGATCCTGTCGGTGATCGCCGGCGAGGACCCCCGCGATTCGACCGCGGCGTCGGTCGCGCTCGGTGACTACCTCTCGGCGTGCGGGCGCGACGTGCGCGGGATGCGCATCGGCCTGCCCGACGAGTACTTCGCCGAAGGGCTCGACCCCGAAGTCGAGCAAGCGGTGAGGCAGGCGGTCGCACGACTCGAGGCCGAGGGCGCCAGCGTGCGTCCGGTGAAACTCCCCCACACGCGCTACGGCGTCGCCACCTACTACATCGTTGCCACCGCGGAGGCGTCCTCGAACCTCGCGCGCTTCGACGGTGTTCGCTTCGGACTGCGGATCGAGCCGGAGCACGGCGACCTCACGGCGATGTACGGCGCTACCCGCCACGCCGGGTTCGGCGCCGAGGTGAAGCGTCGCATCCTGCTCGGCACCTACGTGCTCAGCGCCGGCTACTACGACGCCTACTACCGCAAGGCGCAGCGCACGCGCACGCTGATCCGCCGCGACTTCGAGCAAGCGTTCACCGACGTCGACGTGATCGCGACCCCGACCAGTCCTACACCCGCCTTCCGGCTCGGCGAGAAGGTCGACGACCCGCTCGCGATGTACCTCGCCGACGTGTACACGTTGCCCGCGAGCCTTGCCGGCATCGCAGGGCTCAGCGTCCCTTGCGGCTCCACGCGCGCGACGAACGAGCGCCCGGCGCTGCCGATCGGGCTCCAGCTCCTGGCACCGGCCTTCGCGGAGGAGCGTTTGTTCACGGCCGCGGCGGCCGTCGAGCGGCTCCGTCCCGCGTGAGCGGGAGCGCCGTGGCGTTTTCACTCGTTTGTGAGCCACTCCGCCCGGCGCGCCTGGGCGCCCTCGCCGAGCTGTTTCGGCGCGCGGGCTCGGCTTGTTTCTGCCAGTATTTCCACTTCGAGGGTGACAAGAACGCCTGGCTCGCGCGGCTCGCCTTCGAACCCGAGCAGAACGAACGGGGGCTCGGCGAACGCGCCGAGCTCGATCCGCCTCGTGGGATCGTCGCCTTGGACGGCAGCGAGGTCGTGGGCTGGATGAAGCTCGAACCCGCCGAGGAGCTCCCGAAGCTCTACGGCCAGCGCATCTACCGAAACCTGCCCTGCTTCGGCGCCGATCGCCGTGGCGTCTGGACGATCGGATGCTTCTTGGTCGACCCGGCGCGGCGGCGCCAGGGCGTGGCGCGGGCTCTCGTTCGCTCCGGCGTCGACACCGCGCGCGCCCACGGCGCGCGTGCACTCGAGGTCTTTCCTCGTCGAGCCGAAGGCGTCGGCGCGGAGGAGCTCTGGACCGGACCGTTCCCCTTGCTCGAAAGCGAGGGCTTCGAGATCGTCCACGACCAGGCCCAATACCCGGTCATGCGCCGCGCTTTCGACACGCAATCCTAGCCTTCGAAGCACGACCTCGCGCCGGACAAACGCGCTAGGCTAGCGCTCGGGATCTTGTCTCAAGCGCTTCGTCTCCGAAGGCTCGACGCCGTGTGGGCTCTTTCGCTGCGCCTCGCTCAGGAGTCGTCGGGCGGGTTGCTCGGCGACTGCCTCGACGGCCTGCTCGACGCGAGCGCTGCGCGCTGCGCGCTCGCGTTCGGCTCGGACGGAGCGCTCGAACCGGCTGCCGAGCGCCGTCTCAGCGTCCGCCCCAACACCGATCCGTTGCGCCTTCGTCGCGCGGCCCGAGCGCTCGCCGCGCGCGCCGCCACGGCGCGCCGGATCGTGCTGGTGAGCGACATCCGGCGAGAAGTGGACGCGGTCCCGGAAGCGGCGGAGATCGTCGCACTCGGCGTCCGCGCCGTACTCGCACAACCGATCATTCATCGACGCACGGTGCTCGCCACGCTGGTCCTGATGTTCGACGACCCGGCGATGCTCGACGACGAAACGCAGCAGTTCGTCACGACGATCGCCAGCATGACGGCGGTGGCGCTGGAGCGCGATCGGCACGTGGAGGAAACCGAGACCCAACGGAGCCGATTGGTCACCGGCGCGTCCAACGCCGGCGTCGGGCTCGTGACCGCGACGGTCGCGCACGAGCTGAAGAGCCCGGTCGGCGCCCTCGCGCTGCAGCACGACGAGCTCGCTCGCCTGGTCGAACAGCTCGAGCAGCTCGGCGATCCGAGCGATACCGCCCTCGGTGGCGCCGTCGCCGAGCTTTCGGAGCTCGCCGGAGACATGGGGGTCGCCATCGCGCGCGTCCGCGAGACGGTGGAAAACCTGACCAGCATGAGCCGCCGCGAAGCGCCGCCGCTCTGCGTCGATCTGGCGACCGTCGCACGCGAGGCGCTGATCGTCGCTCGTCCCCACTTCGAGCGCCAGGGCATCGTCCTTCACGAACGCTACGACGACGACTGCTTCACGCTCGGGCGTAAAGATGCCCTCGGCCAGGTGGTCCTGAACCTCGCGTTCAACGCCATCGACGCCTGCGCGAGCGGCTCCCGCCCCCAGGTCTGGCTGCGCGTCGCGATCGACGGCCCGCACGTGCTCTTGATCGTGCAGGACAACGGTCCCGGCGTCCCACCGGACGCCGTCGAGAGCATCTTCCTCCCTTTCTACACGACCAAGAAGACGGCTCACGCGCCCGGTCTCGGCCTCAAGATCTGCAGCGACGTGGTGGCGGCGCACGGCGGACACATCGAGGTCCACGAGCGCCCGGGCGGAGGCGCTGCGTTCCACGTGGTGCTCCCGCGCGTCGACGACTCCGGGCGCGCGCGCATCACCGGGCCGGCACCAGCGGCCAGGCCCGAGTCCGGGCAGCGACGGACGATCCTGGTGATCGACGACGATCCGATTCTGTCTCGCGCTCTCCGGCGCGCGCTTCGGAACCACGACGTGCGCACCGCCGCCACCGCCTCGGAGGCAGAAATCATCCTGCTCGACCCGGCCTACGTCCCCCATCTCGTGATCTGCGACGTCTACTTGCCGGGGCAGAACGGCAACGTGCTCCACGAGCGCATCAAGCGCGAGCGCCCGGAAACGGCCGACCGCTTCGTGTTCATCACCGGCGGCGTGCTCCGTCAGGTCGAAGCCGACTACATCAAGGGAAGCCGCAGGCCCACGCTCCAGAAACCGGTCGAGCTCGCGCCGCTCAACGCCATGCTCTATGCCACCGACGCCGACTCGACGCCCCCGTCATCGGTGCGCACGCTGAGCGAACCCGGGGACTCGGAGCGTCCGACGCTGCACCCGTCACGCAAGGACGACTGAGCGCGCGGAAAACATCGGGCGTGTCTCAACGAATGCCGACGCGGGGCCTGCAGCCGAGCTCCACCTCGACGAGTCCCGCTTGGAAGTGGCTGCAGGTACAGGGACACACCAGGATCTGGGTCGGCGCTCGTGGATCGTCGGATTACCAGCCGCCATTCGGGTTGCGGCTGCACGCCTCGAGATCGCTGATCTTCGGCACCTCTTCCACGGAACCTTCGACGTTCGTGTACGTGACCTGCACCTCGTCGTGGTCGATCACCATCGTCGTGCCCGGTGGGGATGGGATCTCGTAGCGGCACGAGAGTTTCGTGTTCGATACGCTGCGGAGAGCCTGCAGGAACGACGACGTCGAATCGCCCGCGTCCACGCGATAAGCCTTCTGGGTTCCGCCCGCCCGCGCGATGCCGTCCAGATTGAACTCGGCAGCGAGCCCGATCACGTACGTCCGAACGTAGGGCTCCGTGACGTGCGCGGCCTCGGCCAGCTCGGCGATGGCCGAAACGCTTCTCGGCTCGCATTGCGTCGGGTAGCCGTCCGTGACGAGCACCACGGCGGTCGCACGACCGGGGTTATGCGTCGCCCACTCGGCCGCGTGCTCGAGCGCGCCCAGCAATGCGGGCGCCGTCGGCGTGAAGCCACCCGGACTCACCCGCGTCATGGCGTCGGTGATCGCAGCCCCCACCTGCGAGAGCGGGCCGATCTCGACCCCCGGCTCTGCGTAGTAGCCGGCGTCGCAGTCGAGCGCGTCGTCGTTACCGCCCGTCCGCCCGAAAAATCCCATCCCCACCCGCAGGTTCTGGTTCGCTCCTTCGTCGACGAAGGTTGCGATCGCCTCGCGCAAGGCCTCCCAACGGGTCCTGCCGCTCGCGGCATCGGTCTCGCTCAGCGAGATCGAGCGATCCATCATCACGAAGAGATCGACGGGCACGGACTCGGCTTCGTAGGCGAGCCCTCGGCAGGCAACGATACCGGCTCCTGCATCCGAATCCTCGAGCGGAAGGCCGGAACAAGCGTCCCCGGAGCTCGCCGTGCCGGCGGTGCCGCCACTTCCGAACGCTGTGCCGGCGGCGCCCCCGGCACCACCCACGCCGACGATCGAGCCACCGTTGCCGCCCGTGCCGAAGCCGACGGTCGCGCCCGAGCCGCCACGCGCGTTGCCTCCACCGCGTCCTGCCGCGTCGCCACCTTGATCGGAGTTGCCGCAGGCCGGCGCGGCGCCCAGGGCCAGAGACAGCGCTGCCATCCCGATCCCTCTCGCCACCGACGGCCGCAGAACGCTCAGTGCCACAGGCAGTAACCCAAGGTGGTCCCGGGATACACGTAGCAGTACATCCCCCCAGGACAGCTCGCTTCCTCGTCGCCTTCTCGGCAAACGAGCAGGCAGTAGCTCGTGCCCACGAACTCGACGCAACCTGCCGCAGCATCAGCGGAAGCTGCAAGGGTGGAGCAGTCGGCGTCGACTTCGCATTCGTTCGAGCAGCTGTAGCCGAACACCTCCGATTCGACTCGGATCCCGAGACACAAGAGCGCCGTGGGGTCGCCGCACATGAGCGTGTCGCCGTGGCATTCGATCTCGTAGGGTGACGTTCCCGAGCTTCCTCCGGGTGGCCCTCCGGTGCCGCCCGTCGATCCGCCGGAGCCCTCGCCGCCTTCACCTTCGACAGCGCGACCGGCGTTTCCAGCCGATATCCCCGACTTTCCGCCCGAGCTCGGCGATCCTGAGCCGCCTGCGCTGGTACCACCTCGCCCCGCGCCCGACGCATTCCCGCCGGAGCCACCGGCCGAGCTCAGAGCTCCGCCACGCCCCGCCATGCCACCGGTCGAGCTCGCGCCGCCGCGCCCCGCCGTGCCACCACTTCCCCCCGAACCCCCGAGAGCGATACCGCCGCCCGCGCCCGCCGTCGTGGAGGCTGCACCGTCGTCGTCGCTGCATGCGCCGAGCAAACCGAGCGCGGCGAGTACGAGGGCCGCAAAGGCAAGCGTCGAGGTGGCTCCAGGGCTCATCGCGACCTTCATGGAAGCAGCCTGCGGGATTTCTGATCCGCGCCGCCGATCAGAAAAAGTCGATGGCCTTTCCATTGCGGAGGTCGAAACCCGATCACGCCGATGGCACGCGCAACCTCCCTCCAAAAATGCCTCCGACTCGTCGGAGTGCTCGCGACGACGAGCCTGCTCGCCGCCTGCTCATCGGACGGCGAAGGTACCGAGCACGCCCTCGGCCGACCCGGGAGCGGCGGCTCGGGCGGCACCGGAGGCTCGATCCTCGTGGATCCGAACGGCAGCGGCGGCTCTGCGGCGTCGCGTAGCTCGGGGGGCACGGGCGCCACCGGAACGGACGAGTGCGGCACCTCCGTTCTGAACGGCTGCGTCGGCGAGTTCTACGAAGGCGAGAGTCTGCCGCTCGACATCTACATCATGTTCGATCAGTCCGGGTCCATGTTGAACGACGTGGGCGGCATGACGCGCCTGCAAGCGGTGCAGGAAGCGACGCGTCAGTTCCTGCGCGATCCGGAAACGGCGAATATCGGCGTCGGCATCGGCTACTTCGGCTTTCAGCCGATTGGGGAAACGTCGTGCGAGGAGGCTCCCTACTCGTCGCCCGACGTGCCGGTGTCGGTCGATCACGAGCCCGTGATTGCCTCGCTCGACGGCCGTGAGCCGACGGGAGAAACGCCGACGGCCTCGGCCCTGCGCGGTGCTTGCAGCTACGCGTCGGAGTGGAAGCGGTCACATCCCGGGCGCGGCGTGGTCATCCTGCTCGTGACCGACGGAAAACCGGAGGCACCGGTTTCGTGCTCGAACGGCGGCTGCTGTCCGAACATCGACGACGCCGAGGTGGCCGCGCTCGCCTGCCACGAGGACGCCCCGAGCGTTCCTACCTACGTCCTCGGCGTGGGTCCCGAGCTCGATCTTTTGAATCGGATCGCCGAGGCGGGCGGCACCAAACGCGCCTACCTGGTCGGCAACGAGGACGTCGCCACCAACGTCCTCGCGGCGCTCTCGACGATTCGCGGCGACGCGGCGATCCCGTGCAGTCTCGAAATCCCGGAGCCGCCGTCGGGTGGAACGATCGACTTCGGCGCCGTCAACCTGTTCGCAGGCCAGTCGGGCGTCGACTGCCTGTCGCCCATCTATCACGTCGAAAGCGCCGCAGACTGCGGTTCGGACAGCGGCTGGTACTACGACCGGCCCGATTCACCCGAGTTCGTCGAGCTCTGTCCGGCGAGCTGCGATTCGGTGTCGCGTCCCGGAAGCCGACTGCGCTTCTCGATCGGGTGCGCGACGATTTCGGATCCCGTGCGCTGATGGCGGGCCGTTTTTGCACCGCGTGAACGACAAGCGGAGGAATCCATGAGCATGCGTTACATCGGTCTCGTCCCTCTCTCTCTCTCCATCGGCTTCGCCGCCACGGGTTGTGGTGGAAGCTCGGAGGGCGCCAGCGGCGGCGGCCGGAAGCCGGGCGGCGAAGCTTGCTGGGTCGATGCGGAATGCCTGAGCGGGCTCTGCGACAAAGGAATGTGCTCGGGCGGCTCCACGGGACCCGGCGACGACAAGGGTGGACCCAAAGGCGCCGGCGGCACGGCCAGCTCCGGCACTGGCGGCACGACGGGCTCGGGCGGAACGGCATCCGGTTCGGGTGGTTCGAGCGGAACCGCCGGCGGATCGAGCGGTCCGCCGCTGTTCCCCGGGGCCGGGCCCGCGGCCACGCCCCTGACGCCGGGCTGTGGCCCCGACACGGGATCCGAGTGCGGAGGAACCTGCGAAGCGGCGGGCGGCGGCGGCGGCCCGATCACGATCGTTCGTCCGCCCGTCGCGCTCTGTTTCGCGGGGGCCGAAGACCCGACGCCTGCGAACCCGACGGCAGTCATCGAACAGGTCATCGAGACCATCAACGGCGTCTCGATGGTTCACCTGAGGATCACCTTCGACCCATCATTCGTCGACAACACCTACGGCGTGAACGCGTCGAGTGGATGGGGCGCCCCTGCCGTCGACGGCATGAAGGGCAAGAGCGGCCACACCTTCGGCGATCTGGTCGGCAGCGACCACGTCGAGCTCCTGCTCACGGACGGCACGGGTGCGACGATCATGGACTTCAAGATCGACTACGTGTCCGAGGCGACCGGCGCACCCTGCGGCTACGCGTCGCTGGGCGTTTCCGGCGGCGAAGGGAAGGTCATCCAGGGCGACGCCTCGGCCATCTTGGGCGTTGCCACCAGCATCGACCGAAATCTCAATGGCTGCGGCTATTGCTACACGGAAGATTCACCCGCCACGGACGACCTCTACACGCCGAACCCGGACGCACCGGACTGGGATTACCGCGTCGTCTACGAGGTCTGGCTCGCGCTCGACGCCTTCGGCAACGCAGGGTTTGGCCAGGCGTACATCCAGAACGTCCATGCGTCGCCGTCGAAGCTCGACACCAACACCGTCGAGGTCACGGCATCGCCGTGCCCGCCCGGGTGGGACACGCCCTTCTGCCCACCCGAGCTCGTGCAGACCGACGGGAGCTGCGGCGGAGACACGGGCCAGTGTCCGCCGAATCACGAAATCTACGTCACCACCGAGGGACAGCAGATCTGCGCCCCGATCCCGTTTGCGAACTACCCCGGCATGACGCCCTGCCCGGAAGGGTACGCCCTCGATCCAGCAACGGAAGGCCGCTACTGCCTTCCGGTCGAATGACGCCTCTCGGAAATTCCGAGCGGACGCTGTCTCCTAGCGCTCGTTCTTCGTTCTGACGGGCGGCAGGTAGTCTTCGACGCGCTGCACGGGCAGCGTGCCGCTGCGCGACGGTAACGCGCCGACGGCCGACAGCCACGAAACGAGCTCGAGCGAACCCGCCGGGAGGCCCAGGCGGTCGCTCGCGCTCTGGATGGCGAGCGCGAAGGCGGCGGCGCTCGCGTAGCGGTCGGCCGGGGAACGCGCGAGCGCGATGCGGACGATCTCCATCACCTCGCTCGGTACGGTGTGGCCGTACTTGTCGAGGTTCGAGACGTTCGCTTCGTGGATCTTGGTGAGGATCTCGAACTCGGTCTTGCCGGAAAAAAGCGGGCGCGCGAGCAGCATCTCGGAGAGCACGATGCCGACGGCGAAAAGATCGCTCCGCGGGTCGATCGTGACCCCCATCGCCTGCTCGGGCGACATGTAGCCGATCTTTCCCTTGAGCTCGCCGGGGTGCGTGCGGCGATCGACGAACGACGACAACAGGATCCCGAAGTCGCCGAGCTTCACTTCGCCGGTGCGACCGATCAGCACGTTGCCGGGCGACACGTCGCGATGAACGATGCCGAGCGGCCGGCCCTCTTCGTCACAAGCGTTGTGAGCGAAGTCGAGCGCGCGCAGGAGCTCGTGCGCGATGAACAACGCGAC
>Ga0315910_10003569_pt1 | contig 13222 bp, 8 predicted proteins | sample EdamamesoilMG_FD_204470 | JGI IMG/M metagenome (GOLD analysis project Ga0315910, IMG submission 204470) | Garden soil microbial communities collected in Santa Monica, California, United States - Edamame soil | ecosystem: Environmental > Terrestrial > Soil > Garden | place: USA: California... | reverse complement strand
CGGCGCCTCGACGCGGACGTGCTCGCCGATGGTCGAGTCGCGGATCACGGCTTGTCCGTTCGGGTAGACGCCGGTCGCGACGTTCGTGGTGTACGTCGCAAGGTCATTTTGCCCTTCGTCCCAGGCGCGGCCGAGGTGGACGGAGCCCGGGATGGTTTCGGCGTCGGCGATGAGCTCACTGCCGATGACGAGGATGCCGTAGGGGTTTCGGGCGTCGGTGCTCGGAGCGAGCAGGTACCCGCCGCTGCGGCGCGCGGAAACGAACTCGACCGTGCAGCCGTCGAGCACGGCGGTCGCGCGGCCGAAGATGAAGTCCACGTCGCCCGCGACGTAGGAATTCTTGAGGTAGACGCGCGCCACGACGGCGTTGCTCGACGACTTCATGTAGAGCGTGTCCTGGTTGCCGAGCAGCCGAACATTTTCGAACACGAGCCGGTCCCCCTGCGTCAGCAAGGCGACCGCCTGCGTGCCGTCGCTGATGCTCGACTCGTCGGTGTCGTTGGCGATGGTGAGGTTCATCGCCTGAAACTCGTTGGCGAAGGCGGCGAACGTCGCGCTGCCGCTGGTGCCGAAGGTCGTGCCCGAGAGATTGGCATTGCAGGGATTGGCGGGCTCGCCGTTCGCCTTGGGTTTGCCCGAATAGTTGTCGAAGACGATCTCGACGGATTCCGGCTCGCCGGTGCCGTAGAGGGTGATCGGGCGCGCGCCCGCCGGCACGCAGATGAGCTCGCGATAGGTGCCGGCGGCGACCTCGATGTAGGCGCGTGAGGTCCCGCCCTCGGAGACGGCAGCGTCGATCGCGGCCTGGACTGTGGTGTGTGTGCCGCCGTCCGCCGCCACCCGGAAGCTTGCCGTGAACCCGACGGGGTCGCCGAGGCCCGCTGTCGGATCCCAGCCGTCCGCGACGAGAGCCGGCAAGGTCCCGGCCTTTTCCAGGTATTTCAGGATCGTGTGCTCGGCCGCGGCCGCGTCGTCGAGCACGGGTCGCGGGCCCATCGGCGCCGCGCCGGATCCGCCGGTGCCCCCCGCCCCGCCCGTGCCCTCCGGTTCGGAGCTGTTCCCACAGCCGATTGCAGGGACGCAAAGGAGACAGGTCGCGGCGACCACGATGCGGATTCTCATGCTGCAGAATGCTCGCCGTGGCGCAATCGATCCGATCCTCTGGAAACGGGTGCAAGATTTCTGGCGACTCGATGGGTGAGATTGTTGATCCATCGCCCAGGGCCTACGCAACTAGGCCTGATCCACCCTGCCATTTCGCACCCTGATTCCCGGGCGAAACTGCGCAGCGAGCTCGATTTCCTGCGTTGACAACATCGTCACTGCGGACGAATGCTGCGCCCAATTCGGAGAGACGAATGGGAATGTTCCCATTTGCTTTCGAATGTTTGGCACCACCGGCAGCTGTGCGGAGGACGCGATGAGGACCTATCGATCTCTTTTGGGCCTGAGCTTGATGTTCTGTTTGTCGGCGGTCGTTGCCGCGTGCAGCGACGATGACGACCCCGCGGGCGGAACCGGTGGCACCTCCGGTAAGGGCGGCGCAGGCGGCTCGAGCGGCAAGGCCGGCTCCGGCGGCAAGGGCGGCGCGGGCGGGTCGAGCGGCAAGGCCGGTGCGGCCGGATCGAGCGGCACGGGCGCCGGCGAAGGCGGCGCAGGCGGCGAAGGCGGTGTCGGCGAAGGCGGCGGCGGAACGGGTGGCACGCCGCTCGATCCGGGTGGTCGCAAGATCAACATGACGCCGGAGCGCTTTTTCCCCGAAGGCGTCGCCGTCGACAAAAACGGCAATTTTTACCTCGGCAGCATGGAGCTCGGCGTGGTGCACATCGCGCAGGCGAACAGCACCGAGAGCATGCCGTTCATCGAGCCCGATGCGACGAACAACCTCGTCTCCGTGATCGGCCTCTACGTCGACGACGCGAGGGACATGCTCTACGTCTGCTCCTCGGACGCCGGCAACAGCCCGCAGGCCGGCAACGCGCAGGCGGCGATCAAGAAGTTCAGCCTGCCCGAGGGCGACTACGTCGAGAGCTACGACCTGCCCCCCTTCAGCGGCACGCAGTGGACCGACGAGGTGCCCGCGGGCGTGAACGGCTTCTGCAACGACATGACGATGGACGCGAACGGCAACCTGTACGCGACCGACTCCTGGTACCCGCGCATCCTGAAGCTCCCCGCCGGCTCGAACACGCTCGAGGAGTGGGTGGTCGACGACATTTTCCACCCGACCGACGATCCGTGGCACCTGAACGGCATCGACATCGATCAGTCGAACAACCTGCTTTACGTGGTCGAAAACCACCCCGGCACGCTCTTCGTCGTGCCGATCGAGAACAACGGAGACGCGGGAACACCCGCCGAAATCGATGTCTCGCCCCGCGCCCTGCTCAACCCCGACGGCCTCAAGGTCGCGGCGCCGAATCTCCTGATCACGGCCGAGGGCGGCAACGACGGCGGCGGCGTGAGTGTCGTCCGCGTCGACGGCATGACCGCCACGATGGAAGAAGTCATCAAGGGCTTCGACCAGGTCGCGACGCTCGCCCTGCGCGAGGCGAGCGCATGGGTGGTCGAGAACCAGGGCGACCACTTCTGGGGTCCGGCCGACAATGGCCCCGACGCCGATCCGCCGTTCCGCCTCGTCGAGGTTCCCCTCGAGGTCGGCGCTGGTGAAGGCATCATCGAGACCACGACCGAGCACTTCTTCTCCGAGGGCGTGACCGTCGATGCGGACGGCAACTTCTACGTCGGCAGCATGAACCTCGGACAGGTCCACAAGGCGGCCCCGGACGGCACCACCAGTTCCCTCTTTATCGAGCCGGACGCCACGAACGGGCTCGTCTCGGTGATCGGCCTCTACGCCGACAGCGCGAACGACCGCCTCTACGTGTGCTCGTCGGACGCGGGGAACAGCCAGCAGGCAGGTGACGCCCAGGCCGCGATCAAGGCGTTCGACCTGTCGGACGGCTCGTTCGTCGCGAGCTACGAGTGGCCCGCCTACGCCGACCCCTGGGTCGACATGGGCGATTCCGGCGTCCCGAACGGCGTCAACGGGTTCTGCAACGACATGACCATGGATGCGGACGGCAACCTCTACGCCACCGACTCCTGGTACCCGCGCATCCTCAGGCTGCCGGCCGGCGGCACCGATCTCGAGGAGTGGGTGGTCGACGCGACCGTGTTCCCGTCGGCGGATCCGTGGCACCTGAACGGCATCGACATCGACGCCATGAACAACACCATCTACGCCGTGGAAAATCACCCGGGTGCCATCTACGCGATCCCGATCCAGGGCAACGGCATGGCCGGCACGCCGGTCGAGATCACGACGCAGCGGCCGGTGTACATGCCCGACGGGCTCAAGGTCATCGGCAACGGCGTGCTCGCCATCGCCGAAGGCCAGACCAGCGGCATGTCGGTCGTGACGATCACCGGGATGATGGGTCACGTGCGCCGGATCAGCACGGGGCTCGACGGCGTCGCGACCTTCGCGATGGTCGGTGACAACGCCTGGCTGGTGGAAAACCAGGGTGACCACTTCTGGGGCGGCGACGGCATGGAGACCAAGCCGTTCCGCCTCGTGGAAACCCCGCTCAACCAGTAGCCCCCGCCGCTTTGCTCACGGGTGCGCGCCGCCGATCAACCGCCGGCGCGCACCTCGAGCAGGCGTTTCTGCACGGCTTCCACCACCGCCTGGCGTAGCGCGGCGAGCTTGTCGCTCGAGAACGGTTTCGAGCGCGGCGGCTCGAGGATGAAGGAGTCGCAGGCCATACCGTTTTCGGTGCGGACCTCCGAGCTTGCGATCTCGACTCCCTCGAGGTGAAGCGCGAGGCTGATCGACAGGAGCAGCCCCGGGCAGTCGGGTGCTTCGACAATCAGCACGTACTCGCCGCGCCGGAGTGAGTTCGTGTTGAAATAGACGCGCGGGGTGGGGACGGGAGTCCATTCACTCTGCGGCGTCGCCTGGCCGGGACGAAGCGTCCCCTGTTGCCCGTTCGCGACGGCGGCCTCGAGCTCGCTCGCCAGCGTGACGATGAGCCCGTCGGTGAGCTCCTGCACACTCGCGGAACGCCGGGGGCGGAGCCAGAAGAGATCGAACGCCTCGGCCGGGAGGTCGCCGGGACGGTCCCGGCAGTGGATCCGCGCGCTCACGACGTCGAGCTCGTGGGCGACGAACACGCGGCAGATGCAGGAGAGGAGCCCGGCGCGATCGTCGGCCACCACGCACACGACCGCCGTTCCGTCCTCGTTCCTCCGCCAGAGCTCGAGGTACGCGCTCCGTTCACCCCGGCGCGCCGCGATGGCGGCGTGGTCCGCCGCGTCTTCCGGGAAGGCCTCCTGGTACCCGCCCGGCATCGAGCTCACGAACTCCTCTACCGACTGAGAGCCCCACGCGCTGCGAACCGGTTCACCCGCCATGGTTCAATGGTGGCGGGCGCTCGGTTACAGCCGCCTTTCGCGGACATTTCCGGAGCGTTCTCGGCACCCCGCTTTCGACGATGCATTAGGCTCAGCGGCGGATGGCCGACGCCCGGCGAGCGCCGCATGCTTGAGCGCAGGGTCCTCTACGTCGCGGCGTTCGTCCGCGCCGTCACGACCAGCCTCCTCGGGGTGATGATCGGCGTTTACCTCGCGCGGCAAGGGCTCGCGATGGGGGCGATCGCGAGCGTCGTTTCGGCCGGGCTCGCCGGTGCCGCTCTTGCCGCGGTCGCCGCCACGTTCCTTTCGGATCGCATCGGGCGCCGCCGTTTCCTGGTCGGGCTCGCGGTGCTTTCCGTGCTCGGCACCGTAGCCTTCGCGTTCAGCACGAGCTTCGTCGGCCTCGCCGTTGCGGCCTTCGTCGGCATGCTGAACGGCATGGGCAAGGACCGCGGTGCAGCTCTGATCCTCGAGCAGGCGGCCCTGCCGGCCACGACCACGGCCGACGATCGAACGCGCGTCATCGCCTGGTACACGAGCCTGCAGGATCTCGGCCATGCCGCCGGGGCGTTGCTCGCCGGCCTGCCGACGCTGCTCGAAGCGACGACGGAGCTTGCCGGCGTAGGCCCCTACCGCGTGACCCTTCTCGGCTGTGCGGCCCTCGGCCTCGTCGCCGTCGGCCTCTACGCGCGGCTCGGCGCGGCGGTCGACGCACCCGCCCGGGTCGAAGGCCCGCGGCTCACCCCGAAAAGCCGCGGGATCCTGCTCAAGATCTGCGGACTGTTCGCGATCGACGCCGTCGCCGGCGGGTTTCTCACCACCGCGCTCCTTTCCTACTTTTTCTTCGAGCGCTTCGGCACGAGCCAGGCCGTGATCGGCGCGCTTTTTTTCGGCGCGCGGATCATGAACGCTCTTTCACACCTCGCCGCGGCGCGCCTCGCAAAGGTGTTCGGCCTCGTGAACACGATGGTGTTCACGCACATCCCGTCGAGCTTTCTGCTGGTGACGGTGGCGTTCGCACCCTCGTTTTGGGTCGCCGCCCTGCTTTTCCTGCTGCGCGAGGGGCTCGTCGAGATGGACGTGCCGACGCGCCAATCCTACGTGCTCGCCGTCGTCGAGCCGGAGGAGCGCACCTTCGCTTCGGGCATCACGAACCTGGTGCGCGTCAGCGCGTGGGCCGTCGCGCCGGCCGTGCTCGGCGCTATCCCGGGCGCCGAGTCGATGGTCGTTCCGCTCGTCGTCGGCGCCGCCATGAAGATCACCTACGACCTCTTGCTCTGGCGCGCCTTTCGCGGCGCCCGGCCACCAGAGGAGCTCGGACGGGCGTAGCGCGCCTACTCTGCGCCCAGACGCAGCAAGTAGACGCCGGCGCCGCTATCGAGAATGTTCTCGTTGCCGAAGTCCGTGTTGCCGCTGAAGCGGCCGGATACCCAGAGGTGCCCTGCGCCGGGGGCAATGAACGCGCTCTCGATGTCCGTGCCGGACACCGCGGTGACGTTCTGAACGCTTTCTCCGGTCGCCACGTCGTAGGTTCTTACGTACGCAAAGCCGCCCGTCATCGCGCCGTCCTCCATGTCTCCGGCGAGGAGCACGGTGGCGCCGCTGAGCTCGACCCCGCTTCCGTAGGTGGCCGGTTGCTCGAGGGTCACCCACTCGGCGACACCGTCGCCCGCTAGCCGCGCGACGAACGCCGCCATCGGCGGGAAGGTGCTCATGTCATCCGGGACGAACGGTTCACCCGGCAGCGACGTTCCACCTAGGTTTAGATCGAGCGCGGCGCCGCCCGAGAGCAGAAAATCGTCGTCGCCGAGCGGTGACAGGCCGGTCCCGACCGAGAAATCCTCACCGCCGAACTGGTCGGCCCAGACCGGCTCGCCGTCCTCGGTGTACCGGACGACGAACCCGTTCGGAAGCCCCATCAGCAGCGCCGTGCTCGTGATCGGCGAGAGTGACCCGAAGGTCATGTCGAGATCGAACGCGCCCGTCATCACCACGTCGCCGCTGCTCAGCACGGCCACGTCGTTGGCGTAGCCTTGGGTACCGGTGTGCTCCGGCATCGACTCCCAGACCTTGGTTCCGTCAGCCGTGCACCGGACGAGGATGGGACTGGAAAGGATCCCCCGCACCATGTCCGAGTTCTGCACGCCGCCCGCAAGGTAGATGTCCCCCGCCGCGCCGATCGCGAGCCCGTACGTGTAGGTGATCTCGTTGTCGAACTCGACCGTCGTCTCGAACCTCGGCGTCCCGTCGAGCCCGATCTTCGCGAGGTACACGTCTTTCGAAACGTAGGACGTCGACACCTCCGCCAAATCCGGCAGATACGGCGCGACGATCACGACGTCGTCGCCACTCCGCCGCATCGCCCACGGCAGCCCCGCCTCCGTCAGCGGCCGCGCCCAGACCGGCGCTCCGTCCGCCCCGAGCCGCGCCACGAACGCTTCCGACATGATGCCGGTATCGAACGCGGTGACGCCCACCGTCGCCGGATCGGCCGACGCGCCCGCGATCATCACGCCGCCGTCGTCGAGCGCGACGAGCGCCGGCACCGTCGCGTTCAGCGGATCACCGCTCTCGATCGGCCACGTCTCGCCCATGCCGGGCGGCTCGTAGACGGTCGGTGTCGTGCCGCCGGACCCCGCACCGGCCGCCGCTCCTGCGCTGCCGCCCGTTGACGCACCGGCCATCCCGCCGCTCCCGCCCGTGCCACCACCACCGCCGCGCGGTGGCGCGCCGGCCGTTGCGCCCGCGTCGCCACCCGCTGCCATCCCGCCGGTCCCCGCGCCTGCTTCACCGCCCGTCCCCGCGCCGTTCCCTCCGGTCGCGGCGTTTCCTCCCTTGCCCCCGCTTCCTCCGCTGGCGGCGCTGCCGCCGGTTCCCGCTCGTCCGCCGCTCTCGTCATCAGCGGCCGACGACGACTTTCCCGAGCACGAAATGAGAAATGACGCACCAACGCCAAGCCAGAAGAATCCCACGCCACGCATCGGCAAAGTCTGCGACCGAACCTACGCCCGCGCAACGGGCTCTGAACCAGCGCAAGACGTCTGCAGAAATGATGCCTGCGGGTGCGATATTCCGCACGTGGTCTCCGGTATTGGACCGCGATAGCCATGGAGGATGAAGTTCGCGTCCTCTGGTGTCGGCGTGATGCTCGGTGTGATGTTCGGCGGAATGCTCGCTGCGAGTGCGTGTGGCGATAGCGCCTCAAGCGGCGGCACCACACCGAGCGGCGGAAGCGCAGGCGCCGGCGGCGCGACGGGCGGCAGCGCGGGCTCGGGTGGCGCGACGGGTGGCGCGACGAGCGGCAGCTCCGGGTCGGGCGCCACGGCAGGAAGCGGCGCCGGGAGCGGTAACGGTGGTGGCGCCGGCTCCGGTGGCACCGCGGGCGGCGGTGCCGGCATGGGAGGCACGGCAGGAAACGGGGGCGCGGCGAACGGCGGCAGCGCCGGGCTGACCGCTGGGAACGCAGGCGAAGAAGGCGACGCCGGCGGGGAGAGCGGTGGTAGCGCGGGCACCGGCGGCAGCGCCGGCATGGGCGGCACGGCGGGAAGCGGCGGTGCGAGTGCCGGCACGGGAGGCATGGCCGGAACGGCCGGCGCGCCCGACGAGTGCGACCTATCGACGAGGACGCTCCTTGGGACGTGCGAGCGGCCGGTGACCAGCGGCGGGGCTTGGAGCTGCACGGAGTTCTACGATGCCACCGCTATGGAGCTCCAATTCATCGAGTTCGAGTGCGAAGACTCGAACGGAATCTTTTCGGACAGTCCGTGTCCGGAAATGTCCTTCGGGGAAGATCGGGTCGGCTGTTGCGTCGCGCCAGACGCCGTCAACCGGAGCTGCTACTACGGTCAGGGGTCGCTCGAGGGCATTACACCGCTCTGCGAGTCGCTCGGCTGCATGATCGAGCCCGGCTAGAAGCGCTCGACGGGTTGAAAATTGAAGCGCTGACCCTAGCTGGTCGGTAGCGCCCTCGGCGTCACAAAGCCCGGCCGCGACAAGGGTCCCCGAGCAGGACATAGCCCGGAAGCTATATTGGAGCGCTGTCCGCATTCTTGTCCCAGAAATGCCCAAAAGAACCAGTCATCAAGAGCTATATTCCAAATAAGGAATACCCGCGTCGTACCCCCCTGCTCGGCGCTCGTGAGGGGGGAGCTGCCCCCGCGATGGTTCGGCGACGACCGGCCTGCGTGCTCGGCAGAGCCTGCGCGCGCAGACGCCCGCCTTGCGTCGGCTGACGCCGCCGCGGGGGCGTAGCCTCTTACAACACTTCGACGTTGCTGCCGGTCAGGAGCTTCATCAGATCGGCGCCGATGATGATGCGGATCTGATCGTTGAACTTTGGACCCGTCTTGACCGTCACGACACCAAGACCGAGCTTGAACGTCCCGAAACCGAGTGAAACGTTGGGCAAGAACGCGGATTTCGTGGTTTCGGTGCCGTCGGCATTCACGCGTGTCGTCGCGGTGTAGCCGCCGCCGATGGCAGCGCGAGCCTCCGCGAAGCGCGATTTCCCCCATTGGAGCCGTACCCCGAAGAAGTCGATGAGCGGGATCGCAATCGCCGCGCTGATATCCGCCTCGGCCTGCTTCGGGCGGATGGGTACTCCGTTCCACGGCGCCAGCATGAACCCCTGCCAATGGTCGGAATACTCCATCGGCATCGCTTGCTCACCGACGAGCAGCACGGGATTGTCCCGGCGAGCTTCGAAGACGTCACCCTGACTTCGCAAGCTCTCGGCGACGGCATTGAACAGCTGGGCCTGGCGCTCGGTGTCGGTACCGACGCGGCGTGCCTCGTCGTAGAGCTCGAGCGCGAGGGCGCGCGCCTCGTCCACCGCCCGAAGCCCGAAAGTGACCTGTGAATCGACGTCTTTCTTGAGCAACCCGAAGGTCACGTAGAGCGTGTTGAGATCGTTGATCTCGGGGTTGAGACCCAACGCCTTGCGCTCCCGCTCCAGGAAGTCGACGAGCTCGGTCTTCGGCTCCTTCGCCAGCTCGGCTTTGACTTTCTCCCGAACCTCGGCCTTCGCGGCGGCAAGCAATTTGTCGGCACCCTCCTTCAGTGCCTTCTTGGCTGCTTCGGGCAGTTTGCTTTCGAGCGTTTTTTGAGCCTTCTCGAGCTCGGCCTCGGCGTCGTTCTTGAGCTCGATCAGCTTGTCTCGCGTGTGATTTTTCACATCGGCGTACTTGTCGCTGAGCGGCGTGCCGTGGACGAGCCCGAGGCTCATCTCGCAGGTCGTCTTGAGTTGCGGCAATCCGCCCTCACCGCGGATCGTCTTCTTGATTTCTTCGTGCGCGCGGACGACGGCGTCTTTCAGGCAGTCGAGGCTCTCCCGCGCCGGAGAACCTTCGGGCAGCGCCCCATCGAGGAGTGCTTGCGTGACGCGTCGCCGAAACAGGTCGTGGTCGTTCCTGACCGTGAGATCCACGGCATCGCCGATCTCCGTTCCACGCGGGACGACGCGAAAGTCGAGGGCCGCGAGGTGCGGCGGCAGCGTGGCGGCCCAGAATCCGGATCTCAACGCGTTGCCGCCGAGCGCGACCTCGCCGGGATTTTTCTGGTCGCTCGTTCGATTCCAGGCAGCCATCAGGTCGCCGTTCCTGTAGATGCGGACGAGCTCCACGAAATCCCCGACTTTCGCGTCTTTTGCCGCCACGAGCGTGAAGGTGAAAGGCCGGGACGAGTGGAACCGACCGTTCCATTGGCAGGTCGAGACGCCGACGCACGGACCCGAGCTCTTTCCGTCGCAGTTGCCCATCTTGCCCGAACCATCGTCCCCCTTGTCGGCGCCGTCCTTCTCGGCTTCGATCGCCTCGGGAGCTGGCAAGCAAAACCGGCCGAGCGCGCCCTCATCGTCATCCGGTGACGCGACCAACAGGCCTGCGGGAAGCTCCAACGCCGCGTCCTTTTTCTTCACGCAGACGCCGTCGACGAATTTCTTTCGATTGTCCTCCCAGGCGCCCGCGCGTTCCACGACGGACACGCCGAGGTGCTTGTCGTCGATGCCGTAGTAGCCATCGCTCGGCCGCTGCTCGATGTAGAGCCTGAGCTCGCAGTCCCCCGAGGGCACGGCTGCTCTTTCGGGAGCGGCGCCCGGAGTCTGCGGCGCTGCGGGTCCGTTCGCAGACTTGTTCGCGACCTGCGCATAGCGCTGGGTGGCGTGCTGGCTCGCGCACCCCGTGCCGAACGCCAGCGCACCGATGATGAAAAACCGCATCCCGACCCTTGAATGACTCATCACTTCCCTTTCCCACCCGTCAACGCGCGGGCTCTTCAACGCTCATGGTTCATGAAATCGCCCCGGTTGCCCCCGAGGATCCGCGCACCGTAGCTCGTCCGCTGATCGCAACGCTACGCCAACTGTCTGGCGCCCCCTCGGCGGCAGTTACCGGGGTTGTGGCAAGGCGACTTCGACCGGCGTGCTCGCGTCGGTGACTGTACCGTTCCCGAGCTGCCCGTTGGTGTTGGCGCCCCAGCAACGAGCGGTGCCGTCGTCGAGGAGCGCGCAGCTCTGGCCGCTCGAGCTGTCGATGCCGTTCACGGAGACGGCCACGGCCCCGGAGAGCCCTTCGACCTGGACGGGCTCATCGCTGCTTTCCTGGGTTCCATTGCCGAGCTGGCCAGTCTGGTTGTTCCCCCAACAGTGCACGGTGCCGTCGATGAGCGCGGCGCAGCCGTGACTCGACCCGACCGCTACCGAAGCGACGTCGACGAGCCCCGGCACCTGACTTACTTCGCCGAAGTACGTCCAGCACCCAATGGTCCCGCCGTCCAGAATCGCGCACATGTCCGGCGTGCCGCGGTCCGAACCGGAAAGCGCCGTAGCCCCCACGATGTCCGGCACCGGTAGAGGGTCGACGGTACTCCCCGGTCCACCGCCCCAGCACGTCACGGTTCCGTCCGCGATGAGGGCACACCCGTAGCCGGCGCGCCCCACCGCGACGGCAACGGCATCGCGCACGGAAGGGACCGCGACCGGAGTCGCCGACGACCTCTTGCCGAATATGCCTTCCTGGAGCCCGCCCCAGCAGCGCACGGTGCCGTCGTCGACCACGGCGCAGTGCGATTCCACGCTGTACGCTACTGCCGTGGCACCGCAAAGCCCGGGTACGGCTCTCGGCACCCGTTCGAGCTCGTCCCAGCACAGCACGCGGCCCCCGGCGACGATCGCGCACGTGGTCGTTGGCCCGACGGCGACGCTGGTCGCACCCTCCACACCGGGGACTGGCTCGGGCGTGTAGTCGCTGCGGGTGCTGCCCCAACAATGAACGCGACCATCGCCGCTGACGCCACAGGCACTGGCGGAACCGACCGAGAGCTCGGTGAAGCTCTGCGCGTCCCCCTCGGGAACGAATTCACCGCCCGGACACGTCTCGTCGCGTGGCGGAGCGCCGTCCCCACATCCGAACGAAAAGAACAACGCCGCAACCGCCGAGCCCCAAGCCCTCGCTGCCATCATGCCCCTTCCTAGCACCAATCCCTTGCCGAAATGCCGGCGGGGCTCTACGAAACGCCCAGTGATTTCGCTAGGTGCCGCCCGCTTCGTCGTCGCCGTGAGCCTCGGGCTCCTCGGCTGCGTCGCTTCGGCCAAAAAGCCGGCCCCGGACGCGGCACCGATCCCGGTCGAGATCCTCACGCTGTCGCCTTCGCCGGTGCGCGATAGCGCGGAGTACCTCGGCAACATCGTGTCGCGGCAGAACGTCAGCATCGTGCCGCAGGTGAGCGGTTACGTGCGGCAGGTTCGCGTCAAACCGGGGGATGTCGTGAAGGCGGGTGCGACGCTGGTCGAGCTCGACGCACGGCAAGAGTACGCCGCGCTCGAGAGCGCCAATGCGCAGCAGCGTGCGGCGGCTTCGAACGAAGAGCTCGCAACGAAAACGCTCGAACGAACGCGCGCTCTCCATCGCGAGGGGCTGATGACGTCCCAGGAGCTCGATCAGGCCGAGGCGCGGGCCAGGGCGGCCGAGGCAGAGCGCGGCGCCGCGTCGGCGCGGGCGTCGGAGCAGCGCGTGGGGGTCGGGTTTCACGTCGTGCGCGCGCCGTTCGCGGGGACGGTCGGCGACGTCGGGGCCCACGTCGGGGACTACGTCAGCGCCACGACCCTGCTCACCACCATCACCCAGGGTTCGACGCTGGAGCTCGAGATCAAGATCCCCCCGGAGCGGGCCCGGCTCGTCAAGCCCGGGACGCCGGTCGAAGTGCTCGGCGCGGACGGCACCGTCCTGCTCACGACGAGCCTCTACTTCATCGCGCCCGAAGCCGATCCGCGGACGCAGCTCGTCGACGTGAGCGCGGTGTTCCAGAACGACATCGGCCTTCGGCCGAGCGAGCTGGTCCGGGCGCGGATCATCTACGGCACGAGCGAAGCGCTCAAGGTGCCGGTGCTTTCGCTGGTCCGGCAGAGCGGCCAGGCCTTCGTCTACGCGGTCGAAGACAAGCCGGCCGGGCCGACGGTGACGCGCCGGCCGATCACGCTCGGCCTCCTCACCGAGCAACACTACGTCGTCAAGAAGGGCCTCGCGGCGGGCGATCGGATCGCCGTGTCGTCGCTCCAGGCCCTGCGCGACGGCGCCCGCATCGTCCAAAAGCCACCCGCCGCCACGCGCGCGGCCACTCCCTGACGCGAAGGCGGCCGTGTTCGTCGAGTTCTTCATCCGCCGCCCGATCTTCTCGGCGGTGTGCTCGATCATCCTCACCCTGGTCGGGCTGCGCGCCATCCCGTCGCTACCGATCGCCCAGTACCCGGATCTCGCGCCGCCGCAGGTGACGGTGACGGCCCACTACATCGGCGCGAGCTCGGACATCGTCG
>Ga0315910_10003568_pt1 | contig 13224 bp, 8 predicted proteins | sample EdamamesoilMG_FD_204470 | JGI IMG/M metagenome (GOLD analysis project Ga0315910, IMG submission 204470) | Garden soil microbial communities collected in Santa Monica, California, United States - Edamame soil | ecosystem: Environmental > Terrestrial > Soil > Garden | place: USA: California... | reverse complement strand
CCCTGACCGGTGCCGACGGCGGCCCCTTCGGCTCCCACAGCCACAGCCCCGTGCCGCTGGTCGTCACGCCTGCCCCGGGGCTCACTGCGCGCTGGGAGAGGCGCGAGGGCTCGCTCGCAGGCGTCGCGGCCACCCTGCTCGGCGCCCTCGGACTCGAGCGCCCGGCCTGGATGGAGCCGGCGCTGGCGAGCTTCGAGTAGCCCGCGGGTTCGATTGAGGTCGGGCTCGCCAGCCCACGGATCTACACGACCATGGTCGTGAGCCCGGTCAGACCGGAGGCCAGGCCCTGGACCCATTAGAGCTGAGTAGGCTCTACGCAGCGCATGCGAGCTGATCGGTCAATCCTGGTGATCCTCTGCGTTCTCATCGCTGCTGTGCTCTTCGTGAGGATGAGCGCGATCCGCGAAGGGGATCCCGCGGGGGCTACAACGATTCAAGTCATTCCTGGACCCCCAGAGGAAGTGACCCTCGTCGAGCCCTCGAACGAGGAAGGACGAGGCCGTCGACCTGCCAGCGTGGCTCCCGAACCGACCGAAGCTTTGGGATCCCAGCTCGGCCGGATCACCGGACGCATCGTGCATCATCGGAACGGCGTACCGATTGATGCGGCCGCAGTCGTGGTCAGGGGCATGACGATTGCTACCGCTCGCAGCGCTCCGGACGGGTCCTTTGAGCTCGATGTGGAGCTGCTCTCGAGCCCCGACGACTCGTGGAAGCGCACCCTGAGCATCGCAGCGGAGGGCTTCGAGTCGATCGACGTGCGCGTTGTCTTCGGTCACAAGCTGCGCACCGAAGTCGGTGAGATCGCCCTACGAGAAGGCGCATCACTGGGTGGTCGAGTCCTTCGAGAAGGGCGGCCCGTCCAGGGTGCGAGAGTGAGCTTGGTATCCGCCCAGTCGTCCGAGGTCAGGCCTCTGGGATCCACCCATTCCAGCCTTCCCAGTAGTCCTTTCCGGACGACCACGACCTCGGGCGAGGGAACCTACCTCTTCGAGGGTGTTCCGATCGGTCCATGGCAGGTGCACGCTCGTGCTCGAGACACAGACCATGCCGCAGGGCAGCGGATCGAGCTGGAACCAGGAGCCAGACCCTGGCTCGGGGACCTCGAGCTCACCCCGTTGCCGGCCAGCCGTCTCATCGGTGGGTTCGTACTGGGCCCGTCCGGGGTGCCGTTGCCTGGTACTCGAGTCCGGTTCAGCTCTCCGACCGGTGGGCATCGTGGATCGCTCGAAACAGAAGTGGACGGCTCGTTCTGGGTGCGACTGGATGAGGACGGCGCCCCTCTCACACTGACCTTCATGCCCCCCGAAGATCACCACGGCGTGGGGCGACAAACGGTCGAGGCTACCGGGGGAAGCGTCTCGATGTCCGTTCTTCTGCCGGCGTGTACACCGGTGGACCTCCAGGTGCTCGGCACCAGGCGGGAGCCCGTCGAGGAGTACGGCTGGATCCAGGAGTCCAAGGCCTCGGGGGTGGGCCCCATGACCATCGCATCCTCGAGCCCAGGGTTTCACCCCGGAGGCATCGGCTCGTTCTGCTTCGAGGTGGGTCCATCCGACTTGCGCGTGACGGCCAAGGGCTACCGTTCGGCCACGATTCACTTCGACCCCAAGTCCGGGAACCGACCGATCGTGGTTCAACTGGAGGCTCTTCCCGTGTTGCGCGGTCAGGTGGCTTCGACTTCTGGCATGCCCATCGCGCGTGCTTTGGTTCAGCTGGCGCCTGCTTCGGGCTTGGGACAGGTGCTTCCTCCGTGGAAGGGCAAGGAGATCACCTCCATCTACACCGGGGTCGACGGCCGCTTCACTCTTGCGGCCAGCGAGCCCGGACCGCATGCAGTCGGCGTGTCCGGCGTCGATCTGGCTCCCAGGATCAGCGGGATCGTTCTCCTCCAGCACGAGGAGTCTTCGTACATGCGGATCGAGGTGGACGAGCACTGATTCGCCCGCTCAGGCCTGGATCACCAGGCCGCGCACCTCCGGGCGGGTGCAGACGACGCCCTTGACCGCGGACAGGGCGCGGTAGTGGACGAGGCGCGCGGAGCTCGGGTCGCGGTGCTCCAGCACGAAGCCGATCGTGCGCCAGGCCAGGCCGAAGCCCTGGCGCAGGACGAAGGCGAGCTGCTGGCTGTGCGGGAGCTGGGAAAGGGCGTGGCGCACGAGGCCGGCGTTCTCGGTGGTCACGATCAGGACCTCGTCGTCCTCCACGTGCGGTTCGTCGTCCGGCTCGGGCCGCTTCTCGGCCCGGGCGCGGCGGTCGCGCAGCGAGCGGCGCACGTGGTTGCGCGCGATGGTCGCGAACCAGTAGCGGAAGCCGACGTAGCTCGTCGCCCGCAGGCGCCCGATCTCGCGCATGGCGGCGATCAGGGCGTCGGAGAAGACGTCGTCGGCCTGCATGCCGAGGTGCGCGCGCGCCGAGCGCCCCAGCACGGTCGAGGCGATCCCGCGCAGGTCCTCGCTCGCCGCCTCCACCAGCCGTCCGAGCGCCTGCACGTCGCCGCCGCGCGCGGCGCCGAGCCAGTGATCCCAGTCGGATCGAAGCGTCATGAAGCCCCCCCCGGCCGATCCTCCGATCGGCAGTCCACCGCGTTCTCGGCCGGCGCGCGAGATGCCCGCGCACCGGTCCCGGAGAGGAAAGCGCGTGCTCCCGGAATCCGTCAAGACGCACCGGCCGAGTTCTGGCCCGCGCGCGCACGGAACCGGGCCGAGAATCTCCAAGTTTCTCCGTACGGGTGAGCGCGCGAGCTCCTGCGGAAAGGCGGCAGGCCACCCGCAGCGCCCGCCTTCCGCCTGCGCCTCAGGGATCCCTGGCGAGCTCGCGGGCCTCGTCCACCCGGCCGGCGCGCTCCAGGAAGACCGACAGCTCGCGGCGTGCCCCGCGTGCCTCGAGGCTGTCGGTGCCCAGCTCGCGCTCGAGGGCCGTCAGCTTGCGCCGCCGCGTCGCCTCCTCGTCCGCCGGGCGTTCGAGGAGGCGGTAGATCGCGGCCAGGTTGTTGAGCGAGCCGACCGAGTCCGGGTGCGCGTCGCCCAGGGCGGGCTTGCGCTCCGCCAGGACCCCCAGCTCCAGCTCGAGCGCCTCCTCGAGGCGCCCCACCTGCGCGTACAGGACCGAGAGGTTGTGGCGCGTCGTCAGGACGACGTCGCGCGCCTGGCCGCCCAGCAGCTCGTGCAGCTCGAGCGACTCCAGGTAGAGCGCCTCGGCCTCGTCCAGCCGCCCGAGCTCGTACAGGTTCTCCCCCAGGAGCGAGAGCAGGACGGCGCGATCGAACAGGCCGCCCTCGACCGTCTCCAGCCCGGCCAGGACCTCCTCGAGCACCGCCACCGCGCCCTCGAAGTCGCGCGCGTCGGACAGCGTGGTCGCGTAGATCTTGAGCGCCCGGCTGGTCATCAGGTTCTCGTCGCCGAAGAGCGAGCGCAGCCCCTCGTAGCCGAGGCGCGCGTGCTCGCGGGCCGCCTCCGCGTTCGTGCGACCGAGCTCGTCCGCCAGCGCGACGTGGGCCATCAGCGTGCGCCAGTGGCGCTCGCCGTAGCCGGCTCGCAGGCCGTCCAGCGCGCGCTGGAAGGACGCGGTGGCCTCCGACGTGCGTCCCAGGTACGAGTAGACCGTCGCCAGGCCGTAGTCGATCGCCGCCACCGTGGGGTGCCCCTCGCCATGGCGCGCCACGCGCTTCGCGCGGGCCTCCTGGAAGAGCTGTTCGGCCTCGGCATAGGCGCCCCTCGTGGTGCAGGAGTTGGCCAGGTTGTTGAGCGCGTCGGTGTAGAGCGGGTGATCGGTGCCCAGGTGCCGCGCGCGCAGCGCCAGCACCTGCCGCTGCATCGCCTCGGCCTCGGCCACGTCGCCACCCTCGAGGCGCACGTGCGCCAGGCGCTCGAGCGTGTCGGCGTACTCGGCGCTGTCCTCGCCCGACACCTGGGCCACCAGCGTCAAGGCCTCCTCCAGGAGCGGGCCCGAGCGCTCGTAGCGCTGCAGCCAGTTGTTGATCTGCCCGAAGACGTTCAGGAGCCGCGCGCGGATCGCCGGGCGGTCGAGGAACTGGCCCCGGACGCGCTCGACGCCGAGGTCGAGCATCTCGAGCGCCGTCACCTGGCGCGCGTCGCCGCGCTCGGGGCTGGCGTGCTCGAAGAGCGTCACCAGGTACTCGGTCACGGCCTCGGCCGTGTCGGCCTCGAGCGTGGCGCGCTGCTGCTCGTCCTGCGCGAGCTGCTCGGCCTCCAGGGCGCGCTCCAGGTTGGTCTGGGCCGCCGTCAGGGCCTGCTCGAGCTCCCGGCCGCGCTCGACGGCCGCGACGCGCTGCTCCTCCTTCTCGAAGTAGAGCACCGTGCTCGCGATGGCGCCCACGAGCAGCACCAGGAACACCGCGCCGATCCCGCCCACGAGGGCGCGGTTGCGGTGCGCGAACTTGCGCAGCTGGTAGGCGCGGCTGGCAGGCCGCGCCTGGATCGGCTCGTGGGCCAGGTAGCGCCGCAGGTCGGCCGCCAGCTCGGCCGCCGAGCCGTAGCGACGCTCCTTCTCCTTGGCCAGCGCCTTGTGGACAATGGTCTCGACCTCGCCGCGCAGGCGCCGATCGAGCGTGCCGAGGTGCGTCGGCTCGTCGTTGACGATCGCCTGGATCGCAGCCGGCAGGGCGGTCGAGGCGACCTCGAGCGGGCGCCGCCCGGCGACGAGCTCGTAGGCGATGACCCCCAGGGCGTAGACGTCCGCGCGCTGGTCGATCTGGGACGGGTCGGCGCGCACCTGCTCGGGGCTCATGTAGGCGAGCGTTCCGAGGATCTCGCCCACCCCCGTGCGGCGCGTGGTCGCCTCCAGGTCCGAGTTCGTGATGCGCGCCACGCCGAAGTCGAGCACCTTGGGCTGCCCCTCGGCGTCCACCAGGATGTTGCTCGGCTTCAGGTCGCGGTGGATGACGCCCTTCTGGTGCGCGTGGTGCACGGCGTCGCAGACTCTTGCGACGAGCTCGAGGCGCTCCGGCACGGAGAGGCGCTCGCGCTGGGCGTGCTCGTCCAGGCGCACGCCGCGCACGAGCTCCATCGCCAGGTACGGCTGCGGGCCGAAGCCGGCGTCGGCCACGCCGGTCGCGTGGACGGCGGCGATGCCCGGGTGGCTCAGCCAGGCCAGGGCCTGACCCTCCTGCTCGAAGCGCCGGCGCTCCTCGTCGCTGGCGAAGGGCGAGCGGATCAGCTTGAGCGCCACCGGCCGGCGCGGGTGCTGCTGCTCGGCCTCGTAGACGATGCCGGCGCCGCCCGAGCCGAGCACGCCCAGGATGCGGAACTCGCCGATCGCCTCCGGCAGGCGTCCGCCCGTCTGGGTGCCGAGCAGCGCCGCCGCGGCGGGCTCCTCCAGGCGCCGGTCGCCGGCCCGTGCCTCCTGCAAGAGCTCGCGCACCTCGCGCAGCAGCTCCGCATCCGTGCCGCACTCCCGCGCGAGGTGGGCCTCCAGCTCGGCGCCCTCGCGCTCGCCGGCCGCCAGGAACACCCGGCGCGCGGCCTCGAAGCGCGCCTGGCCCTCAGCCGCCATGCTCGCGCATCCAGCGCTCGAGCCAGGCGCGCGCGAAGGCCCACTCGCGCCCGGCGGTCCGCTCGGAGACGCCCAGCACCGCGGCCACCTCGGCCATCGGCAGCCCGGCGAAGAAGCGCAGCTCCACCAGGCGCGCCAGGTCCGGCGCGTGGGCCTGCAGGGCCTCCAGGGCGCGGTCGAGCTCGAGCAGGTCGAGCTCCTCGACGTCGCTCCGGGCCAGCTCGGTGTCCAGCTCGACGCGCTTCTGCCCGCCACCGCGCTTGATGCGCTTCTTCCCGCGCGCGTGATCGATCAGCGTGCGCCGCATCGCCTGCGCCGCGATGGCCAGGAAGTGCTGGCGGTCCTTCACGCCTCCGGGGCCTCCCTCGCCGCCGACGAGCTCGAGGTAGGCCTCGTGCACGAGGGCGGTCGGCTGCAGGGTGTGGTCGGCACGCTCCGCGGCCAGGCAGCGCGCCGCCATGCGCCGCAGCTCGGCGTAGACCAGCTCGAAGAGCCGCGCCCCCTGGGCCGCGTCGCCGCCCGCCAGCGCGCGCAGGGCCAGGGTCGCCTCGCCGCGGCGAGCGGGACTCCCAGGCCCGTCCTGGGCCGGCTCCTGCATCGGCCCCATGCTCGGCCCAGGGTAGCCGCTCGGTCTGGATCGGGGAGCGCCATCGGCCCGGAAGCGACGCGGTGGCCCCGATCTCGGCCAGGAATCGGCCAGGAATCAGCCAGGAATCAGACGGAATCCTGGCAGGCGACCGGGCTCGCGTGCGCCACGCCAGGTCGAACCCGCTCCGCCGACCCCTGACCACGCCTCCGACCATGAGCTCTGCCCTCCCCGCCTCGACCCTCCCCTCCGCCCGCTCGAGCGCGCGGGTCTCCGTTCCGACCCGACCCGTGGCCTCGCTCGCCAGCCGCGTGGCGAGCCTGGCCTACGGGGCCCTCGCCTACCTCCTCTTCCTCGGCACCTTCCTGTACGCGATCGGCTTCGTCATGGGGCTGGTCGTTCCCAAGACGGTCGGCGACGGCGCGCGCGTGCCGATGCTCGAGGCCCTGCTCGTCAACGGCGGCCTGCTGGCGCTGTTCGCGGTGCAGCACACGATCATGGCGCGCCGCGCCTTCAAGCGGCGCTGGACGAGGGTCGTGCCGGTGCAGATCGAGCGCGCGACCTTCGTGCTCGTGACCTGTGCGATCCTGATCGCGACCTTCGTGCAGTGGCGGCTCCTGCCGGGGACCCTGTGGGAGCTCTCGGGCCCGGTCGCGTGGCTCCTGCACGGCGTCTCGTTCCTGGGCTGGGGCATCGTGCTCTACAGCTCGTTCCTGATCGACCACTTCGAGCTCTTCGGCCTGCGCCAGGTCGTGCGCCACTTCCTCGGCAAGGAGCCGGCCGCCCCGACGTTCCGCGAGCGCTCGCTCTACCGCCGCGTGCGCCACCCGCTGATGCTGGGTTTCCTCCTGGCCTTCTGGGCCACGCCCGTGATGACGATGGGGCACCTCTTCTTCGCCGCGATGTGCACCGGCTACATCCTGGTGGGCATCCAGATCGAGGAGCGCACCCTGATCGCCGAGCACGGCGACTCCTACCGCGACTACCAGCGGCGCGTGCCGATGCTGGTGCCGCTCGGGAAGCGGGGGGCGTAGGAAAGCCGACCGCGGAGCCGCGGAGAGCGCGGAGGAGCGCGGAGGTCGATCCAGGATGGGTTCCTCGATCCGTCCTTGCCGATCTCCGCGCTCCTCCGCGTTCTCCGCGGCTCCGCGGTCGGTTCGATTCTTTCAGTGCCCCGCCCCGAGCCCCAGCCGCTCCAGCTCGCGCTCGAGCCCGGCCAGATCCCAGAGCTGCACGTGGTTCGTGCCGCAGGCGACGCCGAGGAGCGCGCCGTCGGCCGAGAAGGCGATGCGGAAGTGGGCCTCGAGCTGGGGCGGCTCGAGCGTCAGGAGCGTCGCGAACGTGCGCGCGTCCACGATGCGCACGATCTCGTTCGAGAGCCCGAAGGCGAGGCGCGTGCCGTCCGGCGAGAAGGCCAGGGCGCCCGGGGCGTTGCCGAAGGCGCGCTGGCGCTCGACGCCGTGCAGGCGCGCGCCGCTGGCGACGTCCCACAGCTCCACGCGCTCGCTGGTGGCGGTGGCGAGCGTGGCGCCGTCCGGGGCCAGCGCCACGGCCACGTTGACCTGCTCCGGCAAGAAGCGGCGCGGTGCCAGGCCTTCGCGCGGGCTCCACAGCAGCACGCCCTCGCCGCGCCAGTTCCCGACGGCGATGCGCTGGCCCGTGGCGTCGAGCGCGACGTACTCCATGCTGCGTGGACCGGCCAGGTAGCCCAGCCGCTCGCCCTCCAGCGGATCGAGGAGCAGCACCGAGTGCGCGCCCTGGGCCGCCAGCGTGCGCCCGTCGGCCGAGACCGCCAGGCTCCACAGCGGCTCGGGCTGCAGCTGCACGGGCGCGCCGCGCGGCTCGAGCTCGGTGCGCCACAGCCCGTCCGCTCCCGCCGTCACCAGCGCCCGCCCGCCGTCGACGAAGGCCACGCCAGCCGTGTCGTGCGCGTGCAGCGGCTCCGACCGCTCGGCGCCTCGCGCCCACAGGTGCACCCCGTCCGGCCCGGCCGTGGCGAGGCGCCCGTCCGGCGCGAAGGCCAGCGCGCGCGGCGACTTGCCGGCGTGGGCCGTGAGCACGCGCAGGAAGTCGCCGTGCTGGACGCGCCAGGTGCTCCAGGAGCTCGCGTCGGTCAGGAGGAAGTGCTCCCCGTCGGCCGTGAAGCCCAGCGCGCGCGCCGAGACGCGCCGCAGCTCGCGGCCGCTCGCGAGGTCCCACAGGCGCGTCGTCTCGTCCCAGGCGTGCGAGGAGAGGAGTGGGGCGCGCGGGCTGGCGAAGAGCTCGACGACCTCGGCCGCGTGCCCCTGCAGCACGGCGCACGGCGCGCTCGCCTCGCGGCCGAAGAGGTAGATGCGCCCGTCCGCGCAGGCCACCGCGAGCTCGCGGCCGTCGGCGGTCCAGCACAGGTCGTAGGGCTCGGCCTCGAGCGCGACGCGCTGGCGCAGCGCCCCGGTCTCGGACTCGCGCAGCTCGAGCTGCGGCGTCTCGCCGGCGGTTGCCAGCGCGAGGAGCGCGCCCGCGCCGTCGAAGGCGAGCGTGTTCGCGCGCCCCTCGAGCCGCGCGCGCCAGAGCTCGCCGCCCCATTCGAGCGCCTGCAGGAAGAGCCTCCCCTCGTGATCTCCGTAGGCCAGGCGCTCCTCGTCGGGCGCGAAGGCCGCCGCACGGAACGACAGCGCCGCGGGCACCCACGCGACCTCCGCCTGCGCGGCCACGTCCCAGATCCGGAAGGAGTCGGTGCCGGCCGGCGTGCCGCTCAAGTGATGCTTCGAGAGCAACCAGCGTCCGCCCGGCGACCAGGTGATCCAGCTCACGTCCGGGGCCGGGTTCAGGACGGCCAGCTCGTGCCCGTCCCGTGCGTCCAGGAGGCGCAGCCCGTGCGCGTCGCCCACCGCCAGGCGCGCGCCGCCTGGATCGGCCACGGGCACGGCCTGCATGTCGAGCCCAGCCGGCCGCGGGACCGTGCGCTCGAGCGCGAGGTCGGTCAGCGCCAGGCAGGCGACCGCCTCGTCGCGCAGGTCCTGGCCCGTGCGGATCGCCGCGGCGCGCGCGAGCCGCTCCAGGGCCGCCGAGCGCGCCCCGAGCGCGCCCGAGAGCCGCGTGGCGCGCGCCTCGCCCAGCAGCGCCTCGCGCAGGCGCCCGCCGAGCGCCAGGCTGGCCCAGATCGAGACCGCCGCCAGCAAGAGGAGCAGCCCCGCCGCGAGCCCGATCAGGCTGGCGGCGAGGGGCGAGCGCTGCGCGAAGAGCACGGCGCGCTCCCAGGCGCCGGTGCGCCGCGCCGCGATCGGCTCGTGCGCGAGCCAGCGCTCCAGGTCCTCGGCGAAGGCGTCGGCCGAGGCGTAGCGGCGCGCCGGGTCCTTGCGCAGCGCGACCAGCACGATCGTCTCGAGGTCGCGCGGCACCTCCGGCACCAGCGCGCGCGGCGCCGCGGGGGCCTCGTGACGCACCCTGCGCAGGACCTCGGTGACCGAGTCGCCCCCGAAGGCCGCACGCGCGGTCAGGAGCTCGTACAGCAGGCACCCGAGGGCCCACACGTCGGTCGCGACCGTCAGCTCGCCGCCCTCGGCCTGCTCGGGCGCCATGTAGGCCGGCGTCCCGGCCAGGGTCTGCGTGCGCGTCGTGCCCTCGCCCTCCAGGCGCTTGGCGATCCCGAAGTCGGCCACGTGCGCGCGCCCCGCGGCGTCGAGCAGCACGTTCGAGGGCTTGAGGTCGCGGTGCAGGAGCCCGCGCTGGTGCGCGTGGTGCACGGCGCGCGCGACGTCGACCATCAGGCGCGCCGCCGCGTGCGCAGACCAGGGCCGCGCCAGGCGCTCGGCCAGCGTCCCGCCCTCCAGCCACTTCATGCTGAAGAAGGGGTGCCCCTCGTGCTCGCCGATCTCGTGCACCGGCACGATGTGCGCGTGGTCGAGGCGCGCGATGGCCTCGGCCTCGGCCCGCAGCCGCGCCAGCTCGCGCGCGCCGGCCAGCGGCCCGCCACGCAGCACCTTGAGCGCCACGACGCGCCCGAGCGAGGCCTGGCGCGCGCGCCACACGACCCCCGAGGCGCCGGCGCCGACCTCCTCGAGGAGCTCGTAGTCGCCGAGCCAGCCGGCCGGCCGGCTCAGGCGCTCGAGCGACGCGCCCAGGGCCTGTGGTGCCTCCGCGAGCTCCGCGGCCTCCGCTGCCGCGTGGGCCGCGAGCAGCCCGCGCACGGCCTCGGCCAGGGCCGCGTCCTCGCGCGCGAGGCCGTCGAGGAAGGCCTCGCGCTCACCGCCCCCGAGCTCCAGCGCCCGCAGGAAGGCCTCCTTGACGCGCGCGTCGTGCGGGGCATTCACGGCGACGCTCGGGTCGATCAGCCCCGTGGCCGCAGCCGCTCCAGCGCGCTGGCCGCGACCCAGAACACGTCGCCGCCGGTGGTCGTCGCCCAGGTGTCCCCGTAGCGGCGCGAGAAGAAGAGGTAGCGCCCGTCCGGGGTCAGCATCGGACAGAACTCGTGCTCCGCCGTGTTGAGCTCGGGTCCGAGCGGGATCGGCTCGCTCCAGGTCCCGCCCGCCGGGCGGAACGAGACGAACAGGTCGCCCCGGCCCTGGCTCGGCTGCCGGCGCGAGGAGAACACCATCGTGTGCTCGTCGGGGGTGACGAAGGTGTCGCCGATCCCCGCCTCGCTGCGGATGGGCGGCCCGACGGGCACCGGCTCGGCGAAGGTGCCGTCGCTCCGGCGCTGCGCGCGGTAGAGGACGTCTCGTCCCTCGTCGCGATTCGAGGTGAAGTAGAGGCTGCCATCGCCCACGACCACGGGATAGACCTCGTCCGCGGCCGTGGAGACGGGGGACGGCACGACGCGCGCCTCGGTCCAGGCACCGTCGACGCGGCGGCTCACCCACAGGTCGCGGCCCGGGGACTCCGGCGCGTGCTCGTGCGCGTGCTGCCCGAGGAAGTAGAGCTCGGTCCCGTCCGGCGAGAGCGCCATGTCGACCGCCAGGGCGCGCGCGCCATCGGCGTAGAGCGGGAGCAGACGGGGTGCGCTCCACCCCGTGGGGCCCGCCACCGCGTGGAGGATCGTGAGCACGCCCTCGAGCCGGCGCGAGAAGAAGAACTCGCGACCGTCCGGGCTGAAGACGCCGTTCAGCTCGACCGCTTCCGTGCACACGGAGCCGGGTGCGAAGAGCTCGGGCGTCGCGCCGGGGGGGCGCTGACCGAGGTAGGGGGTGAATCCGGCCCTCCCGTCCAGGGTCCGGGGCTCGCGCGTCGAGCAGGCCGCGAGCAGGGCGAGGAAGAGCGGGCTCGTGCGCGGGGCCATGGAAGGGAGTGTAGCTCCACGCTCCGCGGCGCAAGGGCTGGTGCGGCGCTACGATTCGGTCCGGTGAGACGCTCCGGCGCTGCGCTCCTCCTGCTCGGGCTCTCTTGCGGGTGCTCCGCTGCGCGAGGGTCGGCCTGGCCCGGGGAGCTGCGGACCTGGGGCACGATGCGGGAGGTCCTGCGCGACGGCGAGGACCAGGCCCGGGTGACGCTGGCGGAGGTCGCGCGCGACGACGTGTACGCGCTCGGCGCGCTGGCGGAGCTCGCGGGCGAGGTCACGATCGTCGACGGCGAGGTCTGGATCACGCGTGGAGACCCCGAGGTGCCGGCGACGGCGCGCGGGCCGGCCGGCGACGCGGCCGCGGCGCTGCTCTTCGCCTGCGACGTGCGGGCCTGGCGCGCGTTCCCGGTCGAGCACGAGGTCGCACCGGACGAGCTGGACGCCTTCGTCGAGCGCTCCGCGCTGCGCGCCGGGCTCGACACGACGCGGCCGTTCCCGTTCCAGGTCGAGGGACGACTCACGGACCTCGCGCTGCACGTCGTCGCCGGCGAGTGCCCGCTGCGCGCCCGCGCGCGCGGCGCGAGCACGCGCGCCTTCGAGCTCGCGCGCGCCCAGCTCGACGGACGCCTGCTCGGGATCTACGCGCCCGACTCGGCCGGCGTCGTCTGCCACCACGGCTCGCGCACTCACGTCCACGCGCTGCTGGAACACCCCAGTCCCCTGACGGGCCACGTCGAGCGCTGCGGGCTGGCCGGCGGCTCGATCCTGCGCCTCCCGGCCGAGTGAGACGGGCGAGCCCACGGCCAGGCCCCGGCGGTAGGATGGGCGCCGGAGGGACCCATGCCGATCTCCACGAGGAGTGAGTCGAGGTGGGCGCCGTCACTTCGGCGAAGCGCGGCGTTGCTCCTGGTCCTCGCCGTTCCGACTCACGCCGGCGAGGAGCGCTTCCCCGAGCTGGGCGTCGCGCTCGAGCCGCCGCCGCGCTACGCGATCCTGCCGGTGCCCTCGAACGAGCCCTGGGTCGTGCTGAAGTACGTGGCCGAGAGCCGCGCGCGCAAGGGCCCGCAGACGCGCGCGATCCTCGAGCTCGTGCGCATACCCTGGCAAGCGGATCCCGAGCCGCTGCCGAAGGTCCCGCCGATCAACTCGGTCGAGCGTTACTTCGAGCAGCGCCTGACGCTCTGGACGATCGGCGCGTCGCGCGCGGCGGCCCGACCCAAGGACGGCTGGGAGTGCCAGGAGCTCGACGTGCGCTGGAAGAGCGGGAAGGGCAGCGTGGGCGTGTGGGGCTACGCGCAGCGCAACGCCGGGGGCACCTGGCTCCTGCTCGGGCGCGCCCTCGAGGACGAGCTCGAGGACGAGGTCAAGGCCTGGCGCCGCACGGCCGAGCGCCTGGAGCTCTTCCCGCCCGTGCCCCCGAAGGACTCGGCCAAGTGGACGCGCTTCTACGAGAAGAACCCGCAGTTCCTGAACCCCGCCACGCGCCTGCGCATCCGCGCGCGAATGGTGGAGGGCTGGGAGGCCGAGGACACCGAGAACTACCTGTGGGTGACGAGCACGCGCAAGGAGACGCTCGTCGCGCACCTCCAGAAGCGCCTGGAGGGCATCCGTCGCGCCTACGTCGAGCGCTTCCCGCCGGCGCGCGAGTTCACGGCCGTGCCGACCGTGCGCCTGTGCCAGGACCAGGAGGAGTACCACCGCTACGGCGGCCCGAGCGGATCGGCCGGCTACTGGAGCCCATCGGCCGAGGAGCTGGTGCTGTTCGTCTTCGAGAACGACGAGGGCTGGCAATCCGGCAAGGAGAACTCGCGCTCGGTCATGTACCACGAGGGCTTCCACCAGTACATCCACTACGCGGTGGGCGAGC
>Ga0315910_10003567_pt1 | contig 13224 bp, 12 predicted proteins | sample EdamamesoilMG_FD_204470 | JGI IMG/M metagenome (GOLD analysis project Ga0315910, IMG submission 204470) | Garden soil microbial communities collected in Santa Monica, California, United States - Edamame soil | ecosystem: Environmental > Terrestrial > Soil > Garden | place: USA: California... | reverse complement strand
ACTGAGTAGACTACTTTTCTCATTGGATTTAAGTTTATTGGTTGATTTTAAACAGGTTGCAAAAGTATACTTATGTGTATTTTTTTGCAATTATAACCAAAAAATTAAGATCTGTACCTGCAATCCGGAAGCCCTGAGCGTGTTATATTTGTGAGCCGGATTTTTGTTCGATAAACGACCTTTTTGGCATGTTGAAAGTTTAATAGTGAGGATAGTATGAATCAAATAACCGATCGGATCCAGCATTTTTTCGAAAGTTATGCCTTTGGCGTGTGTACCCACCTTGGCGAAAAGCTCGGGGTGGCCACTTCCAGTATCCGTCTTTTCTTTATTTACGCCTCCTTTATCACGTTCGGATCGCCTGTAATCATCTATCTGTCGCTCGCCTTTATCATGAATATGCGCAAGCACTTGCGTAAGCGCAACCAAGTGTGGGATTTCTAGTGAATTTTTTTCTTCCTTCGTAAGTAGTAGTCTACGATGATCAGGCCGGGGTGGATAGTTGGCCGGGCATACGTTGGATAGGCCAATCGCAGTGCTCTTCGTTTGCTTCGGTGCAGCCCTAGTTTCTGAAAGAATTCCTGATGTGCCTGTAATACAGCTGCGAAATTTTTTGGCTTTCCTTTCAATAGAAAACTTAAGGCTGCCACCCAATCCAGAAAAACACGGAGCGGAAATTTGTACAACAGTTCCGATGGATCAAAGTGATAGTAAATGAGCGAAAGTCCATTCCGGAAATTCAGGAATATTTTTCGGGGATTATCATAGGCCAGTGTTCCGGCTCCAACATGGTAAATGGTACTCTTGCCGCAGTAATATACTTTGTGATGATCACGCTGAAGCTTCCAGCATAAATCGATTTCTTCCATGTGGGCAAAGAAGTCTTCGTCCAATCCGCCAAACTTCTGATAGTCTTCCGACCGAATTACCAAGCTGGCTCCTGAAGCCCAGAAAATCTGTACTTCATCATCGTATTGGCCTTCATCTTCTTCCTGATGATCGAAAATTCTTCCCCGGCAATACGGATAGCCAAGCGTATCAATAAATCCACCACCGGCACCGGCATATTCAAATTTATTCTTCTGGTGAAAGGAAAGAATTTTTGGCTGCACAGCCGCAATGGATTTATCCCGATCCAGGATATCCAGCATGGGAGTAAGCCAGTTCGGGGTTACTTCAATATCTGAATTCAGCAGGATGTAGTAGTGCGCTTTTACCTGGGCGAGTGCGCGATTGTATCCTCCGCAGAAACCATAATTTTTATCGAGCTTAATAACGCGAACGTTGGGAAATTCTTTCTCCATAACGAACAACGATTGATCAGTCGATCCGTTGTCGGCCACAATTACTTCCCCTTCGGGTGTGTTGGAAAGTACAGAAGGTAAAAACTGGCGTAAAAAATTTTCACCATTAAAATTCAGAATAACTACTGCCGCACGAATCATCCCATCAGTCCGCTTAAGTCCATGCCCGGTATGTTGGGTAGTAAGCCTTCGGTACTTTTGCGCAGTTCTTCTTTTGCCAATACATCGGCTTCTTCCGAAGCTTTATTTACGGCTGCCACAATTAAATCCTGAAGAATTAGTTTATCATCCCCTTTTAGTAACGAAGAATCAATATCCAGCGCCACCAGTTGTTTTTTTCCGTTCACGATGGCTTTTACCATGCCGGCTCCTGATTCGCCAGTGGCACGAATGGTCACTAAATTATCCTGCGCTTCCTTCAGGCGAGTCTGAACCTCCTTCATCTTGCCCATCATTTTCATCATGTCAAACATAGTGCAATCAAATTAGGGCTCAAAGGTATGAATTTGAGGTTATCGGGGAAGTACCGCAGGCGGAAAGTGGTTCTTCGGTTTTAGAATGTGGATTATTTCTTTCGCAGTAAGACAACAGAACCAGAGCGATCAAACGTTCGGCCAACAAGGTCGGTTATTTTAGCTTTGAATACATAGGTTGATTCGGGCATCAATACACCTTTGTAAGTGCCATCCCAACTTTGATCCAAATCATCGGAGGAGTATAGCATTTCGCCCCAGCGATTAAAAATCATCATTTCAAACTTAACAACGTATTGTCCATATACTTTGAAACTGTCGTTCAGGCCATCGTTGTTGGGGGTAAAGGCTGTTGGGTAAAAGAGGTTGGGCTTTTTTACCACTGTAATTTCATTGGATACCGAAGGGGTGATAGCTGGTGCAGCAGGTATAGCCCGAACAACATAGTTGTAAACCTGGTTGGCAAGGTCTTCTGTTACATCAGTCATGGAAGTACTGGTAACCGGATCGAACGTCTGAATCAACACACCATCCGCGTCATACTTTTCAACCACATAGTGATCGACACCTAATGCCCATCCTTCATAATCTGACCATGATAACGCAATGGTGTTGTCGCTTTGCACATTTCCGCTAAGGCGAATCGGGCAGGCATCCAGACTTTCGTCACTTTCATTTAAACAAGCATCCGTGTAGGTGATGTGATAACAGGCGTTGCTGGCAGTAGTATAGGTATTGTCGAGGTAGGTATTGGAATTGGTTACAGCAAGCGGAGAATAGGTTCCGTTGTGCACCGATTTTTCAAGGGCAAACGATCCGGCAACCAGGGGCCATTCCAGTTCTACCTGGGCATCGCCTACAATGGAAGAAATGTCTGTAATGGCTGGTGGCTGTTGGGTGGTAAAGGCCGTAATGGTTTTGGTCATAGAAATACTACGGCTGCCATCGGCATAATTGGTTACGAGTTGATAACCGTAATCAATGTTACAGTCAACATCAGCATCAACATAAGCAGTAGCGGTGGCTGCAATGGGAGATGCCAACAGTGCGCCATCGCGGTTGAGGGTAAAGTTGGTGTAGTTGTTTGTGGGAGATGACCCGGCTGTAACCCAGGTAATGTTGTTGATCAAGGGATCTTGTGCAACAGCATCCAGGTTTGTACTGCAGATAACACTGGAGCTACCCCCAGGCGCAACCGTATTGGTACAGGGATCGAAAGTGTCCAGTCTAAAGCAATAAAAATTATCATCGGGTCGGAGACCCGGAACGGTTTCGGTTGTACCCGGATTACTAAGGTTACCAAAAAGCTGAAAGCTTGTTGCGTTGTTGGTGGCGATCATTAACCGGTACTGCGTGGTCGGGTCTGGTGTTAAGCCCAATTGAATTTCAGTGCCGGGAATGGTTGGAACGAGTACCTGATTAATGGTATCACGCACCAGTGCATTGGTAACTTTTACCGGTTTGGAGTTGCTGATGCAATTATCAGCCCCTGTCATTCCATTTCTTCCGCGCACCGATACACTTCTGAATACATCCGGAGGAGGCAGCGGTGGCGTTGTGTAAGTATGGGTATTGGTGATACCAACAACATCAGCCGTACCATCATTGTAGTTAATAAAGTAGTGCGAATAATTTGTGTCGGTTACATTTACTTTAACCTGGCGACCACTGCAAGTGAACACATCAAAAGCCGGTGGTGTATTTGCGGTAACATTAATACGGATAGTATCAGAACCTGCCCCACCACCATCAGTTATAATCTCAAGATCAAATTGGCCTTGCAATTTAAAGGGGAGCCCAATGGTATCGCCCGATTGAAATGACCTTTCGAGATTATCAACTTTATACGAACACGTGGAACCTCCGAAGCAATGTGTAGGATGAGTAACCGTAATTACGAGAGGAGCACATCCTTCAATAAAATCAACCGTAAACTTGCCATTCTTACTCGGAAATTGAGCATACACCCCCAGTGGAATTGTGAACAGTATGATCAATGTACGAAGCTTCATGTTTAGAAGTTAACCGGAAAGTTCTTTAAAAATGACTCAGCTTTTTTAATGTCATGGTGAAGTACCCGATCGTCTTCAATAAACGGCACCACACCGCGGAAAGTATGTACAAGGTTTTCCAATTCGGGGGAGGTCTTTAAGGGTCTTCGAAAGGTCAGTGCCTGGCTTGCTGTAATCAACTCAATGGCTAAAATTGAATACAGGTTGTTGACGATGCGATACGCTTTGGTGGCAGCGTTCGATCCCATGCTGACGTGATCTTCCTGGCCGTTCGAAGAAACAATTGAATCCACTGATGCAGGTGTGCTTAATTGTTTATTCTGGCTTACCAGGGAAGCGGCTGTATATTGAGGTATCATCAGTCCGGAGTTGATACCGGGATTTGCCACAAGGTAATTCGGTAGTTCACGCGAACCGGAAATCAGTTGATAGGTGCGCCTTTCTGAAATGTTACCAAGCTCGGCCAGTGCAATGGCCAGAAAATCTAATGCTAGTGCTAAGGGTTGTCCATGAAAATTTCCAGCCGAAACAATCACATCATCCTCCGGGAATACATTGGGATTATCCGTAACACTGTTGACTTCCGTGAGGATAACATTGGTGACGTAGTCGATAGCATCCGAACTCGCACCATGCACCTGCGGAATGCAGCGGAAGGAGTATGGATCTTGTACATGCTTCTTCGGCTGTTTGATCAACTCGCTGCCACCCAGAAGTTGATGGATTTCAGCGGCTACTTTTTTCTGTCCTGCCTGCGGACGAATGGCGTGTACTTTGGATAAGAATGGCTCAATACGTCCATCAAAAGCATCCAACGACAATGCGCCAATGCGATTGGCCAATGTCAACAACCGATGGGCATGAAGTACACACCATGTTCCGTAAGCGCTCATGAACTGCGTGCCGTTCAATAAGGCCAGTCCTTCTTTTGCTTCGAAGTGAATAGAAGACCATCCAAATTTTTCGTTGATCAGTTCGCCCGTCCAGGTTTTGTTTTGATGATGCACTTCGCCCAATCCGATCAAGGGTAATGATAAGTGAGCCAGCGGAGCTAAATCACCCGAAGCACCAAGTGATCCCATTTCATACACAACCGGAAAGACCCCTTCATTGAACATCGCCACGAGCCGTTCGACCGTATCAAGTTGCACGCCCGAGTAACCATACGCCAGCGACTGCGCTTTCAGAAACAGCATCAGCTTCACAATCTCATCGGGCGCTTCAGGACCCGTGCCGCACGCATGCGACTTCACCAGATTCTCCTGTAGTTTTTCCAGTTGATCGTGCGAAATGTTTTTGTTATACAACGAACCGAAACCGGTGTTGATGCCGTAGATCGGATGGCTGCTGTTCTTCAGTTTCTCATCAACATACGTTCGGCACCGAATGATTTTTTTCTTTGCATCATCCGATAATTCAATGTTTACTTTTCCGGCCAGGAGAAGCGAAAGATCGTGGAGGGTAAGTTTTTTATCGGAGATGGTGTGTTGATGCATGTTCAATGTTCAAGGCTCCTGGTTCAACGTTCCAAGTCAGGTACTTACCCTGGAATCTGGAACTTGGAATTTATAATCTGTTCTATCGAAATATTTTCCTGCTGCCCGCGGTCCATGTCTTTGAAGCCAAGCAGACCACTCTTCATTTCTTCTGATCCGATTACGATCGTAAAAGGAATCATCTTCTTGTTCGCAAAGTCAAGTTGCTTTTTAAGCTTGGATTGATCGGGATAGATTTCAGAAGCAATACCATTCGCCCGAAGTTTCGCTAACACACCTAATCCGTATCGGAAGCTTTCCTCATCAAAATGACAGATCAAAACCTTGGAGGAAACTTGTGTTCCTTTCGGGAAGAGGTTGAGTTCTTCCATGGCATCGTAAATACGATCAACACCAAACGAAAATCCTACACCCGATAAATTTTCTTTGTCACCAAAGCTCGCGGTTAAGTTGTCGTAACGGCCGCCTCCGCTCACACTACCGATGCTAACATTGTTAATCTTTACTTCGAAGATGCAGCCTGTATAGTAGCTCAGACCACGGGCCAGGGCGATATCAAACTCTACATGCTCATCGGTGGCCTGGTAAGCACTAAGCAGGGAGAGTACTTCGCGCAGATCGTGCAATCCTTTTTTGCCCGCTTCGCTTGCTGCAAAGCGTGTGTTCAGAAAAGCAATCTTGTCTTGAGTTGAACCGGTTGTGTTCAGTATTTCGAATAAGGTAGTGAGGCTTGCTTCCGAAAAGCCTTTGGGTATGAGTTCTTCTTTTACTTTATCCTCGCCAATCTTATCCAGTTTGTCAATAGCAACGAACAAGGCGGTTTGTTTGTCGGTGGCACCAATCGTTTCTGCAATGCCTGAAAGTATTCCGCGGTGGTTTATCTTGATGGTGTAATCTTCGATACCAAGTCCTCGAAATACTTCTTTAATCATTAACAGAATTTCGGCTTCGCAGATCAACGAATTGGTCCCTACTACATCGGCATCGCATTGATAAAACTCGCGATACCTTCCTTTCTGCGGACGATCAGCTCTCCAAACAGGTTGAATCTGATATCGCTTGAACGGAAAGCTTACTTCATTTCGGTTCATCACGACATAGCGTGCGAAGGGAACGGTTAAATCATAGCGCAAGCCCTTTTCAGAAATTTGAGAGGTTAATTGTTTTGAGTTTCGGGTTTCGAGTTTTTGTTGATCGGCATCCTTGAGGTAATCCCCTGAGTTTAAGATCTTAAAAAGTAGTTGATCTCCCTCTTCCCCATACTTCCCTGTCAGGGTTGACAGGTTCTCCATCGATGGAGTTTCCAGTGGCTGGAAGCCGTACTTCTGAAATACCTTGCGGATAGTATCAAAAATGAATTGACGTTTGGCCATCACGGCCGGCCCGAAATCGCGTGTACCTTTGGGTAATGTGGGTTTTTCCATAGAAATAATCCGGCAAAGCTAATCTTTTTAATCGTTGCCAGTTTACCAGTTTCCAGGTGACCAGTAACCTGCAACTGGAGACTGGTAACAAAATTCTAAAACTACGCTTGTAAAATCAATTTCTGAGGGTATCTTTGCGCTCCTTTTAAAGTATTGAGATATGCCAGTAACAAGACTTAAGCGTAAAAACCGCAAAGACAAGGCGAAGTCAGCAATCAGACGTCAGAGCCTGAAAAACCAGAATGCCAAGCCTGTTATCAAGAATGTAGATGTTGAAGCGATCAAAGCTGAATTCAAAGCAAAAGCTGCGAAGTAAGCTAGCCTGATATACCCACGTAATGGAGCTCCGAGATTCGGGGCTCTTTTTATTTGTATCGCTTCATGGCCTTGGCTGTTTGTTAGTCCGGTATTTTACCATAATTTAACTGCTCAACTTTCGTCTGTAGTTATGAGCAATTTTTCTGAATGGTGGGATGGCCTGAGTACCGCCCTTAAAATTTATTGGGGGCTGGCCATTCCGTTTACAGTTTTCTTTTTACTGCAGGTCACCCTGTCGTTTGTTGCCGGTGGCAGTGATGTGCCCGATGATACACCCGATGCTGATATTGATGCCGATACCGGTGTTCCCTTTCAGTTTCTTACGCTCAAAAACCTCATTGCCTTTTTTACTATCTTTTCATGGACGGGTATTGCCTGTACCGATTCAGGGCTTTCTACACTTACCTCGTTACTTGTAGCGGTGGCAGCGGGCCTAGTAATGATGCTGATCATGGCCTCACTCTTTTATTTTCTGGCTAAAGCCAGTGCCGATGGTACCATGCGAATTCAAAAGGCAATCGGCAGCGTAGGTGAAGTCTACCTGACCATTAAAAAGAAACGCGAAGCCATGGGGCAAGTACAGGTTAAGGTTCAAAAATCGCTCCGCACATTAGACGCCATCACGGATGATGATGAAGATATTCCAACCGGCAAGATGATTACCGTGAAGGCTGTTATTAATAATGTACTCATTGTAACTGCAAAATAAATTACTCCCTCTTTATGATTAGTCAGATTAGTCTCTATGCTATTCCGGCAGCCACCATTGCCGTCTTTTTTGTGTTCATCATGCTGGTTACGTTTTTCAGGCGGTACAAGCGATGCCCTTCCGATCGCATCATGGTGGTGTATGGTAAAGTGGGTAAGAATGAATCCGCGCGTTGTATTCATGGTGGTGCTGCCTTCATTTGGCCGGTGTTTCAGGATTACGCCTTCATGGATCTTACGCCCATTTCGATTGAAGTAAATCTTACCAACTCGTTGAGCAAGCAAAATATCCGGGTGGATGTTCCTTCAAAATTCACAGTAGGTATTTCTACCGAAACCGGTGTGATGGAAAATGCTGCCGAGCGCTTGCTGGGCTTGCAACGCAATGATGTTCATTCATTGGCGCATGATATCATTGTTGGTCAGATGCGTTTGGTGGTGGCTATGATGGACATTGAAGAGATTAACACCAACCGCGACAAATTTCTGTTGAACGTATCGCATAACGTAGAGGTGGAGTTGAAGAAGATCGGGTTGAAACTGATTAACGTAAACATTACCGACATTAAAGATGAAAGCGGATACATTGCGGCTTTAGGTAAAGAAGCCGCTGCGAAAGCGATTAACGAGGCAAAGATTCGGGTGGCTGATCAGGAACGTATCGGTGACATCGGGAAAACAGAAGCTGAGAAGGAACGCGATATCAAAGTAGCGGAGATGGTTCGCGATCGCGATACCCAAGTAGCGGTTGCCGTAAAAGATAAGGAAGTGTTGATTGCCGGAGCGAAACGCGATGAACAGATTGGTAAAGTAGAAGCCGAACGCGATACCCGTATTAAATCAGCCGAAGCAAACGCACTGGCGGTTACAGGAGAAAACCAATCGAAGATTGCCATTGCCAATTCGGATTCGCAGCGAAGAGAGCGTGAAGCGGAAGCGTTGAAGAAAGCGATTGCCGCGGAAAAAGTACAATCGGCTAAAGCGTTGGAAGAAGCTTACCTGGCCGAACAGAAAGCCGAAGCTGCACGGGCCGATCGTGAACGGGCTTCACAAAATGCAAACATTGTGGTAGCGGCAGAAATCCAGAAGCAAAAAGCCATCATCGAAGCACAGGCCGAAGCCGAACGAATTCGCGAGCGTGCCAAAGGTGATGCTGATGCCATCTTACTTCGCAAGCAAGCAGAAGCAAAAGGTATTTTTGAAATTCTGAGCAAGCAAGCCGATGGTTTGAAACAAATTGTGGATGCGGCCGGCAACAGTTCGAAAGATGCTGCGATGCTGATCATTGCTGATAAACTTCCGGAGCTGGTACGCATCCAGGCTGACGCCATTAAAAATATTCAGATCGATAAAGTTACCGTGTGGGATGGTGGAGTGAACAAAGACGGAAAAAACTCTACCGCTAATTTTATTTCGGGGTTGTATCAATCGGTACCTCCTCTTCAGGAGATTTTTAAAATGGCGGGCATGGAGTTGCCAACCTACCTGGGTGAGCAGACTGCAGAGAAGAAGGATGATATTCCTCCAACGCCACCAACCCCTCCGGTAGGGAAGGATAAGAAATGAGGTTGTTAGAGTGAAGTGTGTAAAACCTTTAATCTAAATGAGGATGGAGCAATCGGGTTGCAGTTTTAGAAGAGTTCCAACCTTTTTAGCACAATGTTTGTCTGATTTACAGACTGTTAAACGTAACTCAACCCATCTATGAAGAACCTTACCCTTGCCTTCAGTTTGCTGGTTGTGCTCATCACCGGGTGTGATGACACAGAACATGCTGTGAATTTGTCCAACCAAACAACATTTTTTGGTGGTAACAATGAAACGTTCCACACCGGAACAGATTTTAATCACAACACAAGCTATTTCTATAAGCGAGACGAACACGGAAATATCCTTTGGTCGATCAAAATTCCCAAATCTGCGGAGGTCGGTGATCAGGTGATTATTCTATCGGATGGCTCCACCATTCTTTACGGGCTAGGCGACAAGACATACTATAAAGTCTCTGCGGATGGAACATTGGTTTGGAGCAGTATTTATGAAAGTGACCACTATGCCTATATATCGAACGACCATCTCTGGATACCTTATGAGGAGAATTTTGCTTTAGGGATGTATGTAGTTGATCCGGAAACTGGAAACCAACTTTCAAAAGTAGTCCTTCCTGATTTAAACAAGGCTGAACTTTCAGAATACCAATTTTCTTATTACGATGGTGCTCTCTTTGTGGCGGCTTACATTGGGTATAGCCATGTGGAACTAATTAAGTTTGATGAAGACGGACAATTGTGGCGCGAGTCAAATGATGAAGCGATCGTTGATTTTGATATTACCAGACTAATTCATTTGGAGGATGGGCCTGCGCTACTTTTTTACAACAGTATATTATGTAAGTTCAATGAGAGTGGTGTTTTTACCGAAAGGATTATGTTGGAGTCAGATGAAGATTATGAACTTACAGTGCCCATGCATTTGATTACCAATTCCGACAAATCGATTGAGTACTTTTCTTATAACCCCGCAGATCTTACTAAATTCATTTGGAACTCCATAGACAAGGACGGTAACCTGCTGGCAAGCAGGGTAGTTGAGACACCTAACCAGGCCACACTGGTAGTTGATCATATTTTCAATCATGGCGGTATTGTGCTAAGCGTTTTTAAAAGGGATTTACCCGATAAAAACGAAAGCCATGTGCTCTTGAAACTCGATGGCACGTATGAGATTCTGCGGTAGAAATTAGCAAGAAATTTGAAGGACCCTGGAATATTTCAGGGTCTTTCTTTTTACCGGCTATTCGAAAGTTTGACCAATACTCCTTAACATTGAACCTGAAACTAGTAACCTTGAACTATGCATTTTGTTAACTGGAACGTAAATGGAATTCGCGCCATCATTAAAAAGGAATTCGTAGAAAATATTAAGGCGATGAACCCCGATGTTTTCTGTTTGCAGGAAACCAAAGGTGCGGCCGAAGAAGTACGAACAGCACTGGAGCTTTTTCCGGATTACCATGTTTATGTCAACTCTTCGAAAGCCAGGAAAGGATATTCTGGTACAGCCATCGTATCGAAAGAAGAACCTATTCAGGTTACGTACGATATGGGGCTTGAAGAACATGATCAGGAGGGGAGAGTAATTACAGCAGAGTATCCTACTTTCTTTTTGACAACCGTGTACACCCCCAACTCGGGTGAGGGTCTTGCGCGCCTGGATTACCGCGAGCGATGGGATCGGGAATTTACCGAATACAACAGTTGGCTGAGTCGCAGAAAGCCGGTGATCATTTGTGGCGATTTGAATGTGGCCCATCAACCTATTGACATCGCACGATCGAAAGAAAACTATAACCGTTCTGCCGGCTACACCCAACGTGAAATAGACGGCTTCAACCGACTGCTGGAAGCTGGTTTTGTAGATACGTTTCGCCACCTTCATCCGGAGGAGGTGAAGTACACATACTGGGATTACATTACCAACGCCCGCGCGAAAAATGTAGGCTGGCGAATCGATTACTTTTTGATCAGTCAATCGTTGCTTCCGGCTTTAAAGGAGGCGATGATCTATAATGAATATCACGGATCTGATCATTGTCCGGTGGGAATTACGCTGGAGGTTTGAAGTTCGTTGGTTTAACCAACGCTAAATCCTAAAGACCGATCCCGATTTTCACACCAATCTTTGGATAAATGCCCGAGTATCCAGGATCAAGAACGTCATAATGCGGGTCGTAATCTGCAGGGGGTGTATCCAGGTATTGTACGTCTGAAAACTTCACTCCACCGCCTACATATACATCTATAAAAATCATTTGCCAGAATGTTCGCTGATAACCAATAGCGAAACCGGGTGTGATGCCGTAGGTTTTTTCGGTGTAGGTTTCTGGGGTAGAATTGTAATAGTAATCACGATTTTCGCCTTTAAAGTATTCGCCCTTTACGAAGAGGGTATAGTAAATACCCTGATAGTATTCGCGGTTTCCCCGTGCTTTGAATTTCATCGGTGCCGGGTATTTCTTGTAGGCGAGCTCCAGGCTCATTCCTTTACCATCATTGTATTCATTTGAGCCGGAACGAATCCCCAGGCCGAGATTGAAACTTTTGGAGTAGGTAGGATTAAAGGTCTCAATCCCCAGTTCGAGCGTACTAACGGCAAATTGAAACGGAGAAATCTTCATGACCGTTCGGGGTAATTCGAACGTTGGCTCTTGGTTGTTCTGTGCGGCCAGGGAAATGACGCTAAAGAGTGAGAGGCAGACGATCGTGAGTCTTTTCATGGAGAAGGTTTTAGGGTGAACACAAGGGATACAGATTCACAACGATAGACACCCTCACTTCTTACTCCGTTGGAATAGATTAATTTATTCGCTCGATTTCAGCGCCAAGATTTTTTAGTCGGGTATCAATATTTTGATACCCGCGGTCAATCTGCTCAATGTTCGAAATCTCACTGGTGCCGGCTGATGACAATGCTGCAATCAATAACGCTACGCCTGCGCGGATATCGGGCGATGACATCTTCACACCTTTAAGGGCTTGCTTTCTGTCTAACCCTATTACGGTGGCGCGATGCGGATCGCATAGAATAATCTGTGCGCCCATATCAATCAACTTATCCACGAAGAACAAACGGCTCTCAAACATTTTCTGGTGGATAAGTACCGTTCCTTTTGCTTGCGTGGCGACTACCAATACAATGCTGATCAAATCGGGTGTGAAGCCAGGCCAAGGTGCATCGGCAACGGTAAGGATTGATCCGTCAATGAAGGTTTCAATCTCATAACGCTCTTGTGACGGCACGTAAATATCATCGCCACGAAACTCCAGTTTAATACCCAATCGTCTGAAGATTTCCGGAATGATGCCGAGCATATCGATACGGCAATTCTTGATGGTGATCTCAGACTGTGTCATGGCGGCAAGGCCGATGAAACTTCCGATCTCAATCATATCGGGCAACATGGTGTGTTCCGTTCCGCCTAGTTTCGTTACGCCTTCAATGGTAAGAAGATTAGAACCCACACCGCTGATCTTCGCGCCCATGCGGTTGAGCATCAGGCAAAGTTGCTGCAGGTAGGGTTCGCAGGCTGCGTTGTAAATCGTAGTGGTACCTTTCGCCAGCACGGCCGCCATTACAATGTTGGCTGTTCCGGTAACGGAAGCTTCATCCAGCAACATGTAGGCGCCTTTCAGTTCAGAGGCATCGATATGAAAGAGGTGCTCGCTGGAATCGAAGTTGAATTTTGCGCCCAGTTTTTGAAAACCAATGAAGTGGGTATCCAGTCTGCGCCTGCCGATTTTATCGCCACCGGGTTTGGGCATGCTGGCCTTTCCAAAACGTGCTAGTATCGGACCGAGCAACATAACAGAGCCTCGCAGGGCTGCCGCTTTCTTCCGGTATTCGTCTGTTTCTAAAAATGCTGTTTTAATATTGGATGCGGTGAACCGATACGACTCGGGCCCCAATTTTTCTACGGTGCATCCCAGGTC
>Ga0315910_10003566_pt1 | contig 13226 bp, 10 predicted proteins | sample EdamamesoilMG_FD_204470 | JGI IMG/M metagenome (GOLD analysis project Ga0315910, IMG submission 204470) | Garden soil microbial communities collected in Santa Monica, California, United States - Edamame soil | ecosystem: Environmental > Terrestrial > Soil > Garden | place: USA: California... | reverse complement strand
GGGCTGCTCGACCTGCCCTGACCTCGGACGCCCAGGGCCAGTGCGACGAGCACGGCCCCCAGGGCAACCCAAGCACCGGCCCGGGCCCGCGCGATCGCGCCGGCTCGGGCCGCTTCATGGCGCTCGAGCGCGGTCACGCGCTCGAGGAAGTCGTCGCGCGAGGCGCGCCAGCCCTGGCGGTACTCGGGGGCGAGCTCGGCCTCATCCACCGCCGCCGCGAGGCGCGTGGCGAAGGCGCGCGCCTGCTCCGGCTCGGAGAGCCACAGGGCCGAGCTCGTTGCGCGGTGCAGGAGCTCGAGCTCGGTCGGCGCCAGGGCGAGGCCCTGCTCGGCCGCCGCCAGGGCACCCGCCGGATCCCCCGCCGCGTACAGGATCTGCGAGCGCTCGCGCTGCTTTTCGAGGGTGTCGCCCTGCGCCTCCATCGCGTTCCAGGCGGCCAGGAAGTCACCGCGCTCGAGGGCGGCGCGGACGGCCGCGCCATCCTGCGCGGCCAGGGGCAGGACGAGCAGCAGGGAGACGAGGCTCACCCTTCGCCCCCGTCCGCGTGGGTGTGCCGTGCGCGCGCCTCGCGCAGCGAGCGCAGCTGCAGATGTTCGATCGGACAGCGGTCGTCGCTGAGCGCGTCCTCGAGGGGCGGCACGAGGCGGGCGAAGCCGGGCAGGACGCGCGGGCCGAGCGGCAGGGCCTCACGCACGCTCGGGCTCCAGCCGTGCTCCGCGCTCCAGGGCAGGCTCGCGTCGCGGCGCGCCAGCAGGACGAAGTTGCGCGATTGCGGCACGCGCACGAGCAGGACCGGCGCCGCGAAAGCGGTCGCGCAGGTGCCGGCCACGGTGCGCACGACCGGATCGTCGAAGCCGAATCCGCCCAGGTTGGCGGAGAGCCAGCCGCCCGGCGCCAGGCGCGCGCGCGCGGCCTCGAAGAACTCGCGCGTGCACAGGTGCGGCGGGATCTCGATCTGGTTCGAGTAGCAGTCGAGCACGATGTGCTCGAACGGGCCCGGAGCGACGCGCAGGGCCACGCGCGCGTCGATCCCGGCCCACACCGCGCGCCGCGGCGGCTCGGAGCGGAGGTCGAAGTGCTGCTCGCCCAGGCGCACTACCGCCGGATCGAGCTCCACGCCGGTGCTCTCGAGCTCGACCCCGGCCGCGCCCTCGAAGACGCGCACGACCGTTCCCGCGCCGAGCCCGAGCACGAGCATGCGCCACGGGCGCACCGAGTCGGCCCAGCGCAGCGGCAAGAGGAAGTCGTTGTAGTAGAAGCCCTCGGGCAGCGGGCCGGGACTCGCCTGCCACACGGACTGGAAGGAGTCGAAGCTCTCGTTCACCTGCAGGAGCCGCAGGCCGCGCTCGCGGTCCTCGACGGCGCGCACGGTTTGATACGGCGACTCGACGCGCGCGAGCTCCACCAGACCCGGCGCCAGGGCCGGTCGTGCCGGGGCCACGGCGGCGGCCGAGCCCCCCAGCAAGGCCAGGGCGAGGAGGCCGGAGCGCGAGCCGCGTCCGGCCTGGAGGTGCGCCGCGAGCGCGGCCACGAAGAGCCCTGCGCCCGCCAGGAGGAACGTGCGCTGTAGCCCGAGGACGGGCAGCAGCCAGTGGCTCGTGCCGAACACCCCCGCCAGGCTGCCCAGCGTCGAGATCGAGAGCACCAGCCCGCCCGCGCGCCCGGCCGAGTCGCCGCGCGCGCGCGCCAGGCTCTCGGACACGAGCGGCGAGACCGTGCCGAGCAGCGCCGCCGGCGGTAGGAAGACGATCAACGCCACGGCCAGGCTGCCCCAGCCGACGAGCTCGACCGCCTCGTGCAGCGCCAGCTCGGGAGGCAAGAAGAGGCGCGCGCAGGCGGCGCCGAGCGTCGGCAGCCAGGCGACGAGCAGCGCCGCCGCTCCGAGCAGCCAGGAGAGCAGCGCCAGGGGCGCCGGCCGGGCCGCCAGGCGACCACCGATCAGGTAGCCCAGCGCCAGGGCCAGCAGGATCACGGCGATGACGTTGGTCCAGACGAGCTGGCTCGTGCCGAACCAGGGCGCGAGCAGGCGCACGGCGGCGAGCTCCACCACCATCGTGGCCGCGCCGGCCAGGGCCGCGACGGCGAGCGGCGCCAGCGTTCCCGGTCGCGCGCGCGCGTCCGGCTGCGGAGCGCTCGCGGAGCTCAGGGGATCGGCTCGGAGACGTAGGCCGTGAACAGGCGTCCCCAGTCGCCCTCGTTGAACTGGTTCTTGATCATCTTCTCGGCGCTGCGCGCGACCGTCTGCTCCTGGGTCGTGCCGTTGATCACGAACTTGACCGGCTTGTCGAGGTCGACCAGCACGTCGTTCAGGTAGATGGTCACGTCGGTCAGCTTCTGGGCCGTGATCGTGACCGTGTTCGTCGCGCGATCCGCCTTGGCGTCGATGCGCGGGTGCTCGGTGGCGGTGAAGCCGCTGATCGAGATCCAGTGCGCGCGCTTGGAGTAGTCGCTGGTGGGCACGAACTCGAACTGCAACGGGTAGGCGTGGCGCACGGTCTTGCCGATCCAGGCCGCCACCTCGGCCACGCCGCCCTCGGGCGCGAGCTCGCAGTTGGCGTAGTTGAGCTCGTCGATCTTGGCCTTGATGGCCGTGGCGCCGTCGCCGCCCTTGACCAGCAGGGTCGGCAGGCTGCGGAAGTTCGTGTAGTGCTCGTCGTCGCTGGCGGCCACGTTGCCGAGGCCGATCAAGCCCGCGAAGCAGTGCGGGAAGACGCTGGCGGTGGTCTCGGCCGCCGCGAAGCCCTGGCCGGCGCCGGCGACGAACGTGCGGTTGAAGTCGACCGCGAACTCGCGCCGCACGACGCCCAGCGTGTTCATCACCGGGAACACGCCACCCGGGCTCTCGGGCGAGCCGAACTTGCCCCAGGCCGTCGTGTCCGAGCCCATGGTGACCGCCACGAGGATGGCGCTCTCGCGCAGGCCCGGGTCGTTCCACTGCGCGTTCAGGTGCGCGGCCGGGTCCTCGCCCGCGTCGGGCACGGTCAGCACCAGTGGCAGGACGCCGTTCTTCGGCGGATAGACCTTGGGCACGCTGTAGGCGAAAGCCACCTCGGAGCCGTTGGGATTCTTGGCCTTGACCGAGGCGACCTCGCCCTTCTTCAGCTTGAGGCTGCCCTTCAGGCGGTCGGAGGTGACCACGCGGAAGACCTCTTCCCAGTCCTCCACCAAGGACAGTGCCTTGGTCTTGGTCTTCTTGTCCGTGGCCTCGATCTGCTCGACCAGCTTGGCGAGCTTCTCCTGGATGCCCTTCTCGGCTTCGTAGGCCTCGTAGTAGTCGCCCACGAGCTTGCCCAGGTTCTTGTGGTCGGCCGCCTTGAGCTTGAGCTCGGAGGGCGTCAGCGCGAGGCCGAGCAGGGCCAGCGAGCCGGCCACGCGCAGGGCCAGGGGAGCCGGAGGCGTCAGGGTGTTCATGGCGAGGAAGGCGAGGAGCTCTTCCTCGCGGGTGCGGCGTGGGCCGGAGGCAGGAGGCAGAGGCCCCAGCCCCTCCAGGCCCAGTCGGGTGGAGGTGTGTTCAGTATTGAAGCCCGGAAACCGTGCCGTGCAACGTCGATCCGGCCGGCCATCCAGTCCAGACGCGACAGGACGAGCCCGGCGTCATCGGAGCCCATGGCCAGGGCCCGTCCGAGATAGTCCCGGGCCAGGCGCTCGTCACCGAAGCCCATGGCCGAGATGCCGCGCTGGCTCCACAGGTCGGCCGTCGGAGCGCCGGCGCCGCCGTCCTGGGCGATCTGCTGCTCGAACACGGCCTCGACGGCCTCGCGCTCCCCCAGCAGCCGCAGGGTCAGGGTCAGATCCAGGGCGCTCCAGTCGGCCCGGCAACGGTCGTGTAATCGCTGCTGGATCGGCAAGGCCGACTCGAACCGCAAAAGACGGGCCTCGTCCGTGGCGACGTTCCAGGCCAAGACCAGCTGGTGCTGGGTGGGCACGTCCGGCGAATCCAGGGCGGCCAGCACCGCGCGAGCGCGCTCCGGGCCCGGCGCGAGGAGGTCGGCCAGGAACCAGTGCTCCTGGGGCGTGAACGTCCCGGGCGCGAGCGCGGCCAGGCGCGCACCCAGGGCCGGGTTCGGACGGCCCTCGAGCAGCTCCAGGTCGCCGCGCAGGAGCTCGCCGCGCGGATCGCGAGCGTGCTCGGCGGCCACCTCGCTCAGGCGTGCGCGCAGAACCTCGGCCTCGTGCGCGTCCAGGCCCTTGGTGTGCAGGCGCTCGAGGTCCGACCACACGCTCTCCCACGCTCCCTGCGCGGTCGCGGCGACGAGTACCAGGAGCGCGGCCGACGCGCCGATCACGAGCGACCCCAGCGCACCCGTCCCTGGCCGGGCACGGTGCGCCCGATGCGGGCCACGGTCTCGCCACGGCGGACGAGCTCGGCCTCGACGGCGCCCACGTGCGCCGGCTCGACGAGCAGCACCATGCCGATGCCCATGTTGAAGGCGCGGTAGGCTTCGTCCTCCTCGATCCCGCCGGCGGCGACGAGGAAGCGGAAGAGCGGCGGCGGCGTCCAGGCCGCGCGATCGATCACGGCGTCGCACGCGCCCAGCACGCGGTTCACGTTGCCCGGCAGGCCACCGCCCGTGATGTGCGCCATGGCGGCCAGGCGCTGCTCGGCGATCAGGGGCCAGAGCAGCTCGTGGTACGGACGGTGCACGGCCAGCAGCGCTTCCTGCAGCGTCTTGCCGCCGAGCTCGTCGGGGCGGGCGTGGAGCTCGAGCCCCAGATGGTCGAACAGGATGCGGCGCGCGAACGAGTAGCCGTTGGTGTGCAGGCCGCTCGAGGAGAGGCCGAGCAGGATCTGTCCCGGCCGCACCTTCGAGCCGTCGAGCAGGTGCTCGCGCTTGACCGCGCCCACGAGGAATCCGGCCAGCTCGAAGTCGCCCTCCTTGTAGATGCCCGGCATCTCGGCCGTCTCGCCGCCGAGCAGCGCCAGGCCGCCGGCCTTGCAGGCCGCGGCGCAGCCGCCGATCAACGCGCCGACGATGTCCTGGTCGAGCCTGCCCATGGCCACGTAGTCGAGGAAGAACAGCGGCCGCGCGCCCTGCACGAGCGCATCGTTGATGCAGTGGTTGACGAGGTCCCAGCCGACGGTGTCGTACACGCCGGCGCGGCGCGCGACCTCGAGCTTGGTGCCGACGCCGTCGGCCGTGGCCACCAGGATGGCGTCGCCCAGGCCCACCTTGGCCGGGTCGAACAGGCCGCCGAACAGGCCCACGTCGCCCAGGACGCCGGGCGTGAAGCTCTTGCGGATGGCGTCCTTGGCGCGCTCGAGCACGCCCTCCTTGGCGTCGATGTCGACGCCCGCGTCCTTGTAGGTCAGTCTCGAGTTCACGGAGCCTCTCGTCGTTGGGCGCGATCCAGGAGGCGGCGCAGCCGGCTCCAGGGCGACTCAGGATAGCCCGCGCTCTCGCGCAGCCGCCCCAGGATCCGCGGGTAGTTGTCGAAGCCGATCTCGGCCGGCAGGCGGTCGAGCGGGAACCAGGCCGCCTCGCTCTCTTCCTCGCCGGGCCTGGGCTCGCCGCCCAAGGAGCGGCACAGGAACACGGCCACGTTGGCGGGCTTGCGGGGATCGTCGCACACGAACAAGAGGTCGAGCAGCCCGTGCACCTCGATGTGCACGCCAGCCTCCTCGAGGACCTCGCGCACGACGGTCGCGGCCGGCTCCTCGTCGATCTCCTGGTAGCCGGCGGGCAGCGCCCAGAAGCCGCGGAAGGGCTCGATCGCGCGGCGCACGAGCAGCACCTCGCCGCGCTCGTTCAGCACCACGCCGGCCGCCGCGCAGGCGGGGTTGGAGTACAGCACGAACGCGCAGCGCGCGCAGCGTCGGCGCGCCCGCCCGCCGACCTCGGAGTCGGCCAGCTCGGCGCTGCAGATGGGGCAGTGCTTGGCCTGGTCTTGCCACACGGTGCTCGCCGGCGCCGTGAAGGGGGCCGCGGGCTCGACGGGCAACCGCGAGCCGCCGTTTCCCCGGCCCCGACCTTGCCCTACACTAGTCACAGCCGTGCCCCAGGGCAAATCGTGGCCGGAGCCCGCGTTCCCCTCCCCCGCGGTGCCGCGCCGGGCCGCGCATCCATGAAGTCCCTGCTGGTCCTCGGGAGCACCGGATCCATCGGCCGGCAGACGCTCGAGCTCGCGCGCGGCAACCCGCGCGACTTCCGCGTGGTGGGCCTCTCCGCGGGCGCGTCCTGGGAGAGCCTGCTGGCGCAGGCGCGCGAGTTCCGGCCGCGCGTCGTGGCCCTGGCCGAGGCGCGCGACGCCGGCGCCCTGCGCGCCGCCCTGCCACCCGAGGTCGCCCTGCGCGTGGGGCCGGGTGCGGCCGAGGAGCTGGCGGCCGAGGTCGACTACGACCTGTGCGTGCACGGCATCTCCGGCGCCGCGGGCGTGCGCCCCTCGCAGCGCGTGCTCGAGCGCGGCAAGACCCTGGCCCTGGCCAACAAGGAATCGCTGGTCGTGGCCGGCCAGCCCCTCATGGCCCTGGCGCGCGAGCGCGGCGCCGCCCTGCTCCCCATCGACTCCGAACACTCGGCCATCTTCCAGTGCCTGGGCGGGGAGCCCATGGAGCGCGTGCGCCGCATCGTTCTCACCGCGAGCGGTGGCGCCTTCCGCGACCTACCCCTGGACGAGCTCGACGGCGTGACCCCCGAACAGGCCCTCACCCACCCCAACTGGGACATGGGCCCGCGCATCACGGTCGGCTCGGCCACCCTGATGAACAAGGCGCTCGAGGTGATCGAGACGCACCACCTGTTCGGCATCGAGGCCGAGCGCATCGAGGTCGTGCTGCACCGCCAGTCGATCGTGCACTCGCTGGTCGAGTTCGTCGACGGCTCGGTCCTGGCCCAGATGGGCCCGCCCGACATGCGCGGGCCGATCCACTTCGCGCTCACCTGGCCCGAGCGCCGGCCGACCGACCTGGTGGGCTTCGACCTGCGCTGGTTCCGCGAGCTCTCCTTCGAGGCCGTCGACCCGGCGCGCTTCCCGAGCCTGGAGCTCGGCTACCGCTGCGTGGCCGCCGGCGAGGACGCGGGCTGCGTCCTGAACGCCGCCGACGAGGAAGCCGTGGCGGCCTTTCGTTCCGGGCGGATCGGATTCCAGGACATCGCCCGCGTCAACCGATCGGTGCTCGAGCGTCGCCCGCGGCAGCACGGGAGCCTCGACGCGCTGCTCGCCGCCGACCAGGTCGGGCGCGAGCTGGCGCGCGCCGAGATCTCCCGGCGCGCGCGCGTGCCCGCCTCCTGAACATGGACAGCCCTTCCGAGATCGTGCGTGTCTTGCAGGTCGTGCTGGGCATCGGCCTGGTGATCTTCGTGCACGAGCTCGGCCACTACCTGGCCGCGCGCCTGTGCAAGGTGCGCGTCGAGACCTTCAGCCTGGGCTTCGGCCCGCGCCTGTTCGGCTGGCGCGTGGGGCCGACCTACTACCAGGTGGCGCTCGTGCCGCTGGGCGGCTTCTGCCGCATGGCCGGCGAGGAGCGGCGCTTCGAGGGGCTGCCGCCCGAGCCCGACGAGCTGCCGGCCAAGGGCGTGGGCCAGCGCTTCTTCATCTACTCGGGCGGCGTGCTGATGAACCTGCTGTTCGGGCTGGTCGTCTTCCCGATCCTGTTCCAGGTCGGCGTGCCCTTCACCAAGCCCGTGATCGGCGACACCGTGCCCGGCGGCCCGGCCTGGCAGGCGCGCGTTCCGCCCGGCAGCGAGGTGCTCCAGGTCAACGAGAACCCCGTGTTCGAGTTCGCGCACCTGTACACCGAGGTCGCCCTCGGGGATCCGCGCCACTCGCGCCTGCTCGTGCGCGATCCGGCCACGGGTGCCGAGCACACCTACGATCTCGTGCCCGAGCGCGACGAGAGCGAGGGCATCGCCATGATCGGCGTGCGCCCCGGCTTCGAGCGCGACGCCCAGGGCAACGTCGTGCTCGACGTCCAGCCCGACAGCCCGGCCGCGCGCGCCGGCCTCGTGAGCGGCGACCGCCTGGTCGAGGTCGTGAACGGCGTGCCGGGCCTGTGGCTCCTGGAGCAGCTCAACCTGCTCGCCTCCGGCCACGAGCCCTGGGAGCTCGTGATCGAGGGCGCGGCCGGGCGGCGCACGGTGCGCGTCGCGCCCGAGCTGACCGCGACCCTGGACGAGCGCCCGCGCGTGGGCATCGCGGCCGTCGTCGACCGCGTCAAGGCCGTGCGCGCCTCGCCGCTCGTCGAGGCGCTCGACCTCTGCGTCGGCGACCGCATCCTGGCGGTGAACGAGCGCCCCCTGCGCCGGCTCGGCGACTTCACGCGCGCGCTCCTCGCGGACGGGCCGCTCGTGCTGCGCGTGCTGCGCGGCGAGGAGACCCGCACGGCCAGCGCGCCCGCGCTCTCGCGCGCCGAGGCCCTGGCCCTGGCCAGCGACGTCGTGCTCGAGGCCTCCGAGGATCGCACGGAGATCTACGTCCAGCCTGGGGAGGCGGGCGAGCGCGCGGGCCTGCGCTCGGGCGACGTCGTGCTGCAGATCGACGGCACGGACGTGCACGCCTGGCAGGACATCATCGACCTGGTCGGACGGTCGGCGAAGGAGGAGCGAGTGGCCGAGTTCCGCATCGCGCGCACGGGCGAGGCCGACCACCTGTCCATCGCGGTGCGCCCGGAGGCGCGCCCGCTGGCGCTGTACGGGCTCGCGCCGCGCCAGGCCGAGTACGTCTACCGCGCCGAGAGCTGGGGTGCCGCCATCGCCTTCGGCGGGCGCTGCTCGTGGCGCTTCCTCGAGGACTCGTGGCTGACGCTGAAGCGCATGCTCACGCGCGACGTCTCGCCCAAGAACCTGGGTGGGATCATCACCATCGGCGCGGTCTCCTACAGCCTGACGGAAGCCGGCTGGGTGAAGCTGTTCTTCTTCCTGTGCCTGGTGAGCATCAACCTGGCCTTCCTGAACATCCTGCCCATCCCCGTGCTCGACGGCGGGCACCTGTTCTTCCTGATCATCGAGAAGCTCAAGGGCTCGCCGGTCTCGAACCGCGTGCTGAGCGCCAGCCAGGCCGTGGGCGTCGTGCTCCTCTTGTCGCTGATGGTGTACGTCACCTACAACGACCTCGTGCGCTTCGTGTTCCCGGCCGAGTAGGCCCATGCTCGCACTCGGGCGCCTGCTGCGTCTCTCGCTGGCACCCTCGGCCGTGGCCGACGTGGCCGCCGGCATCGTGCTCGGGCGCGGCGCGTGGCCGGCCGGACCGGCGCCGTTCCTGCTCATGGCGGGCTCGCTGTGCGTGTACCACGGCGGCATGGCGCTGAACGACTGGGCCGACCGCGAGGCCGACGCGCGCGGCGCGCGCGCGCGGCCGATCCCGCGCGGCGAGGTGGGCGCGAACACGGCCCTCGGCCTCGCCGTGTTCCTGCTCGTGCTCGGGCCGTTGATGGCCTTGCGCGCGGACGGGCGCGCGGGCGCGGCGCTGCTCGCGGTCGCGCTGCTGGCGGCGCTCTACGACCTGGCCGGCCGCGGTCCGTGGCGCGGGCCGATCCTGCTCGGCGCGTGCCGGGCCGGCAACCTGGGCGCGGGGATCGCGCTGGGCGCCGTCGGCTACGAGACCGTGGGGCTGGAGGGCGGCCTCCTGAGCGGCGGGGCGCGCTGGCTCGTGCTGGCGCCGCTCCTCTACGGCGGCTACGTGCTGTGCGTCTCGCGCATCGCGCGCCTGGAGGACGGCTCGCCCCGCGCGCTCGCGGCCGGGAAGCCGGATCTCTGGCTCGGGCTGGCGGCGCTGGCCCTGGCGCTGCACGGCCTGGTGCCCCTGGTCCCGGGTGGCGTGGCGGCGCGGCTGTGCGCCGGGGCGATCGGCTGCGCGGGCGCGATCGGGCTCCTGGGCGCGCGGCCTGCCGGCGGCGCGTGGAGCCCGGCCTTCGCGGGGCGCGCGACGGGCATGGGGCTGCGGCGCCTGCTCGTGTGCACGGCCGCGCTGAGCGTGCAGGTCGGGACGCCGGCGGGCTTCGTCGCGGCCGCGGGCATCCTGTGCGGCTACCCCGTGAGCCACGCGCTGCGGCGCGTGTTCCCCCCCACTTGAGCGGCGCGTCCGGCCGAGCGCCGACTCCGGCCCGGGATCAGGACGAGCGCGCGCGCTCGGCCAGCCACGCGCGCGCAGCCGCGGCGTCGGCGAAGGCGCCGTCGAGCTGCTGCGCCTCGGCCTCGCGCAGGAGCTCGGCCCAGCGCGGGCCGCGCGGGATGCCGCTCTCGGCGAGCTCCGTGCTCGTGATCCAGGGCGTCGGGTGGAGCTCCCCGGGCGCGAGCGCGCCGAGGCGCGCCTCCAGCTCGGCGAGCTCGCGCGCGCCCTCGACCGGACGCCAGGCGCGCCAGAGCGCCCGCGCCGTGTCCCAGGCCTCGTCGCGTCCGAGCCGGATCCAGCGCGAGCGCCGCAACGAGCCCCGGGCGAGCTCGGCCAGGCACGCGCCGAGCTCGCGCTCGAGCCGCCAGGCGCGCGCGCAGGTGCCGGCGAGCGCGCGCGCGGGCCGCAGGGCCTCCAGCGCCGCCTGGGCAAGCCTGTCCTGGGCCTCGGCGCGCGGGCGCAGGAGCGCCGCCAGGAGGGCCGCGCTCCCCGGCCGGGGACCGAGCTCCGCTGCCGCATGGACACGCGCGAGGAAATCGTCGCCCTCGGCGCGGGCCAGGGGCTCCAGGCCGGGCAGGCGCGCCAGGGCGCCGATCTCGTGCAGCAACGCCAGCGCACGCCCGGGGGCGGGGCCGGCCGCCATGCGCTCGAGCTCGGCCAGCACGCGCTCGGGGCTGACGCCGCGCAGGGCGTCGAGCGAGTTCGCGGCTCCGGCCCGCGTGGCCGGCTCGACCTCGAGCGCGAAGGCCGCGGCCTGGCGCGCCAGGCGCAGGAGCCGCAGGCCGTCCTCCGCGAAGCGCTGGGCGGGCTCGCCCACGCAGCGCAGGCGCCGCGCGGCGAGGTCGGCCAGGCCGCCCGTGGGATCGACGAGCTCGTCCCGCAGGGGCTCGAGGTACAGGGCGTTGCAGGTGAAGTCGCGCCGCGCCGCGTCGGCCTCCAGGCTGCGCCCGAAGCGCACGTGGCTCGGCCGGCGCGCGTCGTCGTAGCCGGTCTCCTCGCGGAAGGTCGTGACCTGCACGTCGACGCCGTCCTGGTGCACGACCACCGTGCCGAAGGCCTTGCCCACGGCGTGCGTGCTCTCGAACAGGCGCTCGAGCTCGTCCGGCAGCGCCGGCGTCGCCAGGTCGACGTCGAGCGGGCGCTCGCCCAGGACGAGGTCGCGCACCGCTCCGCCCACGACGTAGGACGGATGGCCGGCGGCGGCCAGGGTGCGCGCCACCGTCTGCGCCGCGCGCGCGAGCTCGGCCGGGAGTTGCGCGATCGAGGGCCGGCGCATCGCGCTTGAAGCCTAGCAAAGGCGCGCGCACAATCCGCGCGCATGTCGACCGCGACGCAGACGGCCACACCCGCGCCCGCGCGGCGCCTCCCGGGCGGGCTCTCGCCTTCCGGGGCGCTCTCGCTGCTCGCCATCCTGGGCGTGGTCGTGGTGGTCTCGCTGCCGCGCCTGCGCGGCATCGCGCTGCAGGAGAACGAGGCCGACGCGCGCGCGACGGCCCAGCTCCTGGCGCACGAGCTGCGCCTCTTCGCCGACGACGCCCGGGCGGACGTGCCCGAGCTGGGCGAGCTCCTGCGGCGCTCGAGCCTGGCGCCCGCGCTCTCGGACGTCGAGCTCGTCTCCGGCGGGTCGCTCCTGCGGCGCCACGGCTACGTGTTCGAGATCGTGCGCATGCCGGCCGCGCTGCAGCTCTGCAACGCGCCCCTGCTGGCGCCCTCGGCCGCGCCCGTGGCCGACCTCGGCATCCGCGCCTGGCCCTGGCGCTGCGCCGCGACCGGTGTGACGACCTTCCTCGTGAGCGAGACGGGCGTCGCCTACGCCCATCCCAACGAGCCGCCGCTCTGGGAGGGGCCCCATCGGCCCCCGCCGCTCGCCGACTCGCTGGCCGGCTGGGCGGCCCTGCCCTAGCCGACCGGCACCGGGCTCAGTACCAGCTCCACAGCAGGCACTGCAGCGCGGTGCGCGCCTCGAGCTCGGCCGGCTTCTCCATGCCGTAGGAGACGCGCTTCAGGCGCGGCGCCACCTCCCACGAGGGGCCGACGCGGGCCGCGGCGTTGGCGGCGAACAGGCGCTCGAGGGGCGCGCCGTCCACGTCCTCGGCCACGGCCAGGAGCGCGTCGCGCGCCAGGTCGTCGCGGTCCGAGCCCACGGCGTCGATCAGGTCGATGCGCCGCAGGGGATCGCGCTCGCGCTCGAGCTCCTCGGCCAGGAAGCGCCGCCCCTCGGGCCCCGTGTTCGAGGCCTGGATCATGAGCCAGTCGTGGGCGCGCAGGCTCTCGATGCGCTGGTCGCCGGCCTCGACGCCCACGCGCCGGAGGAGCGCCGCCGCCTCGCGCAGCGGCACCTGCCCCAGGGCCTTGAACGTGGCCACGCGCTGCTGCACCGGGCGGTGCTCCTCGAGCCGGTGGCGCTGCTCGAGGATGGCGAGTGCCCGCTGGGCGAGCTCGCGGTCGCGGTGCAGCGGATCGCGCAGCGCCACCAGGGCCGCCTGCAGCGGCTCGCCGTCGGCCTCGAGCTGCGTCAGCGCGCGCGCCAGGGCCTCGGGATCACCGTCCAGGCACAGGACGCGCAGCACCTCGGCCTGGACCTCGCTCGCCTCGTCGTTCAGCGCGGCGCGCAGCCAGCTGCGGCGCGGCTCGCCCAGCGGGCCCTCGCCGGCGAGCAGCGGGCCGGCCACGCCCTGGATGGACAGCGTGCGCACGGAGCGCGAGGAATCCTCGAGCAGCGAGTGCTCGAGCTCGAGCCCGAGGCCGGCGCGTGTGGCCGCGTTCACGGCGCCGACGCGGCGCGACTCGGCCTCGTCGCGCAGGTCGGCGCGCAGGCGATCGACGGCCGGCCCGTTGCCGGCGCGCGCGGCGCAGGCCGCCAGGTGGACGGCGACGACGGGTTCCGTGCGCTCGAACAGCTCACCGCAGCGCCGGGCGGTGTCCTCGTCGCGCGAGGCGGCCAGCAGCGGTGCGGCCACGAGCCACAGGTCGCGCTCGTCGCCGAGCTCGATGTGCTGGAGCACGTAGTCCTCCGCGCGCTCGCGGTCGCAGGCGAAGAGCACGCTCACCAGCGCGCGGCGCAGGTCGGTGCGCTCGAGCGGGAGGCGCGTCAGCAGGAGCTCGAAGTCGGCCGGGCGCGCGTTGCGCCGCAGGCCGTCCAGCGACTTCAGGCGCACGCTCTCCTGCGGGTGGACGAG
>Ga0315910_10003565_pt1 | contig 13228 bp, 11 predicted proteins | sample EdamamesoilMG_FD_204470 | JGI IMG/M metagenome (GOLD analysis project Ga0315910, IMG submission 204470) | Garden soil microbial communities collected in Santa Monica, California, United States - Edamame soil | ecosystem: Environmental > Terrestrial > Soil > Garden | place: USA: California... | reverse complement strand
TGCGGCCGCGCACCTCGGCGCAGTCGAAGCTGTGCGCGAGCGTCGTGCCGCAGCCGTCGAAGGCGACGCCGCACTCCTTGTCGGCGCAGGCCTGCGCCGCGCTCAGCGGCCGGCACGAGGGGCTGCCGGGCAGGTTGGCGTTGCCGCACTGGAAGGGCGCGTTCGCCCCGCACTGCTCGTCGTCATCGCAGCGGCCACACTCGATGGTGGCGCCGCAGCCGTCACCGACCAGGCCACAGGCCTTGCCCGCGCACGCCTCGCTCTCGCTCAGCGGCTCGCAGCGGTCGGGCAGCTCGCAGCGGCCGAGCCGGCAGATCTCGTCGTCGTCGCAGCCGCCGCAGACGTGGCGGCCGCCGCAGCCGTCGCTGGCGACGCCGCAGGCCTTGCCTGCGCAGGCCGCGTCTTCGTCGATCGGTTGGCAGACGGCGCCGCCCGAGCCGCACGCGTTGGGCACGCCGCCGCCGCCGCAGGTTTCGCCGCGGGGGCAGGGGAACACGGCGCCGCAGTCGACTACGCCACCGTCGACGTCCGCGCCGCAGCCGTTCGAGGCGAAGCCGCACTTGCCCTCGCACGCCGTCGCCACGTCGAGCGGCTCGCAGCTCGGGGCGGCGCCGCACTGGTTGGGCTGCTCGATGCCGCACAGCTCGCGCTTGCCGCAGCCGCCGCAGTCGATGGTGCCGCCGCAGCCGTTGCCGACCAGGCCGCACTCGGCGCCGGCCTCGGCGCAGCTGTCGATACGCGCCGGACAGTGCTCGCTGTCGCCAGCGAGCGGAGCGCACTGAAACGGCTCGGACAGGCCGCACGCTTCGTCCTCGGCGCAGGAGCCGCAGTCGATGACCCCGCCGCAGCCGTCGCCCTCGCTGCCGCACGACTTGCCGGCGCACGCCTGCTCGGCGCTCGCGGGCTGACACAGGTCGCTGAACGCGGTGCAGACGTTGGCGCTGACGATGCCGCAGGCGGCGCCATCGGCGCAGGCTCCGCAATCCAAGAGAGCGCCGCAGCCGTCCGGCACGGGGCCGCAGCTCTTGCCGAGGTCGGCGCAGGTGGCGGGACGACAGCCGAGGATCTCGCCGCCGGCATCCGCGTTGCCGAGGAAATCGGGCGGCGGTGGCGGGGTCACGCCCTCCGCGCCCGCGCGACCAGCCTGGATGGTCGAGCCCTTGGGCGAGTCATCGCAGCCGAGAGCGAGAGACAACAGCGTGGCGACGCCACACGCTGCCACCTGAAAGCCGATGGAACGCACAGAGTTCTCCGAGAGAAAAACGCTTCGCCGCGCGCGAAGCGCGGCCGGGTCGTGCGTATTAGTGGGCGTCCGGTGGCCAATGGATCGTCGATTTGTGACGACGCGACGGGTCAACCGCTACTTCGGTCGCCACAATGGGACGAGAGTTTCCTGGTGGAACACGACGCCGCGCGGCGGCGCGTCGCGACGTCCGTGCGCGTCGCGGATCAGCGTGCGCGGTGCGTGGAGGCGCTCGTCATGCGGCGCCGGGCCGAGGCGCGCGCGCAGCGCCGATGACCTGGAAGCCGAGGGCACGGGCGGCGAGCGCGAGCTGCACGTCGTGGGTAGCAAAGACCAGCTCCTCGTGCTGCCACCGCGCCAGCGCCGCCGTGGCGAGATGGATGGCGTCCAAGGTGCGAACCAGCGTCGGAAACGGATCGGCCGCGCGCTGGAGCACATCGCGGTTGAGCGCCGCGAGGTGAAAGCCGTCGAGCACCGAAAGGACGCTCTCGCGCCGTTCGGCGACGTCCGCGTCCGCCAAACCCGACCGCACACGCGCACGATCGATGCTGCGCAGCGCTTCGACGCGAATTAGCTCGCTGGAGATGGCGATTTCGATGGATCGCCATTGGCGCAGCGGGGAAGGCTCGCCCAGGACGACCCGAAGAAGCACCGACGTATCGACGTACGCGATCAACGCTCGTCTCGCTCGGCAGCCAGGAGCGCGGCCGAGCGCACCGTCCAGCCAGCGGCGCGAAAGCGCAGCTTTCGAACCACGGTGAAGGGCTGCTTCGGCGGCGACAGCTCGAGGCGTGGCGCTGCCGTGATGACGGGGACGAGGCGCGCGATCGGCCGATTGCGATCGGTGACCAGCACCTCGGCGCCGTTTTCGACGGCCCGCAGATGCTCGGAGAGCTTATCCTTCAGCTCTGCGATCTTGACCGTCTTCATGGCCAAATCTAGCCATGTCGCGCCCCTGTTGTCAATGTGTGTCCGCTAGCGCTCGCGGTCTGACACCGTCACCGTCGGGGCGAAGCCTGCGCGCAACGCGCGGGAAAAGAGCGTCTCCGGGCGCGCTCCCGCTGCTGCTGCCGAGCGGGCGCTGGCGCGAATGCTACTGCGAGCGGGGTGCCATCGTGCGATGATGCGGAGCGTGAATTCTGCTGTAAAGAAGCCGCGCCGGCAGGTGATTCCGTGTTGATCCCGTCCGTGATGCAGCCGTGGGCGGTCAGCAGCCGGCGCGTGGTGTTGCCGGACGGCAGCGTGGCTCCGGCGCTGATCGCCATCGCGGGGGATGGACGCATCGAGTCGGTCGGGCTGGGGGCGCCGAGCGATCGCCCCGTGATGGACGTGGGTGACCTGGTGGTGTCGCCCGGGCTCGTCGATTGCCACGTGCACGTCAACGAGCCGGGCCGCACCGACTGGGAGGGGTACGAGACGGCGACGCGGGCCGCGGCCGCCGGCGGCGTGACCACCGTCGTGGACATGCCGCTCAACTGCATCCCCGTCACGACCACGGCCGATGCGCTCGCGATCAAGCTCGATGCCTGCCGCGGTAAGTGTTACGTGGACATGGGCTTCTGGGGCGGCGTCATCCCGGGCAATGCCGCGGAGCTCGATCTGCTGGCGGACGGCGGCGTGCTGGGCTGCAAGGCGTTCCTCGTGCATTCGGGCATCGACGAGTTCCCGAACGCCACCCGTGAAGACCTCGCGCGCGCCATGCCCGTGCTGCGCGACGCGGGCTTGCCCCTGCTCGCCCACGCCGAGCTGGACCTCGGCGCGATCATCAGCTGCGACGACCCGCGCGCCTACCAGGGCTACCTCGAGTCGCGCCCGACCGAGTGGGAAGACGCCGCCATCGACATGTTGATCGAGTTGAGCCGGGAGACGGGCTGCCACGTGCACATCGTGCACCTCTCGGCGGCGACGTCGCTGCCCAGCCTGCGCGCGGCCAAGGCCGAGGGCCTGCCCATCAGCGTGGAGACCTGCCCGCACTACCTGTGCCTCGAGGCGGAGTCGATCCCGGACGGCGCCACGCTCTACAAATGCGCGCCGCCCATCCGCGGACACGACAACCGCGAGGCGTTATGGGAGGGCCTGTTCGAGGGGGTGATCGATTTCGTGATCACGGATCATAGCCCCTGCACCCCGCACCTGAAGCTGCTCGATCGCGGCGACTTCCACGACGCCTGGGGCGGCATCGCGTCGCTCCAGCTCGGGCTCTCCACGCTCTGGACGCACGCGCGACAGCGCGGCGCGACGCTGGGCGACCTCGCGCGCTGGACCAGCACCGCGCCCGCGCGCTTCGCCGGCGTCGGCAACCGCAAGGGCCGCATCGCGCCAGGTTACGACGCCGACCTGGTGATCTGGGATCCCGAAGAAGCCTTCACGCTGCGCGAAGACCAGCTGTTCTTCAAGCACCGCGTCTCGCCCTACCTCGGCATGCACCTGAGCGGCAGAGTCCGCCACACCCTGCTGCGCGGCATCGAGATCTACGCCGACGGCGTGCACCCGGCGGGCCCCGTGGGCAAGCTGCTGCTCGGTCGCGACCAGGCGCTCGGGCGCGACAGCGCCGGGCGTTCGCGCCGGCGCGTGGGCAAGGCCGGATGGTGTTGACAGCGCGGTTCGAGGCCGGGCGTGGGGATCGACGCTCGGGCTCGGGGCCCCGCGCTCTAACCACAAGTTATCCCCAGCGCGGGGCCGCTACGAATTGCGCTTTAGAGTTGTCGCGTTACGTTGCAAAGGCGCGCGCAGTCCGCTAAACGCCCCCGCACCAATCGAGGTCCTTGCCCGGGTGGGGACGCCCTGAGCCTGGCATCGCCTCGACCGCTGAACGTACCGCTCGAGGCGCCGCGTTCGGGTCGCCGCATAGGCTCGAGGTCCGTCGGATCGAGTCGATGACGTGCGCCCGCTGCGCCGCCGAGCGGCCTCTCCGAGGACTCAGGCTCATTCATGAAGGCATCTGTCCCATCATCTCTTTCTCCCGCGACCGAGGTCATCGTGCTGCGGCGGCGGGTGCCGACAACGACCGACCGGCTCGTGTCCATTCGTCCTGCGGCGGTCGAGCCCGAGGCTCCGCCGGCATCGGAGGTCCGAAGCGTTCCAGCTCCGGCGCTTCCCGCTCGGGCGCGCGTGAAGGTGGTCGAGCGTCGGGCTGCATCGGAGCAGACGGCGCCGGTGGCGGCCGCTCGGATGGCCAGGGTCGAGCCGCAGCTCGCGCTGGCGAAGTCGGCCAGCGCGGATGAGGCACTCGGGGTCTTGACTCGGCTGAACGAGCGCCGCGCCGATCTGCTGTGTCTGGCACTGCTGGAGCCGATCACCGGCACCGTGCTCGGCGCGATCGCGACGGAGCTCGACAAAGGGGAGGCGCAGATCGGGTCGGTCGTGGACGAGCCGGAGCTGGCTGTCGAGGAGGCGCGGCGGCGCTTCGATGGGCTGCGCGCCGACCTCGACCGGCTGCACCGGGAGCACGGTTTTGCCTGGCCGTTTGCGAGCGGGGCTCGGCTGGCTCGGCCCGGGTCGTCGAGCGCCCTCGAGGGCGCGCTACGCCAGAGCCGGGCGGCGACTGCCGCGGTCCGGCTCCAGTGGGACAGCGTGGAGCGGTTGCTGAAGGCGAGCTGGATCGGGCGTGTGCGTGCGCGCGACGTGTCGGGGCTGCCGAGCGAGCTGGTCGCGACCGTGCGCCGGCTCGATCGCGAGGTCGCTTCGGGCGTCGACAGCCTGGTCGCGAAGTATCAGGGCCTGGTCGCCAACGTGGCGCGGCAATATCGAGGACTGGGACTGAGCCCTGAGGACCTGATGCAGGAAGGCAGCCTCGGCTTGCTGCGCGGGATCGACAAGTTTGATCTGAGGCGGGGCAAGCCGTTCGGCTCGTACGCCGTCTGGTGGGTGCGGCAGGGCGTGCGACACGCGCTGGCGACGCAGGCGCGCACCATTCGCTTGCCCGTGCATCAGCTGGCGAGCCGTTACGCGCTGGGGCGCGCCGCGCGCCGACTGTCACATACGCTCGGGCGCGAGCCATCGGAGCAGGAGCTCGCCGAGGCTACCGGCATGTCGGCGCAGGCTGTCTCGGATCTGCTGCGCGTGTCGACGGAGCCTGTCAGCCTCGAGACGCCGCGCTCCAGCGACAGCGAAGCCACCATCGGCGACGTGATCGCGGACACCGATACCCGGTCCCCGAACGAGCAGGCCTCCGCGCGGGAGAGCCTGGTGGAGCTGCGGATCTTGCTGGAGGATCTCACCCCGCGCGAGCAGCACGTCGTCACCCTGCGTTTCGGCCTGGACGGCGAAGACGAGCGCACGCTGGAAGAGATCGGCCAGTCGCTGGAGCTGACGCGCGAGCGCGTGCGACAGATCTGCGCCGAAGCCCTCGACAAGCTGAACCGCGCCACGCGCGCGCGCCGGCTGGACCTGTAGAGCGCCGCGCCCGCGCCGTTCACTGCGCGGGCGGGAGCGCGCCGTTGCCGGGCGGCAGATCGACCCCCGGCAGCTCGGAGCAGAACCGACGCGGGAGGTCTGCTCGGACGCCGAGCTTCCCATAATCGATGTCGAGCCTGTCGACGAACACGCCGTCGACGAGCTGGAAGCCGCCTCCGTCGCCGAGCGGCAGCGCGGCGCAGTCGTAGATGCCCTTGTTTCCCGTGCCATAGTAAGGGTGCGGAGGCAGGGGGATGGCGTCGACGCCTCCGTCGAGGTTGGTGACGCGCGGGGCGGAGTAGCTGCGGGTCACGATCAGCACGAATGTATGCTCCGCGCGGCTGAGCAGATCCCGCAGCCGATAGTGCTGAAGGCCGATGGGATCGTCGTCGAGGGTTGTGGCGCTCAGCCAGCCCGTCGCCGGGGGCTCGATCCAGGTGACGCTCGCGCTCTCCAGCAGGAGCTCGGCTGGCTCGATGAGGTCCGCGCGCATCTGCTCGCGAAGCTCGGGGGCGACCAGGAACCCGAACTCCACGTCCAGGCCACGGGAGATCGTGACCGGAAGGGGGCCCTCCACGGGGCTGGTCTGCGGCTCGGCGTCGAGCAACACCGAGTCGAAGCGCGCCGCGATGCAGGGCTCGTCGCCCTCGTAGCTGACGGTCGCGACGTAGGCCGCGCCCACCGTGGCCGGACCTGGCAGCTTCACCCAGCCGAGGTTGGTCATCATCTCGTTTGCATCACACGTGATGACCGCCTCCTCGTCGCCGCGCGCGACGACCGGCGCCGAGCCCTCGCCAATGTCACCGGGGAGCGTGCCGTCGGTGTTTGGGTCGCGACCACCCGGATCGACCTGCTCGGACGCCAGCGTCCCCGCGGGAGCGTTCCCGCCGCCCTCGTCGCCGCAAGCGAGCGCCGTCGCTCCAAGCCCAGCCGCCATCAGCCCCAGGCGGAAACATCGAGTCCAGTGCGTCCCAACAAACGAGCAGGTGCTTGCCATGTGTGATCTATTGCAGCAAGAAACACACCGGCGCGCCAATGTGCCACGGAGCTCCACAGCGTTCCGTCGCGGGCGCTATTCGACCCTGAACGGGACAGCGTCGGCGAGCAGAGACCGAAGCTCGTGGCCCATGTGCCACGCGCTCCCGGCGTCGGGGCGGCGCGCCCTGGAGCGACATCAGGGCAGCGGAGCATCGTCGCGCCGCGCGCGCGGTCGGGCGCTCGTCGTCGGCGCGTCGGCGAGCGCCGTGGAGAGCAGGCGCGTGACTTCGACCAGGATGCGGCTCCTGCTCGCGTGGGGGCGCCGCAGCAAGAGCACGTAGTTGGCGAGCACGCCCGCTGCCGCGGGGTAACTCCCGGCGTCCAGCTCGCGTGCGATGCGGGCGAGCTCGCTGGGTTGACCGAGATGGATGGCGACGCTGGCGCGGTGGAGCCAGCCCGCGTGAGGCGACGTGCACATCGGCGCATGCGGCGGCAGAGCCCACGGTGATGGCGCGTCGTGGACGGACGCAGGTGGGCGCCACGCGGGACGCGCGCCGAGCGGCGAGGGCGCGGACGACGCGAGTGGTCTGGGCGAGCGCGCGTGGAACCGCGGCTCCAGCGCGCGCCGGCGACGCCGCTGCTGCCACACCGCGAACGCCACACCGCACACCGCTGCCGCCAGCCAGAGGTGAGCTCGTCCGCGCCGCGTCGTCATCGACCCGAGTGAAAGCACGGAGGGTGCCAAGGCGACGGAAACGCTCGCTCGTGCGGCGCGAGTGTCGCGTTTGCAGCAGGGGCAGCAACACACTCGCTGGAGCGCCTCGCCCGTGGCTCAGCCAGGTGCGATCGAGTAGCGTCGCCGGTCCGGAGGCGCGAGATGGTGCTGCAGACGAAGAACGGGAAAATCGTGGACGAGGCGGGCGCGGAGGTTCGCCTGCGCGGCGTGTGCATCGGCGGTTGGATGAACATGGAAAACTTCATCAACGGCTATCCGGGATCCGAGCATGGCCTGCGGGCCGTGATGGCGGAGACGCTGGGCGCCGCCAAGGCGGAGTTCTTCTTCGAGCGCCTGCTCGATCACATGCTCGCCCCCGCCGACCTGCGCTTTATCAAGAGCCTCGGCGCGACCTGCGTACGGCTGCCGTTCAACTACCGCCACTTCGAGTCGGATGAGAAGCCGTTCGAGTATCTGGAGCGCGGCTTCGAGCGGCTGACGCGCGCGATCGAGTGGTGTGAGAGGGAGGGTTTGTATGCGATCCTCGATCTGCACGCCGTCCAAGGCTGGCAAAACCCCGACTGGCACTCGGACAACGGCTCGCGCGTGGCCCTGCTCTGGAGCACGCGACAGTATCAGGACCGTTTCGTCGCGCTCTGGGAGGAGCTCGCCCGGCGCTTCCGCGGGCAGCGCGCCGTGGCCGGGTATAACGTCATCAACGAGCCCGTCACGGGGACGCCGCGAGGGCGCTTCTTCAATACCTATCGCACGAACTGGGAGCCATTGAACGCGCTCTATCGGCGCGTGGTGGGTGCGATCCGGGCGATCGATCCCGAGCACATCATCTTCCTCGAGGGCGATTTCTACTCGCTGCGCTTCTCCGGCCTGGAGGCGCCGTTCGCCGAGAACCTCGTGTACAGCAGCCACAACTACAACGCGGGCGGCTTTGGCCCAGGTGCCTATCCCGGGCCGATCGGCGGTGAGTCGTGGGACGCGCGCCATCAAACGGCGGTGTTCGAGCGCAACGAGGGCACGCACTACTCGCGCCAGCACGGGGTCCCGCTCTGGGTGGGCGAGTTCGGCTCCGTCTACAATGGCCGCTCGGAGGAAATCCCCGATCGGCTGCGGGCGATGGACGACCAGCTCGCGGCGTTCGAGGCGGGCGGCGCGCACTGGACGGCATGGACATACAAGGATGTCGGCACCATGGGCTGGGTGACGCTGCGCCCCGAGTCCGAGTATGGGCAACGTGTGGCGCGCCTGCTCGAGCTGAAGCGCCGCCTCGGCACGGATTCCTGGACGGGTTGGCTGCCGGCGAGTGAGATCGCACAACTCGTGGAGCAAACCGCGGCGCGCGCCTCCTCGGCGCTCGAGGACCCGAAGCTGCCGCCGGGCGAGTTCGTGGCGTATCTCAAACAAGCCGCGCTGGACGGATTCTTTGGTGGATTCCTGCAGCCGATCTATGCCGAGGCGTTTCGGGGGCTGTCCGAGAACGAGATCGATCGCACTCTGTCGTCATTTGCCCTAGAGCAGTGTCGGCAGAACGAGGGGCTCGTCGCCGTGCTCCGCAAGCACATGTCAGTCTCGCCGACCCGTTGACTGATGGGGCCGCCGGGCGGGTCGTCTCGCCCGGCGAGCATGTTCCAGCGCACGTGTTCCAAATCGTTGCGCTGACGGTCAGGCTCGTGCTCTGGTGTCGGTGTGAGCGCACCGCGCCGGTGGCTTCGTGCCACGGGCCAGCGGCTTGCCGGGGAGGCGAGCCGAGGCTCCAGGGGAGCCGAGCGGTGATCGCGAAGGGTGATCGATCGAATGACAGCGCGAGTCTCCACGTCATCCGTCGCGGGCCGTGCCCGTGGTCTGCTCTGGATGCTGGCAGCGAGCGCGTGCGCGGGTGACTCGGACGAGCTGTTCTCGCCGCTCGGCCCGCTGCCGCCCGAGGGGGCGCCCGACATGCTGGAGATCGCGCCGCCGACGATGACCGTGGCGGATCCGACCCAGCCGGGCGCGCCCGGCAGCACGTCGGGCGAGCTCGGTCCCATGGGCGCGTTGCCGGTGGATCCGGCCACATCGAGCCCGCGCGCGGAGGAGGCTCCCAGCGTCGCTCCGCCCGCTGCGCCGCAGCCCGTCGTCGACGTGAACCCCGCGCGCGTCTGTCCTGCCGTCGAGCAGCCGCTGCTGCTCGACTTCGCGCTGGTCAACGGCGGCCCGTCGCAGGCCCTGTTCGGGGATTTCTCGCTGCAGCTGTCGGGGGGCACGTTCGTGTATCCCGCGAGCACGGGCGGCGTGGTCGGTGTCGTGGGAGACGGCGCGGGCGACGCGGGCGCGCCGATCACGCCGATTACTCTGGGGCTCAGCTCCGACGTGACGGCGGGGGACTGGCGCGTCAGCGGGCGCGTGGTGGAGGCCGCCGGGTTCGGCGTGTTCTTCAACTGTCAGTTGCTCGATGCGTCGCGCTTCTCCGGGCTGGCCTTCCGCGTGCGCGGGCAGGTGGGCCTGGGCGACGCCAGTGTCGGCGATGTCACTGTCGGCAATCTCATCCGCTTGCGCGTGCGCACCGCGGGCAACGACCCCTCGCGCGAGTGGTTCCTGGCCACCGGCGGCGGCGCGCCGGCGACGTTTGGTCGCTGCACGCCCGAGCTCAGTCAATACGACGGCACGTGTGATCCCGCCAACGCGGACGTGGTGGTGACGCCCGAGGGCAGCGATGTGGTGGTGCGCTTCGCCGATCTCGCGCGGGGCCGCCCCGAGGCCGCCGTCAATCCGGCGGAGATCACGCAGATCGAGTGGCAGCTGCCGCCGTTCGACGTCATCGATGCCGGCGCTTTCGCGAGCTACGACGTCGATCTGCACATCGACGACATCCGGTTCGTCGAGTAGCGCGCTGCGCACGCTCGTCGGAGCAGGCTCGTCAGGGCGCGCCCCGCTCGCAGGCGAGCAGCTGCTCGTAGTAGCGCTCGGCAGGGCCGCCGCGCGCGTGCAGGGCGGCGGCCTTGTGCAAGGTCTCGTACGCGCGCAGCAGGCGCAACGCGCGGGCTTCTTCCACCGCGAGAGTGTCCAGACGCGCGCCGAGCGCGCCCAGCCTGGCGTCGGCCTCGGCGCGCGTCTTGGCCGCGGGCGAGGAGCGGAGCATGACCTCGAGGGGCACGCGGTTTTGCTCGAACGTCGCTTCGAAATCGGGATGGAAGGGATCGTCGAGCACGGGCCAGCGCTCCAGCACCAGCGTGCCCAGGTCCGCGACGCGATCGGCGAGCGCGGTTTCGGCTGCGCCGAGCTGCTCGTCGAGCTCCGCGAGCTGTCGATCGAGCGCGGTCCAACGTTTGCGCGCGGCGGGTTCGTTCGGCAAGCGCAGCGCGGCGCCGAGCCGCTCGACGACGGCGGCGTCTTCCGGGAGCAGGCGCGGCTCGAGCGGCGCGCTGCCGGGCTCCGCGTGGCGCAACCAGCGCTCGGAGGTGGTGGTCGGCACGTCCATCGAGACGGCCTCGATGCGCGCCCAGGTGTGCGCGTCGAGCAGGCCGATGCGGCCGTCCCCGTCGAAGTCGGCCTGCTCTTGCGGCAGGGACGAGCCGTCGCGGCGGCGGCCTGCGAGCGCGTGCGCGAGGTGCAGGCCGTAGCTCTCCTGCGCGCGTCGATCGGGATTGGGATCGCAACCGCTCGTCTCCCGATCGGCGGTGCCGGCGAACAGGCCGCAGCGCGCGAGGCGCGACGGTTTGCCGGCCTTGGCGTCCGCAGCGGCGAAAGCGAGCTCGGCAAAGCCGCCGGAGAAGCAGCTCGTCGCCACCAGCCGCAGCGGCCGCCGGTGCTGCTCGTGGAGCTCCGCCAGGCGCGCGACCTCGAGCGCGCGGCCGCCCCACAGCGCGATCGCGTTGTGTTTGGGCTCGTCACCCGGCTGACCATGCGCGGCGACGTACACCAGCAGCGGGTCGTCTCCGCGCGCCAGTGCCTGGCCGAGGCGCGCCTCCACGTTCTCGAGTGTCGCCCGCTCGGCGGCGAAGTGCGGTTGCCGGTAGCGGCTCTGCCGACCGCTGCGCGGCGCGAAGAGATCACCCAGCGCGAGCCGCAGCGGATCGCCCGCGAGACTCGCCAGCTCACGCACGCTCGCCGACTGGCTGCCGCCCGCGAACAACACCAGACCGGGCGCGGGCAACGCGCGCTGGACGAGCTCGATGTCTTGCTCGAGCGAGACCTCGTTGCTCTCGGGATGTGGTCCGCCGCCGATCGCGAGGAAGTGCAGGGGGCCTGGCTGCGCTGGGGGGATCGGTTGAGGTGGCGATGTTTGGGGTGCCGGTGGGCCCGCTGTCGTCACGGCCGTCGAGTGCGCGACCGGTGATGGCGCGGGCTCGGGCCCCGCCGCGCGCGAGCGCGCGTGCCCCGGCGCAACCTCGCAGCCCAGAGTGCAGCCCACGGCCAGGGAGAGCCGCATCGCGATCGCGAAGCGCGACCCCCCGGCGCACCTCATCGCGTCCCGATCCAGATGAAGTGCCGCTCCTTCGTCTTCGCGGCGTGCGACTGCGTGCGGTGTAGCACCACGTCGAACCCGGCAGCGCGCAGCCGCTCCGAGAACGTCGGCTCGGGCCCCGCGGACCAGATTGCAATCACCCCGCCGGGAAGCAGCGCCTCCCGCATCTCTGCCAAGCCGTCCGGCATGTACAGCCAGGCGTTCGTCGGTCGTCCTACCGCGCGCGGGCCATTGTCGACGTCGAGCAGGATGGCGTCGTACTGGCGTGCCGCCTCGCCGAAGACCTCGACGATGTCCCTCTCCTCCACCTCCACGCGCGGGTCATCTAGCGCCATTCCGTTCAGGCTTTTCAGCAACTCTCGATTCCAGCGCACCACTTCGGGCGCGATCTCCGCGACCCACACGCGCGCGCTCGGCCCCAGCCGCGCCAACGTCGCCGCCAGCGTGTAGCCGAAACCGAGCCCCCCGACCAAAACACGCGCTTCTGCCCGGTCTCTCAGGCCCCGCAGCGCCAGCTCCGCCAACGTTTCCTCCGAGTCGTGCACCCTGCTGTTCATCAGCAGATGCCCATCCACGCGGATGCTGAAATGGCTTCCCCGCTGCAGCAATTCCATGCGGGTGCCGTCGGAAGCTTCAGTGCGATCTACGAGAGTCCAAGGGGTCATTGCCGAAACGCATCCTCGCCGTGCAGTGCTCGAGTCAAGTGTGATCGCCGTGACAGACCCGTGGCACCGCGGCACGCCAGTCGCGCACAAGCGAAGTGTTCCACTCCGAACGACACCAGAATCCAGCCCTGCCTGCTTTCACGTCGTAGCGGCACTCTACTGCCGAGCCGACGACAAATTTCTCGAAAACGCCCTCTTCCCCGAGTAGGACCCGAGGTGGGCCCTCCTCCGGGGGTTTTGCGTTCACTCCGCACGCCCGAGGCATGGCGCGTGCACGACGTCGAGGCGCGGCCCACTCGGCGTCGCTATTGGTTACGGAGAAGCTAGATGAAACTTGAAGTTCTTAGCAAGCGAGCACTCGCGGGGCTGTTTGCCCTCACCGTGGCGGCGGGAGCGTGCTCCGATGACAGCGACGATACCGACACCAACGGCGGCAGCGCCGGCACCAGCAACGCCGGCACCGGCGGTCGCGGCGGTACTGCTGGCACCGGTGGTAGCGCAGGCGCCACGGGCGGCACTGCGGGCCGTGGCGGCAGCGCAGGTAACGCCGGCGCGGCGGGCGCGGCCGGTGCAGCGGGCGCGGCCGGTGCAGCGGGCGCGGCGGGCACCGGTGGTACCGGTGGCACGGCGGGTACCGGTGGCACGGCGGGCGCGGCTGGTGCAGCGGGTGCCGCTGGCGCTGGCGACGCGGACGCTGGCGACGCGGGCTGAGCCAATCGTCCACCAGCGTCGCATATGCGCGCTGGCCCAGGCGGGTCGGAGAGCTCTTCGAGCCC
>Ga0315910_10003564_pt1 | contig 13228 bp, 12 predicted proteins | sample EdamamesoilMG_FD_204470 | JGI IMG/M metagenome (GOLD analysis project Ga0315910, IMG submission 204470) | Garden soil microbial communities collected in Santa Monica, California, United States - Edamame soil | ecosystem: Environmental > Terrestrial > Soil > Garden | place: USA: California... | reverse complement strand
TTAAAGAAGGATACTCATTCGTCACAACATCGCTGGGAATCAGCAATAGCAATCCACCATATGCAATTGCTGCAATCACCAATCCACCAAGAACCCAACGGATAGCTTTCATAAGGGCTAACGCCGCCGCTAAGACGCGTGCGCGTGCTTTCGCGCGCGTCGTTTCCGGAGCGGCTTGTTAGCCGACGATGCAACACATGGCAGATTAAACAAGAGTGACCTCAGGTGGCAGCAGACAGAAGTCTGCGCCTGATGATGGAGATGCGAAAGAGAGCCACACAAAACCAACGCTGTCGAATTGCACGATGGCGCGATGCTGCCCCATCAGCGAGAAGAGCCGCGCCTGATCTTCGCGAGGCAGACTTTTGGCACAGGAGGCGACGGAATTGATTACCACCACATTCCCGACTGCGAGGGCATGTCCGTTGCTGTCTCTTGGCTCGAGCGGAAAGGTATGCGGTTCCGTGCTACTCATGATCGTGATTTCTAACGGCTAACGCGGCGCTTCAGACGCGCGTGGCTTTGCACGCGTCGTTCTGCAAGCGCTTGTTAGAGTCTCCGAACGTAACCATCGACTAGCGACTGAACTTCGCACGGTTCTCCCTCGCGGAGATGGGCCATCAACGGGTTGACCACGCCATTTTTCTCAATCGCCTTAGGATGCGCGAGCAAGCGACAGCCATTCGAGTTCGTTTCGATGAGTTCTCGCATGCGGCCCTCCGGTTGATCCGGCCGCAAAGTGATTACGTTTCCACTTCTCGACCAGGCCCCGGACACCAACCGTACCGGGCATACATCGCACCAGACGCGCGCCGCATACTTTCCGGAATCTAGCAGACGCAGGACCTCCCACGTGTGCGGCGTCTCATTTTTCCAGCTCTGGCCAGGCTGTGAGAATGGATCACGCGGAAAGAAGTGATATCCCGCCACAGCTACCAGGAGAGCTAGCAATGTCGCACCAATCATCAGCTTGGCCGAGCTCGTCATTCTGAAACTCTAACAGGTAATCAACGGACGCCGACGTCCGGACAGTTCCAATATACGGGACAGGTTTTGACGCACGTATGTATTTGTTTTCATCGCGTTTCTATTGCGAGCTGTCTCTTTATTATGGCCAATATACCGGACAGCTAGCTGTCGACTATAGCCGCCAAACTTGTTTCGCCTTAAACGATCCTACCAATCAGATCGTGGCTATGAGCTCACTTCCCACCGCTCAGCTCCTTCAATAAGCCTTCAGCGCGATACACCTTGCGCAGTGCTTCACGCATGATTGCCGGATGCACGGCAACGGCACGATTCTTTTCGGTATCGAACCAGAATGCGCCGGAGATGGAGTGAATGTTGCCGTCGAATAAAAGACCGACGACTTCTCCGCGTGCGTTGATTAGTGCACTGCCGGAGTTGCCGCCGACTATGTCGTTGTTGGTGGTGAGGTTGAACGGCGTATTCATATCTAGTTGGCTTTTGACTTTTTGCCAGCTATCCGGAATCCGGAACGGCTCGGCGCCGGTCGCGCGTTCGAAGGCGCGATTCAAGTGCGTAAAGGGCAACACATCCGCGCCGCCTTCTTTCCAGCCTTGCACGCTGCCGGGATTGAGTCGCAGTGTGAATGTGGCGTCCGGATACACGCGCGTGCCGAACACGGCAAAGCGAGCGGCAGCAATACGTTCGGTTGCGGCGCGGACGGGTGCTTCCACTTCGTCTTCGTATCGCTTGCGTATTGCGCGCGCTTCGGCATCGACGCTGCGCGCCAATTGAATCATCGGATCGGTAGATGCATTGATCGCTGCACTACCGTCTTTCCACAATGCAGAGCGCACTGTTGAATCGGCGAGTCTCGAACCGTCGATCAGCCGCGCGGCGAGCGAATCGGGCGAGTCTTTGCTTAACAGCTGCCGCACTAGCGGATGATCGGGGCCTAACCACTCGCGCATGCGCTCTAGCGAGAACGACAGCGTCAGCTTCTCCAAGTCCGGATAAATGGGAATGGCCGCGCCGAGTTGTTGCGTCAGCCGCGGCAAGCGCGCATCGGCGTATTCCGGCAGCCGATCGGTATTGGGCTTTTCGCGCTCAGTGGTGCCGCGTACAAGCGCTCGAGCGTAGTTAAAGAGCCGACTGTTGAACCCCATGCCGCCCTCAATGAACGTGAACGGTAGCTCCATAGAGTCAAACGCTTCGTTCGCCTTCTCTATATCGCGCCACGGATCGCCGGTGCGCGTAGCCAACTCGCCGCTGGCGGTAACGGCGCTGCGCAGTGCGTTCTCTTGACGGGTTTTCTGTTCGATCAATTTGTCGTTCAACAATGCATCCAACTGCTTGCGGCGAACCTTGATGCTGTTCTCCAACCCATTCAACGGGTCTTGCACAATGCGCTGCGATTCTTCGTCTCGCTTACCAAATTGAATGTAGCGGCCGCGCAGCTCGCTGGCACGCAACAGCGAGAGCGGCGCCGAGGTACGACGTTCTTCCAACTGGCTCACCGTCAGTAGTCGCTCCGTGCTACCGGGGTGACCGGACACGAATGCCGCTTCGCCCGCAGCGGGACCGGCAAAGTTGATGCGGAGATGGTTCGGCGTTGCGGCCGGTTTGCCATTGTCGTAAGCGCGCAGCATCGCCATGTCCAGACACCAGCGCGGAAATTGAAAATTATCCGGGTCGCCACCGAACGCAGCGATGCTCTGCTCGGGCGCAAACACGATGCGTACATCCGTGTAGCGTTTGTACTTGTAAAGGAAGTACTGGCCGCCGTCATACAAAGTAACGCTTTCGCACTTCAACGCACCCGTGCTTTTGTCTTTGGCGCTGGCCTCTTCGCAGGCTTGTTCCAGCTGGGTGAGCGTTTTCTTCCGCTTTTCGTTCGCCGCCTTCTCGTTGAGCCCGCTGGTAGCGGCGTTTACCTTGGCCGTGATGTCTTCCATGCTCAGCAACACGTCCGCGAGTTGCGCCGGACATTGCCGCTCTCCGCTTCGATTGGCGGCTACGAAGCCATCCGCCAGCAGATTTTTTTGCGGTGTGGATAGATTGCTCAGGCAGCTGGCCACACAATGGTGATTGGTAAGCAACAGACCATCGGGCGACACGAACGATGCGGTGCACCCGGATAGCCGGACGGTGGCTGTTCGCACTTTGTCTAGCCAGGCCTGATCGATATCGACGCCGAGCTGCGTCTTGATGGCCGCCTTGGGGACATTGTCGAAAGGCCACATGCCTTCGTCAGCGTGGGCAGTCAACGCGGCGGTTACGCCTGCCATGAACGCCAGGACGCGCATCGTCATCATGAGTCTCCTTGCCGTAGGAAGAAATCAGGCGTCGCGACTATGCATGGTGCTTGCGACACAGGCAATATGCCCGCTAGTTCTGCGTAGCAAGGAGACCCCGTGAACTTAGACAAGCTAGTGTCCGATCCGGCATACCTGGAAATGGCATTGCGCCTACTGGGCGCTTTGTTGGTCGGTGCCATGGTAGGTTCGGAACGCAGCTATCAAGGTCGACCGGCCGGTTTCCGGACACATGCATTGGTGTGCGTATCTACGGCGCTACTAATGCTATTAACCGTGTACGAGGACCGTTGGTTTCCGGAACTGACCCAGGGTCGCATCGCGCTCGACCCCACGCGCATGGCGCAAGGCATCATGACCGGCATCGGCTTTTTGGGCGCCGGTACCATCATGAAGGATGGCTTATCGGTACGCGGGCTAACCACCGCCGCGTCGATTTGGATTACCGCCGCTATCGGCATCTTGGTTGGGGTAGGGTTTTATTTTCCGGCCGTGCTGGCAACCATACTCACGTTTTTAACGCTGTCGCTTCTCAAATGGATCGAGAATCGCATTCCTGCACAGTTCTACGCACACTTCACCGTGCGCTTCGCACGGACCGATACGCCGCCCGAAGCAGAGATGCGCGCTTTACTAACTCAACATGGATTCTCTATCGCCAGTTTGCACTATCACTTGGATGCGGAAGCCAACTTCTTCGAGTACAGCATGGTGATCCGCGCCAGCCGAGCCAAGAAGGCGACCAAGTTGGCCGAAGTGTTAAATGCGATGCCCGCGGTGAAGGAATTTCGCGTTTCGCCGACCGGCGATTAGACGCAGGCAATAAGTCCCGGAAGCGAGTTAAGCGGGGCGACCCATTTGCTGCAAATGATCACACCCGATCCGTCGTTTTCCCATTCCGCCAGTCTTCCCACGAAAGATTGTTGTCGATCCACCTCCAACTTAGTACATACCAAAGCGTGATTGGCGCCATCATTGCAGACCAACTCCAATCCTGAATGAGGAACACATTCTTGAGCCATTGCTGACTCGGTGACAGCAGCGACCACGGAGCGCAGTAAACGGTAAATGCGACACAAATCCAGATAAGGCACAAAGCGCTCTTTCTAGTGCTGATGCTTGCGAAAGCGAACGTGACCCAGAACGGTATGTTCTTATTCGTATTCATTATCTGAATATCTTCCTGTGCGACTTCGTACTGATTGTGCTCAACCTAGGGTTTTGAATGCGTCGCCTTAGTTTTGTGACAGCGCTCCACGTCCGAGCTTACGGACACCGTATGTACCTTCAGCTCTATCATTGGGTTTTGTTCGCTGCGTTCCCGCGGCAGTCTCTTTACGTAACGCTCAGCCTAAGGCACGTGGCTCCGCCACGTCGCTCTTGAGGTTGTTGTTAGATGCTCATGGCAGTTGCACATGCTCGACCCACTTGTGTGCGGTAGCGCCAAGACCAAGACCCAGTACCACGGCCAAAGCATAACCCTCAGACGGTACGCGGAAGACTGCCGCGATAGTGAGAGCAACGATAGCCCCTATTACAGTTTGCCATAGCAGCGAGATTTCGCGCTTCTTTCCAACCGCAAACACGCCAACCACCAAGCAATAGACTACGAACATGACTACAGCCGCTACGACTTGGGCAGTCTTGTTGTCGAAGAGTTTCGATGGAAAGGCAATGCACGCTACCAAAATGACAGCGAACACTGTTGCGGTGGACACCCCTATGTGATTCTTTGGCATCTAACTTGTTTTCGTGAACATGATTTGAACGAATAACAGTTAGCGTGACAAATAACACCGCACCTTCCGGTGATGCAAGCCTCGGACTTCAAAGGACTTGCGGCGGGATTCTAACGATCGCGCTGTAGTAACAAAGTTATCAAACCCGCCTTATCGGGTCGTCCGTGATGGATGCCGATGAAATAACAGGGCGGCTGAAAAATAACATCGCAGCAGAGTCGGTAGTAAGTCCCTGTTGCAAAACATCACTCACATTCGACGCCAGACCTCATAGCCGCGGGTCATCCCCGCTGCCACACCACCATCGACATCGGCGGCAAGTTGACGCGCAAGCGATGCGGCAATCCATGCCAGCCATTGGGTTCGGCATCGAGGGTGAATTGCGTGCTGTGGCCCGATCCACCGAACGCCATGTCGTCGCTATCTAATACTTTGCGATAGCGGCCGTTGTCGGGGACGCCTAGCAAGTAACCGTCACGCGGCACCGGTGTGCAATTGAACGCGAAGATCAGCGGCGGATAGTAATGATCTTGGTCGTGCGTATAGCGGCGACGCATAAAGACGAACACACTCTCATCGGCGTTATTCACGTCGATCCATTGAAAGCCGGTGTGATCGCAATCGGTCGAGTGCAACTCGGGAAACTCGCGATATAGCCAATTGATCGATTTATTCCAGTCCACCAGGCCGCGATGATGACCTTCGTCGACCAGCGCCCAATCGAGTGACTCGTAGTCGCGCCATTCGTGCCATTGACCGAATTCACCGCCCATAAAGATGATTTTCTTGCCGGGATGCGCGGTGAGATAGCCCAGTAACACGCGATAGCCTGCTTTCTTCTGCCAATCGTCGCCCGGCATTTTGTCGAGCAGCGAACGCTTGCCGTGTACCACTTCGTCGTGCGAGAGCGGCAGCATGAATTTTTCGGAGAACGCATACATGAACGAGAAGGTGATTAGCTTGTGCTCATAACGGCGATACACGGGATCAAGCGCCGCGTAACGCAGCGTGTCGTTCATCCAGCCCATGTTCCATTTGAATGCAAAGCCCAAGCCGCCGAGATGCACTTGCTGGGTCACCGCCGGAAACGCGGTGGACTCTTCGGCAACGGTGAGCACGCCGTGATGATAGTGACCGATATGCCAGTTCACTTGCTTTAGAAATTCGATCGCGTCGAGATTTTCGCGACCGCCGTAGGCATTCGGCAACCACTCGCCTTCGTTGCGCCCGTAATCGAGATAGAGCATCGAAGCAACCGCATCGACTCGCAGACCGTCAATGTGATATTCGTCGATCCAGTACAGCGCGTTTGCAACCAGGAAGTTGCGCACTTCGTTGCGGCCGTAGTTAAAGATCTTGGTGCCCCATTCGCGGTGTTCGCCTTGGCGCGGATCGGCATGCTCATACAAGGACGTGCCGTCAAAATTCGCCAGACCGTTTTCGTCTTTGGGGAAGTGGCCGGGCACCCAATCCATAAATACGCCGATGCCTGCTTGATGACAGCGATCTACAAAGCGCTTGAAATCGTGCGGCGTACCGTGACGTGACGTGGGAGCAAAGTAACCGGTGACTTGATAACCCCAAGACCCATCATAGGGATGCTCGGCAACGCCCATCAATTCAATGTGCGTGTAGCCGAGATCGCGCACATAGGGAATCAGCTGCTCGGAAAGCTCATCCCATGTAAGAAAACCGTGATCGCGATACAGAGCGCGCCGCCAGGTCCCGGGATGTACTTCGTAAATGGAGATCGGCGCCCGATGCCAATCGCAGCGACGGCGATGCTCCAGCCAGCCCTCGTCGTTCCATTGATAGCCATCGAGACTAGCGACGATGGACGCGTTATTCGGGCGGAGTTGCATTTGCACGCCGAATGGGTCGGATTTAAGGATGGTGTAGCCGGCGCGCGTGCGTATGGCGAACTTGTAAAGCGCGCCAATGTCGACTTGCGGGATGAAGGCTTCCCACACACCCGATTGACCCCGGGGCCGCATGAGATGCGCGCGGTCGTTCCAATCGTTGAACGAGCCGACGACACTAATCTGCTCTGCATTCGGCGCCCACACCGCAAAACGCGTACCTGCAACACCAGCGCGGATTTCTCGATGAGCGCCCAGCTTGCGATGTATGCGGTGATGATTGCCCTCGCCGAATAGATGTATGTCGAAGTCGGTAAGCGCGTCGGAAGAATCGGTCATTTTTTGGCGGCGGCCTTCATAGCACGGGTTTAATGTTCCAAATGCGGTCGGCGTATTCGCGAATGCTGCGATCGCTGGAGAACGTACCCATGCTGAACGAATTGATGATCGCCTTACGCGACCAAGCATCTGCATCGCGATACAACACATCGACTTCCGCTTGCGCACGCAGGTAGTCGACAAAGTCCGCCAGTACCAAAAAGTGCTCGCCGTCGCTTAACAACAAATCTGCAATGGCTTTACCGCTGGCCAAGTTGTCGGGCGAGAAGTGACCCGATTCGATTAGATCGATAGCGCTCTTTAGCTCCGGGTTGGCTGCGGCTATGGCTTCGGGATAGTAGCCCTTGGCCCGCTGTTCGAGAACTTGCTGCGCCGTCATACCGAAGATAAAGATATTTTCGGCGCCCACCGCATCTTTGATTTCTATATTGGCGCCGTCCAATGTGCCGATCGTCAACGCACCGTTGAGCGACAGTTTCATGTTGCCGGTACCCGAGGCCTCCATACCTGCCGTAGAAATCTGCTGCGATAAATCCGCAGCGGGCATGATCTCCTGAGCCAATGACACATCGTAGTCCGGCAAGAAACAGAGTTTGAGCTTATTGCCCACACGTTCGTCGTTGTTGATGGTGTGCGCCACGTTATTGATGAGCTTGATGACCGCCTTGGCGATGACGTACCCGGGAGCGGCCTTACCGGCGATGATCACCACGCGCGGCACCACGTCCAGTTGCGGATTGTCGACAATGCGTTGGTAGCGCACGATGACATGCAACAAGTTGAGCAGCTGGCGCTTGTACTCGTGAATACGCTTTACCTGCACATCGAATAGCGCTTCGACATTTACCTGCACACCGAGCAAGTCATGAATCGACCGCGCCAAACGTTCTTTGTTTTGCCGCTTGATGTCGCGGAAGCGCTGGCGAAAATTCGCCTCGTCTGCACCCCATTTCAACCGCTCCAATTCCTCCAAATCGTTTTCCCACGCCGACCCCAAGTACTCGGTGACCAAGGCCGACAGGCCTGGGTTCGCCTGCTTTAACCAGCGTCGCACGGCTATACCGTTGGTTACATTGGTAAAACGCTCCGGCCACAGTTCGGCAAAATCGCGAAAGATAGTCTCGCGCATGATTTTGGAATGCAGCTTGGCGACGCCGTTGATCTTGTGCGATCCAACCACTGACAAATACGCCATGCGCACACGTCGATCGCCGTCTTCGCCGATTAACGACATGCGCCGACGACGATCGTGATCGTGCGGATAACGACTGCTGACTAATTCCAAGAAATCGCGATTGATTTGATATGCGATGTGCAGATGCCGCGGCAGCACGCGTTCGAACAAATTAACCGACCATACTTCCAATGCTTCGGGCAACAGTGTGTGATTGGTGTAACTGCATACGCGCCGCGTAATCTCCCACGCCTCGGCCCATTGCATGCTGCGTTCGTCCACCAATAACCGCATCAATTCGAGAATGGTCAGCGCCGGATGCGTGTCGTTGAGCTGGATGGCAATGGCATCCGGTAATTCTTGCAGGCCACGTCCTTCGGATTCATGCTGCTGGAGAAGGTCTTGCAACGAAGCGCTGACGAAAAAATACTGCTGCTTGAAGCGCAGTTCCTTACCTTGCGGCGTGGTGTCATCGGGATATAGAACGCGCGACAAGTTCTTTGCATCGACTTGATCGGTTACTGCGGCGGCGTAGTTGCCGGCGTTAAACGCCTCAATATGAAACGGCGTGATGGCGCGCCCCGACCACAGACGCAGATGATTCACTGTCGGCGCTTGATTACCGGGAATCAGCATGTCGTAACCCACCGCCCACACGTCGTGCGTGTCGACCCAATGGTAGTGAATGCGGCCTTGATCGCGATCCGCCTTGCAATGACCGCCAAAGCGCACGCGATAACGGACACCGCCGCGGCCGCTTTCCCAAAAGCTTTGATAACCGAGCCACGAGCTGGCTAGTTCGCGCTGATCGCCGTCGTTGGTGATCAGCTGCGTAAAAATACCGTAGTCGTAGCGAATACCGTAACCGGTGGCCGAATAACCGAGTGTCGCAAGCGAGTCCAAGAAGCACGCGGCCAATCGTCCTAGGCCACCGTTGCCTAAGCCGGGATCTTCCTCTTCAGCCGCGATGTCATCGAGACAATGACCCAACTGCTGCAGGCTTTCGCGCACTTCGTCCATGATCGACGAATCCAGCGCAGACAGGGCGTTGATCAAACTGCGGCCGAGCAAGAATTCCAACGAGAGATAACACACTCGCTTTACGCGAGCCTGCGTGACTCGACGACGCGTGGCAAGCCAGCGTTCGCTCAACTCCTCCCGAATCGCGATCGCCAGCGCGTCGTAAATGTCGCGCCGAGTTGCACTGGCAGGGTCTTTGCCAAGCGATCGCTCTAGGCGATCAATAATCGCCTCGCGCACCGCGCCGCGCCGCAACGATACGGAATTGCTCACGGCACTTTTGCGCGGCAAGTTACTCACGGAATTACTTGATGGCGGGTTCCTTCGCGGCCGAATCGGCGTTGGTATTCGGCTGAGAGGCGAAGTATGAGGGCGGACGATCGAGGCATGCGCCCTTTCCAGGCGGCTTTTCGTCGGGCGGTGTCGGTGGCACAATCAGCGAAGCGCTGCGATCCGGTGCAGACAGTCCCTCCGGCGCCCGCAATGAAGGCACGCTCTCCGAAGCCATGTACGGTTCGTCCGCGTAATCGCACTTCGGTTCGGACGCGCAGCCGCCAAGCAGCGCCAGCGATGCTGCGACTAGACCGGCCGAAAACGCGGGGATTTGCTTGATCATATCGAATTAGAAGCCCAGAAATATTGTAGCGGACAATCGAGGCGGATTACCTTTGCGTCACCGTACCGTTGCCTTGGATTTAAGTCCAGTGCATTGCCGAAGCAACTGGTCGAGCTCGCCTTGAGCCAGGTCGCGCCACTCGCCGGACTTCAGCCCGCCCAGTTGAATATGCATGATTCTGATTCTTTGCAAACGCCGTACCCGATAACCGAATACCGCGCACATGCGGCGAATTTGCCGATTTAACCCCTGCGTCAGCACGATACCGAACACATTAGGTGCGATTAGCTTAGTCTCGCAAGGTCGAGTTACAGTTCCCAGAATCCTGACCCCGGACGCCATTCCATGGAGAAAAGCGTCGGTTACCGGCCTATCGACCGTAACAATGTATTCCTTTTCGTGAGCATGCTCGGCGCGGAGCACTTCATTGACGATGTCGCCATGATTGGTCAACAGGATCAATCCTTCTGAATCCTTGTCGAGACGGCCGATGGGGAAAATGCGTTCGCTATGCTTAATGAAATCGATGATGTTACCGGGCACGTCACGCTCAGTGGTACAGGTAACACCTACCGGCTTATTAAACGCGATGTACACCGGTTGTTGCTTCGCAGCGATTGGTTTGCCATCGAGACACACTTCATCGCCGTCGTTAACCTTACTGCCTAACGTCGCAACCTTGCCGTTGATCGAAACTCGCCCCGTTTCGATCCATCCATCGGCTTCGCGTCGCGAACAGACGCCGGTCTCGCTGATGAATTTATTGATGCGCATATCGCGAGCCGAGACACGAGACGCGTGACTTGATACACGACTGGAATTTCTGTTCGAGGCTCGTATTTCGAGTCTCGTGGCTCGAACGATTCATCCTCCGGCCTTCTTCGCCTGAAATCCGAGTTTGATCAACTCCGCAACCAACACATCGCGGTGGTCGCCTTGAATTTCAATTACTCCATCTTTCGCTGTCCCGCCGGTGCCGCAGCGTTTCTTTAATTTGGTCGCGAGTTGGTCCAACTGATCGTCATTGAGCGGCAACCCGGTCACGACGCTAACGCCTTTGCCGGCGCGGCCCTTTGTTTCGCGACCCACCCGCACCACGCCATTGCCATGCTTTGGTTTAGTTGCGCCTTTGCAAACACACGCAGCGACGGCACGCAAACATTGCGGGCACAGCCGGCCAACGCCGGTGCTATACACGACATTTTTATCGTCGGGCCTCACGACGACTTAATGTCGGCGCCCGCCTTTACGGTAGACACCGCTGCATGATCACGCAGTGGCAAGACTGGGACGAAAAACGTCACTAAGAGCCCAAGCCCGACAATCCACAGTGCGCCCTGCAACATGGATACGATCGCGGCGGAAAAACCTTCCTTGATACCAGTCTCGAAGCGCTTGGAAAGCTGATCTGCGTAGCTCGTAAGCGTTTGTTTAATGCGTGGCAGCTCACTCTCGGCGTCGGCTTCGCTAATCGGCTTTTGCAATCGTTGCTTAATCGTGTCCGGCATTTGCGGATTGCTCATGATTTCGCTGACTGCCATCGCGTCGCCGTGATACGCGCGGTCGATTACGTTGTATTGCTCCGTCAAACTATGATCGAGCTCATCTCGCAGTTCGTGGGGATTCATTGCTCGCGCCTGCATGTGGCCGAGATCAATTTTTTGCTCGCTCATTCCGGGCACTGACGGCAGGCGCTTCGGCAGCTCCTGCATCAAGTTGTGCGTGAGCATGGTCCCGAAAATGGCAATGCCCACCGTCGAGCCTATCTGCCGGAAAAACTGACTGCCGCTGGTCGCGACGCCCATTTGACTCAGGGGCACCGCGTTTTGCACGGCCAAGCTATAGAGACTCTGAACCGGACCCAATCCGACGCCGACCAACAGCATCCGCCAGTTCAGTTGGTATAGGGTGGTATTCGGACCGATTTGCATCAGCAATACGATGCCGACGAATAGGATCATGCAGCCCGCAATCATGATGGGTTTATATCGACCGGTTTTGCGAACCAATCTGCCGCTGAGCGTAGCGCTAAGCATCATGCCGATCATGAGCGGTAACATTGAAAAGCCGCTGTTCGTCGCACTGACCCCCAACACTAACTGCATATACAGCGGCATGAATATGATCACGCCCAAAAACGCCATACTGATAATGAAACCGGCGGTATTGGTGATAACAAAGGATGGATTGCGGAATAACGAAAGCGGCATGATTGGATCGGACACACGCGCTTCAATAATAATGAAGCTGATGAGGCCAATAACTGACCCTGCCAGCAACGCGATGGTTTGTTGCGAGTCCCACGCAAACTTATTACCGCCCCATGTCAAGGCGAGTAATAGCGGAACGAAAGCGGCGACCAAGAATGCCGCACCCCAGTAGTCCACGCGTCCGCCCACTGCAGCATTGGTCCGGCGCATCTTGAACATGATTAAGAACAGCGAAACTATGCCCAACGGCAAGTTCACGTAGAACACCCAACGCCAACCTGCAACCGTATGCCCAAGAAGATCCACGGTGCCATGATCCGTAAAGAACCCGCCGATGGTCGGACCGGCAACACTGGAAATACTGAACACGGCAACGAACAAACCCATTACACGACCACGGTCGCGCGGCGGGTAGAGATCGCCTATAACGGCAAATGCACCGCTGAATAGAGCGCCGCTACCCAAACCTTGAATACCTCGGCAAATGATGAGCTGCACCATGCCGCCACCGACCAAGGGCAGGTCACCGAATTCGCCAGCCAACCCACACAATGCGGAGCCGAGGAGAAAGATGGCGACACCGGTGATCAGGATAATCTTGCGTCCATACATGTCGCCCAGCTTGCCGTAGATGGGAACCACCACCGTCGAGGTCAGCATATAAGCGGTGGCAGTCCATGAATACATTTCCAACCCATGCAATTCCGCGATGATGCGCGGCATCGCCGTCGAAACAATGGTTTGATCGAGCGCACTCAGCAGGAACACCAGCATGATGGCTGCGATAGTGAGTTTCTTTTCTTGTTCGGTGATTTGTATCGCTGTGGTGTTGTTTTGGGACATTTTGGTTTTGTGCGTCTAATTTGGTTAGCGTCGCGAACGTTGCCGACCAATCCCGGATCAGTCGTCATTGAACTGAAAGCAGTTGTTATTCCCTACCGTCGCGATAGCAGCGAGGCCGGCCATCGAGCCTCGGGATCGGCCAGCGCT
>Ga0315910_10003563_pt1 | contig 13230 bp, 10 predicted proteins | sample EdamamesoilMG_FD_204470 | JGI IMG/M metagenome (GOLD analysis project Ga0315910, IMG submission 204470) | Garden soil microbial communities collected in Santa Monica, California, United States - Edamame soil | ecosystem: Environmental > Terrestrial > Soil > Garden | place: USA: California... | reverse complement strand
TGCAACCGAGCCGCAGCACGTCGCGAAGGGCCAGCGTGGTCTTGCCGGTCAGCTCGCGACGCACTCGGGCCGTCGCTCTCCACTCGTCGGTGAGGCGCACCTGCTCGTCACCGCTCGCACCGAGCGCCGCGATCGTGCGCTGGACGAGCTCCGGACCGTTCTCCGGGTAGATGGCGCAGCGGTCGCCAGCGCGATAACGCACCCCGGCGTCCGAGACGTCGAGCGTCAGCTGCCGGACGTCACCGCGCGCACCATCGGCTCGCGTGCGCGCCTGGACTCGTGCCTCTCGGCAGGCGGCGGGCGCCTCGAGCAATCGCTCGGCACGCGACGCCTCGAGCTCGTTGTCCACCTGGTCCCAGGTGCGGTCCTTGAATACCCCGCCGAAGCCGCCGATGGTCACCGAGCGACCTACCTTGAAGGCGAGCTCCAGGAAGCCATACACCTTCATGCGGTGCCGACCGAGAAAGCCGTCGGGTCCCACGTACATCTCGAACGCCTCGCGCCACGCCCCGGAGAGCGAGCGGCTGTTCGCGCGCTCGATGTAGTCAGATACGCGCACCGTGTCGAGCGCGCGCAGGAACGCGCGCCAGCTCGCCGGATAACCCGCCCGGAGTTGCTGAATTTCTCGCCCCAGGAACGACTCGTAGCGCTTGCGTCCGAAGAACAGGTCCAGTGTGTTGAAGATGGGCGAAGACGTCCCACTCGGGCCCTGATCGCCCGCGCGTATCGGCACGGCGAAGGGCGCCACCGTCTTGGCCCAGACCACCGGATCGACGAACGTCGAGCCATAGGCGTTAGGGTTGATCTTCGGCAGCGAGTCGCAGACGATGCGTCGCAGGCATGTGATCACACCGAGCAGCGCCTCTTCGAGCGCGTCTTTGTCTTCGACCAGCACCGCATCCTGAGCCAGCGTCACGAGTTTCACGAGCGGGCCGCAGGCGGCTAACATCTCGAGCTGCGTCAGATAAAAGACGCGCTCCTCCTGGTTATCCACCGTCGGCAACAGCAGGCGAAGGTTGTCGACGCGCATCGGGTCGGGCTGCGTTGGATCGACCACGCGCCAGTTGTAGACGATGAGATCGATATAGGAGAGGACCTCCTGCTGTCGCCCGAGCCGCTCGCGAAGCTGCGCCCAAGGCCGTGAGATCGCGAGTGGTAATTGCTCGGGAGGCGTGACCTCCACGTTCCAGTACGCTTGTGCGAGGATCGCGAGCAACGCGCAGCCGCGCAGCACTTCGGCGTCGTCGAGCGACGCTGCGCTGGCATCCAGCACGGGCAGCTCATCGAGCCGGCGTCGCAGCGTCAGATCTCGATACAATTCGGGCAGCTCCGCCGCAGCCTGATCCCAGGCACCGAAGGCTGGCGCCAGGTGAGACAGCGGCGTGATACGCGGTACGAAACCGTGTGACCACGACAGGAAGCCGTGGTTTTCATTACCTCTAGTGCGCATCTGCTGCTCCGCGTCGTCGATCACGTCATGGCACGTGATGACCTGGCGACGTCGCTTCGGCACGCGCAGCGGCCAAGTGGCGCCGGGGCTTTCTGCGACGTTGAGCGGAGACAGGGTGGAGAATGGCCTAGATGTCGACGGGTAGTTTGTTCTCGACATTACACCGTGAAGCTCTGAGCGTAGAGCACGTGGGAGGAGGCAAGCCTCTAACGTCCGACGCCGGCACTACGGCCACAGATCGGGTCGCCTTAGCTCAGATTCAAAGATGATCGCAAATCACAAAAACTGATTGCTGCGACTCGCCCCCGCACGGCTCACCGCTCGGTGAGCGCGCGCTTTTTGCCAAGTGTTGCTTTCTGACTTCGGACGCGCGGCTCACCGCGCTGCATGACAATCGAGTGCGTGACGGGGTCACGATCATGGCTCTCGCAACGAGCTGCGCGAAACGACTCTGGATAGTTGGTTCTGTGGATAGCTTGTGACAACGCACCGTGACAGCCGGCGCTCGCGAGATAGCGGCGACAGCAGCCACGACCATCGCGCTGACAGACCACTCCGACAGAATCGCTGTGCCAATCCCCTGTGACAGCTCCAAACTCCCCTCTGTGTGCCTGCGATCAAGCTGTGCGCCTGCGAGGCCGTGTGCCTGCGATCAGGCCATGTGCTGTGATGAGCCTGCTGCCTTCGGCGAGGCTGTTGCGCTGCGACAATATCGAGCTGCGATGAGATCGAGCTGCAACCAGGCTGTCGCCCTGCAATCAGGCTGTCGCCTGTAACCAGGCTGGGGCCCGCGAGAGCTGCCCCCGCAGTGGGGCCTATCCATTCGAGGCCCGCGGCGCGGACCTTTTATCGTGTTTCGAGCCGCGTATCAAACGTGCGGTCGCGGCCTGACCGTCGATCGGCGACGGCTGCGGGCCAGCCATTGCTCGAGCGCATCATGTCCGATTGGTTTCGGAATGAAAACAACACCCGGCTCGCTCAGGAATTGTTCGCAACGTTGAGTGGTTGGGCCACCGCTGCAGAAGACGACGCGATCGAGCAGATGCGGTTGTTGACGACGCAGTCGCTCGTAGACGCCGACCCCGTCGAGCCCCGGCATCATCAGATCGCACAAGATCAAGTCAAAGTTATCGTCCGTGGCGAGCAAGGCGAGGGCTTCCTCGCCGCCGTACGCCACGACGACGTCATGCCGCCGTCCCAGGTAGCGGCGATATGCACGCAGCAGCGTGACGTCGTCGTCGACGACCAGGATCCTGCCGCTCGGCGCGTCCGTCCCGATGCGGCTTCGCGGCTCTGCCACGCGCAGGCCCGTCACGAGCGGGATGAAGACCTCGAAGCACGCGCCGCGGCGACCCATCTCTCGCAAGCGCAGCGTGCCGCGATGCTGGTGGACGATGTCGGCGCACAGCGGCAGGCCGAGGCCGGTGCCGCGCTCGGCGCTCTTGGTCGTGAAGAACGGCTCGAAGATGCGCTCGGCAAACGCTGACGGTACGCCGGGGCCGTCGTCCTCTACCTCGAGCACCACGCCGTCGTCTGCGCTGCGCGTGCGAATGCGGATCGTGCTGCCGCCGCTCTCCTCGATCGCTTGCGCGGCGTTGAGCAGCAAATTCACGACGACTTGAACCAGCTTCCCGCGCTCGCCCGGGAACTGATGTGTCGCGCCGAGATCCGAGTTGACCGCCGCCGAATGCCGGATCTGGTGGCGCACGAGGCCGCTCGCCGCCTGAACCACCTCGTTCATGTCGACTCGCACCACGTCGTCCTCGTCGATGCGCGCGAAGCCGCGCAGGCCGCGCACCGTGGCGACGATGCGCGCGATCGCCTCGAGCGAGTCGCTGACGCTGTCTTGAGTGTCTCCGAGGGAGCGGCGCGCCGCGCGCAGCTCCTCCGCGGTCCAGCCTTCGCGCTCGGCCTGGCTCAGCGAGCCCAACAGCTCGGCCAGGTCCTCCTTCAAGAGCTCGAGGTTGATCAGCACGCTCGCCGCCGGGTTGCTCACCTCGTGGCCGATGCCGGCTGCGAGCTGACCGATGGCAGCGAGGCGCGACGAGCGGACGAGCTGGGCTTCTTTTTCTTTGAGGGCTCGATAGGCCTCGCCGATCTCCTGCTCGCGGGACATGCGCGCCGAGATGTCGCGAACGAACGTCACGTACAGCTTGCGATCGTGGACGCGGTACGTGTGGCTGCGCAGCTCGGCCCAGAACACGCTGCCGTCTTTGCGTTGCATCCGCACCGCGGGACGCTCGACGGAGCCGCGCTGGATGAGCTCGGCGCTGATGCCGTCCACGTCGCTCGCGTCTTCGGCGGCGTGCAGCTGCCTCCCCGTCATCCCGCACAGCTCGCGCGCCGTGTATCCAAACAGCTGGCATGCGCGCGAGTTCACCTCGACGAAGCGCGCCGAGTCGAAGTCGGTGATGAAGATCGCGTCCGACGAACACTCCACCAGCGCCCGAAAGCGATGTTCGGTGTCGAGCTCCCCGGCGGCCCTCAACGGACGCGCTATAGACACAGCCGAACTCTACTCGCTCGGAGCTACGACACCACAGCATTGTGGCGGCAATTGCCCCACCGGCCGGCGATCGAGCGCTCGGAGCCCGCGGACGCCGCCAGACGCTCGAAATGCCACGACGTTAACGCATGCGATGCGGCGACTTGCACTAGAGGATGCCCAGGGGCGCGGCGCTTTGTCGCGACTTTTGCGCTGCCGCTACCCCGCGTCTGCCCGACGGAGTCTTGGCAGCACAGGAAGCGGTTCGCGAAGTTGAAGGAGCCCCGCGCGAGGAAGCTCTCGAGCGGTGCACAGCAGGTCGAAAGTTACGCCGACGGCGCGCGGGCGACGCCGCGGCGCTTCGCCCGTCATCACGGCGGCGCATTGACGGGCAGCAGCAGGATGACGGTCGGCGTCCAGATGAGGTGGGCGATCAACGGCGACAGCAACGAGCGGGTGACGTGGCGCTGCAGCGTCCAGAGCGTGCCGCAGACCAGCGCCAGCAGAGTGACGATCCACGAGCCCGTCCCCGCCTGCGCCACGCAGTACGTCGCCACGCTGAGCACCATCGCCGCGTGCGGTGAGACGCGACGGGCGAAGGCTTCGAGCAGCGCGCCGCGCCAGAGCAGCTCTTCGGCGACGATGATGGCGAGCACCCACGGCAGCGCCTCGGCGAGTGGGGTGTCGCGGGCCGCGCCGTACAACACGGCGACGTCGATGCGCAGACCGGGGTAGATCGCGCAGGCGAGGGCGTAGAGCGGATACGTCGCGAGCGTCATCCCAGCCCCGACGAGCAGACCCGCCAGCACGCCGCGCCGCGTGGGCTGGAGCCAAGCGCGCAGGCGCGCACGGAAAACAACGCCGACGAGCAGCGCGACCGCCAGCGCGAAGGGCCCCATCAGCGCGTAGATGCCGGCGCCGAAGCGACCCATCAGCACGAACCAGAGCACGAGCGGGGCACCCCCGGCGACGACGACGAGTGGCGCGGGCGGCCCGTCGCGGGTCTCGCCGCGGCGCCGCGACGGCAAACGCCTCGACTCGGGGGGTGCGGAGCCGTCGCCCGCAGTCATGCCGGGGCCTGTGTCGCCCCTGCCGCGCGCGAGGCAGGCTCCACTCCGCTCGCCGTGGCGAAAGCGGCGGCCACGTCCACGGCGGCGCCGAGGCGCTCCTCGTGATCGTAGAGCGACGCGAGGTAGAGCCCGAGCGGCAGAAAATCGGGGTGCAGCCGGGTCTTCTGGTCGCGACACAGCACGAACACCTGATGGAAGGTCGACACGAAGTGCTTCACCTCGAAGCGGACGGTGCCCTGTCCGTCCCCGAAATGCTGCCGGAAAACGTGCTCGGCGTGCAACAGGTTCAAGGCGCGCAGGCCGGCGTGAAACTCGGCGATCTCGCCCGCATAAAAGCCCGTATAGAGCCGGCGCAGCGCCAGGATGAAGCTCGGATCCCAGCGCGCGATCCAGGCCGCGGGGCGCCACACCAGCGCTCCAGCCTCCTGGGTGAACGCCGATGCACGCAGGTCCAGCAGCGTCAGCTCACCGTGCAGCAGCTGGTGAAAATACAGCGCGGCCACGCTCGAGGCTCGCTCGCCGGCCGCTGGCGAGCCGGGTTGCCGCTCATCCGAGCGCGCGTGTCGTGTTTCCGCGGATGCGATGGAGACCGGCACTCGGGAGCGCGCGAGCCAGCTCCGGCGCTCGCTGAGCGCCTGCCGGAGCAGCTCGGGGTCGCGGGCGCCGCCGGCGAGCGCCTTGAAGCGCTGCCAGAGGGCCCGCGTGGGCATGACGTCGAAGAAGGCCGGGCTCACGAAGCTCGCCCACTGACCGAACTCACTCGCCTCCAGCAGCTTGCCCAGCATGACCACGAAGTTAGGACGCAGCGCGCCGTGCGCAATCCTGTGGCGAGCTGGGCGCGCCAGGGCAATTCGCCTCGCTGGCTCGCGCTCGACCCGAGGCGAGCGGCCCGCGGCGCGTCAAGAGGATGGCTCAGCGCAGGATCGCGAACGCGCCGGCGGCGGCCCACGCGCAGTAGCCGAGCCCGAGGCCGAGCCACAGCGTGGGTTCGATCGCGCGCTCATACCAGAGCCAGAGCTTCGCCAAGCCGGGCTGCTCGGCGCGCTCCCGTCGCTGCAGGGTGGCCAGCGCACGCCGGCGAATGCGAGCCGCCGTGCTCGCACCCACGTCGTGCACGGCGAGCTCGGGCAAGCCGTCTCCGTCCGGAGCGGCGCCGCGGGTCGTCGCCGTGCTCATCGCGCCGTCACTCGCCTCCCGATCGGTCATCGTTTACGCTCCAGCCCCTCGCGCAGCTTGGCACGGCCACGCGCCAGACGCTGCCGGAAAGCCTCGCCGGAAATGCCCAGCATGGCGGCCGCCTCGGCGGGCGAGAAGCCCGCGCCGGCACACAAGGAGATGGCCTCGCGCTGGTCGAGCGGGAGCTCGGCGAGGGCGCGCTCGAGCCGACGCTCGCTCTCGCTGGCGCACAGGGCCTCGAGCGGGCCCGCCCGCTCGCTGGCAGGCCACAGCCCGAGCTCGCGCAGACGTTCGGCGTCCAGCAGGGCCCAGCGCCGATGGCTGCGGTACAGGTTGCGGGCGACCGTGAACAGCCACGGCCTCGCGTCATGCTCCGCTTCGAGGCGTCCGAGCTGGCGCGCGTAGCGGAGCCACGTCTCTTGCAACAGGTCCTCCGCGAGCTGGGCGTCGTTCGAGAGGCGGAGCAGGAACGAGTAGAGCGGCGCGCGCAGTCGGGCATAGGCCTCGTCGAAGACGCGTGCGAGCGCCGAAGAGCCATCCGCCCAACCTCGCTGTCCCACGATGCACGATCAACGCGCCACGACGCGCGCCGTGACCAGCTTTTTCCACGCGGCGCCGCCAGTTCGTTCGTCCCCCGGTTTTTCCGTCACACGGGCGGGGTCGGTGCGTTGTACTCGGCATTCCATTTGGAGGAGGGTCAGACGCCGGCCGAGCCGGCCTCGATCTCCGGGAGTTCTACGATGCAGCTCTGGTATTTTTTTCTGGGCGGCGGGTGGGGCATGTTCTTCGTGCTCGGGTTCGCGCTGGTCACGCTGGCCCAGGCCGTGGGCTTCGCGCGGCGTCCCGACCTGGGGCGACGCGCCGCGCTCGACGCGCTGAGCCGAGCCACGCTGTGCTCCGCGATCGGCACCGTTTGCCTGAATCTGGCGGCCGTCGGCTCGCGCGTTCCGGCCCATCTCGAGTGGGCGAGCAGCCCGAAGCTGCCCCTGATCGTGATGGAGGGCATCGCCGAGTCGCTCGCCCCCGCGATCATGGGGTTCGCGTTTCTGGCGCTGACGTGGATGCTCGCCGCCGTCGGACACCGGCGGCTGGCGAGCGAGCTCGGGTGAATGCGCGGCATGTGCGCGCCCGTGCTCCGCGATTTGGCCGATCGCTGCGCTCTGCCAGAGCGGGTGCCCGTGCCCGGGCGTTCTGCGAGCAACGCTGTACCGTTCCGGAGTTGACGAAAACTCCGCGCCGCGCGGACCCGATTGCGAGCGCCGTCGGGACATGCTGATGTGCTGGGATCATGAGCGCACGTCGGTGTCTGTCGTCCTCGCGGTCGTCCCTGGGTCTGGGTGTGTTCGCTCTCGTGCTGAGCGCCTGTGCTGGAGAGGACGACGGGTCGCCGTCGCTGCCAGCATTTCAGGGAACCGGAGGTGTGCCGGGTGTCGTCCCGGGCGCTCCCGTGCCCCCCGTGGGAGTTGCTGGCGCGCCGGGCCCCTCCGTGGGCGGGACCCCGGAGCAGCCGCCGTCCGACCTGCCCCTCGGCGCGGGCGGTTCGAGCGGTGTCCCGGCGAACGGCGGCAACGGCAGCCCGACGAGCGCGGGCGGTAGCGCCAGCGTGCCCGTCGCTCCCGCGGGTGCGGCAGGCGCGGGCGGTGCCGCTCCGGTCACCCCGGCGCCCGGCGCCGCGGGCGCCGCGGGCGGGGCGATGGTGGGGACGGGGGGAGGCGCTCCGGTCGAGCCGACGCAGCCCGAGCCCCCGCCGGTCGTCGATCCGTTCCCCGTGCCGGCTGGGCCTGGGTGCGGCCCGTCCGCGTTCTTCTGCGAAGGCTTCGAGGACTTCGCCGTCGGTCCCGCGCAGCAGAACGACGCCTGGCGCCCCGAGGGCAACGCCAGCATCGATGCCACGGCCGTGGAAGGCGCGCGGGCGTTGCGCCTGCAGCCCGGCGGTGGTCAGTTCGCCCGCATCGCGCTCGCGAATTTCTCTGCACCCAACAACAGCTTGTTCGGTCGCATGTTCCTGCGCATCGAGGCGCTGCCCTCGTCCCCCAATTTCGCCCACTGGGTGGTGGTCGAGGCCACCGGCTCCGGCAGCAGTGAGAGGGTGCGCCCGCTCGGCGGGCAGTTCATCGATCTGGCGGATCGGGGCATCCGCACCAACTTCTGGGGCGTCGGCTCCGACGGCGGCCCCACGGGCGACTGGACTCACTGGGACAACGGCGGCCTGGTCGAGGCGCAGGCGGCGACCTGGCAGTGCATCGAGTGGCGCATGAACGGCGCCGACAGCGCCATCGACGTCTGGATCGACGAGGCTTTCCAGCCCGCCATGAGCGTGAGCCGGGACAACACGCCGAGCGCTGCGCAGTTCGTTTTCCCGACGTTCAACAACATGACGATCGGTTGGGGTGTCTTCCAGGGGGGCACCACGCCCGGCCAGTTCGACGTGCACATCGACGACATCGTGCTGTCGAGCGAGCGCGCCGGCTGCAACTGAGGGCGACCCGCTAGCGCCGAGGGCGAGCGGCCGCCTGCGAGGCTGCCGCTCGCGCCGCGGGCCTCGCGAGGGTTTGCGCTGCCGCAGGTCAGGCCTGCGCGCTCACTGCGCCGTCCAGCCGCCGTCCACCGGGAGCACGGTCCCCGTGACGAGCCCCGCCGCGTCCGACGCCAGGTAGATCACCGCGCCAGCGACGTCGTCGATCGTCCCCACGCGCCCCGCGGGGATGCGGGCCAGCACGCGCGCCAGATAGTCGGGCTGGTCGAGGCGCTCCTTGGTCCCGGGCGTGTAGATGAACGTGGGCGCGACCGCGTTGACCGTGACGCCGTGCTCCGACCACTCCAGCGCGAGCACCCGCGTCAGCTGATTCACGCCGCCTTTCGACGCGCAGTACACGGCGTGATCGCGGATGCCCACGAGGCTCGCCTGTGAGCTCATGTTGATGATACGGCCATGACCCTTGCGCAGCATGTGGCGCGCGGCCGCCTGGCAGCAGAAAAACAGGCCCTTGAGGTTGACCTCCATCAAGGCGTCCCAGTCCGCCTCCGTCACGTCCAGCGCCGCGTGGTTGGCGCCGAGCCCGGCGTTGTTGACCAGGATGTCGATCGAGCCCAGTGTATCGACCACGCCGTCGACGGCCGCCGTGATGCTCGCGACGCGGGTCACGTCGAGCTCCACCGCGAGCCCGTCGATCGCGGCCGCGAGCGGCGTGAGCTCGGCCTTCGTCCGCGCCGCCACCGCGACTCGGGCGCCGGCGGCCGCGAGCGCGTGTGCGAGACCGTGGCCGATGCCGCGGCTGGCTCCGGTGATCAGCGCGACCTTGCCTTGCAAGTCGAAAGAGACCGACATTCGCGCATGATGGTCACGACCGCTCCGGGCCGGCAAGCCCGCCCCGCCCGCACAGCGCCGGCGAAGCCCGCGCTGGACGAGCGGGGTGGGGGGCAAAATGCCTGGAAATCTGCAGCCGCGAGCGCTGCGGCGGGCACGGGCCGTTATGTATCCGGCGGCTCGCACCGTCAGCTCTCGGCGATGCGGCTGCTCTGCGCCCTGGTTCCCCTGCTGTACCTCGCCGCCGTGAGCGCGTGGGTTGGCCTCGCCGCGCTGGTGGCCCGCCTCGCCAACGACGACCAGTCCTACTACATCCTGGTCGCCAAGAACCTGTTCGAGCGTGGCCCGACGTATGATGGCGCGAGCTTGACCAACGGCGTGCACCCGTTGTTCACGTTGCTGCTCGGCGCGGTCTATCACCTGCTGCCGATCGATTTCTCCGCTCTGGCGGCCGCGTCGGTGATCGTGTGCGTCGCGCTCGGAAGTCTCTCGGTCTTCGTGCTGCTCGGCATGCGCCCGAGCCTGCCAGCCACCCGCGTCGCGCTGCTGTCGCTGATGAGCTCGATGGCGGTCTACCCGATCTTGTACCGCGGCATGGAGGGGGCGCTCGCGCTGCTGGTCCTGGCGCTGTACCTGAGCGCGCTCGGGCGCCGCGACACGCGGGTCGGGCTGGTGAGCTTGCTGTCGGTGTCGCTCTGGGCCGCGCGCCTCGAGCTGATCGTGTTCGCACCGATCGCGATCGTGACGGCCCGCCGCGCCCTGTCGCTCGAGCCTGCCGAGCAGCGGCGGCTCTGGCTCGGCTGGTTCGTCTCGCTGCTCGGCTTCGGCGGTTACGCGCTGGCGAGCTACTGGTACATCGGGCTGGCGCTGCCGGTGAGCGGCCTCATCAAGCAAATGAGCCCGGTCTTCTTGCCGATCTTCTGCGCGCTGGGCTGCGCGGCGCTGGCCGGCTCGCTCGCGCTCGGGGGGCGCTCCAGCGCGTCGCTCGGCACTCGAGCCGAGCCGAGCAGCGTGCGCGACGGGCTGCGCGCGGCCTGGATGACGCGCTCGGTGCTGGCGTTTTCGGCCGTGTTTTATCTCTCGCACGCGGCCGGCCAGGCCGACATCCAGCAGCAGACTTGGTATTATTTCCCGCTGCCCGCGCTGCTCGCTTGCGCGCTGCTCGAGCTCGAGGCCGAGCTCACGCCGGCGCTGCGTCGTGCCAGCGCCGCGCTGTGTCTCGCGTGTGCGCTCGTCGCGACGGCGTGGGAAGCTCGCTTCGTGATCCCGCTGCGCGCCGAGTCCTGGCGCGGCATGGCCGCCGTGGCCGCGCGCGCCAAGCTGGCTGCGGCGCCCGGCGAGCGCTTCATGGGCCCGGGCTGGATGAGCTTGCTCGTGGGCCCCGAGTTCGCGCCGTTCTCGCAGGACGGGCTCGTGGGCGGGGTGGAGCAGTATCGGGCGATCCGCGAAGGGCGAGCCCTCGAGTTCGCCTACGACAGCGGCGTGCGCTTCATGTTCACCTGGAGCCCGGAGCCCGCGCCGAGCGCGGCACCGGCGCTGCCGCCACCCTGGCAGCTGGATCTGGTGAGCTCGGGCGAGGTGCCGAGCGGCAGGAGCGTCTGGGCGTCGCTGCTGGGCGACACGGCGGGCTGCGGGCTCGGACGCTGCAACTCCTACGTCTCGGTGTATCGCCTGTCCGTGGCGCCGCACGCGGTCCGCGCGCCCTGAGCGCCGGGTGGGCCGGCCGCCGCGTGGCGTGACGCCGTTCCAGCCGTGCCAGCAGCCCCCGCGCGGCGTTATGCTCGGGCCTGCGCGGGCCCCGCGCTCGCCTGACGAGAACGACGATGCCTCCCGCCGCCCGCACGCCCGAGTCGTTTCAGTCCCTGCCGATCGTGGACGTCGCCCCGCTGCTCGATCCCAGCGCGGGCTCGCTGGAGGCGACCGTGGCCGCTCTGCGCCGCGCGGCCTCCGAGGTCGGCTTTCTGTACGTCACCGGGCACGGCGTCGGCGCCGAGCGTCTCGAGGGGCTGGAGCGCGCGGCGCGAGAGCTGTTCAGCCTGCCGCACGCGGCCAAGCTCGAGTACCACATCGGTCGCTCACGCAATCACCGCGGCTATGTCCCGCCGGGTGAGGAGGTCTTTTACGGGCAGAGCAAGGACACCAAGGAGGCGTTCGATCTGGCGCTCGAGCTCCCCGCCGCGGACCATGGCCGGGCGAGCCGCTTGCTCGGCCCCAACGTGTGGCCGCGCGAGCTGCCCGGGTTTCAGGCGGCCGTCGGCGCCTACTACGCGGACGTCTTTTCGCTCGGGCGGGCGCTGCTCGGGGGTTTCGCGCTCGCGCTCGGCTTGCCGCGAACGTACTTCGAGGGCTATCTGACGGCGCCGCCGTCGCAGCTGCGGTTGATCCACTACGAGCCCGCAGAGGTCGGCGAGGGCGCGATGGGCATCGGCTCACACACGGACTACGAGTGCCTGACGATCCTGCACGCCACGGCGCCCGGGCTGGAGGTGATGAACGGCGCACGGCAGTGGGTCGCGGCGCCGCCGGTGCCCGGCGCGTTCGTGGTGAACATCGGCGACCTGCTCGAGGTCTGGAGCAACGGCGTGTTCGTCTCGACGTCGCACCGCGTTTGCCCGGTGGCGACTTCGCGCTACTCCTTCCCGCTGTTCTTCACGGTCGACTACGAGACGCGCGTCGAGCCGCTGCCCCATCTGTGCCACGGGGCGCCGCGCTACTCGGCGCTGATCTCGGGCGATCACTTGCTGTCACAGACCATGCAGACGTTTCGCTACTTGATCGAGCTCCGCCAGCAGGGGCAGCTCGAGCTGCCCGAGGACTCGCGCGGGCTGTCGTCGTTCGGACGCGATCGCGGCGCGCCCTGAGCCCAAGCTCCGGCTGAGCGCGCTCAGCGCGGGCGCTGCTCCGGGGTGCGCGGCGCCTGGCCGAGCAGGGCGGGGCGCTCGCGCGCGAGCCAAGCGCTCCCCTCCGGCGTCACCGCCGTGCTCACCTCCGGCTCGAAGCTCGGCTCCAGCGTGTCGATGACGAAGCGTCGTTCGAGCCGGCGTCCGCCCTCCTCCACGTGTTGCACCAGGTGTCCGCGACGCTCCCGGTCGTGCTCGAAGCCCTCCAGGCTGGTCAGCGCGGAGCCCTCGCGCCATGGCAACGTCGCGTGTGTCACGATGAACGCCGCGCCGCGCGCCTCGGCGAACGCAGCGTCGCACGAGAAGACGGCCGCCAGGCGCTCCGGCGTGGCGCCCGCGCCGAGCACCAGCGCCTCGAGCCGCTCGCCCTCGGGCAGCGGCGCTGGCCGTCCGCGCACGAACGCCGCGCGCTGACCGCACACGATCAGCCCTCCGCCCCGGTGTCGCGAGAGCGCCGAGTCCCGGTCGCGCTCCTCGAGCAGCCAGAGCCCGATCAGGGGGCCCGGCCCGCAGGGCTCGGCGCGCCAGTCCTCCACATACGCGCCGCTCGGGGCGTGCTCGACGAGGCAGCTGCCGACGCGCTCGAGCCGCCCGGGCTCGGGCCACTTGGCGTGGTTCTGGAACGCCTCCCAGCCCGTCCACGCCATCTGCCGGCCGTCCCAGCTCGTACGCGCGATGCCGCCCTCGACGCGCGCCAGCGCGACCCGCTCGGACTCGGAGAGCTGCTCGAGCGCCGCGAGGCTCGCCGCGCGTGCCGTGCTCCCGCGGCGGCGGAAGTCGGCGGTCAGGCCCCGCGACTGTAACCACAGCACCTCGGTCGTGGTGTCCTCCGCGCCGTCGAA